>Ga0209269_1000085_pt1 | contig 161147 bp, 152 predicted proteins | sample MTBAKMMethaMetaG_FD_187455 | JGI IMG/M metagenome (GOLD analysis project Ga0209269, IMG submission 187455) | Enrichment culture microbial communities from Arthur Kill intertidal strait, New Jersey, USA, that are MTBE-degrading - MTBE-AKM (Arthur... | ecosystem: Environmental > Aquatic > Marine...
CTACGGCGGATTGGAAGCAAAACCTCGCACTTCAACCCTCTCACCCCCGGCGCCAGCCGGGCAGCTCCAGACTGCAAACTGCCGACTGCTGGCTGCCAACTTTCCTCATCCCGTCCGCCCCTGCTGCCGAACCACTTCAAACATGACGATTCCGGCGGCGACGGAGACGTTGAGGGAATCAAACTCTCCCTCCATGGGGATGGTAATGAGCTGATCGCACTGTTTGCGAACCAGGGGACGAATCCCTTTGCCCTCGCTGCCGATGACCAGACAGACCGGGACGCGCAGATCCGCCGCGTAAACCGGCAAGGCCGATTGATCCGGCACCGCGCCGAAAATCCAGAACCCCTTCCGGCGCACCTCTTTCAACGATTCGGCCAGATTGGCCACCTGGCTGATTTGAAGCTGACTGACGGCTCCGGCCGATGTCCCGGCCACCGTGCCGGAAAGGGGCGCGCTCCGTTCCCTGGTCATGACCGCCGCCATGAACCCGGCGGCCACGGCGGAACGAAAAATCGCTCCCAGGTTGCGGGGGTCCTGAATGGAGTCCAGGGCGAGAAGGCGCGGGAAAGCTCCGCTTGCCGAAGCCATGGCGTTGTCCAGCAGGTCGTCGAGGGACATGAGACGGGCCTCGGTCTGGCGGGCGGCGACACCCTGGTGCCTTTGCCGGGCGGAAACACCGAGCCTGCCCGGGTCGACAAAGCGGAGACGGATCTGGTTGGCGCGGGCCAGTTCAATGATTTCCTGGTACTTCGGCCCGGCCTTGCCCCGTTGCACAAGCACTTCACTGATACCCCGGGGATTGCGGGCAAGGGCCTCCCGCACCGGGTTCAGCCCCCAGATTATTCCGGCTGCCTCGAGCCCGCTTTCCCGGTCCGGCGCAGTTCGCTGCGCCGGCTGGTGCCTCGCGTACTTCTTCATTGCGCCATCACTTCCCGGCCGGACGGGGGGGTCCATGGGCGGCCCGGCAAAACAGCCGGACGAGGGCGGGCGGTCCGGACAACCGATTCGGCGGCGTTCGCAGCCACCATTGTCAGAACTCCGTCCGCACAGGCAGACCGGAGAGCGAACGGCGCCGGCGGCAGCGTTCGGCCACGACAATGGCCCGCAGGCAATCCACCGCATCGGTCAAACGGTCATTGATGATCAGGTAATCGTATTGATCCATGAACTGCATCTCCCGGCGGGCGTTTTCCAGGCGCAGGCCAATGGCCGACCCGGACTCGGTCCCCCGCTTGCGCAGCCTGGCCTCGAGTTCGGCGGGAGAGGGGGGAGCGATAAAGATCAGAACCGGGGCCGATGTCTTTCGCACCTGCATGGCCCCCTGCACGTCGATGTCAAGTACGACGTCCTTGCCGGCGCCCAGCAGGCGCTCCACCTGCTCCCTGCCGGTGCCGTAGAGATTGCCATGGACTTCGGCCCATTCAAGGAAGCCGGAGGGGTGCCGGGAACGGATCTCCGCAAAGGCCTCCCGGCTGATGAAATGGTAGTCGCGCCCGTCCCGTTCCCCCGGCCGGGGCGCTCTGGTGGTGCAGGACACCGAAAAGACCAGGCCGGGCAGCTCGGCCATCACCTTTTTCAGAATGGTTGTCTTGCCGCCGCCCGACGGAGCCGAAACGACGAACAGTATGCCCCCGCCCAACCCGCTCTCCCGCTCTACTCCTTGCCGCTCCCGGCAGGCATCCTGCCCGGGTTGCTCTGTTCCTCGGCCAGCAGGGCAAATCGCTGGCTGATCGTTTCCGGCTGGACCGAGGAGAGGATCAGGTGGCCGGTATCGAGGAGGATAATGGCCCTGGTCCGCCGTCCTTCGGTCACATCGATGAGTTTTTTTTCCTTGCGGGCCTCCTCTTTTAATTTTCTGATGGGAGAGGAACCCGGATTAACAACCGCCAGTATTCGATTGATCTTCACCGCGTTGCCGAAACCTACATTAATGAGCCTGCTGTCCATCTTTCCCCCGACTCCCGAACAACTCCTCAGAGTCATTCAATATTCTGAACCTGTTCACGCATTTTCTCAATTTCGTTTTTCAGCTCCACCGCCAGGTGGGCCGTTTCCGCGCTGGAAACCTTTGAGGCAATCGTGTTGACCTCCCGCAGAAATTCCTGCAGCAGAAAATCCAGGCGCCGACCGATTGGTTCGGTACTGTCCAGGAAGGCGGCGAACTGGGAAATATGGCTCCGCAGCCGGACCAGTTCCTCCGTCACGTCGGCCTTGTCCGCCATGATGGCCGCTTCCTGGGTCAGGCGGACAGGATCGATGTCCAGGCCCGCCAACAGGTTGTCGAACCGCTCCCACAATTCCTTCTGCCGTGCCTTGACGATTTCCGGCAGCCTGGCGGCAAGTCTGTCAAGGCAGCCGGAAAAATCCTCGAGGCGGTCCAGCAGCTCCTCCTTGAGGGCTTTTCCCTCCTGTTCCCTCATCAGGCAGCACTCATTGATGGCGATGTCCAGAGCTCCGCAGAGGACCTTCCACTCCCGGTCAAAATCAGGATTCTGCTCCTCCCGGTCAATGATGTCGCCGAAAGTGAGCATATGGTCCAGTTCTATCTGCGAGGCAATGTTCAGCTCGGATCTCAACTTCATCAGGCAGGAGTGATATTGACGGGCAAGGTCGGTATTCAGGGACAACAGAGGGACTGTGCCGGTATTGCCCGCCGGCTGAAGGGTGACGTCCACCCTGCCGCGGGCATGATTGGAGGCGATGATCTTCCGCACCCGGTCCTCGAGAGCGCCAAACGCCCTGGGCAGGGTGATCCGCTGGTCCAGGTAGCGGTGATTGACGGTCCGCACCTCGGCGATCCATGTCCGATCACCGAAGGTCATTTCTCCCCGGCCGAAACCGGTCATGCTTCTTGGCCGCATCTATTTCCCCCTTGTCCTGACTCCCGACTGCAAAGCCTCGCGCAGTTCAGCGCGGCTGACCGAGGCGGTGCCCACTTTGCCGACAACGATTCCGGCAGCGTGATTCGCCAGGACAGCCGCATCCCGCATGGAACAGCCCGAGGCCAGACCCAGGGCCAGTGTCGCCGCAACGGTATCCCCGGCCCCGGTCACGTCAAAAACCTCCTTGGCGGTGGTGGGGATGGTCACCAGCCGGTCGTCTCCCTCCAGCAGGGTCATGCCCGCCTCACCGCGGGTAATCAACACCGCCTCGCAATCTATTTCTTCCCGGATATGCCGTGACGCCGCCAGGAGCTGCTGTTCATCGCGGATTTCCATGCCGCTCATCATGCTTGCCTCAAGGTTGTTGGGCGTGATGACCGTGGCCCCGACAAACCGGTGCAGATTCACCGGCTTGGGATCGACGATGAGCGGTAATTTTCGTCCCCCGCCGGTATCTCTCTCACGCCGGAGCTGATGCAGTCGAATCATCAGTGATTCGTTCACCACCCCCTTGGAGTAATCGGAAACGATGACCGCGTCAAATTCATGGAGATGCTGCCCCAGGTAGGCAATCATCGCCTCCAGTGTCTTCCTGGACGGGATGCCCCTTTCCTCCCGGTCAAACCTGACCACCTGCTGCCCCTGGGCCACAACCCGGCTCTTGACGGTGGTCGGCCGCTCCCCCCGCACCAGACCCTGAACCGGGGCAGGCAGGTCCCGCACCAGCTCCACGAGCTTGTCACCCATGAGATCTGAGCCGATGACCCCGCACAACGCCCCCCGCCCCCCGAGGGAATAGATGTTTTTGAGGACGTTGGCGCTGCCCCCGAGAAGCAGCTCTTCCCGGTTGACGTTCACCACCGGTACCGGAGCTTCGGGAGAAATACGGGTCACCGTGCCCCAGATGAACTGATCGACGATGACATCGCCGATCACCAGAATGTTGGTCTGCTCAAACCGGCCGACGGCCTCCAGGAGATTGTCAATGGCGGTCACGCGTCAAGCTCCATCAACCGCTCGGCCATCCGCTCGGCGGCGAATACCAGCGATTCCAGATCAAGGAAATCAAGGACCCGCTCATCGACAAGGACTTTGACCCTGCTGTCAAAACCCTCTTCCGGCGCTTCGTCCCAGAACAGAAGGCAGAGCGGGACATGCGGCAAAACCGGGATAACGGCCCCGAAATCGGCGGAAGCATCTTCCGGCGCCGGCCGCGGGCCCAGCCGGCCGCACACATCGGCCAGCCGGTTGCCACACCCCTTGAATCGCCGAGCCAGCGGCTGCTCGCAATAGGCGGCAAGGGTGCGGACCTTGGAAATGGAATTGGGCAGGCTTTCCAGGCCGACCCAGGTGCACCGCGGCGCCGGTCCGCCCCGGGACGACAGGTAATTATACAACAGAATAAGGTCCCGGGGATCAACCGGTTCCAGACCGTCCATCCGCAGGGTGTCGCGGCTGATTTCCACGCGGCGGCCCAGATACTGGAAATGCAGGCAATCGGGTTGTTCAGGCGCCGGATCAGCCCCGATCCGGACAGCCAGGGCGGCGAAATCCAGGTCACGGATTTTGGACCGGAGATGGGTTGCCAGGGCCATGTCCCGTTCACGCTGACTTCCGGCCACCGTAGCCAGACCTTGACCGCGCGGCTGATCACCCGACCCTTCCAGGGCGGCAGGGTCGATATAAGGGCAGCGGGAGGGATCAGCCCCTCCCTTGGTTACCGCAACGGCAAAAGCAAGGCAGGACGGGTGGCCGCATTCGCCGCAATTGGTTCCGGGAAGATATCGAAGAAAATCAAGGGGATTCAACAGGACTCCAACCCGGCTGAAAAACAATCGCCTCTCCGTCCGCTCCAGACCGGCTGAAACGGCCGTTTCCCTGCACAAGGAACCGGAACAGTTATTTTCCGGCAGCGTTGAGGGCCTTGGTCACCTCGTCGGTAATATCGACGGCGTCGGAGGAATACATCACAACCTCGCTGGGCAGGATGATGTCCAGTCCCTTATCCTTGGCCAGTTTCTCGATCACCTGTTCAAGCTCCTTGCGGATGGGGCTGAGCTGCTGGTCCTCCAGCTTCTTGAGTTCGAGATTGGCATCCTCCTGCTTGACCCGCAGGTCACGCCGCATTTTCTGGAATTCGATGGCCTTTTCCTGCTTTTTTTCCTCGTTCCAGACCGAGCTTTTCTTTTCAATCTCATCCTGCAGGGCGACCAGGGCATCTTCTTCCTGTTTGAATTTCTCCTGCAGCTCCTTGACTTTCTTGTCCATTTCCACCTGCGCCTTCTTGCCGACTTCAGAAGCGGCGAAGACCTTCCGCAGATTCAGCACGGCAATGGTCCCGTCGGCAGCCAGGACTGTCCCCAGGGGCCAGAAAGCCAGAAAAAGAAAAACAATGGCCGTTGCCAGAGCAACACCTTTTGTCGTCATGCCCACAACTGTCACCTCCAATGCCGGCCGATGCGTTCTCCGCAGGGCCGTGTTTTGCAAACAAAAACGGGAGAAGACGCGCGTCTTCTCCCGAGATAAAAAACTCTCCCTGCTCCCCCTACTGTATAATCACAAAATCGTCCCGGCGGTTCTGGGCCCAGGAAATCTCGTCATGCCCGTGCAGCAGGAGCTTCTCCTCGCCCCAGCTGATGGTATCCATCCTCGATTCATCGATGCCGAGGTTGACAAGATACCGCTTGGCGCTCTGGGCCCTGCGCTCTCCAAGGGCCAGGTTGTACTCTTTTGTGCCGCGCGGGTCGCAGTTGCCCTCTATCCTGATCCGGATTGCGGGATTTTCCTTGAGGAAATCACCGTTGAATTCAATCCGCTCAACCTGATCGGGACGGATTGATGAGGAGTCAAAATCAAAATACACAGGCAGCATGGGTGCCGATGTCCGGCCTTCCATAATGGCCGACGCTTCCGTTTCCAGGGATTCGGTCGGTCCCATGGCAGCCTGATCACTGGGCGCAGCCGCCGGGGTTTCCACCGCCTTTTTTGCGCAGCCGCCCATCATGATCCCAAAAAACAGAACAAGAACAGTGACCAGAAAAATTGATCCACGACTCCGCATAATCCTGCCTCCTTATTAAGGTGTGTAATCAAAAAAAAAGGGTTGTTCATACCTTACAAACTCCCATGAAAAATTCAATATTTTTTACTCTCGGGTACAAATTTTTTTTCCTGGAGGCAAGAAAATTCCTTGCAAAAGTTTTATCTGAAATCTACACTCAACTTTTGTTTATGAATGACAATTCATTGTCTGAAGCCCCTTATTGTACTTAACTCGCGTGGATACAAAAAAAAACACCATTGAGACGACCGACGATCTTGTCTGCCGGAACGATTTCGGCACCTTTTTCGGAGTGACCCAGCCGACGTTCGACAGGGTATGGAACCGGTTGTCCGAAGCTGAAGGCAATTCCGCAGTCTATGTTTCCATGGAAATCGGCGCCGATCCGGATGTCTACCACCCGGTGCGTGATTTCCTTCTCTCCAGGAACCTGACCGAATCCCCCGATCCCCTGGTACAGAAATTCATCGACAAATACCTTGCCGGTCCGCGAAAAATCCCGAACTACAGCGGCGGACTCGGAGTGCTTGCCGGCGACACTCTCAAGAGCTTTGCCGACACCCACATTCCCGTGTGCGCCGTCAGCCTCCTGTACCGGGAAGGCTATTTTTCCCAGATGGTCGATTACAAGGTCGGCCAGATCGATCACGCCACCCGCTGGATCCCCGGCGAAACACCCGCCCTTTTTCAACTGCGGGAGCCGGGAGCTCCGGGCACCCCGCTGACTGTACCTGTTCCGTTTTTCTGGGCCGGCGGCGAAATGGTCGAGGTCAAGGCCCAGGTCTGGATGAAAATGGAGATCAACGAGCGGCTCGATTACTTTGTCCCCGAATTTCTCCTGGATTATGGGGACCCTTCCGCCCCGCCCTGGATCCACGAAGCCTCGAGACAGCTCTACAGCGCCAAAACGCCCCTGATCAAGGCCAACCAGCGCCGCATGCTCGGTTCGGGCATTCTGCCGCTCATGGAAAAGCTCGGCTTCACCGCCCGTACCATTCACCTGAACGAACAGCACGGAATCACCGTCACCCTCCATCTCATGATGCGGGAGCTTGAAGCCCTTCTCGGACCTGACTTCGAGGAACGGATGACCGACAGGGATATCCTGGCCGCAGCCGACAGGGTGGGCGACCGGCTGGTCTACACCATCCACACCCCGGTCAAGGCAGGACATGACCGCTTCGCGCGTTCTCTCTATGCCCAGATCACCCGCAAGGGCTGCACGAAAATTCTCGACCTGCTGGCCCAGGACAGCGATTTTCCCAACGACTACAATTTCACCTCGATGGCCATGCGGATCAACAGGGCCGTCAACAGCGTCAGCCGCCTGCACCGCGACGTCACCCGGCGCCAGTTTCCCGCCTTCGCCGAGAAAATCGGCGCCATCACCAACGGTGTCCATCCCGGGACCTGGGTCAGCGAAAACCGCTGCCGGGTCTTCGACGCCTTTACCCAGCTCAACGACTGGCGCAATGATCCGGGCAGCTTTTCCCGCTCCGATCTGGCCGGCGACCCTCTTTTCCGCCGGCAGCTCCGCGAGGCGTGGGAGCGCGACAATGCCCTGCTGATCGAATACATCAACCGGATGCTGATTCTGCATCGAACCCAGATGGCGGAAACCTGGATCGAACCGCCCAACTATCTCTCCAGCATTGACGACGGGTTCCTTCACCCCGGGGTGTACACCATCGGTTTCGCCCGCCGCTTTTCCACCTATAAACGGGCTGATCTCATCTTCGATGATATGGCCGCCCTGGCGGACATCCTCCTGGAGAAGAACCGGAAGGTCAACTTTATCTTCGCCGGCAAGGCCCATCCCCAGGATGAGCCGGGCAAATCCGTTCTCAAGCTGATCGTCGACAACCAGGAAGAGCTGTATGAACGGAGCAAGGGCCTGGCCAAACTGGTCTTTATCCCCGGCTACGACATGGCCATCGCCAAAATGATGGTTTCCGGCACCCATGCCTGGCTGAACAGTCCCAAGCGACCGCTGGAAGCGAGCGGCACCAGCGGAATGAAAGCCGCCATGAACGGGGTGCCCAACATCAGCGTGATGGACGGCTGGTGGGTGGAGGGATACCACGACGGCCTGACCGGGTGGAAATTCGGCTACGAAGGGCCGGTGGAAGATGCGGACATGAGCGAATCGGCCGACACCCTCCTCTACGAGGAGGATTCGGACTCCTTTTACTCCCTGCTGCCCGAAATTCTCCATACCTTCTATGAAGAGCCCGAACAGTATCTCGACAAGGCGGTCAACAACCTGACGTTGAACGTTCCCATTTTCAACACGCACAGGATGATCGCCGAATATGTTTCCAAGTACTGCCTGCGGCTTGAGCCCGACGTTGAGCGCCAGATGGAGGAGTACAGGCGGCTGTATCAGAGCGAGTTCAAAAATAACCGGCCCTGAACTTCATTTCATTGAATTTCAGGCCATTTCCTGATACATATATAAATTTCGGGCCGACCGGGCGCGCCAAAATCGAGTACAGGAGAAGAGAATGTCTCGTTCCCATATCAGTCCCAACAATGCGACCAATAAAACAATCAATGCCATTGACCGCAAACGGGAAAAGGAACGGCGGTACATGCTTGTCAAGGCACGGGACAACGCCGCCGAACTATCCACCACCCTGGTGCAGCGTCTCATCGACGAACATATCATCGAGACCAATTCCGATCGGGCCATCCGGGAAACCATCGAAAACCAGCTGAAAAAAATGATCGACATGGATGAATTCGACATGCAGTTCAAGGTCGCGCCCATACGGTCGATCTCCCAGGATCCCAATATCCTCAGCCTCTATATCACCCAGTTCATCGTCGAGGACCTGATCAACCATCCCAAAATCCAGGATGTGTTCGGTGACGACCTCGACGTGTACAAGGCGGTGGATTCCGTTTTGTCGAAAATCCGACCCAGCTAGGTACCGCTCCCCGCCCGCATGCCTCCCCGCCGTCCCGTCCGGCCCCCTTCCCTCGTTTTCGCCAACAGCCGTGGAGAAATTCTCGACTTGCCGGATCTGTACATGGCCGGCAGCAGTTGCGGCCGTTTTGCCCTGCCCGAGAGCGACGATCTCATCGAACTGCCTGCGGGGAGTGAGCTTTTCGTCCTGCCCGGCAGGCTGCCGGCAGGGATAAACCCGGCAACGGGGGAGGCCGAAGTCCTCTCCGCCAATCCCCATGACGGGAGCACCCCGCAGGCCGTGGCGGCCTTCATGGCCCCGGCGCACACCCTGGTGTACACGGCGGCCTACCGGACCACCGCCGGGGCGCCGGTCCTCCCTCTTTTCGCCTACGCGGCCGTAGGCTGGCACGCCGGAAAATTCTGGGTCGCCGGATTTCGCTCCGATCCCGATCCCCGGCAGGACGCAGACCGATTCAACCAGAAAACCATCAACCGCCGCACGGCCGGCATGATGAAGCGGCTGCCGGCCAACCGCCTGGTCCAGCACCTTGGCAGATGCTGCCTCAGCTACGGCTGTCCGGCAGCGCGTAATTTCTTTTTGGGCAGATGGGAAGCCCCCCTGCCCACTTCGCCGGTCTGCAATGCCTCCTGCGCCGGATGCATATCCCTGCAGCCGTCCGGCTGCTGTCCCGCAGCCCAGGAACGCATCAACTTCGTCCCTTCCCCGCGGGAAATCGTCGAAATCGCCGTTCCTCACCTGACCGCCGCCAAAAGAGCCATTGTCAGCTTCGGCCAGGGCTGTGAGGGAGAACCCCTGCTGCAGGCTCCGACCCTGGAGAAAGCCATCCGCCTCATGCGCGGGCGCACTTCCAGGGGAACCATCAACCTGAACTCCAACGCCGGCCTTCCCGCGGCCGTTGAGCGGCTGATTGACGCCGGACTCGATTCCATCCGCGTTTCCCTGAACAGCGCCCGTCCCGCATTGCACGAACTCTATTACCGGCCCCGGGGTTTTTCCCTGCTCGATGTCAGACGATCGATCATTCTGATGAAAAAAGCCGGCCGGCACGTGTCGCTGAACTATTTCATCCTGCCCGGCTTCACCGACGACCCGGACGAGTACAACGCGCTCTGCGAACTGATCGAAACCTGCGGGCCCGACTACATTCAGCTGCGCAATCTCAACATGGATCCCGAGTGGTACATGCGGGTTGTCCACCATCGGCCGTCGGGAAAACCCCTCGGTATACGTCCCTGGCTTGACAGCCTGAAGACCCGTTTCCCCCGTCTCCGCTTCGGCTATTTCAATCCCCCGCTGCGCTGATTCAGGATTTTTCCTCTCCCTCTCCCCCCCGGCCTCCTGTTACGGCCAACCTTTCACGCAGACCCCCGCAACCCCTCTCACCCAGCCGGGCGGACGGAATCGGCATCGACCGGCCGACATGGTGCCGAAGGTGAGACCACGAAAAAAATCGGTTGTCGAACATGTAAATACTTAATCTGCACAGAAAAATGAATCATCATTCAGGAAAGAGCATTAAAGCCCTTGTTTTTCCTTGACAAAACTCTATTTATTTTGAATACTGTAAAAGTAGGAATAGTTATTTTTAATTTCCTGAAGCAAATCCGACCATTAGCGAGTCATGAATATGAACACAACGGAAAGTATGATGCGACTCACCACTCAGCGCCAGATTATCCTTGAGGAATTGTCCAAGGTCAAAACGCATCCGACGGCCAGCGAACTGTACGACATGGTCCGCAAGCGTCTTCCCCGGATAGGGCTGGGGACCGTTTACCGCAATCTGGAGCTGATGGCGGAGAACGGCATGATTCTGAAACTGGAGGTGGGAGGGACGCAGAAACGCTTCGACGCTTCGACCCACACCCACTACCACATCCGCTGTTCGAACTGCGGCAGGGTGGATGATATCGATACCCCGGTGCTGGAGAATCTTGTCAAGGAGGCGGCGGCAAGCTCCTCATACAAGGTTCTGGGGCATCATGTGGAATTCACCGGAATCTGTCCGGCCTGTCAAAAGGGCAAGAAGGCCGGCAAGTCCTTTCATTGAAATTGAACAGGCCGCCCGGCACCCGGGGTGAAGGACGGCCTGGCTGTCGGACCCGGCCGACGGAAAGCTACGCGAAAACAACCCTGCAGAATCTCCGCTTGCCCACCCTGACCAGAATCGATCCCCTGGCCTCGATGTCGGCATCGCTGTCCGTCACCTTCTCTCCGTCGATGGAAACGGCATGCTGACGGATCATCCTGCGGCCGTCGGAGGTTGACGACACCAGTCCGGCCTCCAGCAGCAATCTGGGCAGCCAGATCCGCTCCTCCCCGACCGCGCACTCATATTCCGGAATCTCCTCCGGCACCTCATGCCTGGCAAAGACCTGCTCGAAATGACGCTTCGCCTTGTCAGCCGCCTCCACCCCGTGGAAACGGCCCGTCAATTCCTGCGCCAGCCTGACCTTGACATCCTTCGGATGGGCCCGGCCCCCGGCCAGGTCTTTCTTCAGTTGCCCGATTTCCCCGATGGAAAGATCCGAGAGCAATTCATAATATCTGAACATCAGGTCGTCGGACACCGACATCACCTTGCCGAAAATTTCCTCCGCGGGCTCGGTTATGCCGATGTAATTGCCGAGTGACTTGCTCATCTTGTTCACCCCGTCCAGTCCTTCCAGCAGGGGCATGGTGAGAACGACCTGGGGTTCCTGGCCATGGCTGCGCTGCAGATCACGGCCCATGAGCAGGTTGAACAGCTGGTCGGTGCCGCCGAGTTCGACATCGGCCTCGAGGGCGACGGAATCGTATCCCTGGATCAGCGGGTAGAGAAATTCATGGATGGAAATCGGCCGGCTGTTCTCGAAACGGACCTTGAAATCCTCGCGCTCCAGCATGCGGGCCACGGTGAGCTCCGAGGCCAGCCTGATCATGTCGTAGGAGCTCAGCTCTCCCAGCCAGGTAGAGTTGAAAACCACCCTGGTTTTGTCCGGGTCGAGGATCTTGAAGACCTGTTCCTTGTAGGTTTCGGCATTGCGCAGCACATCCTCGCGGGTGAGGCGGGGCCGGGTGTCCGACTTGCCGGTGGGGTCGCCGATCAGGCCGGTGAAATCACCGATGAGAAAATAAATTTCATGCCCCAGCAGTTGGAAATGGCGCAGCTTCTGCAGCAGGACCGTGTGGCCCAGGTGCAGATCAGGGGCCGTCGGGTCAAAGCCGGCCTTGACCCGCAGGGGCCTGCCGGTCTCCAGGGAACGGGCAAGCTTTGCCCGCAGATCCTCCCTGGAGATCAGATCCACCGTGCCGCGCTCAATCAGCTCGATCTGTTCCGCCACAGACTTCATGTTTCGACTCCCTATTTGGCGTACTCCACGGCCCGCGTCTCCCGTATGACCGTTACCCTGATCTGACCGGGATACGTAAGCTGTTCCTCGATTTTCCTGGCAATATCCTGGCTCATCAGCAGGGCTTCCTCCTCCCTGACCTTCTGGCTGTCAACGATGATCCGCAAATCCCTTCCGGCCTGAATGGCATAGGATTTATCCACGCCGCTGAATGAATTGGCTATTTTTTCAAGATCCTCCAACCGCTTGACGTAACTCTGCAGCATCTCCTTGCGCGCCCCCGGACGGGCCCCCGACAGGGCGTCGGCTGACTGGACCAGGATATCCAGCACGCTTTTGGGCGGTTGATCCTCATGATGGGCGCCGATGGCGTAGACAATATCTTCGCCTTCCCCATACTTGCGGGCCAGATCGCGGCCGATGATGGCATGCGAGCCTTCGATCTCGTGATCAACGGCCTTGCCGATATCGTGCAGCAGCCCGGCCCGCTTGGCCTTTTTCACGTCAAGGCCGAGTTCCGCGGCCATCACCCCGCAGAGAAAGGCTACTTCCAGGGAATGCTGGAGGATGTTCTGGCCGTAGCTGGTCCTGTACTTCAAACGGCCGATCAAATTGATCAGCTCGACATGCATCCCGTGGGCGCCAACGTCGAAAGTAGCCTGTTCGCCGGCTTCGCGGATTTCCACCTCCACTTCCTTGGTTACCTTCTCCACCACCTCCTCGACCCGGGCAGGATGGATCCTGCCGTCGGAGATCAGGTGCTCCAGCGCCAGGCGGGCAATTTCCCGCCGGATTGGATTGAAACCGGAAAGAATGACCGCCTCGGGGGTGTCGTCAATGATGATGTCAATGCCGGTGGCCGCCTCGATGGCCCTGATATTCCTGCCCTCGCGGCCGATGATCCTGCCCTTCATTTCCTCGTTCGGCAGGGGGACCATGGAAACGGTCTTGTCGGCGACGTAATCGCCGGCATAACGGGCAATGGCCAGGGCCAGTATATTCTTGCCCTTACGGTCGGCGGCCAGTTTCATTTCATTTTCGATGCGGGCCAGCCGTTTGGCCGACTCCATCCGGGCCTCGCTCTCGATGGATTCCATGAGAAATTTCTTGGCCTCATCGCGGCTGATTCCCGCTATGGCCTCCAGCTTGTCCTTCTGCTTTTCGATGAGAAGATCTATTTCCTTCTCTCTCGCCGCGGCGGCCTGCTCCCTGAGCAGACACTTGTTTTCCCGCGCCGTCAGCTTGCCTTCCCGCTTTTCCAGGTTGGCAAGCTCATTCTGCACCTCGTCGAGCTTCCTGTCCAGCCGCCTCTGCTCGTCCTTCAGTTCCTTGCGGCTGTTCTGTATTTCCTTTTCGGCCTCCTGCTTGATCTGGTACGCTTCCTCCTTGCTCTGCAGCAGGGCCTCTTTCTTTATCTGCTCGGCCTCCAGGATCGCGTTTTCAATGATCTGGCGTCTCTGCGCTTCAATATTCGCCTGGTTGCCTTCCACCAGCTTTTTGCGCAGGTAAAAACCGGCAACGATGCCCGCGACAAGAAACAGCGCGGACAACAGAAGTGTCAAAATATTCACGCTCATAGGTTCACCCATTATGTTGTACAGCCTGCCTGCCGCAAGAATGCCGAAGATGGGGCTGGTATGAAATGGAAACGAGAAGTGGGGCGGGTGATCCGGAGAGTGATGCGGTTGGAGCATATGGCGGCCGGAAAGGCTCCATATGCCATCAGGCAAATGCCGTTAAACCTGATCCGAGACTCGGTCTGCAGGCGAAGAAATGGGCCTCGTTCAAAAAATTTCGGCGCAGCCGGGCTGTGTCTTTTCCCGGAAGCGCCGATCGAACGGGTCACTCTTATATGGTAAACCTGATGCCATCAGAATTGTCAAGCGTCTCCGGACCGGACCCATTTCGCCGGCCCTTCTCTTCTGCCTTCTCTGCTCTTTTGCAGAGACTCTATATATCAAACGGCAGATCAAACCTGCCGGGACCATCAAAAATCCCCACCCTGCCGTGTCAGCGAAATGATTAAACCTAATAAAAATTAGGTGGGCAGGTCTTGCTACCCGCAGGGAATCAATGAAGATTCCTATTAAATAGCATTAGAGCCGCCCTTTGTATGAGTGTTTGGCTCAATACTTCGCTGATCACCAACAGCGCAGGGAAGATAAAACCAATTAATTCCTTAAACATATATTACAGCAGAACGGCGACAAAAGCAAAATTATTTCATCGGCTGCCTGATCATTCCGCACCGTCCGAAAACTTGCTGATCAACTTGTCAATCGATGCTTCCTGCTTTGACCGGAAGCGTTCAAACCGCTTTTCCAGTTCCACATACCGCGCCGCGATTCTGAGGCAGACCAGCACCAGCATTTTATTGGAAGGCAGGGAGGTGCGGATCGACTGGCTTTCTTCCTCCAGTTCCCGGCGGACCATGCTGATGATTTCTTCGACTTCTTCCTCGGGGGCATCGGTATAAAAGGAGAATTCCTGGCCGAAAAGATGAAGATCAACCCGCCGTTCCATGGATAGCCCTGAAATGATTTCAACCGGCCTGCCGGCGACGCGTTTTCATCATTTCATCACTTGGCGCCGGCGCGTTCTTTGTGGAAAAGCTTGCCCTGTGAATCATCCGGTTTATCGGGTTGGCCGGTATCGGCCGTTTTCTGCTCCGTTTCCCACTGCTCGATCCGGCCAAGGAGGCCCGAGACCCTGGACCCGACTTCGGAGCGTTCGGTGCGTAATTCGGCAATGGTGTCTTTCAGCTTCTCACATTCAGCGCTCTTCTCCGCATACCTCGACTCAAGGGCCCGATAGGAGTCCCGGAGCTCTTTATGTTTGGTCAGCAGGTTATCGACAAACTGTTCCAGACGAACAAGTTCCGTATTGTTCTCCATGACGTAATCCTCCATGCAAACGCCTTCCGTTCGCATGCAACTATTTGAAATTAAAAGAGACTTGAACCGTTCCCACTAATATAATTGGCCGCCGCCGCCAGCGCAAGGTTTTTCAGTGCGGCTCACATTCTCCTGTACGTCCAGTCCACTGGCCTGCCGTTCCTGTACGGCAGGTATCCGTAAAATATCCTCGGATCGTCATCAAAAACCAGGGGAAGAAAAAAACGGTCTCCTTCCCACATCTCCAGCGTATCGAGAGTGCCCAGGCGGTGCCAGCCCAGTACACCCTCCTCATTGACGGTGAACGGCTCGCCGGCAAACCGGGTGATCAGGAAAATAAAGCCCAGCCAGCTTTTGTTGTCGGGGCCGAAATCCTTCCAGTTGATCGTCCCCCTCAACGCCACATCCAGACAATCAATGCCGGCCTCTTCGCGGAGTTCCCTGGTGAGGCCGGAGAGGACATCCTCATCGGCCCTGACCTTGCCGCCGAGCCCGTTATACTTGCCGAGATGGTGATCGTTCGGCCGGGCGTCCCGCCTGACCAGCAGCACCCTGGTTCGGTCGGGCGACAGGACGTAGCCCAGCGTTCCTATGACCGGTTCATACATGGGGGAATCTTTCCTTCCAAAGTTCTTTTCTCCTCATTTTTTCCATTGGATTATGATATATTATGCTATAATAACTCCATCCACTTCTGCCTGCAAGACGAGCCATGGGTAATCGGAACAGACAGCAGTCCTCTCCCGCCAGCCGCACGCCACTCCGGAGCCCATCCGGTTCCCCCCGCCTTCCACGGCCCGGGGGGATGCTGGCCTGGGTCATCTTTCTGGCCGTCCTCTTCGCGTCTATCCCCCAGGCACGGACTGAAGAGCTCTTCCCGCTCTATCCGAGCATTCGGCCCAATGTGCGTTTCTGGGAGGACATTTACGCCCGCTACTCCACCCGGCAGGGGGTGCTGCATGACCAGGAAAACCTGGACATCATCTATGGAGTTGTCGACCTGGTCGATTGGAACGAGCCCGGCTCCGCCCATATCAACCAGCAACTCATCAAACTGGCCCGCCAGCATTACAAATCGATCCTTTCCGGCCTGGCCGCAGGCAAAACTCCGGAAACTGATGACGAAAAGCGCATTGCGGCAATGTTCCCCGGCAAAAGCGCCTACGCCTACACCCACGCCCTGGACAACATCCGCCTGCAGATCGGCCAGAAGGACCGCTTCCTCGAGGGCGTAATCCGCTCCGGCGCCTATCTGCCGTACATCAGGCAGGTACTGATCAGCCACAACCTGCCGCCCGAACTGGCCTACCTGCCCCATGTCGAATCCTCGTTCAATCCCGGGGCGAAAAGCAAGGCCGGTGCCGTGGGTCTGTGGCAGTTCACCAGAGGGACGGGAAGTCAATACATGACCGTCAACGACATCGTCGATGAACGCTGCGATCCGTTTTTTTCCACCCGGGCGGCCGCCGTTTTTCTGAAGGAGAATTACGCCGCCCTCAAAACCTGGCCCCTGGCGATAACCGCCTACAATTACGGCCGTGGAGGAATGATACGGGCGGTGAAGGAAAAAGGCGGCTACGAGAACATCTTCAACAATCACCGGACAGGGATCTTCAAATTTGCGGCCCGGAATTTTTATCCCGAATTTCTGGCCGCGATGAACGTGGCGAAAAGACTGGAAAATGATCCCCGGCTCATTGCCGACCGGCCGGAAGCCACGGTCATGCTGCGGCTTGAAGGCTATGCCAGGGCGGCGGACATCATGTCCCATTTCCGGGTTGCCGAAGAAGACTTCACCCGCCTCAATCCCTCCCTTCTGCGGCCCGTCCTGTCCGGCCGGAAATTTATTCCCAGGGGTTTCTCCGTCCGTCTTCCCGCCATCGCCGCGGTGCGCGAACGCGTCGCCAGCCTGCCGGGGAGCATCTACCAGCCGCATCAGGTCCGGGACAATGAATATATTGTCCGCCGGGGCGACACGGCCGGATCCATTGCCCGCAAACACAAGATTTCCGTCAATGCGCTGATCCTGGCGAACGGCCTTGACAAGCGGGCGACCATCCGGATCGGCCAGAAGCTGAAAATCCCCGGCAACACCGTACCGGCCGGCACCATCAAAGTCGTTGAGCTGCAGAAAAAATCCAAAACCAGACCGAACTGACCGGCCCCATCCATGGCCCATTGTCACTGCCTGGAGACAATGGCCCGGGCCCGCCCCGCCGCGCACCGTGTTTGACTGCCGGGCCGCAGCGCGGTAATATGTATTTGTCATGATTATTTAACCAGCCGAACGACTGTTGATGTCTGATTTGAGAGAAAAAAACCGCGCAGCGGCAACCGGCTCCCCCGCGGCCGAAGACCTGGATACCCGGCAGGGCTGGACAGGCTCCCTGCAGCGATGGTCCTTTAAAACCAGGGAGGCGGAGAGGGGGCTGGCGGCCATGGTGCGCAGCCTGCTGCGGGTTGCTTTTATCGTGACCCACGAATTCTCCGAAACGGGAATATCTCTCCGGGCCTCAGCCCTTACCTACTCCATTGTCCTGTCCATGGTTCCTCTGCTGGCCCTGAGCACCGCGCTCCTCAAGGGGATGGGCGGCGGAGACCAGTTGAAAACAGCGGCCTACCGCTTCATCGACCAACTGGAGCCCCAATATCCGGGCGGAGCGCCTCCCGTCGATCCCGCCGCTTCCCCAGGCGATACGCTTCCCGGCGGACCGCCGGCCGCCGGGGACATCCCTCCGGAGCCGGAATCATTGACCAGGCATTTGCGCAACGCCGTCGACACCATCTTCGACTACGTCGAGAGAACCAATTTCGCCGCCATTGGCGCCTTCGGCATCATCGGCCTTCTGTGGGCCGTAATTCTCCTGATGAGCACCATCGAGGCGGCCATGAACGCCATCTGGCATTCCAGACGCGGCCGGCCGATGTTCAGGAAAATCATGGATTACCTGGCTCTGCTGATTCTCCTGCCCGTCTCCATCAACATCGCCATCGCCGGCGACGCCGTTCTCGCGTCTCCGGAGATCATGGCCCGTCTGCGGATATTTATCCCGTCGGCCTGGGCCGTGACCATGCTGCTGAAGCTGCTTCCCTTTCTTTTCGTCATCCTGACCCTCATGGTCATGTACATGTTTTTCCCGGCCGAACGGGTCAAAACATCCGCGGCCTTTATCGGCGCCCTGTTCGGCGGCATTTGCTGGTTTGTCGTGCAGAAGGGATACATTCTCCTGCAGATCGGGGTCTCCAAGTACAATGCCATTTACGGCTCCTTTGCCTCGCTGCCTCTTTTTCTTATCTGGGTGCACCTCGGCTGGATCTTTATCCTGCTCGGCGCCGTCCTCGCCTACGCCATCCAGAACCGCAACCTCTATTATCTCCCCGGCTCCCGGGTTTCACCGCAGCGTACCCTGCAGCTTGCCCTTGACATTCTCAACACCGTCTATGTCAATTTTTCCAGGAAAACGCCGACCACCTTCGACGACCTCCTCCGGGCCAACCCGGGAGAACAGCCCGGCGGCATCATGGACATCATCAATGATCTGATCCGGGGCGGCCTGCTGCACAGGACCGATGACGGCGGCAGCGCCTATGTGCCCGCGGCGCCGGCCGAAACCATCGAGGCGCGCCAGGTTGTCCAGCTTGTCCTCGGCCATGAAAAGATACCGACCACGGGGGGCCGCTTCGCCGACCGGATCCTCGCTGCGGCCGAATCCGCCATACCCCCCGCCGATTTTCCGCTCATCACCCCGGCTTCCGCGGCCGGGCAGGAGACAGCACCCGACAAGGAGAACAATGAAAAAACATTATAAATTTTCCATCTGGTATTTCATCATCGGCATCTGGATTGTGCTCATCGTGCAGAACTACCTGGCCGGCTCCTTTGCGGTCAAAACGCTCCCGTACAGCGAATTTCTCCAGTACCTGGAGCAGGGAAAAGTCGCAGAGGTCGCCATCACCGCCAACGAAATCCAGGGAAGGCTCAAGGCGGAGAGTGAAAACGGCAAAGAACAGTACTTCAAGACCGTCAAGGTCGACCCGGAGATCTCCGAACTGCTCAGCGCCCACCATGTCAAATATTCCGGCACCATTGAATCGACCTTTCTGCGGGACATTATTTCGTGGCTCCTGCCGGTGTTCATCTTCCTCGGAGTCTGGTTTTTCCTGATGAAGAAAATGATGCCGCAGCAGCCGGGGTTCATGTCGCTCGGCAAAAGCAAGGCCAAAATCTACAAGCAGGAGGCCACCGGCATCACCTTCGATGATGTGGCCGGCGTGGACGAGGCCAAGGTCGAGCTGGAAGAGATCATTGAATTCCTGAAAAATCCCGACAAGTTCACCGACTTCGGCGGCCAGATGCCCAAGGGCCTGCTGCTGGTCGGCCCGCCCGGCACCGGCAAGACCATGCTGGCCAAGGCGGTTGCCGGTGAAAGCAATGTGCCGTTCTTCAGCATAAGCGGTTCAGAATTCGTCGAAATGTTCGTCGGCCTCGGCGCCGCCAGGGTCCGCGACATGTTCGAGGAGGCCAAGAAAAATGCTCCCTGCATCATTTTCATCGACGAGCTCGACGCCCTGGGCAAGGCCAGGGGAATCGGGGGCTACGGCGGCCATGACGAACGGGAGCAGACGCTGAACCAGCTCCTGGTTGAACTGGACGGCTTTGACTCCAACATCGGCGTCATCCTCATGGCCGCCACCAATCGGCCGGAAGTGCTTGATCCCGCGCTCCTGCGGCCGGGCCGGTTCGACCGCCAGGTCCTTGTCGACCGTCCCGACAAGGAAGGGCGGAAAAAAATCCTTGAAGTCCATCTCCGGAAGGTAAAGCGGATAGGGGACCTCGATATCGACCGGCTGGCGGCGATGACCGCGGGCATGGTCGGCGCCGACCTGGCCAACCTGGTGAACGAGGCCACCCTGCTCGCCGTCCGCAGCAGGAAGGAGCGGGTGGAGATGGCCCAGTTCGAAGAGGCGGTTGAACGGGTGGTGGCCGGCCTGGAGAAGAAAAACCGTCTCATCAACAAGAAGGAGCGGAATATAGTCGCCTATCATGAACTCGGCCATGCCATCGTCTCCATGTCCCTGCCGGATACGGACCCGGTGCAGAAAATCACCATCGTGCCCCGGGGTATAGCCGCCCTCGGCTATACCATGCAGCTCCCGACCGAGGACCGATACCTGATGAGCAAAACCGAGCTGCTGAACAAAATCGCCACCCTGCTGGGCGGCAGGGCCGCGGAACAGACCGTGTTCAACGAGATCTCCACGGGGGCGCACAACGATCTGGCCAAGGCTGCCGACATCGCCCGGTCGATGGTGATCGAATACGGCATGAGCGAACAGATGGGGCAGGTCTACCTGAAGGGGGAGTCCAAGGGGCAGTTTCTGATGCCGGGCCTTTCCCAGCGGGGCGAGTACAGCGAGGCGACCGCCCGCAAGATCGATGAGGAAGTGAAAAAAATCATCGATGAACAGTACCAGGTGGCGCTCAACATCCTCGCCGGGCAGCGCGACACCATTGAAAAAGCGGTGCAGGTCCTGCTGGAGAAGGAAAAAATCAGCGGTGAGGAACTGAAGCAGATCATGCAGGGGACGGAGTTGCCGGGCCGGGAAGAAGAGCCGGCGGCCTGACCTGTTTCGGCATGGAAGCGACCACAGAAACAATGGTGCCGCCCGCTGAACCGGAAAATTATCCCCCCCCGGGGCTGATCTCCGGATGGAGGGCCTGTCGCGGTCCGACCGGTTGCCCCTCCCTTCTCCTCTGCGGTCCGGCAGGGAAAATGTTTCCGCTGCCATGACAGACCTGTCCGGACAATCGCCGCTCAACGAACTGCGCCTTTCGACCCTGCTCAGGCTGCACGAGGAGAAGGAACTGTCGAAACAGGAGATCTGCGATCTTGTCCTCGACACCGGCCTGCAACTGACTGCCAGCCCCATCGGCTTCCTCGGATTCATCAGTGACGACGACCCCGTCATGCGCGTCCAATCCTGGTCCAGGAATGTACTGACCCAATGCGCGACCCGCCTGAAGCCCATCGAATTTTATTCTGCCGATGCCGGCATCATCGGAGAACCGGTACGCAACGGGCAGCCCTTGCTGCTCAACGACTATTCCGCCCCGCTGCCCTTGAAAAAGGGAATTCCGGAGGGACACCTGGCCATCCGCAGGCTGCTGGCCGTTCCCCATCGGCATAACGGCAGGGTGGCCGCCTTACTGACGGTCGGCAACAAGTCCGCTCCCTATGACGATCTTGATCTTGAGCAGCTGCGCCTCCTGCTGGACGGAATGTGGCGGATCTTCCTGCACAGGGAAGCTGAAGAGAAACTGGTCAGCAATTCCTGGAAAATAAAGCGGTTCGCCAATACCATCGCCCATGACCTCAAGAGCCCGGCTGTTTCGGCATGCGGGATGGCCCGGCTGCTCAGGGAACGGTACCGGGATGTCCTGGACGAAAAGGGGGAGCGGTTCTGCGAGCTGATCATGCGGGATGCCGAACAGATAGCCCTGCTCGCGGCCGACATCAACATCTACCTCTCCTCGCAGGATCGCAAGTGGGATCTCGAGGCCCTGCAGCTCGAGGAGCTGTGGGAAACCATCCGTCTGGAATTTGCCTCCCGGTTCGAAAACCAGCGGGTGCGCTGGTTTGAGCCCGACATCGTACCCCCCCGGATTCTCGGCCATAAAACAGGACTGCTCAGGGCGTTGCGCAACCTGGTGGACAACGCGCTCAAATACGGCGGCGACACCCTGAGCCGGATCGCCATGGGATACCAGGCAACGGGACAGCACCATATCCTGACAGTGGAAAATGACGGCCGGCCTATCCGGCGGGAAAATGAACAGGTCATTTTCGAGGAATTCATCCGCCGCCCGGATCTGCCCCAGGTTTACGGGACCGGGCTCGGCCTGGCCATCGTCAGGGAGATCGCCAGGCGGCACCGGGGAGAAGCCTGGCTCTCAACCACAGCCGAGGGCAAAACGGTGTTCTTCATCTCCATTGCCCGTCGTTTCTGACGATGCCCGCCTGGCCAGGCTGTCCGCGAGTTTGGTCATGGTCGGCAGCCTGTACCTCCCATGCATGTTCGCCACAACAGCGGCCGCGGTCTCCAGGTCCGTCCCCATCGCCGAAACATACAGCGGCCGCCTGCTCCGGCCCCTGAGGACCGGCACGAAGTCCCGGGCCATTGCCAGGGGGCTTTTGGCCACGCCGATGACAACCGCCCTGCCGGCAAGGTATTCGTACAGATACCGCCCCAATCCCTTGACACGGGGACGGCGCAGATGAACATAGCCGTCGATCAGCACGTGGGAATAATCGGGCGGGATCGATTCCAGAGCCCGGATCAGGCAGGGCAGCTCCCTTCTGTAGAATTCTCCCGGAACATAGGGCCCCGGAGCCGGACAGACGATTGTCCTGCCCGAAACCGGCCGGTCGGCATCCCATTCCCTGAAGCGGACCAGGCCGGCCACGGCATGGCGATGATGGTAGGCGACATCAAGGGCGATCTTCATGGACACCTCCGGCACGGCGGCGGTCAGAGGAATTCCCTCCCCGTCCAGTTCGCCAGCAGGGGATAGACCGGCAATGCCGAGGCCAGCCACCAGACAGCCTGCAGACCGTGGTGCCGTCGGGTGGTAAGAATATATTCCGGATGCCGGTAAAGTGTGAGCAGGGAGGCGGCGGCCAGGGGAAGGAAGGACAGGATGGAAAACACTCCGCCCCGCTGCAAGAACAGCGCCACCACCAGCCAGACCGTCGCCGCGGCCAGAAGCAGGTACAGCAGCACAAGGCCGGGCGAAAACACCGGGCCGGTCCGCACCGCGCTGCCGGGCCGCGGCGGGCGGACGAAACAGTAGAGCCCGTGCCCGAGCAGTGCCCCGCTCAGGCCGGCCAGGCCGTTGACAAGAATGTCGCGCCAGCCGTAATAGCGCAGGGCATGGAGCCCCTGCAGCATTTCGTCATGGATGCCCAGCAGTATGGTGACCAGGGCCGTGAACAGGGTGAGGTCCGCGCCCCGGAGGCGACGGCTTAAAGTGTAGCGGACCAGAAAGGAAAGGATTATATATTCGGCGACATGGATTCGTTTGACCGGCACGGAGGAATCCGGAACCGCCAGGGCGAGAAACGCCCCGACCATGCCGAGGCCGATGAAAATCAGGTTGATGGTGTATCCCCGGTTGACCCGGTGGGCGAAAAAAAAGCCGATGACCAGCAGAACGGCCAGGGTGACCGCCACGGGAAGGAAGGAGGCAACCACACCCTGACCCAGCCTGGCAACCAGCCAGGCCCAGGCCTGGAACAGGTTGACGTACAGGACGACCAGCAGGAAACACCCGGCATGGAGAAGAAAAAGAAGCGCTCCCGGGAGTTCTTTCCCGACGGCGGGCGGATCCTTGGGGGGCGTTTGACTCTGACCGGGCACCGTTCCTCCTTGGCCCAAACAGTACGATGGCTTTCTTCCTGCCTGCAATGAAAAGAAATATACCAGGTTTTCCGGGTTCTGTAAGGTGCCTTCCGATATTTTTCTGTATCCTCCTGCTTGTCCCCCAGGCCCTGGAATGCGGTCAGGACAGGATTATCGACGAATTCCACCGGGAAGTCAGACTGCTGGCCGAAGCCGGGGATGCCGAGGCCCAGTACTCGCTGGCCATGATGTACGATCTCGGCAACAACCTCTCCCGCGACGAGGAAAAGGCCGTTTACTGGCTCAGAAAGGCGGCGGAGCAGGATCTGGCCGCCGCCTGCCACGCCCTGGGCATCAAGTACGAATTCGGCAGCGCCGTCGGCCAAAGCTCGATTGAGGCCGCCTACTGGTACCGGCGGGCCGCCGTCCAGGACCTGCCCATGGCCCAGTTTCATCTCGGCCTCCTCCACCTGGAAAGTTCTGATCCCGGACCCGATCCGGTCCAGGCCTACGCCTGGCTCACCCTGGCGGCGGAGCACGGTTATCCGGAGGCTCTGGCCAACAGGGACGCCGCCGCCCGCCTGCTTGACGCCGCGGGCAGGGCCCGGGCCGAAGAGTTGGGGGAGCTGCTGCGCCGGGAGATCCGGCAACGGCGGAAAAATCCGTAGCCGGACGGGAAGCCGGAGTGCCGCACCGCCCGGCATGGCATGGGCTTCGGCCGGCATCCCCCCCCAATCCGGCGTTTTCAAGCCCGATTCTGCCGAAGCACCGGCAGATCATGCTCCTGCGGGCGGGCCGGGGAACCGGGCCGCATCACTTACGTCCGGTTGAACCACCGGGCTATTTCCCGGCGGGAAAATCGCCGGAAAACCGGACGGCCGTGGGGGCAATGGGAAAAAACGTCCGTTTCCCGCATCCGGGCAAGCAGTTCGAGCAACTCGCGCGGGGCAAGCCGGCTGCCGCCCTTGACCGCGGCCTTGCAGGCCATGGTCGCCATCAGCTGTTCCACCCGCTCCGGGACCGCGCCGCCCTCCGTGCCGCCGGATCCGGCGGCCAGCAGTTCCACGGCCTCGACGAGGAGTTCCCGGGGGTCCGCCGTGCCCAGCGGAGCAGGGACGGATTTGATCACCCAGGTCTCGTCTCCGAAATGCTCGATGCCGAACCCCAGCCGTTCGAGGTCGGGAACGTGGGCCGCAGCCGCCTCGCTCAAGTTCGGGGCGAGTTCCAGGGTCAGGGGGAACACCAGGTTCTGGCCGGCCGCTTGCCGCCGCACGTATCCTGCCCGCAGCTGCTGGTAGAGGATGCGTTCGTGGGCGGCATGCTGATCGATAATCACCAGCTCCCCATCCTTTTCACAGATGAGGTAGAGATCGGCGAGAGTGCCTATCAGGGTGAGACCGGCGAACACCGCCCCCCTCTCCCCTTCCCGCAGGCCCCGGACGGCGGAACCGCCTGTCCCCGCCTCCCTCCCCGGCCGGAGGCCGGCACCGGGTTCAGCGGTCACCGTGCCCCCCTGCAAACCGCGGAAAAGCTCCGGTCCAGGTTCCGGGGCGGCGGGCGGCGCGGCTGCACTTGCGGCCGACGAAGTCCTCCCGGCATCCACGGACGGCGGCACGGCAAAAAGATCGGACCGGACCGCATCCTGGTATTGTCCCAGGGCGGCGGCCACGGCCTGGACGATGAAGCGGTGGATATCGGCGGAACGCCGGAAGCGGATCTCCAGCTTGGCGGGGTGGACATTGACGTCAATCTGCTCCGGGGGGGCCGTCAGCAGCAGGACCCCGGCCGGTGCCCGTCCCTTCATGAGAAATCCGTGCAGCCCTTCCATGACCGCGTGACGGATCATGCGGTCCTGGACAGGCCTGGAGTTGACCAGGATGCGGAGCCGGTCACCACTCCCCGCGGAACCTGACCCGGGATGAAACAGGAATCCCTGCAGGCGGAACCCGCCCGCGCCGCCCATCGGCCCGAGGCGCAGCCAGAACTCCCTTTCGGGATACAGGTCCAGAATACGGGCCTCAAGATCATCTCTGCCGGCCAGATTGACAACCGGGCGGCCCTCCGATTCCAGGGAAAACGCCGTCCCCGCGTGCCCCAGGGCCTGGCCGCGCAGGACTTCCGCAATGTGGTGCAGTTCGGTCCGGGCGCTCTTGAGGAATTTCCTGCGGGCCGGGACATTGCCGAACAGGTGGCGCACCTCGACCACTGTGCCCCTGGCGCACCCCGCTTCCTGCACATCCCGCAGGACCCCGTACCTGATCTCCGCCCTGGTGCCGGTGGGCCGGCCCGAGGGCCTCGACCAGAGCGTCAGCCAGGCAACGGAACCGATGCTGGGCAGGGCCTCCCCACGGAAACCGAGGGTTGAAATTTTTGCCAGGCCGCCCTCGGGGCCCAGCTTACTGGTCGCGTGGCGCTCCAGGGAAAGCAGGACATCGTCCGCGTTCATCCCTTCACCGTCGTCAATCACCCTGATCAGGCGGGTGCCGCTGCCCTCGACCTGGACGGCTATCCGCCCCGCTCCGGCATCGAGGCTGTTCTCCACGAGCTCCTTGACCACCGAGGCAGGCCGCTCGACCACTTCCCCGGCCGCTATCTGGTTGGCAAGGTGTTCAGAAAGAATACGGATTTTAGACACAGCTTGTCCCGAAGCGCAAAACGTAATATAGAATAGCGAGCAGAATACCGGCCCCGCATGGATCCTTACCATACACCATGTACCCCCCGGTCGCATCCGTAAACCGCAACCGGCAACCGTTAGAGACCTTTTCGTGGCTGCAAGAAAAAAACCGCCGGGCAAACCCCCGAAACAAAGCCGCGGCCGCCGATCACGGCCGCGCAACCACAACGACATCATCACCTTGCTCCTGATTGCCGGCGGCATCGCCACCCTGCTCATCGGCAGCGGCCTGGGCTGGTTCCTCTCCCTGAACGTTCCCGACATCAGAAGCTTTGACGACTACCGGCCGCCGGTCGCCACCACGCTCCTTGACCACCGCGGCAATATGATCGGGGCGATTTACGAACAGAACCGCGTCGTCCTGCGCTACGAAGAGATGCAGCCGCTCATTCCCCAGGCCTTTGTGGCCGCCGAAGACGGGCGCTACTGGGAGCATGGCGGCCTGGACGTCTGGTCCATCTTCCGGGCCCTGATCCGCAACCTGCAATCCGGCCACCGCGCCCAGGGGGGCAGCACGATAACCCAGCAGGTAACCCGCTCCCTGATGCTGAACCGGGAAAAGAGCTACTCCCGCAAGATTAAGGAGGCCCTCCTGGCTTACCGCCTGGACAAAATGCTGAGCAAGGAGGACATCCTCGCCATTTACCTGAGCGAAATATACCTCGGTGAAGGGGCCTACGGCGTCGAGGCCGCGGCCAGGACCTATTTCAACAAACGGTCGGACCAGCTGGAACTGGCCGAGGTGGCTCTGCTGGCCGGCCTTCCCCAGTCGCCCTCACGCTATTCCCCCCTGACCCATTTTGAGGAAGCCAGGGCCCGGCAGCGGTATGTGCTCAACCGGATGGCCGATGAAGGATATATCTCCCCCGATGAGGCCCGGCAGGCATTTCAGCGCAAGCTGCGTTTCCATGATCCCGGCAGGCAGCACAACCTGTACGGGTATTTTACCCAGTATGTGCGGCAGGAGCTGGAAAAGAAATTCGGGGCCGGGCCACTGCTGTACGAAGGACTGACGGTCACGACCACCATTGACCCCTTTCTGCAGGAACAGGCGGTCAAGACCGTCAGGGAAGGTTCGGCATCCATCCGGCAGCGGCTCGGCGATCCATCCGGGCCGCAGGCGGCCCTGGTGGCCATTGAACCCAAAACCGGGCGCATCAGGGCCATGACCGGGGGAACGGACTTCAACGCCAGTCCATTCAACCGGGCTGTCCAGGCAAAAAGACAGCCCGGTTCGGTTTTCAAGCCCCTGATCTACACCGCCGCTTTTGAAAAAGGGCTGCAACCCGAACTGCTCATTGACGACTCACCGCTGACCATCAGCAATCCCGACGGTTCTTCCTGGACCCCCCGGAACTGGAGCCGACGCCATTACGGGCCGACCACCCTGCGCGACGGCCTGGTTTTCTCCCGCAACATCGTCACCGTCAAGCTGCTCCGGCAAACCGGAGTCCGCGGGGTGGTGAGACTGGCCGAAAATCTCGGCATCACCTCCCGGCTGGAACCGGAACTGACCCTCGCCCTCGGCACCTCCCCGGTTTCCGTGCTGGAAATGACCGGCGCCTATACCGTCTTCGCCAACGGCGGAAAATTCATGCCCCCGGTCTGCATCACCGCAATGCGGGACCGGTATGGCGATCCCCTTCCCTGGACAAATCCCCAGCCGAAACAGGTCATCAGCAGCTCCACCGCCCGGCTGGTTGCCGACCTGCTGGAAGAGGTCATCAGCAGGGGAACCGGGCAAAAGGCCCGGGGAGTGCCGGACAGCGCCGGCAAAACGGGCACCACCGACGACAACCGGGACGGATGGTTCATCGGCTTCACCCCCGGACTGCTCGCCGGCGTCTGGGTCGGCCATGACCAGGGCAGATCCCTTGGCCGGGGGGAAACCGGGGGCGAGTCCGCCGCCCCAATCTGGCTTAACTTCATGCGGGCCGCAACAAGGAGAAACTGAACCATGATCACGGTGAACATCTACTCGAGCTCCATCGACACATCTCTCGGCCGGGTAACCCTTTTTGCCGACGCCCGGGGCCTGACCGGAATCGTCCTTCCCGGGACCGATCGCCGGGAACTGTCCTCCTGGTACCCGGATGCGGGCAGGAATCAGATTCTTAACGAGGCCGCCCGGCAGATCATGGAATACCTGGACGGCTCCCGGACCGTGTTTTCCCTGCCCCTGTCCATGACCGGCACCTCCTTCCGCCTCCGGGTCTGGGAGGAGATCGGCAAAATCCCCTACGGCCGGACCGCGAGCTACAGAGACATAGCCCTGCGGCTCGGCCACCGCAACAAGGCCAGGGCCGTCGGCGGCGCCGCCAACGCCAACCCCCTGCCGCTCATCATTCCCTGCCACCGGGTTATCGGCGCCGACGGAAACCTGACCGGCTTTGCCGGCGGCCTGGAAATGAAGAAAAAGCTGCTGCGCCTGGAGGGAGCAACCGTCATGAGGCCCTGCCCATGAAAATAGCCCTGGTGCAGACCAATCCCGTGATCGGCGATTTCGCCGCCAACTGCGCGAAAATCGGCCGTTTTGTCGGACAGGCCCGGAACAGTGGCTGCCGGCTGGCGATTTTTCCGGAACTGAGCCTCTGCGGGTACCCCCCCCAGGACCTGCTCGAACGGGGAGACTTCATCGCCGCCCATGACGCCGCCCTGCGCGATCTGCTGCCCCGGCTGCGGGGAATCGGCGTCATCCTCGGCGTGCTGGAACAACGATCCGGCAGCGGCAAACCCCTGTACAATTCAGCCATCATGGTTGACGATGCGGCCGTAACGGCCAGGGCGAGAAAACAGCTGCTGCCCGCCTACGACGTGTTCGATGAAACCAGGTACTTCGAGCCCGGCCCGGATTCGACCGTCGCGGAGCTGCAGGGCCTGCGCCTCGGCCTGACAGTCTGCGAGGACATCTGGCACCTGGACAGGGGCTACGCCCGGGACCCGGTGAGCAGGATGTTCGCTCCCCAGGGAGCCGGGCCCGATCTGCTGATCAACATTTCCGCCTCCCCCTACCACCACGGCAAACTGGGCGAACGAAAAAAAATCCTGACAACGCTTGCCCGCCGCCACCGCCGGCCGCTTCTGTACGTCAACCAGGTCGGCGGCCAGGATTCGCTCATCTTTGACGGCCACTCCATGGCCGTCACCGCGGCGGGCGGACATTGCGGCTGCGCCGCCGGGTTTGTCGAGGACATGCTGGTGGTCGACACGGACAACCTGGAGTCCGGCGGGGACCGGCCTCCACCGGCCGATTCCATTGACGCGGTTCTCAGTGCCCTGGTCCTCGGGGTCCGCGACTACCTGCACAAGTCAGGATTCCGGTCGGCGGTGCTGGGCCTGTCCGGCGGCATCGATTCCGCGGTGACCGCCGCCATCGCCTGCCTGGCGCTGGGCCCGGAAAATGTGCTGACCGTCGCCCTGCCCTCCCCCTACACCTCGCAGGCCAGCACCGACGACGCCCGCCGGCTGGCCGCCAATCTTGGCTGCGGATTTGAAAACATCCCCATAACCCGGGCCATGGAGGCCTACCGGGAAACCCTTGCCCCCCTCTTCACCGGGCTCGGGGAGGATGTGACCGGACAGAACATCCAGGCCCGCATCCGCGGCAACCTGCTGATGGCCCTGTCCAACAAATTCGGCCATCTGCTGCTGTCCACCGGCAACAAATCCGAGATGGCCGTCGGCTACTGCACCCTGTACGGGGACATGAGCGGCGGCCTGGCGGTGCTGGCCGACGTGCCGAAACAGATGGTCTACGCCCTGGCCCGGGCCGTCAACAGGGACAGGGAACTCATCCCGGAGCGGATCATCAGCCGGCCGCCGACCGCCGAACTCAAGCCCGGCCAGCTTGACCAGGACGACCTGCCGCCTTATGATATACTTGACGCAATCCTGCAGGCCTATCTCGAGGAACAGCTCTCCGCCGGGGAGATCGAGGCCAGAGGCTTTGCCCGCCCCGTCGTCGATGACATCATCAGACGGATCAAACTGAATGAATACAAGCGGAGGCAGGCGGCCGTCGGCCTCAGAGTGACGACCAAGGCATTCGGCCCGGGCCGCAGGTATCCGATTGTCCAGAACTTCAAGGGCTGATACATGTCCAGACCCCCAGCCAGGCTTCTCTCCTCCCTGATCTTTCTGCCGGTCATCATCGGCCTGACCGGATACCTGGTGCTGCGCGAACAGACAACCGAGCGGCCGGCCGAACCGGCGGTGACCGTCTCCGGCTTCGTGGACATGTGCCTGTCCTGCCATACGGAGGAGAAACTCGACCCGGCCCATGACGCCAAGCTGATCGGCTGCTCCCCCTGCCATCTCGGGGACGCCATGAGCATCGACAAGGAAACGGCCCACAAGGGCATGGCCCTCAATCCCGGCGACCTGCGGATTGTGGAGCAGACCTGCGGCATGGAGGGCTGCCACCCGGCGGACCCCCACAAGGTGAAGAACTCCCTGATGGCCACCAACCGCGGTATTCTGGCCACCCTCCTCTACTACTGGGGCGAGGCCGAAACCCAGGACGGCGACTATTCCGTCGACCAGCTCCTGGCCAGCGGCGAAACCTCCCTGGCCATCGACTACTTCAGGAAGCTGTGCGCCACCTGCCACCTGTGGAAGCAGAAAAACGACATCCCCGGCGCCCCGCTGTTCTTCACGGAAAAGGGCGGCGGCTGCACCGCCTGCCATTTTGCCCTGCCCGAGGGAGCCTCCCTGACCACGGTCACTTCGTTTGACCGATCCGACTACGTGGCTGACGCGGACGGCAAAAAGCCCCACCCGCTGATCACCAAGAAAATCTCCGAGGACAACTGCATCCGCTGTCATAACCGCAGCGGCCGGATCGGCCTGTCCTATGTCGGCAAGTACGAGTCCGAAGGCTACGGCACTCCCTACGAAAACGGAACCCACTCTTCCAGGCGGCTGGCCGGAGACCGTTTTTACCTGGAAATCGCCGAGGACGTCCATCACCAAAAGGGCATGAGCTGCATCGACTGCCATACCAGGGACGAGATCATGGGCGACGGCACCAGGTACGCCCATTACGAGGAACAGCTTGAAATCAGCTGTGAAATGTGCCATTCCGCCGACCCCGGCACCACCCGCAAAAACATGCAGGCAAACAATATTGTCCAAAAGGGAGACCGGTACGTGCTGATGGGCAAGAATGACGGCAAGGAACGGCCCCTGAACCTGCCCAGGGAGGATGCCTGCCTGTACCCGGGCCACAAGCGGTTGACCTGCGAATCCTGCCATTCAACCTGGGTGCCGCAATGCTACGGCTGTCACGTCAAGCGGGATGCGGGAGAAACCCACCTGGACAAGCTGACCCTGGAAGAAACCCCCGGCTGGTGGGAGGAAGGCCGTTCCTACCTCCGCTACGAGAAGCCCATGCTGGCGGTATGGAATGACGAGGTGGTCATCGTCACCCCGGGCTGCCAGGACGTGGTGACGCTCATCGACGAAGAGGGGAACATCAAAGGCGGATTCAACCGTTTCACCATGGCCGCCATCAATCCGCACACCACCCAGACCAAGGGGCGGACCTGCCGGGACTGTCACGCCTCGCCCAAAACCGTCGGCCTCGGGGAAGGAACCGTGTCCAGGGAAAACGGCGAGTGGAAGTTTTACCCGGTCGACCGGGGGATCGACACCCTGCCCGGCGGGACGGTGGGGCTCGACACCTTCGTCACCATCGACGGCACGCCGCTGCAGCACGGTTCACGGGACAGCCTGCGGCCCTTCAACGGCGAGGAACTCCGACGCATCCTGCGGGTCGGGCTGTGCCTCCCCTGTCATGAGGATATCCGGGACCCGATCTACCGCAACTATGACCCGGCGCGTCCCTGCCCGGTATACAGGGAGCAGTGACGCCCGGCTGCGCCGGGAGTCGGCAGTCGGCAGTTTGCAGTCTGAGGCTTGAAGCCTGACGGCTCGCCGTCAGAGTTTTTTCTGCATCCAGACCGTATCGAAGTCCCGCCCCAGTTTGTATCCCACGCCGATGAACCGGCCGCAATGGACGAAGCCGTTTCGGGCGTGAAAGGCGATGCTTCCCGGATTGAGCGACGAGATGGAGGCGAGGAGATTGGTTATGCCCCCCTCCCGGGCCCCCTTTTCAAGAAAGGCAAGGACCGCCTTCCCCACCCCTTTCCCCGTCCAGTCCGGGCGGAGGAAAGATGTTACCTCCGCGGTCCGGGCAAAAGCCGGACACGGATTGTGCGTCCGCAGCATGCCGAAGCCGACAACCCCTCCATCCCGAGCCCGTACCGACGCCGCCGGCAGCCCTTTCGACATCTGCCGCAGCAGGTCGAAGGCCTCGCCGGGGAGTCGTTCTTCCGGATACGCCGCAAAGGAATTCTCGACGTAATAATTGAATATGTTCATGACCGGTTCACGATCCTCGTCCGTTATCGGGACGATTGAATAGGAATACTCCATGGCCACATCCTCCTGTTTGCAAAGGTATGCTTCCGGACAGCGGCAATCGCGCCTCCGTCACCGTCGGCGGGTTGACCCCGGCGTTACTTTGATATTGCCAAATCCTCCCGAACCATGTACAGCAGAAACGGTACTGCGGCAAACAACTTTCATGCATTCTGCCAACTCAAAAAGGAAACACCATGCCTGACGTCATCGCCCTTGCCAGCCGGGTAACCCAGATCGCCCCGTCACCGACCCTTGCCGTCAACGCCAAGGCCAAGGCCCTGAAGGCCGCCGGCGCCGACATTCTCAACTTCAGCGTCGGAGAACCGGACTTCGACACGCCGCTGCATATCTGCGAGGCGGGCAAAAAGGCGATCGACGACGGCCACACGAGATATACCGCCGTTCCCGGCATCCCTGAACTGCGCAAGGCGATAGCCGCCCGGTTCCAGGCGGACCATGGCTGGGACTACTCCCCCGAGCAGATCCAGGTCTGCTGCGGCGGCAAGCACGGCCTGTACAATATTTTCCAGGCGGTGATCAACCCCGGCGACGAAGTACTGATTCCGGCGCCCTACTGGGTGTCCTACCCACCGATGGTGCAGCTGGCCGGCGGGGTCCCGGTCAGCGTGCCGCTGCGCGAGGAGGACGACTTCGACCTCGATCCGGACATCCTCGACCGCTACGCCACCGCCCGGACCAGGATGATCGTCATCAACAGCCCTTCCAACCCCGCCGGTTGCCTGTTCTCCGGGCGCTCCCTGGAGGCGGTCGGGCGGATGGCCCTGGAAAGGGGCTGGCTGGTCGTCACCGATGATATCTACGAAACCATCACCTATCTGGATTCCCGGCTTCCCCACATCCTCGATGTCGACCCCCGGCTCGCGGAGCAGACAGTGGTTCTGAACGGGGTCTCCAAGTCCTTCGCCATGACCGGGTGGCGCATCGGCTACTGCGCCGGACCCGGGCATGTCATCAAGGCGATGAACAAGATCCAGAGCCAGTCCACCTCCAACCCCTGCGCTCCGGCCCAATACGCAGCTCTCGCCGCCCTGACCGGCCCCCAGGACTTCCCCCTGACCATGCGGCAGGCCTTTCTCCCCCGCCGGGACTTCTTTGTCGAGGACCTGCGGTCCATCCCCGGGGTCACCTGCGTCAACCCCAGGGGGGCTTTTTACGTTTTTCCCAACTTCTCCGCCTATTACGGCCGATCGTTCCAGGGCAAGGTCATCGGTGATTCCGTTGCCCTCGCCGACTATTTCCTCGACGAAGCAAAAGTCGCCAGCGTGCCGGGGGCCGCGTTCGGCGCCGATGCATTCATCCGTTTTTCCTTCGCCACCTCCCTGGAAATCATCCAGGAGGGAATGCAGCGGATCAAGGACGCCCTGGGGCGGTTAAGCTGAGCGAGGCCGGACGCTACCTTCCTCCACGACCCGATCGCCGACGATCAGGCCCGCGGGCGTCCCCTGCAGTCGCCCCCCGGACCTCTACGTTGTGGTTATTCCAATGGAAAAAATGAATGAAGCTTCATTTCCGGTTGACAAAGAGGTTTTAATTTCATTAATGTACTGTCAATTTTGACGGCCAGTGCCGTCACCTCCTTTCACATTGGAGAAGCAACATGGATCAGCAGACCCTGACGAATATCATCTACGTTGCAATCTTTCTCGTCGGAGCCCTCTCGTTCGGTATAGGTCCCATCATCATCGCCAAGCTTCTTGCTCCCACCTCCCACACCCGCAATGTCGCCGGCAAAACAGGACAGTTCATCGAATGCGGCATGGTGCCCATCGGTGACGCCTGGATTCGCTTCGGTATTGTCTATTACCTCTATGCTCTTATTTTTCTGGCTTTCGACGTAGATGTTCTGTTTTTGTTTCCGGTGGCTGTTGCCTACAACAGCCCCGAGTTTGGGGTCCGCGATCTGATCGAGGTGCTGATTTTCGTCGGCATCCTGTCTCTGGCCGTGATCTATGCATGGGTGAAAGGAGTGTTCATGTGGGAACGGAAAAAATACCGACATCAATAGTCCAGTTCGCATCACTGGACAAACTGCTGGGGCTCGGCCGGGCAAATTCGCTCTGGCCCATGACGTTCGGTCTCGCCTGCTGCGCCATTGAAATGATGGCCGCCGGAGCTGGTCGCTTCGACCTGGCCCGGTTCGGCGCCGAAGTCTTCCGCCCCTCCCCCCGCCAGTCGGATATCATGATCGTGGCCGGGACCATCACCAAAAAAATGGCCCCGGCGGTCAAGACCCTGTATGACCAGATGTCCGAACCCAAGTGGGTCATCGCCATGGGCAACTGCGCCATCTCCGGCGGTCCCTTCAAGGTCGAATGCAATTACAACGTTGTCGAGGGCGCAGACCAGATCATTCCCGTGGATGTCTACATCCCCGGCTGCCCGCCCCGGCCCGAAGCCCTCATCGAGGGGATCCTCGTTCTCGAGGAAAAAATAACCGGCAAGCGACGGTGGCCGCGGGTCGAGCCAACCTGAACAGGGTGGATCCATGAGCATTATACGTGAAACCAAATGGGCTCTTCTTGAGCTGTTCCCCGAACAGAAAGCGACCGAGGCCGAGGCCGAGGTTGCCGCCTGGAACAAAATCCTAGCCGACGCCAGGGCCAAAGCCGAGGCGGAAGCAGCAGCCAAGGCCAAGGCGGCTGCCAAGGCCGCGGAGAAAGCGGGAGAGAAAACCGAAGCCGGGGAGAAGGCCCCCGAAGAGGCGCTGCCCCCCGAATCTCCCCCCGCCGAAGAGACGGCCGAGGCCGAGGAGGAGCCGGTCCCGGAAATGGACCCCGAGGGTGATCCGCCCGTCTCCATCGAGCCGGAAGGCCAGCGCTCCCCGGGGATCCTGGTCAGGGACTACAGGGCCCGCGGGGTGCACCTCGACGTGCTCTGCTCTCCGGACCAGGTGGTGGAAACGGCGCAGCTGCTCACCGATGCCGGTTTTTTCCTGGAATCCGTCACCGGAGTGGACTGGATCAAGGAAGAGCAGATGGAGGTCGACTACGACTTCACCCGCACCGACGGCCCGCTCTGCCGGGTGGTCGTCCGGGTCCGGCTGCCCCGGTCCGCACCTGAAATTCCCACTGTTTCGGATATCTGCCCCGGCGCCAACTGGCACGAGCGTGAAACCCACGATTTTTTCGGCATCAAGTTCATCGGCCACCCCTACCTGGTTCCTATCCTGCTGCCTGAAGACGCCGATTATCATCCACTCTTGAAGGATTTTACTCCATGACCGAACCGATACTCTGCACCCCGGACGAAACCTTCGTCCTCAATCTCGGCCCCCAGCATCCGGCCACCCACGGTGTTCTCCGGGTCAAGCTGACCATGGACGGCGAGTATATCGTCGAGGCTGAACCGGTGCTGGGCTATATTCATCGAATGCATGAAAAAATGGCCGAGAACGGCACCTTCGCCCAGTTCATGCCCAACACGCCGCGCATGGACTACCTGTCCGCCCTGTCCTTCAACCAGGGGTACTGCATGGCCGTGGAGCGGGCCGCCGGCATCGAGGTCCCCGAGAGGGCGGAATACATCAGGACCATAACCGTTGAGCTCAACCGCATATCCAGCCACCTCCTGTGGTGGGGCGCCTTTCTTCTCGACCTCGGCGGCTTCACCCCCCTGCTGTACGCCTTCGACGACCGCGAAAAGATTCTCGATCTGCTCGAACATGTCACCGGTTCCCGCCTGACCTACTGCTACTACCGGTTCGGCGGCGTGTACAATGACATCGATGATGAATTCACCACCGGGACCCGCGAGTTCATCAAGCGGCTGCGCTCCCGGATGCCCTCTCTGTATCATGACCTGGTCACCGGCAACATCATTCTGATCAAGCGGCTCAGGGACATCGGCCACATCAGTCCGGAAGTCTGCCGCAAATACGGCGCCACCGGTCCGGTGCTCAGGGGATCCGGCATCGAGTACGACGTGCGCAAGAACGAGCCCTATTCAATCTACCCGGAACTCGATTTTGACATTCCCCATTATCCGGAAGGGGACAGCATGGCCCGCTACATGGTCAGAATGGATGAAATCGAACAGTCCCTGCGCATCATCGAACAGTGCCTGGACAAACTGCCCGGGGGCCCCGTGCAGGCCAAGGTGCCGAAAACGTTGAAACCGCCTGCCGGAGACTGCTACGCGGCCGTCGAGGCCGCCAAGGGGACCTTCAGCTGCCGTTTGATCTGCGACGGAGACAAGAAACCCTACCGCCTTAAGCTGCGATCGCCCTGCTTCTCCAATCTGAGCCTCTTCGGCGAAATCGCGGAGGGCATGCTGCTGGCCGATGCCCTGGCGGTGATGGGCAGCCTGGACCTGGTCATTCCCGAAATCGATCGATAAGGAAAAACTCATGGATACAAGCATCTGGCGCCCGATTCTCTATCTGATTGGCGTAATGGCGTTTGCCGGTGTCAACGCCGCCTGGCTCGGCTGGTGCGAGCGGAAAGGAGCGGGGCATATCCAGCGGCGGATCGGCCCCAAGGAAGTGGGTCCCTTCGGCCTGCTGCAGCCCCTGGCCGACGGCATCAAACTGATGACCAAGCAGTTGCTGGTGCCGCAGGGGGTGGACGGCATTCTTTTCCGTGTCGCCCCTGTCCTGGCCATGATCCCGGCCATCACCTCGATGGTCGCCATTCCCTTTTCCGCCACCGTGCATGCCCGCCCCATCGAACTTTCGGTGCTGCTGATCTTCGCCCTGGCCTCCATCGGCATGATGGCCATCCTGCTCGGCGGCTGGGCCTCCAATAACAAGTACTCCCTGATTTCCGCCGCCCGCTCGGTCTCCCAGAACGTCGCCTATGAAATCCCGATGCTGGTCACCGTGATTACCATCGTCATGCTCAGCGGCTCGATGAACCTTGAAGAGATCGCCCTCCAGCAGCAGGGCGGCTTCTGGAACTGGTATATTTTTCCCATCGCCGGCCAGTCCATAGCCCAGGCGGTCATCATGCCGATTTCCTTCCTCATCTTTTTTACCTGTTCGGTCGCCGAGACCAACCGGGCGCCCTTTGACATGGCCGAAGCGGAAAGCGAACTCGTCGCCGGCCACATGACCGAGTACGGCTCCATGGGGTTCGGCCTCTTCATGATGGGGGAGTACCTGAACATCGTTGTCGGCGCCTGCCTGACGGCGGTTCTTTTCTTCGGCGGCTGGGATTCACCGCTGCCCTTCATTCCCTCCGGGGTCCTCTGGTTCGTGCTGAAAATCTACCTGCTGATTTTTATCTTTATCTGGATCCGGTGGACCTATCCCAGGACCCAGATCTACAAGCTCCTCAACCTGTCCTGGAAAATCCTGATCCCCTTCTCGCTGGCCATACTCCTGTTGACGGCCGTTTTCATCAAGATTGAAGGTATTCTGATATGAACGAATATTGGCGCGATATACTGTACGGCACCAAGAGCCTCTTCATCGGCCTCAAGGTCACGGGGCCGGAATTTTTCAAACCGGTGATCACCGAGCAGTACCCCCATTTCGTTCCGGTCATGAAGGAACGGTTCCGCGGGCACATCGAGCTGACCAGGAACGAAGAGACCGGCGGGAGCAACTGCGTGGTCTGCGGCATGTGTCAGCGCGCCTGCCCCTCCTCGTGCATAACGGTTGAAGGTGAAAAGCCGGAAGGCTCCAAAAAAAAGGTCCTGACCAAGTATATTCTCGATTTTACCAAGTGCAGTCTCTGCGGCTCCTGCGTGGAAAGCTGCAACTTCAACGCCATTCAGTTTTCCAAGGAATACAACCTGGCAAGCACCAACAAGAGCGACTATATATTTGACCTTGTCAAACGACTGGAGGAAAAACGCTGATGCAGACCCTATTCTGTCAGCCGGCAGCCAGCCCTTCTCTTTTCTCGGCCGAGGGATTTGTCGGCCTCATTTTTCTGTTGACCATCACCATTGTCATTTTCGGCGCGGCCGTTGCCACAACCTCCAAACGTCTCGTTCGCTGCGTCGCCGGGCTCGCCGTGGCCTTTACCGGGGTGGCCGGGGTCTACTACTTTCTGCTGAGTCCCTTTGTCGCCATGATGCAGATGCTCATCTACGTCGGCGCGGTCAGCATCCTGATCGCCTTTGCGGTGATGATGGCCAGCCCGGAAAGCCATAAAGGCACCTACCGGGGGGGCGTCCTGGCCGGGCCCATCGGCTTCAGCACCGGCGTCATCTTCTTCGCCGCTCTCTCCATCCTGGGCCTCAAAACCGAATGGCACGCTTTTCCCCGCCAGGAAACGGGAAGCATCGAGCATGTGGGCATGGCATTTCTGACAACCTATTCCCTGGTCTTTGAACTGATTTCCATCGTCCTCCTTCTTGCCATTATCGGAGCCCTGGTGCTGGCACGAAGGGGAAGGAGCAGAGTATGACAATCCTCAACCTCTACAACTGCCTCGGAACGTACCTGGTCCTCGGCGCCCTGCTGTTCGGATTCGGAATCTACGGCCTTGTGGCCCGCAGAACCCTGATCGGCATGTTGATTGCCTCGGAACTGGTTCTGGCCGGTTCATCCGTCAACTTCATGGCCTTCAACAGGTTTCTGGCTCCCGACCCGGCGGTCGGACAGATTTTCACCCTGTTCATCATGGCCATCGCCGCGGCGGAAGCAGCCATCGCCGTCAGTATTGTCGTTGCCGTGTACCGAAACTATAAAAGCATCGATACGGAAGATCTGGTCGATCTCCAAGGGTAACCCGAGAGGAAGAATATGGACCCAGTTTCCAGCACAGCCAATATCGTAACGAACTCCAACCTGCTCCTGGCGGTCATCATCCCGCTGTTCGGCAGCGTGGTTGTGATGACCCTGAAAAACCATCCCAACCTCAGGGAATTCGTCTCGTTTTCCTCCTCGGCCCTGCTCTTCCTGCTGGTGCTGTCGTTTACGCCGGCGATCACCTCCGGCACAACATTCGTCTATACGCTCTTTCAGCTTCTGCCCGGCTTGTCCATCACCCTGCGGGCCGACGGCTTTTCGATGATCTTCGCCCTCGTCGCCTCCTCGCTGTGGGTGATCGCCGTGTTCTATTCCATGGGCTACATGCGGGGGCTGCAGGAACACGCCCAGACCCGCTTCAACGCCTGTTTCGCCCTGGCCATCTTCGGGGCCATCGGCGTGGCCCTGTCGGACAACCTCTTCACCATGTACCTGTTCTACGAAATCGTCTCGGTCTGCACCTACCCCCTGGTTGCACACCATCAGGATGAAGAGGGCTACGAAGGCGGCAAAAAGTACATCGTCTATCTGACCACCACCGCCAAGCTTTTCCTGCTGCCCGCCATGATTCTCATTTACGTCCTGGCCGGCACCCTCGACTTCCCCCACAATATCTTCACCGGCATGATCCCCGGGGACGTCAAGGCGTGGATCGTCATCATGCTCTATGTCTTCTGTATTTTCGGCTTCGCCAAAAACGGCGTCATGCCGTTCCATCACTGGCTTCCCGGCGCCATGGTCGCCCCGACCCCGGTCTCCGCCCTGCTCCATGCCGTGGCCGTGGTCAAGGTCGGAGTATTCTGCACAACCAGGACCATGCTCTACGTCTTCGGGGTCGATACGATGACCGCGCTCAACCTCGGCATACCCACCGCCTATTTCGTCGGCTTCACCATCATCATGGCCTCGGTCATCGCCCTGAGCAAGGACAACCTGAAAGCGCGGCTGGCCTATTCCACGGTCAGCCAGCTGTCGTACATCATCCTCGGGGTCGCCCTGCTGACGCCCCATGCCATTGACGGCGGCCTGATTCACATCGTCAACCACGCCTTCTCCAAAATCACCCTGTTCTTCTGCGCCGGCGCCATTTACGTTGCGGCGCACAAGAAAAATATCTCCGAGATGAGCGGCCTGGGCCGGACCATGCCCTTTACCTTCGGCGCCTTTGCCGTCGCCTCGCTGTCGATGATCGGCGCCCCGCCGGTGGCCGGGTTCGTCAGCAAATGGTACCTGCTGGTCGGCTCCATGGAGGCCCACCAGATCGGCATACTGCTGATTCTCATTGCCTCGACGGTACTGAATGTCGGATATTTCGCCCCGGTCACTTTCAAGGCCTTTTTCGGCAGAAGGCCGGAAGGCGCCGCCGCGGGCATTCGGGAAGCCCCGCTCTCCATGCTGATACCGATTCTGATCGCGGTGACCGTCTCGGTCATCATCGGGATCTACCCCAACTTTATGATGCAATTTGTCAAGGCGGTGACAGGATGAACAAGTTGATCGAGTACCTGAGCGAACGAATCAAAACGGTCGTCTGGACCTGCTACGGTATTCTTGCCCTGGTGATGGCGCACAGCCTGTACGTGGACAAGAGCCACGCCCACTCCTGGGCGGAGCAGTACATACCGTTCTTCTGGTCGATCTTCGGCTTTGCCGCGGCCGCCGCCATCATCGGCTTTGCCCGCTGGTACGGTCATTCCGGCATCATGACCCGCGAGGATTACTATGATTCACCTGCGGAAGACGAGGAGTCGGGCTCTCCCAAGACAACCTCTCCTGAACACGCATAGACGGGGGGATAACCATGACTAACTGCTTTACCCATCCCGCCCTGATCCTGATCATCGGCGCCCTTATCCTGCCCTTTGTGCGGGGACCGCTGCGCAAGCCGTATCTTTTCCTGGTGCCCCTGCTGTCCCTGGCCGCTGTCGTCGGCAACAGCTCCATGAGCGGTCAGTTCGGCATCTACCAGTTCATGGACTGGCAACTGGTCTTCGGCCGGGTGGACAGGCTGTCCACTATTTTTGCCCTGATCATGGCCCTGATGGCCGTGGTCGGCACCCTCTACTCCCTGCATGTTGACAACGCCAAGGAACACATCGCCGCCTGGTTCTACGTCGCCGGCTCCCTGGGCACCATCTACAGCGGCGATTACCTGAGCCTCTTTCTATTCTGGGAAATGATGGCCTTTTCCTCCACCTTTCTCATCTGGTTCCGGCGGGGCGAAAAATCCCTGGCCGCCGGGTACCGCTACCTGCTCATCCATACCATCGGCGGCATCATTCTCCTCGCCGGCATCATGCTCCGCTACCAGGCGGTGGGCGATATCGCCTTCACCCTGATGGATGTCAAGAACCCTGAACTGTACACCTGGCTGATCATGCTGGGCTTCGGCCTGAACGCGGCTGTCGTCCCGCTCCACTCCTGGCTGCCGGACGCCTACTCCGAGGCCTCGTTCAACGGTTCCGTCTTCATGTGCGCCTTCACCACCAAGACCGCCGTCTATACCCTCGCCCGGGGTTTCGCCGGCTTTGACATCCTGATCCTGCTCGGGGTGGTCATGGCCCTGTACGGCGTGATCTATGCGGTGATGGAAAACGACATCCGCAAGCTGCTGGCCTGGTCCATCGTCAGCCAGGTCGGCTACATGGTCGCCGCCATCGGCATCGGCACCGAACTGGCCATCAACGGCGCCTCCGCGCACGCCGTGGCCCACATCCTCTACAAAGGCCTGCTCTTCATGGGCGCCGGCTCGGTCCTGTACATGACGGGCAGGACCAAGTTCACCGAACTGGGAGGGCTGTACCGGAAAATGCCGGCCACCATGATTTTCACGATCATCGGCTGCCTGTCCATTTCCGCGGCGCCGTTCTTTGCCGCCTTTGCCAGTAAGGGAATGATCATCAGCGCCGGCTATGAAGCGCATGTGAACTGGGCCTCCTGGCTCCTTATGTTCGGCGCCACCGGCACCTTCATGTATAACGGTCTGAAGCTGCCCTATTACCTGTTCTTCGGCAAGAACAACTGCGCCGCCGAAACCTGGGAAAAGGCGGGGGACCCCCCCTGGAACATGCAGATGGCCATGGCGACCAGCGCCTTTCTCTGCATAGCCGTCGGCAGCGCGCCCGTCGTGCTGTACGGACTCCTGCCCCATCCGGTCAGCTACAATCCCTACAACGGCTATCTGATTTCCGAGACGCTGCAGCTGCTGGGTTTCGCCTCCGTGGCCTTTTTCCTGCTGCGCCGCTACCTGGAGCCGGAAGACAGGATCTGCCTGGACATGGACTGGTTCTACCGTAAGGGCGGCTCCCTTTTCCTGTGGATTGCCAAACATCCCCTGCAATGGTTTGACACGGCCTGGGGGGAAGCCTACCGGGTTGTCGGCCTGGGTCCGTTGATGGTCATCTCCCGCTTCTGGAGCTGGTTCGACTGGCACGGCATCGACGGTGTCGTCGACGGGATCGCAAAGTGTGTCAGGGCCATCGGCGGCCGGGTCCGGGCGGTGCAGTTCGGACAGATTCAGTACACCATTTATTTTTCCGCCACCTTCGCCGCTCTGATACTGATAGCGTATGTACTCTTTCAACTCTCATAAAGGGATCATAGGGAATGGATAACCTGATCATCAACGAGGGATTTCCCCTGCTCAGTTTCCTGATTTTCTTCCCACTGGCCGGAGCAGTGGTCATGCTCTTTTTTTCCGGCGACTCTTTTGCCCGGTACTGGACGCTGGCCGTCACCTCCATCACGGCCCTCTTCTCCATACCGCTGGTGAGCGGCTTTGACTCCTCCACCGCCAAGTTTCAGTTTGTCGAGGCCCACAACTGGATTCCCCGCTTCAATATCAGCTACATCCTCGGCGTTGACGGTATCTCGATCCTGCTGGTGATGCTGACGACGCTTATCATGCCGTTCTGCGTGCTGGCTTCCTGGCGATACATCCAGAAAAGGGTGACCCCCTTCATGATCTGCCTCCTGATCATGGAAACGTCCATGATCGGTGTCTTTGTCGCCCTCGATTTTGTCCTCTTCTACATTCTCTGGGAGTTCATGCTCATCCCCATGTACCTGCTGATCGCCATCTGGGGCGGGCCGCGCAAGATCTACGCATCCATCAAGTTCTTCCTCTACACCCTGGTCGGCTCCCTGCTGCTGCTGGTCGCCATCATCGCGCTGTACCTGGAAAACGGCACCTTCTTCATCCCGGCGATGATGTGGCAGAACTATACGATCACCTTCCAGGTGCTTGCTTTCCTTGCCTTCTTCCTCGCCTTTGCCATCAAGGTGCCCATGTTTCCGTTCCATACATGGCTGCCGGCCGCCCATGTTGAAGCGCCGACCGCCGGTTCGGTCATCCTGGCCAGCATCCTGCTGAAAATGGGGACCTACGGTTTTCTCCGCTTCTGCCTGCCCATCACCCCGGACGCCACCTTTCTCCTCGCGCCCTATATTCTGTGGCTGTCCATCGCCGGCATCCTGTACGGCGGCTTTACCGCCCTGGCTCAGAACGACATGAAAAAGCTCATCGCCTACTCCAGTGTCGGCCACATGGGTTTCGTCACCCTGGGAATCTTTATTCTCAATCCCCAGGGACTGCAGGGCGCCATCATGCAGATGATCAACCACGGCGTCACCACCGGCGCCCTGTTCCTCTGCGTGGGCATGATCTACGAGCGGACCCACTCCCGGGAACTGGCCGTCGCGGCAGGCGTCGGCAAATACATGCCCTGGTATGTCACCTTCCTCGCCTTTTTCTCCCTGTCATCTTTCGGCTTCCCGGGCACCAATTCATTCATCGGCGAGTTTCTCGTTCTGGCGGGGACATTCAGGGACAACATCCCCCTTGCCCTGGCGGCAATACCCGGAGCGGTCCTGGCGGCCGCCTATATGCTGCGCCTGCTGCAGCGGGTCGTCTGGGGGGGAACCAACAATCCCGACCAGTCCTACCTGGTGGACCTGAATTTTCGGGAAATTATCACCCTGGCACCGTTTCTGCTGTTCGTTTTCTGGATCGGTCTCAAGCCGCAACCATTTATAGATTTAATGAACATCTCGGTCGTCTCCCTGCTTGACCAGCTGCACAGCTGGCAGCAGCAGGGCGTGGCTATGACGCTGCGGTAAACGACTGAACAAGCGAGAAGAAATCAAGGAAAGGAATACCACATGGCTATTCTCCCGGAACTGACCCTGTTGACCGGTGCGCTGGCTTTTTTTGTCCTCAGTCTGTACCGGCAGCTGGAGAGCAACCAGCTCAAAAATACCGCCGTCTTTTTTGGTTTTCTCACCTTCATTGCCACGCTTATCGCCGTAAACGATCAGGCAACGATCTTTTTCGAAAGCTACCGGATCGACCTCTACTCGCAGCTGTTCAAGCTGATGATCGGCCTCGGCCTGGCCATCTCCCTTGTTTTCGGTCAGCACCTCAAGGATATCGAGGAATCGGTCCGCCCCGAATACTACCTGTTCCTCTTTTTGTGCGCCCTGGGCCTGATGATGCTGGTCAGCTCCGTGGAACTGATCACCATCTTCGTTTCCCTGGAACTTTCCTCCTTTGCCCTCTACCTGCTCGTCCCCATGCGCAGCGATCATAAAGGACTGCGGGTCCAGATGGAAGCCGGCATCAAGTACATCCTCTTCGGCGTCATGGCCACCGGGTTCATGCTGTTCGGCATGAGCTATATTTTCGGCCTGACGGGCAGCACCTATCTCCATGAAATAGTTGCCGGCCTGCAGAGTGCGCCCCAGCCAGCCGCCCTGTTTGCCCTCCTGATGGTCATGGCCGGCTTCTTCTTCAAGCTGGCCGTATTCCCCATGCATTTCTGGGTGCCGGACATCTATCAGGGCGCCGCCAACGAAACCACCGGTTTCATTGCCACCGTCCCCAAGCTCGGGGCCGTGGCTCTCCTGATCCGGATCGTGTCCCTGAGCTCCGGGGAGGGCATGTTCCTGATCTACATGCTCATGATCCTTGCTCTCAGCTCCATGTTCTACGGCAACCTCAGCGCCCTGGTCCAGACCGATCTCAAGCGGCTGCTCGGCTATTCCGGCATCGCCCATGCCGGTTTCATCCTGCTCGGCCTCCTGACCCTGGATCCCGGGGGATACGCCATAGCCATGTACTACATAGCCGGTTATGTCATCATGAACCTGGCCTGTTTCCTGGTGCTGTGCAATGTCTCGCAGCAAGGGGAAAACCTTGCCATTGAAGACCTCCGGGGCCTGCACCAGCGCCAGCCCGTCCTGGCCTTTGTCCTGGCCGTCGGTCTCTTTGCCCTGGCGGGCATTCCGCCCTTCGTGGGCTTCATGGGCAAGTTCATGCTGCTGACCGGGGCCCTGGAAGCCGGGGGGACGCAAAACCTGATCTACCTGGCCGTGGTCACCCTGGCCGCCATAAATACCGGCATTGCGATCTACTACTATCTTTCCGTGGTGCGGACCGCCTACACCGTTGATCCCGGGGACAGCCCGGCGGTTACCGTGGACGGTCTGAACAAGGCGGCCGGCATCGTGCTGGTGGTGCTGATCATCCTCATGGGCGCCCTGCCGGCCAAAATAGTGGCCATTGCCGACACGGCGGTCAAAAGCATCATGTAATCATCGAGCCCGGGCGGTCCGATCCGCCCGGCGGCCGGTGAAACGGGAATCCCCGTTATGCCTGCTGCTCCGTGCGCTTCCCCCGAAGCCGAACGGTTCCCGCCGCCCCGGCTCGCCCGCTCCCTCAGCGAGATGACCTGCATCCATGCCAAAAACCGTTTTTTTATCCGTACCGCGGGGCATGCTGTTTCATTATTCAATGAAATAATTCAATAGCCCCATGCGCCGCCCACTCAATCCCTTCAGCCTCCTTTGCGGCATCCTCTTTCTGCTTGCCGCCCCCCCCGACCTTTTTCCGGCCGGGCCTGCGGAGGAGCTCCCCAGTCAATGGACCCCGCAAAGCGCAGTGCGGTTCGCCCTTGCCAACAACCCGGAAACAGCGATAATCAGGGAACGAATCGCCGCGGCCCGGGCGGCCGTCATGGAAGCGGACAGTGCCTTTTACCCCAGGCTTGATCTCAGTGCGTCCTACAGCCGCACCGACAATCCCATGTATTCCTTCGGCAATATCCTCAACCAGGGGGAGTTTGATGAATCCATTGATTTCAATGCCCCCGGCACGACCGACAACCTGAACATGGCCGCAACCGCCAGCTACAGGTTGTACAACGGCGGCAGCGACCAGGCCGGACTCAGGGTCGCGGAAGCATCGGAAACCGCCTCGCGGCACGAAATGGAGAGTGTCCGGGCCCGGCTGGCCTTTGAAGTGATCAAAACCTTTTTCACCATCCTCCAGGCCGAGGACACCGTCCAGGCCAGGCAGTCCGCCGTGGGCGCCGCCGCCGCCCTGGTCAGCGTGGCCCAGGCCCGCTGCCGGGCCGGAGACCTTCTGCAGGCCGACCTTCTCAACCTCGAGGTCCACCACGCCGAAGAGCAGGAAAATCTCATCCAGGCACGCCACGGGCTGCAGCTGGCCCGCCGGGCGTTTCTCAACCTGCTCGGCCTTGAGGAGGGAACCGTCCTCGTCGACCGCGGCTCCCCGGTCGAACTCCAGGTGCCGGCGGCCCCGGACATCGCCCTTCGTCCGGAACTCATGGCCATGGAGGCAGCCGTCCAGGCCGCCGAAGCCAGGGTCCGCCAGGAACAGGGCGGGTACTATCCGACCGCCGACGCTTTTGCCGGCTACCAGGTTGACCAGGGATATGAACTGGACGGCTCCGGCAACTCCTGGCTGGCCGGCGTCAAAGTCAACTTCAACCTGTTTTCGGGCCGGAACACCGCCGCCCGGATCGCCGGCGCAAGAGCCGTGCTGGCGGAAAAAAAAGAACAGCTGCGCAAGATTTCCCTGGCGATCCGCCTGGAGGTGGAACAGGCCTCACTCGCCGTGGAGCAGACCGAGCAGCGCATGGAGGTCACGGAGAAAATGGTTGCCCAGGCGCAGGAAAGCGCCCGTCTCAGCCGGGAGCGCTTCAAGGAAGGGGTGATTCTCTCTTCCGAACTCATTGACGTTGAAAACAGGCTGACAGGCGCCGTGGTCCGCAGGACTGCCGCCCGGACCGCGCACCGGATCGCCGTGGCCGATTTCCGCAGGGCCTGCGGTCTGCCGCAGTTTGACCAGCCCTCCGAAGACCCTGCAAACCCGGCGGACTCCTGATCCATGGATTTTGTACGCAAAGGGAGGCGGAATATGAAAATTGCGCCATACTGTCTTGTTCTTGCCGCCGCCATGGTCCTCATCGGCTGCCGGGAGGAACACCCCGCGGCTCCATCGGCCGTTGACCCCGCACCCATGGAGGTCCGGACCGCTGCGGTTGCCTCCCTGGAAAGCCGCCTGCAGACAGAAGTTACGGGCACGGTCCGGTCCGTCAATCAGGCCGTCATCGCCGCCAAGGTAACGGGCATCATCGAGAAGATGCCTGTTGTCCTCGGGACGCAGGTACAGCGGGGCGACCTGCTCGTCCAGGTCGCCGCCGGGGAAATCAACGCCAGGGCCTCCCAGGCGCGGACGCGGCTGGAGCAGGCCGAAAGAAACCTGGCCCGGGAAAGAAAACTCCTCGACAAAAATGCGGCAACCGCGGAAAACGTCAAATCACTGGAGGAAACATTCCGGATCGCCGAGGCCGCCTACCGGGAGGTCAATACCATGCAAGGGTACACAACGATCACCGCGCCCTTTGACGGCGTGGTGACCAGGAAAAACGCCAATGTCGGCGACCTGGCCGTGCCCGGATCCCCTCTGCTCCACATCGAGGACCTAGGCAGGCTGCAGGTCGTGGCCGCCGTGCCGGAGACTCTGGCCTTGCAGATCACAGTGGGCGGGTCCCTGCCGATTCACCTGCCCGCCGCCGGTCTCAGCCTGGACGGAACCGTCGCCGAGATAGCTCCGGCGGTCGACCCCCTCTCCCGTTCGGCAACGGTAAAAATCGACATAGAACAAAGCCCGCGGCTGCAGCCCGGCCAATTTGCCCGAGTCGCCATTCCGGGAGCACAACTGCACACCTTCTCTGTTCCCCGGGCGGCCGTGCGGCGCTTCGGCCAGATGGAAATAGTTTTTGTTATCGCCGAAAACAGGGCCCGTCTACGCCTGGTGCGGACCGGGGCCGAGGCGGACGGCCGGGTGGAAATCCTCGCCGGCCTCGAGCCGGGCGAAATCGTCGCTTTGCCCGCGGGCCCCGAACTCGTTGACGGCCGTCCGGTCCGCATCATCCAATGAAGAGCCCGGCCGATTCCGCCAATCATCCCGGCTTTGCCGGGCGCATGGCCGCTGCTTTTGTCGACTCGAAGCTGACGCCGGTCATTATCCTCGCCTCGCTGCTGCTCGGCACCCTTGCCGTTCTGATGCTGCCGCGTGAGGAGGAGCCGCAGATCAAGGTGCCCATGATCGACGTCATGGTTTCCATGCCCGGCGCCACCGCCGGGGAAATAGAGGAGCGGGTGTCCATCCCCATGGAGAAGCTGCTCTATGAACTGCCCGGGGTCGAATATATCTATTCCACCTCCATGCCGGAGGAGAGTCTGCTCATTGCCCGCTTCTACGTGGGAGAAAACCTCGAGGACGCCATCGTCAACCTGAACCGCAAGCTGGAGACCAATTTCGACCGCATCCCCCATGGTGTATCCACGCCCCTGATCAAGCCCCACACCATCGATGACGTGCCGATTCTGGCCCTGACGTTCCACAGCAGCAGATACGATCATTTTTTCCTGCGCCGGCTGGCGGCCCAGGTGGACGACGCCCTGAAAAACATTCCGGAAGTAGCGGAGACCAGGCTTATCGGCGGCACCCGCCGGGAAGTGCGCGTCCAGTTTGACCCGCTCCAGCTGGCCGCCCGCAACCTGACCGCCGCCGACCTTGCCGCCCGGCTGCGGCAGGCCAATCGCCAGACCTATTCCGGCACCCTGCAGTCCATGAACCATGAGGTTATCCTGCAGAGCGGGACCTTTCTCGCCGCCGCCGGAGAAATCCGCCGGATCGTGGTCGGGGTATATGACTCCAGGCCCGTTTACCTGGAAGAGGTGGCGTCCGTTTCCGACGGACCGGAGGAGCCGGCCAACTATGTCCTCTTCGGCCGGCAGGGCGCGCAGGAGGAGGCGGCGGTCACCCTCTCCCTGGCCAAGAGGCCCGGGGCCAATGCGGTACAGGTCGTCGACACCGTGCTGGCCAAGGTCAACTCCCTGCATGGGCGGCTGATTCCCGCGGATGTCCAGGTCACCGTCACCAGGGATTACGGCCGGACCGCCGCGGAAAAATCCAATGAACTGCTTCTGCACATGGGCATTGCCGTGTTCGGAGTGGCGCTGCTGATCCTTTTCTTCCTCGGCTGGCGGGAATCCTTCGTCGTCATGCTCGCCATCCCCTCGACCCTGGCCCTCACCCTGCTGGTCTTTTACCTGTACGGCTACACCCTGAACAGGATAACCCTCTTTGCCCTCATCTTTTCCATCGGCATCCTGGTTGATGACGCCATCGTGGTGGTGGAAAACATCGTCCGCCACCTCCGCCTTCCCTCCGGCAGAGACCGGCCGGTTGTCGACGTGGCGGTGGAAGCTGTCTCCGAGGTCGGCAATCCGACCATCCTGGCGACCTGGGCGGTTATTGCCGCCATTCTCCCCATGGCCTTTGTCGGCGGCCTCATGGGTCCGTACATGCGGCCCATCCCGGTCGGCTCCTCCGCCGCCATGCTTTTTTCGCTGATCATTGCCTTCACCGTTACCCCGTGGGCGGCGGTCCGCCTCCTGAAATCGCACCGCGCTCCCCCGGCAGCGGCGGGCAACGAGTCAGATCACCTCGACCAGGCGCCCGACGACCTTTTCACCCGGCTCTACCACCGGGTCATGGATCCGCTGCTGGCCCACGGGTCGATGCGCTTCATGTTTTTCCTGATCATCACCGCCCTGCTGCTCGGGTCCTTCTCCCTGGTCTATTTCGGACTGGTCAAGGTGAAAATGCTGCCCTTTGACAACAAATCGGAATTCCAGATCATCCTCGACATGCCGGAAGGCTCCACGCTGGAGCATACCACCCGGGTCGCGCGGGAAATGGCGGCCGTCGTGGCCGACGAGCCCGAAGTGGTCGACTACCAGATCTATGCCGGAACCGCGTCGCCCTTCAACTTCAACGGCCTGGTCCGTCACTATTTTCTGCGCTCGGGGCCGAACGTGGCCGACATCCAGGTCAACCTGCTGCCCAAGCACGAACGCAGCCTGCAAAGCCATGACGTGGCCAAACGGATCAGGCCCGAGGTTGCGGCCATTGCGGAGAAATACGAAGCGACCCTGGCCGTGGCCGAAGTCCCTCCCGGACCGCCTGTCCTCCAGACCCTGGTGGCGGAAATATACGGACCGACCGACCGCGACCGGGTGGCCCTGGCCGCCGAGGTGAAACGGATATTCTCCTCCACTCCGGGCGTGGTCGATATTGACTGGTACCGGGAGGAAGACCGGACCAAGACCGTCATTACCGTGGACAAGGAAAAAGCGGCCCTCAACCACATCTCCGAGGAGGAAGTGACGGAGGCCGTCCGCATGGCCGTCCACGGCATGTCCATCGACCTGTTCCACCAGCCCCGGGACAAGGAGGAGATCAACATCATCCTGGCGCTCCCGCGGGAGCAGCGCGCCCATCTCGAAAAGGTGCTGAACGTCGCCCTCCGCTCATCGCTGGGGCAGGCGGGGCCCATGGTGCCGCTGCGGGAGCTGGTCCGGGTGCGGGAGGTTCCCGTGGACCAGCCGATCTACCGGAAAAACCTCAAGCCGGTTATCTATGTCACCGGCGACGTGGCCGGTGAAGCCGAAAGCCCGGTGTACGCCATTCTCGAAATGAACGAAAAAATTGGGCGGCTGGACGGACAAAGCTTCAATTCCACGATCCCGGCCATCGGGGTGTACAACCTGAAGCAGCCCTTCAACGACCTGGAGCCGGCCATCAAGTGGGACGGCGAATGGCACATCACCCTCGAGGTGTTCCGTGACCTGGGGCTGGCCTTCTGCGTGGTGATGGTCCTCATTTATATGCTGATGATCGGATGGTTCAAGGATTATCTCACCCCGCTGGTCGTCATGGCCGCCATCCCCTTTTCCCTCATCGGCATCCTGCCCGCTCACTGGGGCTTCAACGCCTTTTTCACCGCCACCTCGATGATCGGCTTCATGGCCGGCGCCGGCATTGTCGTCCGCAACTCCATCATCCTTGTCGATTTCATCGAACTCCGCCTCAGCCACGGTCTTCCCCTGGACAAGGCTGTTGTCGAGGCCGGGGCGATACGGTTCCGGCCCATGCTGCTCACCGCCCTGGCGGTGGTGGTCGGCGCCTCAGTCATCCTCGCCGACCCCATTTTCCAGGGGCTGGCCATCGCGCTGATGTTCGGCGAAATCGCTTCCCTGCTTATCAGCCGGATGGCCGTTCCCGTCCTCTATTTCATGATCAAGCGGCACAGCCATCCGCATCCGGCCAGCCCCTGAGCATTCCCGGATCCCCCGGCGGTAAAACCCGGACGGGTTGAGTGGAAACCACATCATCATTGTGGAAATCCCTCCAAGGGACTATGATAGCCGACTGAAAAGAATATTTTCATCCATTCCGGACAGGACCATTGATAACCCCCGTCAGACCGAAACGGAAAAAAAAGCCCCCTCTTTCCTTTGTCGCCACCTGCGGCGCCGGCCTTGAACAGCTGGTGGCCGGGGAGATCGAAGCGCAGGGCGGCCGGAACAGTGCTGTCAATCCCGGGGCCGTCTCCTGGGAAGGGAACCTGGAGTCCGGCTACCGGATGTGCCTGTGGTCCCGGTTCGCCTCGCGGGTGCTGCTGCAGATAACCGGCTTCGATGCCCCCGATGCGGACACCCTGTACCGGCAGGCGGGAAAAATAGACTGGGACGAGCACCTTGCCTGCGATACCCCCTTTGCGGTGTTCAGCACCGTGACCGACTCCCCCATCAGCCACAGCAAGTACGCGGCCCTCCGGATCAAGGATGCCATAGCCGATCAGTTCCGCTCCCGGTCCGGCCGCCGGCCTTCCGTCGACACCAGCCGGCCGGGGATGCGGATCAGCCTCCATCTCCAGGGCAGCCGGGCGACCCTGGCCGTCGACCTGTCAGGGGACAGCCTGCACCGCCGCGGTTATCGGCGGGCCGCCGTCGAAGCCCCGCTGAAGGAAACCCTGGCCGCGGCCATAGTCTATCTCTCCGGCCTGCGCCGCTCCTTTCCGCCTGACCGGGTTGTGCTGGACCCCATGTGCGGCGGCGGGACCCTGCTGATTGAAGCGGCGATGATACTGGGGGACAGTGCGCCCGGACTGCAGCGGAAATCGTTCGGCTTCCTGTTCTGGAACCGGCACGATGAGCGGCTGTGGGAGAAACTGGTCAACGAGGCCGTGCGGCGCGAGGAGGACGGTCACCGGCAGCCCTGGCCGCGGATCATCGGCTACGATGCCGATCCCCATGCCGTCACGGCGGCCCGGGAGAATATCGCCGCCGCGGGGCTGGACGACAAAATCACCGTCGGTCAGCGGCAGCTCGCCGCACTGGAGCGGCCGGCCGACGAGGGCCTGCTGGTGGTCAACCCCCCATACGGCGAGCGGCTGGCGGACAGGGAGGAAATAAAATATCTGTACCGTTTCCTTGACCGGCAACTGGGCCGGGAACTGGCGGGCTGGCGGATCGGCTTTTTCTCGAGCAACCCGGACCTTGCCGGCGGCTTCAGCCTGAATTGGTCAGACAGCTACAAATTGTTCAACGGCCCCATCAGATGCAGGCTGCACTGCGGCACCATCGCCAGGACCACCGAACATGCCCCCGGCCTGCCCTCCCTGCACGAGCCGGAGACCGGCGGCGAAGGGGCGGATTTTGCCGCCCGGCTCCAGGCAAACTGCCGGCGGCTCTTTCCCTGGGCTGAGAGGGAGGATATCTCCTGCTTCCGCCTCTACGGCAGCGACCTTCCCGGTTATGACCTCGCCCTCGATCTTTATGAGCGCTGGATCCTGGCCACCGGTCATGCCGCAGCCGCCGGTGGCGACCCCCGCGCGGCGGACCATCGTTTCAATGTCGCCCTCCGCGCGGTCCGCGAGATCCTGGCCATTCCTCCCGGCCGGATATTTCTCCGCAAGGCTGGAGGCGGGAAGAAAAAAGGGAAAGCCGGCCCCAAGCCCTCCCGGACCAAGATATTCGAGGTGGACGAGCAGCGCTGCCGTTTCCTGGTCAATCTGACCGATGATCGGGGCACCGGCCTTCCCCTGGCCCGGCGATCGCTTCGCCTGCTCATCGGCAGGTCCGCTGAAGGCCGGACGTTCCTCAACCTCAACGGCGGCACCGGGACCGCGACCGTGCACGCCCTGGTCAACGGGGCGCTGGCCACCACCACCGTCGACCCCGCCGCCGGCCAACTGCATCTGGCCCGATCCAACTTCTTCCTCAACGGCTTCGGCGGGCCGCAGCACAGGACCATCCAGGAGGACTCCCTGAAATGGCTTGCCGGGTGCCGGTCCCGCTTCGGCCTGATCCTGGTCAATGCCCCCTGCTGCCCCGACGGCCGGGACAGCGCCGCCCCTTCCCGCTTCCGGCTGGAACATGAACAACTGCTCCGGGCCGCCATGAAAGTGCTGACCCGGGAAGGCCTGCTCCTGCTCGCCGTCGATGATCCCTGCTTCACCCCCGCCCCTTCCCTGGCCGCCGACTTTATCCTGGAGGATATCAGCAGTCGGCTCACGGCCCCCGACTTCGCCGGACAGCCGAATCGCAGCCCTTGCTTTGCGTTCCGCCATCGGCCGCTCGAGCCGGAAGGATAACAGACCGATGCCCCGCCCCCGTCCACGGATACTGTCCTTTCCGGACCCGGAAACCCTTGCCGGAGCGCTGGCCGCCGCCGTGGCCGAACGGCTGCGCAACGCCCTGGCCGCGGAAAATACGGTCAGCCTGGTCGTTTCCGGAGGGACAACCCCGAAGCCTTTTTTCCGCCGCCTGAGCGAATACGATCTCGCCTGGAATCGCGTCCTGATCACTCTGGCCGATGAACGGTGGGTCGATGCCGCCGACGGGGCCAGCAACGAATTTCTTGTCCGGTCCCAGCTTCTGCGGGGCCGGGCCCGGGCGGCAACTTTTGTCCCTCTGAAAAACAGCGCTCCCACGGCCCGCCAGGGAGAGGATGAGTGTCACCTGGCCCTTTCCCTCCTCCCCCGGCCTTTTGCGGCGGTCATTCTCGGCATGGGCGGCGACGGGCACACCGCCTCGCTCTTTCCCGGCGCGGCGGGGCTGGCCGAAGCCCTGGACATGCATTCCGGCCGCAACTGTGCGGCTGTCTCTCCGGCCCATGCCCCCCACGAACGCCTGACACTGACCCTGCCGCTCCTGCTCGATGCCGGGCTGATAATCCTGCACGTCACCGGCGCGGCAAAACGCCGGGTGCTGGCCGAGGCCCTGGAGGGCGGCCCGGCGATGCGCATGCCGGTTCGCGCCGTTCTCGACCAGGACAAGACCCCGGTCCACATCTACTGGGCGCCCTGATGGCTGCGGCAGTTTCCCAGGAATCCGTCGTGATCGTCGACGAAAACAACGTGGAAATCGCCGCGGTATCACGCCAGATCATGCGCAGCCAGCAGCTGATTCACCGGGCTTCCTATGTCCTGGTATTCAACCGCACCGGGGAGCTCCTTGTCCAGCAGCGGACCATGACCAAGGATATTTACCCCGGATATTACGACATCGCCGCCGGCGGGATCGTCCTGGCGGGCGAAAGCTACGAGGAATGCGCCGAGCGGGAACTGGCCGAGGAACTGGGCGTCCGGGATGTCGCCCTGCTGACCTGTTTCGACCACTACTACGCCGACGACGGCAACAGGGTGTGGGGCAGGGTGTTCCGCTGCCGCCATGACGGCCCTTTCACCCTGCAGAAGGAGGAAGTGCTGGGGGCGGAGTTCGTGCCCTTGGAACGGCTCGCGGTGCGGCTTGGTCACCGGGTGTTCACCCCGGACGGACTCCTGATTCTGCGCAGATTCCTTGCCGGCGGCGGATGAGGGGCGTCCCGGCTCAGCTCTCCCTGTCCCGGGGACAGGCAAGCAGTTCCCGGATTCCCGCCGCCGCCAGCGCCTGCATGCGGGTAAACAGTTCCGGTTGAAACGGCCTGCCCTCCGCCGTGCACTGCATTTCAATCCATCTGCCGTCCCCGGCCATGACAAAATTGGCATCAACCTCGGCGGCCGAATCTTCCTCGTAGGTCAGATCCAGCAGCGCCGAACCGTCGACAAGTCCGGCACTGACCGCCGCCACCGGCAGGATGGCCGGCAGCTCGGGCAGCCTGCCTTCATCGGCCATCCGCTGCAGCGCCTGGCGAACCGCCAGGGACGAGCCGGTGATTGACGCGCAGCGGGTGCCGCCGTCGGCGTTGATCACATCGCAATCGACCCGCAGGGTGACCTCCCCGAGCCGGCGCAAATCGACCATCATCCGCAATGACCGGCCGATCAGCCGCTGGATTTCATAGGTCCTTCCTGATCTGCCCGCCACCGCCTCCCGCCGCCCCCGGGTGTGAGTCGCGCAGGGCAGCATGCCGTATTCGGCCGTCAGCCAGCCCTGACCCGAACCGGCCAGAAAAGGGGGAACCTTGTCTTCAACCGTTACCGCGCAGATGACATGGGTGCCGCCCATGCGGAACAACACCGAGCCATCCGCATGGGGCTGCACCCCATACTCCACCTTTACAGGCCGCAGCTGATCATCTCTTCTGCCGTCTTCCCGCATACTCCGCCTCCGAATTATCTCTCCCTCCACCCCGCAAATCATCCTGCCGATCACAGAATACGAAATGGAGTGAATGGACCGGAAAGAAAAAAGATTCTGCCAGGATAATCCTTGTCCAAAAGATACAATCTTCCCCTTGCGAATGAATGGCTATTCAGGTAAAAGACTATGACACTATGTCAAAATTGTTCATACAGCAAGGAAAGAATGCGCGGCTGCCGTCGGCATCAGTCCGTCACGGATTTCCCGAGGCCTATTTCAGCCCGGTGATGAAAGCTGCATTCTATACCGGCCGGAAGGACCCGGCACAATGAAAAAAAACGGACGGCGGTTCCGGCCGGGAGCGGCGGCCCGCCAGATCCACCATCACTCAAGCTACAGGGGGGAAAAAGAAACATGAAACGAATGATCATCTGCACCATGGCGACCATACTGAACATCGGCGCGCTGCTCTTCTGGGCGGACGCCCGGAATGCCGAAGCGGCGGATCCCGTGCTCAAGAACGACGACTGCGTCAAATGTCACGCTGCCATAGTCCACCAGGTTGACCAGGCCGGCAACAAGCACAAGACCGAGGTCGAGTGCATGGAATGCCATGCCGGCACCCATCCCCCCGGGGTGGAAAAAGGATCCCTCATTCCCGGTTGTGCGACCTGCCATGAAGGCGAACCCCACTTTCAACTGGAAAACTGCCTGGGATGCCATCGCAATCCGCACGAGCCCCTGAACATTGTCTTCGGCGACAATGTCAAGGCGGCCTGCGACACCTGCCACTCCGCCGTGGTAGCGGAAATCAACACCCACCAAAGCGCCCACGCCGAAGTGGACTGTTCCTTCTGCCATGACCGGCATGGATTCAAGCCTGACTGCATGGACTGTCATGACCCCCATATGAGCGGACAGCAATATGCGGCCTGCGTCTCCTGCCATCAGGTGCACCGGCCCCTGGAGCTGGCCTACGGGGCAGAAATCCCCAACAGCGACTGCGGCGCCTGCCACTCCGACATCCGCTCGGCGCTGGAGGCGGGAGCGACGAAACATGCCGCCATGCAGTGCGTCTACTGCCATGCCGACAAGCACGGCAATGTTCCCCAGTGCCAGAGCTGCCACGGCACGCCCCACAACGAACAGATGCTGAGCAAATTCCCCTCCTGCAATGAATGCCATCAAAGCGCCCACAGTCTGCTGAAATAAGAAGGGGGGCATTATGAAAAAGTATCTTGTTCTCTCCGCCTTCTCCCTGTTTGCGGCGGCGGCCGTGTTCGTGCTGGTCGCCGCCTGCGGACCGACAGGCCGCACCGGGCCGGCCGGCGACCCCGGAACCGCTGTGCGGGAGGAAGCCGCCGGTTCAGGAGCGGACCTCTACAAAAAGGATATCAAGCCTATGGCGCCCGAGGAGTGCGGCCGCTGCCATGCCTATCAGTTCAACTGGCTGAAGGACAAAGGAGGAAAACACCGCCAGGACTGCGTTTTTTGCCATGAGCAGTTCCATGCCTACAACCCCAGGCTGGACAATTGGGATGCGTTGATGCCCAAGTGTGCCGACTGCCATGGCATGCCGCATGAAAACGGTTTTTCTGACTGCATGGAGTGCCACCGCCAACCCCATGCCCCCCTGGTCATTGACTTCGCCATCCTCGAACAGCCGATAAGCGGGGAAGGCGGGCGGACCGAACTGGCCTGCGCCAAATGCCACGCCGGGGAAGGGACGGAGTTCGCCGACTTCCCGAGCAAGCACAACAGCGAGGTCAACTGCAACGGCTGCCACGCAGCGGAGCACGGAGCCATTCCCAGCTGCCTGGACTGCCACAGTCCCCATCTGCCGACCCAGGAATACGGGGACTGTCTCGAGTGCCACGCCCCGCACAGCGCCGCAGCCATCAGGCAATATTCGGAAAATGTCCCCAATGTCGCCTGCAGTGCCTGCCATAAAGAGGTGTATGCCCTGTTGCAGGGAAATGTGACCAGGCACTCGGCCATGCAATGCGCCACCTGCCATCCGACCCACGGTCAGATCCAGGGATGCCGGGACTGCCACGGCGAGCCCCATGGCGATGTGCTGCACCAGCGGTTTATCGACTGCCTGGAGTGCCACATAGACCCGCACAATCTTCCCATAAACCTGAGAAAATAGTATACTGTCCTTGATGAGAAGCGGCCCGGCCTTCAACGGCCGGGCCGCTTCCCCCGTCAATCAAACCTAAGGACAGCTGAAAGGCAGATCTCTTCGCACCTGGGGGCAAACAATCAATATCAATGGGTGATGGCCATGCGCATGAATATTCTCTCACTGTTCCTGTCATTGATCTTCACGGTGTCTCTTCTGTCCGGTGCCCTTGCTGAAGACGGTCGAAAGCCGCCGGGAAAAAAATGGACGGAGCAGGGCGCCGGAAAATCCATCAACGGAGGAAAGGGCAAAAGGGAGCGGCATACTCTCCCCCCCTGGCTGGACGAGAAGGACCGAAAGGCCTGGAAAGACGGCAGGCCGCCGGGCTGGGACAGGGGCACGAAAACGGGCTGGCAGGGCGGCAATCTGCCTCCCGGCCAGGCCAGGAAAAGGGCGGAAGACCGTGATTACGCTCCCGGATCACGGTACCGTTGGACGGAACAGGAGCGGAACAGACATGAGGAGCGGATAAAAGATGCCGAGGAGCGAATCAGGGAACTTCTTGAAAAAAAGGGCGTCACCACAGGGCCGATGCTGGACAGCGCAATCCTTTCCCTCCACTCCGCCGTCCGCCGGGGAGTGCCGGTATCCACCGCCTCCGCCGTCATTGAACAGGGCCTCGAAGGGAGTCTGAGCCCGGAGGGGATAGAGCAGGTAACCAGGGCCCTGTCCTATGGAGCGGAGCGGCAGAGGGATTTCACCGACCTGGAAAAAATCATCCGGGATGCCATGAACAGGGGGTTGACCGAAGAAGATCTGACCATGGAGGTCTATCGGGCCTTGTCAAACTAACAGGCATCGCCCCTGCAACGGGGCGTGATTTGTCCTGCTCTGCCGCGGACGATTGAGGGCGGTCCCCAATTCCCGGCCCCAGGCCGCAACGCCTTCCTGACCCACGGAAGGACGCCTTGCAGACAGGCTCAACCACCCATGGGTGCGGGGTTCCGGTATTTCACTCCGAATTACGCTCCCTGGCCAACTCCTCCGGGGTCATGGTCCAGAAAGGCTTGCCGTCCTTGGTCAGCCGGACCTTCAGTTCGGCAAAGTCACCTTTTTTGATCTTGGCGGCCATGAAGACCTCCTGACCCTCAATCTCCGCCCAGGCGCCCCTGATCTTGACCTCGTCTCCCCGCTTGAAGCCGATGGAGTCGCCAAGGAACCACTTGGGACCGACGTGGACCGTGATCTTTTCCCCGTCCGCATCCTTGACCAGCAGGGCGATGCCGGGAGCCATCCCCGCCATCGGCTCGACCTCGATCACCTTGTCGATGGTGCACTTCAGCCGATCAAGCTCCGAGGCAGCGTAGAGGCGGTTGTACTCGCCCCCCTCCTCCCAGCCCCCCATATCGGCGGGCTGACTGTACCCGGCCGCGGCTGTCAGCACCAATGCCAGGAACAGAACCGCCGCCGTGGAGATTGCCTGTTTTACCATTTTCATGGATGTTCCTCCAGCTACAGTTTGCGGTTGTCAACAACCCGTTTACTCTTGCCCTCGGTGCGCTCGAGGGTTTTTTCCTCAACCAGCTTGACGTCCACTGAAATGCCCAGTTCGGAGGCAAGCCGCGTCTTGATATGTTCGATGAACTGGCGCTGTTTTTTCATGACGTCGAAAAATATCGCTTCCTGCACTTCCACCAGCACCGTCACCTTGTCGCTGTGGTTCTCCCTGTCGACGACAATCTGGTAGTGGGGCTCGATGCCATCGATTTCAAAGAGCACTTTTTCGATCTGCAGAGGAAAGACATTGACCCCCTTGATGATCAGCATATCGTCGGAGCGCCCGGTGATCCGCTCCATGCGGGTAAGCGTCCGGCCGCAGGGACAGGGTTCCGGCAGCAGCCGGGTGAGGTCGCGGGTGCGGTACCTGATCATGGGAAAGGCTTCCTTGGTCAGGGTGGTGATCACCAGTTCGCCGGTTTCACCCGGCTCCACCGGCTCCAGGGTCACCGGGTCGATCACTTCGACAAGGAAGTGGTCCTCGTTGATGTGCAGGCCGTTGCATTCCCGGCATTCCCCCGCCACCCCCGGCCCCATGACCTCGGACAGGCCGTAATTGTCCGTGGCCACGATGGAGAGTTTTTCGTTGATCTCCCGGCGCATGGCCTCGGACCACGGTTCCGCTCCGAACAAACCGACCCGCAGGGAAAGGCCGCTCGGGTTGATCCCCATCTCCATCAGGGTGTCGGCGATAATCAGGGCATAGCTGGGGGTGCAGACCAGAGCCGTGGTTTTAAAATCCTGCATGATCTGGATCTGCCGCTTGGTGTTGCCCGATGAAATGGGGATCACCGAGGCCCCGATGCGCTCCGCGCCGTAGTGGAGACCGAAGCCCCCGGTAAACAGCCCGTAGCCGAAGGCGATCTGGATCACGTCATCGGCGGTGACACCCGCCGCCGTCAGGACCCTGGCCACCAGGTTGGACCAGTTCTTGATGTCATTTCTGGTGTAGCCGACCACCGTGGCCACTCCGGTGGTGCCCGAGGAGGAATGAACCCGGACCACATCCCGCAGGGGCACGGCAAAGAGGCCGTAGGGATAGTTGTCCCGCAGGTCCTGTTTGGTGGTAAACGGCAGTTTGCGCAGGTCCCGCAGGTCGCGGAAATTGTCGTAATCGAGCTGCAGTTCCTCAAATTTCCTGCGATAGAACGGCACATGCGTCCCGACCCGGTAGAGGGTGGACTGCAGCCGCTCAAGCTGCAGCTGTTCCAGCGCTTCCCTGGCCATGCGTTCTTTTTCCGCTTCCCAGTACATAATACCCTTCCGTTGGCGTTGGGGGGCAGAAGCCCGGGATGTGCATTGTACCATCCCAAGCCCTGCCCCGAAAGCTATTCTATTTTTTCCCGTCCCAGGTAGGCCCGCTGTACGTCCCTGTTGGCCAGCAGGTCTTCAGCCGGTCCCTGCAGGATTATTTTCCCGGTTTCCAGAACATAGCCCCGGTCGGCAATCGCCAGGGCGGCTTTGGCGTTCTGTTCAATCAGGAGTACGGTGTTGCCCTCCTCGCGCAGGCGGACGATCACCTGAAATATATTTCTGACAATGAGGGGCGCAAGCCCGGTGGAAGGCTCGTCCATCATGACCAGCCGGGGCCGCGACATCAGCGCCCTGGCCATGGCCAGCATCTGCTGTTCGCCGCCGGAAAGGGTCCCGGCCAGCTGGGAACGGCGCTCCCGCAGAACGGGGAACAGGTCGTACTGGCGGTCGAGCTCCCTTGCCATTGCCGGCCGGCCTTCTTTTTTCTGCAGCACATACCCGCCCAGGATCAGGTTCTCCTCGACCGACAGAGGGGCGAAAACCTGACGCCCCTCCGGGACCAGGACACAACCGCTGGCCACGATGTCCTGTGCCGCCATCCGTCTGCAGTTCCGGCCGTTGAATTCGATCACCCCTTCCGTGGACCGCACCAGGCCGATGATGGTATGGAGCAGGGTCGTCTTGCCGGCCCCGTTGGCGCCGATCATGGCAACGATCTCCCCGCCGTCGACATGGAGGGAGATGTTTTTCAGCACCCGCAGTTTTCCGTAGCCGGAGTTGAGATTCCTGACCTTCAGCATGGCTGTGTACCGCCCCCGGCCCGGGCGTCAACCTCTTCCTCCCCGCCCAGATATATTTTAATGACCTCGGGATGGCGCTGAATCGCTTCCGGCCTGTCTTCGGCGATCTTTTCGCCGAAACTGAGAACAATGATTTCGTCGGAAATATCCATGACCAGCGACATGTCATGCTCCACCAGCAGAACCGTGATCCCCTTGTCGCGAATTCTGCTGATCAACCTGGCGATCTCCGCGGTCTCATAAATATTCAGGCCCGCCGCCGGTTCGTCCAGCAGCAGCAGGTCCGGCTCCGCCGCCAGCGCCCGGGCCATCTCGACGGCCCGCTGCTGGCCGAAGGCAAGACTGGTGGCCTCCACCCCGGCGTACGCTGCGATGTCAAGCTCCTCCATGAGCTGCATGGCCCTGTGGCGGATACTCCTCTCCTCCGTCCAGGTCCACGGCAGGTTACACATCCCTGCCAGGAAACCGGCCCTGCTGCGGATATGCCGGCCGACCATGACATTCTCCAGGGCGCTCATGCCGTGGAAAAGCTTGACATTCTGAAAGGTGCGCGACATGCCGAGCGCGGCGATGCGGTGGGGCTTCAGCCCCTGAATTTCACTGCCCTTGAAGGTAATGGCGCCCGAGGTCGGGGCCAGGACCCCGGCGATAAGGTTGAACAGGGTGGTCTTGCCGGCGCCGTTGGGCCCGATGATCGCCTTGATTGTGCCCGGAAGGACGCGGAAACTGACATCGTTCACCGCGTGCAGCCCGCCGAAATGCTTATGCACCCCTTGCAGTTCCAGCATGGATCCCTCACTCTCCGGGAGTTTTGGCCCTGGCCCGGAAGACATTTGTCATGCGCAGGCTCAGTATGCCCCGGGGGGCGAACAGCATGATCAGGATCAGAATAATGCCGAATACGGCGTCATCATAGGTGCCGAACATGCCGCGCAGGGACATGAAATTCAGCAGGACGCCCATGAGCAGGGCGCCCCACAGATTCGCCATGCCGCCGACCGCGACAATCGCCACGTAGCGGACCGATTTCATGACCCCGGCCTCGGACGGCCCGATGCCGCCGTTGTAATGGGCCAGAAACGAACCGGCGGCGGCGGCAAAGGCCGCGCTGATCACAAAGATGTAGAGCTTGTAGCGGGAGGTGTCGACCCCCATCGCCTCGGCCGCCTCCTCGGAGCCATGAATGGACCGCAGGGCGCGGCCGACCCGGGAATGGATGAGGTTCAGCAGCAGGACCAGACCGAGGAGCAGCAGTCCCCAGGCGATGTAGTAGTTTGTGACCCGGAAGGCAAAATCGCCGTTGACCGAAAGGCCGGGCAGCAGATTGAACGCCGGCACCTCGGAAATACCGTCCGCCTCACCGAAAAATTCGCTGGCCAGCACCACCCGGTAGATGATGATCCCGAAGCCGAGGGTGGCCATGGCCAGATAATGCCCCTTGAGTCTGAGGACGGGAACCCCGAGAACCAGGGCGACGAGGACGGCCATCCCTATGGCGATGAAACAGGCCGGCCAGGGGTGGACATTGAGCAGCGGCTCCCCGTACAGGCTCTGCCGGTGCATCAGCATTCCCGTTTTTTCCATGAGCCCCAGGAGGAGCGTGTCGCCATGGGCCGAGAAATCATGGGTGGTGAGAGCGGCGGAAATATAGCCGCCGATGGCGAAAAAACCCGCGTGGCCCAGGGAGAGCTGGCCGGTATAGCCCATCAGGAGGCAGAGGCCGATGATCAGCAGGGAATAGTAGGCCGCCATGGTCAGCTGGGTCAGGTAATAGGCGGTCCCGGTCAGGGCGGTCAACTGCTGGATGCCGACGACCATGGCCAGGAGGCCGGCGACGGCCAGGTATCTTTTCGGGAAGGTCATCAGAACTCCTTCAGCCTCGCCGCCTCACTGCTGCCGAACAGGCCGTGCGGCCGGAGAAAGAGGATGATCAGCAGAATGGTGATGGCCACCGCGTCCTGAAAGGCGAGGGGCAGAAAGGAAACACTGAAAGCCTCGATGATCCCGAGGATCAAGCCGGCGGCAACCGCGGCCAGGGAATTGCCGAGACCGCCGAGGATGGCGACGGTGAACCCCTTGATGGCCAGGCCCGTGCCGTTGTCGTACTGGGTGTAGGTAATGGGGCTCATAACCGCCCCGGCCAGGGCGCCGATGCCGGCCGACAGCATGAAGGAAAGCGTCACCTTGTTCTTGACATTGATGCCGCAGAGGGTTGCCGCTCTCCGGTTCGCCGAACATGCGCGCATCTCCCGGCCCAGGGACGTGTACCTGAAAAAAAGACTCAGCCCCAGCACCATGATGGAACAGGCGCCGATCACGATCAGGACCTGGGGGGAGATCCTGGTGCCGAAAACGGCGATGGAGGTTACCGCGCTGCCGATGAAATAGGGGAGCGCCCGAACGCTTTCCCCCCAGACATGCAGGGCAGCCTCACGGATGAGGATGGAAATGCCGATGGTGATGACCACCATGCGCAGAACGGAGGGATTGTTTATCCAGCGGATGAAAACCATTTCGATCAGCGCGCCGATCAGCATCGTTACAAGAACCGCCACGGCGATGGCAAGGGGCAGCGGCATGAACTGCAGCATGGAAATGGAGATCATCCCCCCCAGCATGAGGAATTCCCCCTGGGCGAAGTTGATAATGCCGGTGGTGTTGTAGATGATGTTGAAGCCTATGGCCACGATGGCATAAATGATGCCATAGGTGATGCCGGCAAAAAGATACTGGAGAAAAAGCGAAGAATCCATTGGCCACCGTGGAGCGCCAGCCGTCGCGGGCAGTCATAAAAAGGGGCGGGAAACATATCTCCCGCCCCTTCACCTCCGTGCTGCTGCGAACAGCGTGCAATCAATTCATGTACAGGGCGAATTTGCCGTCCTTGACCGTTATCAGTTCAAAACCGTCAAGACCAAGGCCGGTGTGATCTTCCGGCGAAAAATTGAAAATGCCGCCGGTGCCGACAAATCCCTTCATGTTTTCGATGGCGTCCCGGACCTTGGCTTTGTCGGGGCCGGCCTCGGCGATGGCCTGGACGAGGATCATGAAGGCGTCGTAGGCATGGCCGCCGAAGGTCGAAACATCTTCCTTGAACCTGCTTTCATAGTCGTTCTTGTACTTCACCAGAACTTCCTTCTGGGGATGGTCGTCGGGCAGGACATCGGCGACCAGCAGGCGGCCCGCCGGAAAAATCGTTCCATCGGCGGCATCGCCGGCGGCCTGGACGAACTTGATGTTGCCGAAACCGTGGCTCTGGAAGATCGGCACATCCCAGCCGGCCTGGCGGATGTTCTTGATGATGATGGACTGGGCCGGGACGATGGACCAGTTGACCACCGCCTGAATATCCTTGTTGGCCATCAGCTTGGCAACAACGGCGGAAAGATCGGTGGCATCCTTGTCATACACCTCGCTGATCACCACTTCTATGCCGAATTCGGGAGCAATCTGCAGCAGCTGGTCCTTGCCGGCCTTGCCGAACCCGGTATTCCCGGCGACCACTGCTATTTTGGCAATGTTCTGCCGGTTCATCTCCATGTAGATTTTCTTGACGGCGTCGCTGTCCATCTGCGGCGTCTTGAACACCCATTTGGCCACCGGGTTGACGATCACTTCCGCGGCCGCGCACGAAATCAGGATGGTCTCCGTCTGCTCGGCAATATTTTTGATTTTCATGGTTTCGCCGCTGGTCGAGGGGCCGATGATGGCAAACACCTTGTTCTCCTCGATCAGCTGCTTGGCAAAGGAAATGGCTTTTTCGGGATTGCCCCCGGAATCCTTGACGATCAACTCGATGGTGTTGCCGTTGATCCCTCCCCTGGCATTCAATTCCTCGGTCAGCATGCGCAGGGTGTTGGCCTCGGGCACACCGAGAAACGACGGACCGGTTTCAGCCAGAATCGCCCCGACCGTGATGGTGTCGGCCACCGCCGCCTGCAGGGCCGGCAATGCAAGCATACCGGCGGCAGCGACGGCCACGATTGCTTTTTTGAACATGTTTTTCACCGCTTTTCCTCCTTATTTAAGATAACGCCTGAGCAGGGAGAAACCGTTCCCCCCCCGTATCACTCACCGGCAGGGACTACAGCGCGCAGACCTGCTCCCCGCTCAGTATGATGAACCTGTCCTTCTGCAGGGCCGCAATGGCCCTGTCCATATCGTCAAAACGGAAAATGAGCACCGCGTTCTCCCCGCTTTTATTGACGAAGGCATACATGTACTCCACGTTGATCCCCGCCGCCTCGATGGTCTTGAGCACTCCGGCCAGTCCGCCGCAGCGGTCCGGCACCTCAACGGCGATCACATTGGTCTTGCCGACGGTAAAGCCGTTTTCCTTCAGGACCTTTTTGGCCTCGTCGACCTTGTCGACAATGAGCCGCAGGATGCCGAAGTCGGCGGTGTCGGCAACCGACAGGGCCCTGATGTTGATGTTGTTTTGCGCCAGGACGTTGGTAATTTCCGCCAGGCGGCCGGACTTGTTTTCGAGAAAGACGGCTATCTGTTCAACTTTCATGGCTCTACTCCTGTACTTGATCGTTGCAGCTCTTACAGCCTGCGGTTGTCGATGACCCTGCGGGCCTTGCCTTCGCTGCGCTGGATTGTCCGCGGCTCCACAAGTTTAACGTTGCAGGTGACGCCGAGCAGATCCTTGATTTCTGCCTGAATTCTCCGGCTCAACCCTACCAGGACCTTGACCTCGTCGTGGAATATTTTCTCGCTGACCTCGACCAGGATATCCATGGTGTCAAGGTTGCCTTCCCGGTTCACTTCAATCTGGTAATGGGGTTCGACACCCTCGATGCCCATGAGAACATGCTCCACCTGGGACGGGAAGACATTCACCCCGCGGATGATGAGCATGTCGTCGGTCCGGCCCGTCACTTTCGCCATCCGCACCAGGGTGCGGCCGCAGCGGCACTGCTCGACAAACAGCCGGGAAAGGTCCTTGGTCCGGTAGCGGATGATCGGGAAGGCCTCCTTGGTCAGGGTGGTGAACACCAGTTCACCCTGTTCGCCCGGCGGAAGCGGCGCAAAGGTTTCGGGGTCGACAATCTCCGGCAGAAAATGGTCCTCGAGCACATGCATCCCCTGTTCGCTCTCCGGACACTCCATGGCCACTCCGGGGCCGATGACTTCGCTGAGACCGTAGATATCCAGCGCCCGAATCCCGAGTTTGCGCTCAACCTCCTCCCGCATGTTCAGGCTCCAGGGCTCGGCGCCGTGGATGCCCACCCGCAGCTTCAGCTGATCGAGGGTGATGCCGACATCGGTCATGGCATCGGCAAGGTTCAGGGCGTAGGAGGGGGTGGAAAGGAGAACCGTCGAGCCGAAGTCGCGCATGATGGTGATCTGCCGCTTGGTGTTGCCCCCGGAAACCGGAATGACCGTGGCCCCGAGCCGCTCGGCGCCGTAATGGGCCCCGAGCCCGCCGGTGAACAGGCCGTAGCCGTAGGCATTCTGCACCATGTCGCCCGTGGTCACTCCTCCCATCGCCAGGCACCTGGCCATGACATCCGCCCAGACCCCGATGTCGGCGGCGGTATAGCCGACCACCGTCGGTTTGCCCGTGGTCCCGGAGGAAGCGTGGACGCGGACCACATCGTCCAGCGGCGCCGCGAACAGGCCGAAGGGATAATTGTCCCGCAGGTCATCCTTGGTGGTGAACGGCAGGCGGCGCAGGTCGTCCAGGGAGCGGATGTCGTCCGGCTTGACCCCGGCCCGGTCCATCTTCTCCCGGTACGGGCGGACCCGCTCGTACACTCTGGCCACCAGTTTCTGCAGCCGCCGCAACTGAATGGATTCTATGCCCTGGCGGGGCAGCTTCTCCAGTTCGTCGATCCCCATCATGTTCATCCTGTCACCTTTTTGCATCATGGCGCCGCGAGGCATAGACCAGGTCGCGGCCGGCGGTAAACGCCTTCTTGTTCACTTCCCGAAACCCTTTCTTGATCCGCTCATCGATAACATCGAGAAAAATCCCGGGGCTGACCGCCAGAAAATTGGACATGGCGCCGACCAGGACCACGTTGGCCGTTCTGATTTCCCCTATCTCCCGGGCGACCGCGAACGCATCGACAGCCACCACGTGAATATGGCGGGTGCGCAATTCCTCCAGGATGTTGTCCGGATAGGAGGCCCTGCCGGTGGCCACGGCCGGCGGCAGTATCCTCTGGGTGTTGACGACCACGGCGCTGTCCCGGTGCAGAAAGGGCAGATAGCGCACCGCCTCCAGCTCTTCGAAGGCCACCTGGATATCGGCGGTGCCCGGTTCAATCAGGGGGGAATAAACCCGCTCCCCGTACTTGAGGTGCGCGACCACCGACCCGCCCCGCTGCGCCATGCCGTGCACCTCGCTTTTCTTGACGTCATAGCCCGCCGCCAGCTGGGCATAGGCGGTCAACTCGCTGGCCAGCAGAATTCCCTGGCCGCCCACCCCGGTGAAGAGGATATTGCCGCTTTGCTTCATCCCTCATCCTCCACGGCGGTGATGGCGTCGAACTTGCAGAGGGCCGCGCACTGGCCGCACCCGTTGCACAGGACCCCGGAAATCATGGAGAAGCCTTTCTGCTTGGCACGGTATCCCCTTTCCACTGCTTCCCCGGGGGTCAGCGGGTGCCAGCTTATGGCCGGACAGCCGATCCTGATGCAGGCCATGCAGCCCGTGCAGTTTTCCGTTACGGTCCGATAAACCGGTTTTTTCCGTTTCACCTCCGAGGGGAGGAGGACGCACGGCGCCCGGCTGATGACCACGGAGGTTTTTCCTCTGGCGATTTCCTTTTTCAGCACCTTTCCGGTTGCCTCTATGTCATGGGGATTAACCACCGTGACCCGTTTGACGCCGATGGCCCGGCACAGTTTTTCCAGGTTGACGGCCTGGGCCGGCTCGCCCTTGATATTGGCCCCTGAGGCCGGGTTTTGCTGATGGCCGGTCATGGCGGTGATCCGGTTGTCGAGAATGATGACCAGGGAATAGCTGTCGTTGTACACCGAGTTGATCAGGCCGGTGATGCCGGAGTGGATGAACGTCGAATCGCCGATGACGGCGACGATCCTCCCTTTCCCCTTTTCACCCAGGGCCTTGGCCATGCCGTGGGCCATGCCGATGGAGGCGCCCATGCAGACGCATGCATCCATGGCCGAAAGCGGCGGCAGGGCAGCCAGGGTGTAGCAGCCGATGTCGCCCGAGACGAAAACATCCTTCATCCGCGACAGGGAGTAAAAAAGCCCGCGGTGGGGGCAGCCGGCACACATATTGGGCGGCCGCATCGGCAGTTCAATGGGATCGAAAAGTTCGCCGACCTTTTCAGGCTCAATGGATTTGCGGACAATGAAGGAACTGAGTTCGCCCCGGGAGGGAATCAGGTCCTTGCCCCGGCAGCGGACCCCCATGGCCTTGATGTGGGTCTCCAGAAAGGGATCGAGCTCCTCGACCACGATCAGTTCATCGACCCCGGTGGCAAAATCGCGGATCTTCTCCCCCGGCAGGGGCCAGACCATGCCCAGCTTGAGGACGGCCGCTTCCGGGAACGCCTCCTTGACATAATTGTATGAGGTCCCGGCCGTGATGAACCCCCTGGTCGTGGGTCCCGGCTCGATCCTGTTTTCCCCCAGGGTTTCCGCCAGGTCCCGCAAATCGGTCATCCGTTCCTCAATGGCGGCCCGGCGGGTCCGGGCCGGACCGGGCAGCATGACGAATTTGCCCGGGACCTTTTCAATGGACGCCTCGGCGGGCCCGATTCGTTTGCCCGTCTCCACCACGCCCTTGACGTGGGCGATTCTGGTCGTGATCCGGAAGAGCACCGGGGTGTCGTATTGTTCGCTCACCTCAAAGGCCCGGGCCAGCATTTCCTTGGCCTCGGCCGGGTCCGAGGGCTCGAACATGGGCAGTTTGGCGGCAAAGGCGTAATTGCGGTTGTCCTGCTCGTTCTGGGAGCTGTGCATCTCCGGGTCATCGGCGGTGATCACCACCAGCCCGCCCCGCACTCCGGTATAGGAGGCGGTGAACAGCGGATCCGAGGCAACGTTCAACCCCACATGCTTCATGGTCGCCAGGGCCCGGACCCCGGCAAAGCAGGCCCCGAGGGCCACTTCCAGGGCCACCTTTTCATTGGGCGCCCATTCGGTGTACACACCCTCGTAGGAGCAGAGATTCTCAAGGATTTCCGTCGACGGCGTCCCCGGATAACCGGAGGCCACCCGCACCCCGGCTTCCCAGGCGCCCAGGGCGATGGCCTCGTTGCCGGAAAGCCAGAGACTGCCGGTTTTTGGTCTCACCTTCAATTCCCCCGTCTTACCTGGATTCCGGCTCTTCAAATTCGAACGGATAGATGACCACTGTGGACTGGCTCCCGGTCAGGGATTCCAGGGTCCCGGTATTGAGGACCACGCCGATGAAGAGTTCGTCCATGTCATCCGCGGCCGGCTTCGCGGCCGCCAGTGATTTGACCTGATAATCAACCACGTAGCCGTCGATCTTTCTGGTCCGCCACATCTCCTCCAGCCCCAGGCCGTTCCATCGCAGGCCGACCATGGTGCCGCTGGTGTACTGCACCATCCTGGGGACGACGGCCGTCAGGGTCTCCGGATTGCGGTTGACGATGATATCATCGATCCCGTCGCGATCGACATCGGCGACCAGGATGCGGGACGGGACATATGTCTGCTTGTACAGCTCGCCGATCCCGTCGACGATATCGGCCCGTGAAAAGTTCGTCCCGGGCCGGATATTGGGGTCGCCGCCGATGTAGCGCTTGGTGCCGCCGAACCGTTCCTGGCTCTTCCATATGACCGAGCCGTTTTTGATCAACTGCAGTTTAAACGAATTATCCAGGACCACAAGATCCTGCTGCCCGTCGCCGTCCGCATCGGCATAGGCGAAATTGAACACATTGACCTCGGCGGGGATGGGCAGCTGCTCCTGCATGGAGAGTTTCCCGTCCCGCAACGACAGCTGATAGATGCCGGGAACAATGGGCACCTGGCCGGCCGCCTGTCCGACGAGCACCGGTCCGGTGCCCGGAATATCGATGGGCCTGATGTACCAGCGGGCTTCGGTGAAAAGGTCGACAAACTGTTTGCCGTCCCATTCAACCCCCCTGGATCCCGGCAGGGAAGGATCCGAGGCGCTGATATAGATCTCGGCCCTGCCGTTGCCGTCCAGATCGGCGGCATTGACACTGTGGACATGATACCTGTTCCCCATCGCGATTGTGCCGATAAGGTTCAGGCGGGTGCCGTCCCTGTTGAAAACATGCACCGCGGTCTTCTCGGCAATGATGACTTCCGGCTGGCCGTCCCCGTCAATGTCCCCCAGGTCGATGCCCCGGATCTCCATGTCGAAATTCCTGGTCTTGGTGAAATTCCGCCGGGAGCTGAGTCCGTACCCGCCGCCGGTTGTCATGAAGGTCTTGTCCGGGTGGACCGTGGTGAATTCCGAAGCGCCCTGGGCAGGAGACGCCGCCTGCGCCGGCATCATGGCGGCGGGACGCTTCCGGTCGAACAGCCGTTCAATGATGTCCCAGGCCAGGGTATCGACGGACTGCATGATCTGGTCGTTTGTCAGGGCGGAACCGTAGAATTGCTGCTCGGCCCCCTCGGGAGGAGCAGCCGCGGAGAATACCCGGGCATCAATGGAAATGCCGCCGCCCAGGGCGGTGATGGAGCCGTGGATCAGGTAATCGGCAGCGAGGCGGCGGGCAACCTCACGCACGGTGGCGGCATCCATCCTGCCCCCGGCCGCCCTCAGGGCCTCGTCCGCCTTGCTGTTGGCAATCATGGCCGCGCCGGCCTCAACCCGCAGACGGCTGGCGAGAATGTCCCGCAGGCCCTCCCGCAGGTACTGCATCTCCGGCGGGGCGTTGAGGGAAAAAGGCAGGATGGCGACGGTTTTTCCGGGCTGTTCCGCCGTTGCGGCGGCCGCCGGCAAAACACCGCATAACATAACAAGCAGGGTCAGAACCCATGTCTTTGTCAGGAAGTTCATATTCTCTCCGATGTTCATACAGAATGGATGCATTTTCAGTTCATTGGCATGATGATCGGCACAGTAGCATAAATGCCGAATAGAAAATATGTATTACTACTCCAGAAAACCCCCGGCAAGCAAGTTTTTTCCGCCCTTATTCGTTCTCCGGGGTTTCCATGGCTTCAATCTGCTCCTGGGCCTCCTCCCACTGGGCCAGGTGCCTTTCGAGACGGCGCTGGACACTGGTATACTCCCTGCTCAGTTCCGACCATTTCAGCTGATCCCCATAAAGGTCCGGATCGGCCATCATCTGTTCGAGCTCCTTCTTTCGTTTTTCCAGGGATTCAATCTGCCGCTCCTCCTGGCGGACCTTCTCCTTCAGGGGGTTCATCTTGCGGGCACGCTTTTCCCGCAGCAGGGCGCGCTGCCGCCTGACCGCCTTCCTGTCCTTCGCCGGCATGGAAGCCGCATCATTGTCCCCGTTCGAGGCAGGGGCCTGCGCGGCCGCATCCTCCTTCTCCCGCCGCCGCTCCAGGTAGTCGTCCACATTGCCCAGGTAGAGGGCCGCCTTCCCGTTCCTGATTTCCAGCACCTTGTTGACAAACGAATTGACGAAATACCGGTTGTGGGAAACCACGATGATGGTCCCTTCGTACTGGGCCATGGCCTCCTGCAGGACCTCCTGGGAGCTGATGTCCAGATGGTTGGTCGGCTCATCGAGCAGCATGAGGTTGGCCGGCCTGACAAGCATCCGGGCCAGTGCGACCCGGCTCTTTTCCCCGCCGGACAGCACCTGCACTTTTTTCTCCACTTCGTCGCCGCTGAACAGAAAGGCGCCGAGCAGGGAGCGGACCTGGGTCATGGTTTTTTCCTCGGCGGCATGATAGACGGTATCGAGAACGGTCAGCTCGGTCGCCAGTTCCTGGGCCTGGTGCTGGCCGAAGTAGGACAGGACCACATTATGGCCCAGCAGCACCCGCCCCGCGGCCGGGATCTGGCCGGCAATGATCTTCAGCAGCGTCGTCTTGCCTGCTCCGTTGACTCCGACCACCGCCAGCTTGTCGCCCCGGTGCAGGGTCAGGCTGACATTGTCGAACACCACCCGGCCGTCGAATTCCTTGCGCAGGTTGTCGAGTTCAAGGACCTGTTTGCCGGAGGGCACTGCCGGGGGGAAGGCGAAACGGATGGTCCGTTCCGTCTCCGACAGCTCGATCCGCTCCATTTTTTCCAGTTGTTTGACCCGGCTCTGCACCTGTTTCGCCTTGGTCGATTTGGCCCGGAACCGCTCGATGAACCGCTCGGTCTGTTTGATCATGGCCTGCTGGTTGGCATAGGCCGCCCGTTCTATGGCCAGCCGCTCCTCCTTGTCGACCAGATAGCGGGAATAATTGCCCCGGTAGACCGTCAGACGCCCTAAGCTCAACTCCCAGGTGGTCTCGGTCAGCCGGTCGAGAAAGGAACGGTCATGGGAAATGACGATGATCGCCCCCTGGTACTGGCGGAGGAACTCCTCCAGCCAGGTGAGGGAGTCCAGGTCGAGGTGGTTGGTCGGTTCGTCCAGCAGCAGCAGGGACGGCTTGCGCAGCAGCAGCTTGGCCAGCAGCAGGCGCATGATCCAGCCGCCGGAAAAACTGCCCACCTCTTTGTTCAGATCCTCCCGGGCAAAGCCCAGGCCGAAGAGGACCCGCTCTATCTGGGGACGGATGGTGAACACATCCCGCCCCTCGACAAGATGCTGCAGTTCCCCCTGGCGCGCCAGCAGCCTGTCCAGCCCCGGATCGTCCGACGTCATGACCGCCAGCTGCTCGGTGACCTCGCGCAGTTCCTCCTGCTGGCTGAGCACCTCGCTGAAGGCGGTTTCCGCTTCCTTGTACACGGTCAGGCCGCCAAGGGAAGCGGTCACCTCCTGGGGCAGGTAGGCGACGGTGAACCACGAGGCCCGGTTGACGACGCCCGGGTCAGTTTCCTGCAGGCCGCACATGATCCGGAGCAGGGTCGATTTGCCGGCCCCGTTGACTCCGACCAGGCCGATGCGGTCGTTGGGATGGACCTGGGCGGACACCTCGCGAAAGAGATGGCGGCCGCCGTACTGCAGGTTCAGATTGTTGATCGTCAGCATGGATTATTCAATACAGGCAGGTTCAGAATCATTCATTACCCGGACGGTATGACGCGGCTGGTCCGCATCGGTGACCAGCGAGAACCGGTCCAGGAGGCCGAGATCCCGCAGCCTGGCGATGTTCGCCGACCGGACTCCGCAAAAAGTTGAGCGGTCCCGTGCCGAGATGGACAGCCGCACCGGTTCTCCCTCCCGCACGTCCCGTAAAATCCGTCTGGTTCTGTTCAGCATGATGCGGGCATTGACCATTTCGCCGAAGGCGGGATGGTACGGCCCGGCCACGAGCCATTTTTCCAGTTCCGGTCCGGCCTGCAGCCCCATCCGCACCACCCTGATGCCGCGGGCGGCAAAATATTCTTTCATCCGGGCTGCCCGGACCACTCCCCCGCCCAGCGACAGCGGCCGGTATTTCCCCCGGGCAAGCATGTCCGCCAGCTCGCTCCCCCGCAGCACCAGGACCGGATAGATCCTGATGAAATCAGGCTGCAGGCGCGCGGCTTCGCGGACAGTCCGCAGGAAGGAAGCGGTGGTTTCCCGGGGAAGGCCGACCATCAACTGGAGACCGACCTGCATGCCCCCGCGCCGGAGCAGCCTGACCGCTTCAACGGCCTGTCCGGGAGTGTGGCCGCGGCCGCAGGCGTCGAGGACCACCTGGTCCATCGACTGCACGCCCAGCTCGACAATGGTCACCCCCCGCTGCCGCAAAAAATCGACCGTCGGCCCGTCGATATAATCGGGCCTGGTTGACAGACGTATTTCCCGCACCCGGCCCGCCTCCAGGAAGGGCGCCACACCATCGAGCAATTCCCCCTGGCGGGACCGCGGCAAGCCGGTGAAGCTGCCGCCGTAAAACGCCACCTGGGCGCCGCCGGCAATCCTGCCGGGACTCCTGGCCAGCCATTGTTCAATGACGGCCCGCACCCCATCCGGCGTCACGGGAGCGGGACCGGCCAACCCGGTGATGGTGTGCTGGTTGCAGAATACACAGGTATGGGGGCAGCCCTGGTGGGGAATGAAAACCGGAATGACAAAAGCCATGGGAAATAAACCGCCCGCTACGCCGGGGTTTCGCTCCTGTCCGCCGCCTGTTCGCCGCGCTCCCTCCGGGAATGCAGAAAGCGGAGGGCGCGGCGCGCGGCGGTCTGCTCCGCCTCTTTTTTGCTGGAGGCTCGGCCGCAACCGAGCGTTTCGCCCCTGAACCGGACCGACACCGTGAAAATCCGGGCATGGGCCGGACCCTCCTCGGCGTCCAGCACGTAAACCGGTCCTTCGGTAAATCGTTCCTGCAGAAATTCCTGCAAGGTGCTCTTTGCATCCCCGGCCAGAAGTTCTTCGCTGCGCCGCTCAATCAACGGTTCAAACCAGCGGCGGACAAACGAAAGGGCCTCCTCGTACCCGCCGTCAAGAAACAGGGCGCCGATCAGGGCCTCGTAGGCGCAGGAAAGAATGGACGACTTCTCCCGGCCTCCCGATGCTTCCTCGCCATGGCCCAGGACCAGAAATTCGCCCAGCCCGATCTGCCGGGCCATCTCGGCCAGGCCGGATTCGTTGACCAGGGCCGCTCGGATGCGGGTCAACTGTCCCTCCCGTTTTTCCGGAAAACGGGTAAAAAGGATATAGCCCAGGGTAAGATCCAGGACTGCGTCGCCGAGAAATTCCTGGGTCTCGTTGTGGCGGGCGCTCCTTTTCATCCGCTCGAAGGCGAACGAGCTGTGCACCAGCGCCAGCTGCAGGAGGCGAAGGTCCTTGAACCGGTACCCGATCCTGGCCTGCAGCTCCTCGAGTCTTTTCCTGTTGTCCTGCACCAGGGTGTCAAGCGTCGCGGTCATCTTGTCTTTTCATCCCCTCTGTCGTTGCTGCTTTGTTGCCGCCGTCTCCTCGGTCTCGGCCATCCGCCCCGGCAGGATTCTTTTCCGGCGGTTTCCCCTTGTCAAATCTGCAAACTTTGGTATAAAGTGCCCTCACTGTCAGTCAGGGCGACGTAGCCAAGTGGTAAGGCAGAGGTCTGCAAAACCTTTATTCACCGGTTCGAATCCGGTCGTCGCCTCCAAAAGATAAGGGTTTACAGGATTCGGTCACATCCAGTAAACCCTTTTTTTGTCGACCATCTCCGTGCGGAAAGCAATTTGCGGGCAGTTCCGCAGGCAAACGCATCGTTTTTCGCTTTACAGCCTTTTTCTCAGCGTAGGGAAAAAATGACCCTCACTCCTCGCCGGCGGCCTTATCCGAATCATCTTTCTGCTCCGCGGTCCGCTTGTCGAGCCGGCGCTGCATCTTTTCCTCCTTTTTCTTTTTCTTGGTCAACTCTCTCTGCCTTTTTTCATACTGATAATTTGATTTTGCCAATGTGCCGTCCTTGTTGTTGAGGAAAATGCGCCGCCCCGGAGGAAGACTTTTTCCGTTTGTAAACCGTCACGGGAAACATTGCCTGCCCGCCGTTGCGCACGATACCGTTCAGGAGATTCTCCAGGCGCCGTCCGCAGAACTTTCCTTTTCCCGCAGTGTATTATTTATTGATTGCGCGCGCTGTTGTCCAACCGTTTGAGGATCTGTTCAAAATGCAGGCCGTAAATGGCAAGTTCCACGGCGGTGGGAATCGCCTTGCGCTTGAACAGCAGGGTTTTGGTGATCAGTTTCCAGTAGCGGAAGCGCGCTCCTGATTTGACCCCGAGCTGCCAGACGCTCCGCAGCAGCGCCTTGATATCCTCTCCGGTTATCCGGCCACGGACCGTCGGCCTGTAACTCTTCAGAAAGGTATTGATCCGCTGATAATAATACTTCTGCGAATAGATCCTCTCCAGCAGCCTCCTGTAGCCGTTGAGCAGCAGTTCCCGGTCCATGAGGGGCTGGAAGTTCAGGAAGCCGTCCGTGTTTTCGCCGCTGGCGTCGCCGAGCAGCCTTCCTTCCGCTTTCAGACGGTGCCAGAGGCGGGTCTGGGGAAGGGCGGTCAGCAGACCGACCATTGCCGTGACAATACCTACTTCCTGGATGAATTTCATCTGCATGTCAAAGATATTTTCCGGGTCATGGTCGAAACCGACGATGAACCCCCCCATCACCTGCATGCCGTTGCGGTGAATGACGTCAACCGCCGCGGAGAGATCGCCCGAGGTGTTCTGGTGTTTGCCGCATTCCTGCAGACTTTCCGTGTTGGGAGATTCGAGCCCGACAAATACCTTGAAGAAATTGGCCTTGCTCATCATCTGCATCAGCTCTCCATCCTTCGCCAGGTCGATGCTGGCCTCGGTGAGCAGGGCGAACGGGTATGTATGCTTTTTCTGCCACTCGGCCAGCAGGGGCAGGACCTGCTTGACCTTCCCCTTGTTGCCGATGAAGTTGTCGTCAACAATAAAAACGGACTTGCGCCACCCGGCGTCGAACAGGGCCTGGAACTCCCTGACCATCTGCCCGGGGGTCTTGGTCCGGGGAATTCTGCCGTTCATGATGACTATATCGCAGAATTCGCAGTTGTAGGGGCATCCCCGCGAATACTGAACCGGCATGGTCGCGTAATTCTTCATATTGATCAGCGACCAGAGCGGCACGGGGGTGGCGCTGATGTCCGGTTTCAATTCGGAGGCATACACCCGGCCGGGAGAGCCCTTGGCCAGATCGGCAAGGAAGGAGGGCAGGGTGGTTTCCGCTTCGTTGAGGACAAAGTGATCGATTTCCGTGAATTTCCGGTATTGCGTGGTAAAAAGGGGTCCGCCGGCGACGATTTTTTTGCCGGCCGCGCCGCACCGCCGGACAACCTCCCGGGCACTGTCGGCCTGGACGATCATGGCGCCGAGAAACACCAGGTCCGCCCAGTCGATATGCTCATCCGACAGTTTTTCGACGTTCATGTCGACGAGTTTTTTCTCCCAGTGGTCAGGGAGCAGGGCGGCAACGGTCAGCAGACCGAGGGGCGGGAAGGCGGCTTTTTTGGCAATGAACTTGAGCGCGTATTTAAAGCTCCAGAACGTATCCGGATATTCAGGGTAGACAAGCAGTATTTTCATAGACATGGGGATTCCTTCGACAGCAGAACCTGTCGGGGCTGGAAGTGGACAATGCTTTGGACGGCCTGTCCCCGGGTCTGACAGGAAAGAGAGGATCCAGCCGCGCCACTGTGCAGCAAAACAGCCCGGCCGTTCCAAAGGACATCGGCTTTCCGTCCCTGTCTTGCGCAGGTTCGGCTTTCTTTCAATTAACCCGTATAGGATAGATCACAATCGGGCCGGCGTCAAGCAAACTGTTCAAATGCCCCGATAGGCCCTGAACGGTCGGGCATCGCCACCCCCCGGCAGTTCTTCATCCGCGGCGTCGTTCATGACCTGAGCAGAAAACAGGAGCAGGAAACCCTGCGTTCGGCCAGTGCCCGGAGTTCCTCCTCCGAAAACAGCTCTCTTTTGTTCCGGAGCAGATAGACAATACATTCCCTGCAGATGCCGGCTGCCCAGGGGTGGCCGCCGGCCTCAACCCCTTTTTCCCAGCACTTGCCGGCGGAGCGGTTCCGGACAGGGCATCCTTCGCCTTCCTTGCACACCATTATTTCCCAACATGCCCCGCCACGGGGTAAAGACATCGTCGATCTCCTCACTGTTCAATGAAACCGGTCACCGAAACCACCCTGCCGCAGGGAGGCGGAACGGCCGCTGCCGACCGATGCACCGCCGGCTCCCGTTTCTCCTTTCCCGTTTGCGGAGGGAAAAAAAGGGACAAGGACGACAATCCCGGCTTTCCCGGGGTCCCCCTTGGGCCGGTATCACTAAGAATTATTCTCATTGCATTATACGCGCACCCGCCGGCAAAAGTCAACGGCAGCCGGCCGGGAATCAGCGGCGGCGAGGATGCCGCATCTTACTGGTCGAGGGGATATTCCTGCTCGATGTAGTGCCTGGCCCCTCTGTTGTTGAGCACACTGGAATACAGATTGAATTCCCGGACCGTAAACTCTTCGGTCCGGAAAAGACCGTTATGGGCGAGGTAGGCGCCGATCCGGGAGCCGGGAGTGTTGTTCAGCCTGGCCAGGGTTATATGGGGCGAGTACTTGCGGCCTTCCGGCTCCAGCCCGGAGCGGACCAGGATCGACTCGATCCGTTTGCGCAGCCGGACAAGCTCGTCGCTCCTGCGGATGCCCACCCACACCACTCGCGGATGGCCCCGCGGCGGGAAAAATCCGATACCCTCCAGCCGCAAAGGGAACGGCTCGCCCCTCACCTCCGTCAGGGCCTCGCGAACACGCTGAAAGATCCTGCTGTCGACCTCGCCGATGAATCTGACGGTCAGATGCATCTGTTCAGGGGCGATCCAGCGGGCGCCCGGCAAACCGCAGCTCAGAGCGGACAACTGCTCCTTTATCCTGGCCGGCAGATCAATGGCGACAAACAATCTGGGCATGCAGATACCTGGAAGGCGGAATTTACCCGGACCCTGAATAAAAATGCTGACACGACAAGGCAGGGCGGATTACACTGTCATGGGTCATCACCGTACAACAGTATACCAGCCCTGCATGCAAAACCAAACCAAATCCGCCCCCCGTCCGCCAGGGACCGTCCCGGCAACCCGAGGCTGGCGCCGCCTGCTGCGCTCCCCACTGTTTGACATCTTCCAGTTCCTGCTCCTGATCGCCCTCGCCGCCTGGTTTTTTACCGAAAGCTTCGGGAGTTCGGGCTACACCTGGCACTGGGGCCAGGTGCCCGGCTATCTGCTCAGCCGCGACGCCCACGGCCTGCACGCCGGGCCGCTCCTGAAGGGATTGGCGGTCACCCTGCAGATTTCCGCCGTCAGCCTGCTGTTCGCCTTTGTTGTCGGGCTCGTTGCCGCCCTGCTGCGCCTGTCCGATTCCTTTGTCGGCAGGAGCGCCGCCCGGCTGTACCTGGAAATCGTCCGCAACACTCCCCTGCTGATCCAGATTTTCTTTATCTATTTCGTTCTGGGACCGGCTCTTGGCCTCAACCGCTTTCCCTCGGCGGTTCTCGCCCTGAGCCTCTTTGAAGGAGCCTATGCCTCGGAAATCATCCGCGCCGGCATAACCGGACTGCCCCGGGGACAGTGGGAAGCCTCGTACAGTCTCGGCCTGAGCGTAGCCGATACGTACCGGTTCATCGTTCTGCCCCAGGCGATTCGCCGGACCCTGCCGCCCCTCACCGGCCAGGCCGTCTCCCTGGTCAAGGATTCGGCCCTGGTCAGCACCATAGCCATCTACGACCTGACCATGCAGGCCCAGGCCATTATCGCCGAAACGTTTCTCACCTTTGAAATCTGGTTCACCGTCGCCCTGCTGTATCTGGCCGTCACCCTTTCCCTGTCGCTGTTCGCCGCCTTCCTGGAGCGCCGTTTTCGCCCCGCCTGACGGGAGGGCGCGCGGCCGCCCCTTTCCCCCTGACCTCCCGGGCATACCTCATTTTTCTTTTTACAGCCGCGCTGATACTGAATATTATAGAAACGCTTACCCGGATACCGAACCTGGAAATCATTGAAGCGAAGGAGACCAATCGATGAGTGAAGAAAAAAAAATCGTCTGTCCTGACTGCAACGGCAAAAAGGAAATCGAAGGCACCTGCGTGTGTGATTCGGAATGGCGCGGCAGCCAGGTCGGAGAAGATTGGGAGGACTGCCACTGCACCCCCACCATTCCCTGCCCTACCTGCAACGGCACCGGGTATGTTGATGCTGAGTGAAGCAGCGGCCGGACTCATTCCGCTCCCCATCCCGCCGGGCCGGGTAAAGGCGGCGGCCGGACGGTCCCCGTTCCGGCCCCGGAGAGGGAGACAGCCCTTCACGCCGGGCCCCTGTGTTCCGGACCGCCCTGCCTCATGACTTCGGACCATATTGTTGTCGCCGAACATCTCCATAAGACTTTTGCCAACGGCGTCGTCGCCCTCGCCGATTTTACCACCCGGGTCCGCCGGGGAGAGGTGGTGGTGGTCGTCGGCCCCTCCGGCGCCGGGAAGTCCACCTTTCTACGCTGTCTCAACGGCCTGGAGGAAGTAGACAGGGGCACCATCGTCATCGATTCCATTCCCCTGGATGACAATCCGGCCAACCGCCTGGCGATTCGCAAGGAAGTGGGCATGGTTTTCCAGCACTTCAATCTCTTCCCGCACATGGACGTCCTCAGCAACGTCACCATTGCCCAGCGAAGGGTGCAGAAGAAGCCGCGCTCCGAAGCGGAGGCGACGGCCATGGACGTGCTGGCCAAGGTTGGGATGGCGAACCGGGCGCACAGCTTCCCCGATCAGCTTTCCGGCGGCCAGCAGCAGCGGGTTGCCATTGCCCGGGCCCTGGCCATGAATCCGCGGCTGATGCTGTTCGACGAGGCCACCAGCGCCCTGGATCCGGAAATGATCGGCGAAGTCCTCGCCGTCATGAAAAAACTGGCCCGGGAAGGGATGACCATGATCGTCGTGACCCATGAAATGGGATTTGCCCGTGAAGTCAGCAACCGGGTCATCTTCATGGATGCGGGAACAATCATTGAGGAATGCGCCACTGAAATGTTTTTTTCCCGCCCGGCAAAGGAACGGACCCGGTCATTTCTCGACCAGATACTCTGAACCCCGCCCTGCCGGGGGCAAACCCGAAGGAGGAACCCATGCGAATACCTGTCCTGTCCGCTGTCTTTTTCATCCTCTTCTCCCTGACCGGTACCGGCTGCGGCCCGGCCGGCGCCGAGGACCTCCGGCAGCAGCTGAGCCGGGAATCGACCCTGGAGCAGATTCTGAAAAGGGGGGTGCTGCGCGTCGGCATGGACACGTTCCTCCCCTGGGCCATGAAGGACAAAACCGGCAGATACATCGGCTTCGAAATAGACGTGGCCACGCGGCTGGCTGAGGATATGGGCGTCAAGGTCGAGTTCGTGCCGACCAAATGGGCCGGCATCATACCCTCTCTGCTGACCGGCAAGTTCGATGTGATCATCGGCGGCATGGGCATTCAGCCCAAGAGGGCCCTGAAAGTGAACTTCACCGTTCCCTACGATTATTCCGGCATGGCCATCGTCGCCTCAAAAAAGCTGGCCGGCGGTTTTACCTCGCTGGAAGACTTCAACTCCCCGGAAGTGCAGATCGCCTGCAAGCTGGGAACCACCGCGGTAACGGCGGCAAAGAAATACATGCCCAATGCCGGGCTCAGGCTGTTTGACGACGAGGCCCAGGCCTACCAGGAACTGCGCAACGCCAATGTGCATGCGGTGGTCGGCTCGGCTCCCAGGCCGGCGTTCGAGGCGCTCAAATACCCGGAATCCCTTTTCCTGCCGGTTACCGGGATCTTCACCCGGGAACCCATCGGTTTCGCCCTGCGCAAGGGCGACGTCGACACACTTGCCTTTTTGAACAGCTGGATAACGGTGGTGCAGGAGGAAGGGTGGCTGGCCGAACGCCATCACTACTGGTTTGAAACCAGGGACTGGGCCGACCAGGTGGAATAAACCCGCACTTCTGCAGCCGCCCGAATCCACCTGCTTTCCGGGCGGCTGCCTTTGCCGACGGCAGGAGAAACAGGTGCACTGGAAGAAAAAACGCGTTACCCCGCTGGATGCCGCCCTGACGCTTCTGCTGCTGGGGCTGGCCGCGTACATCATCTACCGGCTGACCGTTGCCCTCAACTACCGGTGGCAGTGGAGCATCATTCCGACCTATCTGGTCCGGTATGACCACGAACAGGAGCGCTGGGTCGCCAACCTCCTGCTGGAGGGTCTCTACACCACCATCAGATTGAGCGTCTGGGCCACTCTGCTGGCGGCGGCTCTCGGTCTGGTGTTCGGCCTGATGCGCACCAGCCGGCGGCTCCTGTTCCGCCTGACCGCGGGATTGTATGTGGAGTTGATCCGCAACACCCCGCAGTTGGTCCTGGTGTTCATTTTTTACTTCTTTGTCAGTTCCCAGGTGCTGCCGATGCTCGGCATCGAGGAGTTCATCCGGGGCCTGCCCCCGGCCGCGCAGACCTGGATCGCCCGGTTTTCCGCCGGTCCGGACCTGTTCACTTCTTTTTTTTCCGGGGTCCTGACCATAGCCCTTTTCCAGGGCGCCTATATTACCGAGATAGTCCGGGCGGGTTTGGAATCGGTTGAAAAGGGCCAGTGGGAGGCGTCCTATGCCCTGGGCCTTTCCCGGGGTCAGCAGCTGGTGTGGATCATTCTTCCCCAGGCCGGCAGAAAGGTCCTGCCCCCGCTGGCCAACGAGTTCATCAATACCATCAAATATTCCGCCATTGTTTCGGTCATCTCGATCCAGGAACTGACCTTCCAGGGCCTGCAGATCATGTCCTCCACTCAGCTGACCATCGAGATATGGTTGACCGTCACCCTGATGTACCTCATCCTCTGCCTCGTCCTGTCGCTGTCGGTCCGCGCCCTGGAGAAACACCTGAACCGCGGTCATGCCTGATTCGGCGGCGGCGGTCGTCCCGGCGGCCGGGTTTGCGCCCCGCGCCCCCATCCCTGAGGGCGGAACCGAACACCCCGCGCCTGCCTAACGCTTGCCCGGCGGCGCGAGAAAGAGGTTTTTCAGCTTCAGGAAATAGTCGATCCCGGACCAGATCGTCAGGATCAGCGAGACGTACATGATCAGCAGGCCGAGACGATGCAGAAATGGCAGATCAAACATATCCAGGGGAAAAATCAGGACGCCCAGTCCTATGTACTGGGTAATCGACTTGATCTTGCCCAGTCCGCTGGCGGCTACGACAATCCCCGATGAAGCGGCCACGCCCCGCAGGCCGGTTATGATGATCTCCCGGCAGAGAATCAGCAGGGCCAGCCATGCCGGGATCCTGCCCAGGGGAATGAGCATGATCAGGGCGGTGGCGACCAGGACCTTGTCCGCCAACGGGTCCATCAGCTGGCCCAGCACCGTTTCGCTCTTGTAGCGGCGGGCAAAATAGCCGTCCACCCAATCGCTGCCGGCGGCAATGATGAAGACCAGGCAGGAAAAGAACCCCAGCCAGAGGGTCTGCTCCAGGAAAAGCATTCCCGCCAGCACGGCCGCGAGCAGGAAGCGGAAGGCGGTTATGGAATTGGGAAGATTGAAGACCTGGTCCACAATATTTAATTCACCGTTACCAGCTTATGCACATTGATGTTTTCCGTCATTGACATGGAAGCGCCTGATTTCTGCTGGTACGAGCGATACCGCTGGATCACCCTGTCGACGTACTCCCTTGTTTCCCTGATTCCCGGCACGGGGCCGTTTTTCGCCACCCTCCCCGGGCCGGCATTGTAGGCGGCGAGGCTCAGGGCCAGGTCCCCCTCGTACGAATTGAGCAACTGACGGAAATACCGGGTGCCGCCGAGGATATTTTCCGCCGGATCAAAGGGATTCCTCACCCGCATCAGCTTTGCGGTTCCCGGCATGAGCTGCATCAGTCCCTGTGCGCCCTGGTGCGAAACGGCATGGGGGTCGAAATTGGATTCGGTATGGATTATGGCCTTGATCAGGAGGGGATCGATCCTGTGCGACAGGGCCGCCTCCCGGATGTGGTGGTCATACCGGGCCGGATTCCGGGAAACCGTCCCCTTCCCGGCCGATGCCGGCCGGCCGGCCCTATTTTCCCGGGGCGTGTTCAGGCGTCCCAGGCGCATGGGCTTGTAGCGGCTGCCGGTCGGAACATTGGTATAATGGCTGACCCCGTTGTCGTCCACGTACACGTAGATGTCCGCCGCTGCCGCCGGCGGACCGGAAATCAGCAGAAAAAAGAGCAACGGCAGGAATATCTTCACCGGCATGGCCCCTATTTCCGCCTTTTCTCCCAGTCGGCGAGAAATTTCTCCATGCCGGCATCGGTGAGCGGGTGTCTGGCCAGCTGGGCAATGACCTTGTAGGGGATCGTGGCGATCTCCGCTCCCATTAATGCCGCTTCCAGGACATGGAGGGGATTGCGCACCGACGCCACGATGACCTCGGCGGCAAAGCCGTAATTGCGGTTGATCGTCAGGATGTCGCCGATCAGGTTCATGCCCGTGTGGGATATGTCGTCCAGCCGGCCGACAAAAGGGCTGATGTAGGCCGCGCCGGCCTTGGCCGCCAGCAGCGCCTGGGTGGCGGAAAACACCAGGGTGACGTTGGTCTTGATGTTTTCGTCGGCAAGCCGCCGCACCGCTTTCAGGCCCTCTTCGGTCATCGGAACCTTGACGACGATGTTGCTGCCGAACTTTGCCAGTTCCCGCGCCTCGCTGACCATGCCGTCCGCCTCCAGGCTGACGACTTCGGCGCTGACCGGGCCGTCAACGATGGCGAGGATATCGCGCAGGATGTCCGCAAAGGGCCGCTGCTCCTTGGCCACCAGGGAAGGGTTTGTCGTGACCCCGTCGACCATGCCCATTGCAAGGCCCTTTTTTATTTCTTCTATGTTGGCGGTATCAATAAAGAATTTCATTCCTCACCTCTTGACGTTTCGGAAAACGCATCGCAGCATTTTTCACTGCAGAAATAGTACGTTTTCCCGTTTTTGCGCAGCCGGACGGCCTGGCTCTTGGGCACCAGGGTATGGCAGACCGGATCTTCAACCAGCACATCCTGGACCTTGGAGTCGTCCCCGCCGCCGGCGGCTGCCCCGGCCGATGATTTTTTTCCTGCCGCCGGCGTTTTGGTTCCCCCGGCGATGCTGCGCAAAAGGAGCCAGCCGATATAGAGCAGGATGGCAAGGGCGACAAAACGAATCACCAACATCGTCTGTTCCGCCCGGTCTCTTTTCTGCGTGCCACGACTTCCATCGTTGTATTATATCGTCCTGTCGACAAATGTCTAATTGAAATTCAAACAGAGGAGGCCGCCGTTATCCGAACCAACGGTCCTGCCGCCCGTTCACGGGGCGGTGTCAGGCCAGGAAATCCGGCGGGCGGTGTGTTCATCGGAACCCTGTGCGGCCGCGCGGAGCAGATCGCTCATGGAGCGATGCAGCACGGGATGACGGACAGCCGGAGCAATCTCGACCATCGGCAGCAGGACAAAGAGGCGCCGATGCATCTCCGGATGGGGGAGAACCGGCTGCCCCTCCCACCGGACACAATCTCCGTACAGCAGCAGGTCAAGATCGAGCTCCCTGTCCCTGTACCCCCCGGCCGGGTCCCGTTTCCGCCCGAACCGCCTTTCCACCAGATGCAGAACGGCAAGCAGTTCTTCGGGGGAAAGGGTCGTCTGGACGGAGCCGACACAATTGACGAACCAGTTGCGGGTCGCCATGGCCACCGGTCTGGTTCGGTACGGGCTCGACAACCGGTGCAGCCGGATTCCCGGCTGCCGGCCCAGGACCTCCCAGGCCCGGCGAAGAAGTTGCAGGGAGTCGCCGAGATTGGAGCCCAGGCCGATATAGGCGAGGGTCAGCTGCTCCGCCGGCGGCAGGAATGTTTGGTCCGCCATCGGTTTGTGCAGGCAGGCGGGAGAAAGTCAGAAATTGGACAGGCCGAGGACATCGAACATGGTATACATGCCGTTCGGCCTGTTGGCCACCCACTCCGCCGCCAGGGCCGCGCCCCTGGCGAAATTGTCCCGGCTGTGGGCCCGGTGGGTGATCTCCAGCCGTTCCCCGGCCCCGGCAAAATAAACGGTGTGCTCGCCGACGATATCCCCCGCCCTGATCGTCTGGATGCCGATCTCGGTATCCGTCCGTTCGCCGATCATGCCGCTGCGGGCGAAAACGCCCACCTCGGCAAGATTTCTGTTCAGCGCGGCGGCGGCCATCTCTCCCAGCTTGAGGGCGGTCCCGGAAGGCGCGTCCTTCTTCATGCGGTGATGGGCCTCGACAATCTCCACATCATAGGCATCGCCGAGGATGGCGGCCGCCTTCTCAACCAGTTTGAACAGCACGTTGACACCGACGGCCATATTGGGGGCCTGCACGCAGGGAAAGTGGAGGCCGGCCAGTTCCCTGAGCGCTTGCAGATCTTCCCCGCTCAGCCCGGTGGTGCCGATCACCATGGCCCGGTTATGGCGGGCGGCCAGTTGGGCGAACCCCATGGTTGCCTGATGAAAGGTGAAGTCTATGATGACATCGCCCTTGTCGATCACCGATTCAAGGCCGGGTTCAATGGTCACACCCACCTTGCCGAAGCCCCCGTTTTCACCGACGTCACGCCCGACGGCGGGACTGTCCGGATGCTCGAAAGCGGCGCTCAAGGCAAGCCGCGGGTTGTCATGCACCATCAGGCTGATGCGTTGTCCCATCCGGCCGGCAGCGCCGGCCACGATCACACGTGTCATATCTCTCTTCTCCAAAAGGAACAGGCCCGCCCCGAAGGGCGATCATTCAGAAATCCCGCTGCCACCGCCGAACATTGCAGAAGCTCAGGCAAAGGGCCGGCCCGTCAATGCAACCCGACCTCGGCCATGGCCTTTTTCAGCACCACGATGCTGGCCTCATCCATGGCCGTCATGGGCAGGCGCACCTCGCCGGAGCGAATTTTGCCCATCAGTTCAAGGGCTTTCTTGGCCGGGGCGGGACTGGGATAGCAGAACATCGCCCCCATCAGGGGGAAAAGCCGGTAGTGCAGTTCATTGGCCAGGGCCAGATCGCCCGCCAGGGCGGCTTCCATCATCCGGGCCATGCCCCCGGGCTCAACGTTTGAGGTCACCGAAATGACTCCCCTGCCGCCGATCAGTACCGTGGGCATGGCGGTGAAATCATCCCCGGAGAGGACGATGAAGTCCTTCGGGCAGAGCCGGATGACCTCGCTTATCTGGTTCAGGCTGCCGGTGGCTTCCTTGATGCCGATGACGTTGGGCAGCTCCCTGGCGCAGCGGGCCACGGTTGGGGGCAGCATGTTGGTCACCGTCCGCCCCGGCACATTATAAAGGATCAGCGGGATATCAACGGCCTCGGTAATTGCCCGGTAATGCTGAAACAGTCCTTCCTGGCTCGGTTTGTTATAGTACGGCACCACCGACAGAACGGCATCGGCGCCGCTGGCTTTGGCGCTTTCCGTCAACTCGATGGCCTCCAGGGTATTGTTGGCCCCGGTGCCGGCAATGACCGGTACCCGGCCGTTGACCGCCTTGACCGTCAGTTCGATGACCCGCTTGTGCTCATCGAAGTCCAGGGTCGCCGATTCCCCGGTGGTTCCGCACGGGACAATGCCGTGCGTCCCGTTGGTTATCTGGAAATCGATCAGGTCCCGCAGCCCCTCTTCATCAACCTTGCCGTCAAGAAAGGGAGTAACGATGGCAACGATTGCTCCCTGAATTCCGCTCATGATCTTCCTCCTCCGTTTTATCTTCCTGGTCCCGGGCCGGAACCTGTTCAATCCTCGTGCAGGGCGTCCTCGCTCAACTCCCCGGTGTAGATGATATGGGCCGGCCCCTTGAGAAATACATTGGCCGCGGCTTTGCCCTGGTGCAGGTCAAAGGAAATGGACAACCGGCCGCCCCCCGAGGTGACGATGTCGACGGGCGAGGCCGCATGACCGAGGACGGCGGCAATCAATGCCGCGGCGGCGGCGCCGGTGCCGCAGGCCAGGGTTTCGTTCTCCACGCCCCGCTCGTAAGTCCGCACCTGCAGGCCCCCTTCCTTGAGCGGCCGGACGAAATTGACGTTGGTGCCGGCCGGCATGAAATCGGCATGGAAGCGGATCGCCCGGCCGGTCTCCGTGAGGTCGAATCCGTCATAATCCTCGACAAAGACGACCGCATGCGGCACGCCGGTGTCCACCGAGTGCAGTGCAACGGTCCGGTCCTGCAGACGGACCGTCCTGTTCAGCCTGAAATCCTTCGGTTCCGTCATGAGGATGGAGACATTGACGTCCGCGACATTGGCTTCGATGATCCCGGCAATGGTCTCAAAGCGCATATGGGCCGGCGCTATGCCGTGCATATAGGCAAAACGGGCAGCGCAGCGGGCGCCGTTGCCGCACATTTCCGCCTCGGATCCGTCGGCATTGAAAAACGCCCATTGAAAATCCGCCGCCTCGGACGGTTCGATAAAGATAAGGCCGTCGGCGCCGACGGAAAACCTCCGCCGGCAGACCAGGCGGGCGAATTCGGGCATCATTTCCCTGGCCAGTCTCGGCTTCCGGTGGTCAATAAGAATGAAATCATTGCCCGTGCCGCTCATTTTGACGAACGGGATCGGCATCTGCACGATTTTCATGGCTCCTCCCGGACCGGGATGACTTCGCCCCTGACAAGGTCCGCATAGGTCTCCCGGGACCTGATCACATGGAATGTCCCGCCGCTGACCAGCACTTCGGCGGCCCGGGGGCGGGAATTATAATTGGACGACATGGTGAAGCCGTAGGCGCCGCTGCTCATGATCGCCAGCAGTTCGCCCTGGCTGACCCGGGGCAGCAGCCGATCCCGGGCCATGAAATCACCGGTCTCGCAAATGGGCCCGACGATGTCGACCAGCTGCGGCGGCGCGCCGCTGTCCACGACGGGGCGTATTTCATGGTAGGCCCCGTACAGGCTCGGCCTGGTCAGATCATTCATGGCCGCATCGACGATCACAAACCGCTTTTCCTGATCCTCTCCCGTATTGACCTTGGTATACAGCACTTCCGTGACCAGGACGCCGGCGTTGCCGACAATCACCCGGCCCGGCTCGAGAATGAGCCTGCACTGCATGGAGTTCAGCTCCTTCTGGATGGCCCTGGCGTAATCATGCGGATGGGGGGGCTGTTCATCGGCGTAGGTGATGCCGACGCCGCCGCCGAGATCAAGGCAGGTGATGCGGATGTCCCGCTCCTCCAGGAGGGAGATGAATTTTTTCAGTTTGCCCAGGGCCTCGATGAACGGATCGATCCGGGTGAGCTGCGAGCCGATATGGCAGCTCACTCCCCGGATGGCGATATTGCTCATCGACCGGGCCCGGACATATTCCCGCAGGGCATCCTCAACCGGAATGCCGAACTTGTTTTTGGCCAGGCCGGTGGAAATATACGCGTGAGTCTGGGGATCGACGTCCGGATTCACCCGGAAGGCGACCGGGGCCTCCACCCCGAGGCCCGAGGCCACGGCCTGCAGGCGGTCCAGCTCCTGCGGCGATTCCACATTGAACATCAGGATGCCCGCTTCCAGGGCCTCGCGCATTTCCGCGGCGGTCTTGCCGACGCCCGAGTAAATGATCCGTTGGGGCGGAACGCCCGCCCGCAAGGCCCGGAAAAGTTCACCGCCGGAGACGATGTCCGCCCCTCCGCCCAGCCCGCTGAACAGGTTCAGCACGGCGATGTTGGAACAGGCCTTGACCGCGAAGCAGGTCAGATGATCCATGCCGGCAAATCCGCTGTCAAAGGCCTGGAAATGGCGGGTCAGGGTCGCCTCGCTGTACAGATAGAAGGGCGTGCCGACGGCCCGGGCAATGTCGCGGACCGGAATCTCCTCGCAGTACAGTTCGTTGTTCAAATAGTGAAAATGATGCATAAGCAGCCTGTGGTGACGGTACCCGCTGTTCCTCCTACCTGAACATCCCGGCTTCTTCCGAGACCGGACTTTCATTGGCCGGAGTGGCCCCGTCGATGCTGGATACGGAATAGAACCATCTGGCCGCCCTGGGAGGCGTCCGGTCATCGAAAATCGTCGTCGGGACCTTGACCTCGCCGAGTAAAACCGGCTGCCGCTCTCCCTCTACCCGGCGATACACCCTGTATCCCCTTATATCCGGATGCTGAACGGGATCCCAAACCACCTTCACCCCGGCGGACGTCATGACCGCTTTCACCCCGGCAGGAGGAGGCGGCGCAGTGCGGTCAACGGGGACGGCCTCCACCGGCTGACTGGGGCCGCCGCCGACCTCTCCCTTTTCATACATGGTGACCGCCTGGACCTGGTAGCGGTATTTTCTGCCGTTGACCACCTTCGTGTCCACATACCCGGTTTCATTCAGCAATCCGCTAAGCAGGGTGAAGGGGCCGCCGCCCTGGCTGCGGTATACCCGGTATCCGACCGGCTCCCGGATCGGTGTCCCGTTTATGTGGGCGGTGACTGCCGCCCAGGCCAGGCTCACCCTGCCGTCGCCGGGCTGGGCGGCAACTTCGGCGGGGACGGCCGGCGGAATGTTCCACATGAAGAAAACAATGTTCGAATCCTCGCTTTCCGCCCACCATCCGGTGCGGGACCGGACCTTGAAAAAATACAGATTTCCCGGCCTGAGTAATGTTGTCTCGTACATAGCCTGCCTGGGCTTGCCGGCGGCGATGGCCCCCCCCGGAATGTCAAGCGGCTCGCCGAAGGGAATCGGACAGGTTTCGCAGTACTGTTCCGGGGGCACCACCGCTCTGTACAGTTGAAACGACAGAATTTCGCTGAGCTCATCCCCCTTGACGGTCTCCGTGGGATAGGTCCACCGCAGCGTCACCCCCCTGTCGTCCAGTTCATACTGCAGGTCGGTAACCGCCTTGGGGACGATCTCCTGGGGAGGGACCGGCCGGGTCTTGTAGCCGCAGCCGCTCAGGACCGACAGAGCCAGCAATCCGCACAGAACAACCGGCCAGGGCAAAAATAACCGTCCACGCACAAGTGTATCCGCTCTCATCATCCTGTTATCCCCAAGTTTTTTTCGAGACGCCGCAGGGCATCCTCAACCCTGGCCCGCGCGGTCCCGCCGATGGACAGACGGCTGTTGACCGATCCCTCCACCTTGAGCACCTCCAAGACATCCCCGTCGATCAGGCTGGAAAAAGACTGCAGTTCTTCAAGTTTCAGGTCCGTGAGCTCCTGTCCCCGCTCCTGGCAATGGGCGACAATCCGGCCCACCACCCCGTGCGCCTGGCGGAAGGGCATGTTCTTTTGCACCAGGTAGTCGGCCAGGTCGGTGGCGGTCATGAAGCCGCCGGACGCCGCCGCCCGCATCCGGTCGGTCTTGAAGGACAGATTGCCCAGCAGTTCGGCGGTGATGGACAGACTCGCCCTGACCGTGTCAAGGGCGTCAAACACGGGTTCCTTGTCTTCCTGCAGGTCTCTGTTGTAGGTCAGGGGCAGCCCCTTGACCGTCATCAGCAGCCCCATGAGCGATCCGGTGACCCGCCCCGTCTTTCCTCTGATCAGCTCGGGGATATCCGGGTTCTTCTTCTGGGGCATGATGGACGACCCCGTGCAGTAGCGGTCCCCTATCTCGACAAAATCGAACTCCCGGCCGGCCCACAGCACCAGTTCTTCGGCCAGGCGGCTGAGATGAAGCTGGATGACCGTGCAGCAGAAGAGGAATTCCATGGCAAAATCCCGGTCGCCCACCGTATCCATGGAATTGGCGGTGACCGCCGGAAAGCCGAGTTCGGCTGCCACGAACTCCCTGTCGATGGGCAGACCCGTTCCGGCCATGGCCGCCGCCCCCAGAGGCATGACATTAAGGCGCCGGACGCAGTCGGCGAGGCGGTCCCGGTCCCGCTCGAACATCTCCACATAGGCCAGCAGGTGGTGGGCCAGCAGCACCGGCTGGGCCCGCTGCAGATGGGTATACCCGGGCATGACCGCACCGAGGTGCCGGCGCGCCAGGGTGACGAACCCCTTCTGGACCTCCGCCAGCAGGCGCCGCAGGCCTTCCCCCTCCTCCCGCAGGTAGAGGCGGAGGTCAAGGGACACCTGGTCGTTGCGGCTGCGGGCGGTATGGAGTTTTTCGCCGGCCGCCCCGATCCTCTCGGTCAGGGCTTTTTCAATATTCATGTGAATATCTTCCAGGTCCGGGCGGAAGACAAAGGTACCGGCTTCGATATCCGCGCAGATCCCATCGAGCCCCTTGAGAATTGCATCGCATTCTTCGCCGCTGATCAGCCCCTGCCGGGCCAGCATCCGGGCATGGGCCTTTGATCCGGCGATGTCATGCCTGTAGAGCCGGGCGTCATAATGGATGGAAGCGGTGAACGCTTCAACCGAAGCTGCCGTTGCCTCGGCAAAGCGACCGCCCCAGAGCTTGGCGGCAGGTGTGCGTCGGGGCGAATCGGCCATGATTTATTTCTTCCTGCTCAGGGCCTGGATCTGCATCCGCAGGCTGTTCAGCCTGATGAAGCCGGTGGCGTCGGCCTGGTTGTAGACCTCGTCTTCCTCGAAGGTGGCAAAGCTCTCCTGGTAGAGGGAGGCGTCCGATTTGCGGCCGACCGGCATGCAGCCGCCCTTGTACAGCTTGAGGCGGACGGTGCCGTTGACTGTATGCTGCGTCTCGTCCATGGTTTTCTGCAACAGGCGCATTTCCGGGGAAAACCAGAAGCCGTTGTAGATCAGTTCGGAATACCGCGGCACCAGGGAATCGCGGATGCGCAAGACCTCCCGGTCCAGGGTGATGGTTTCCAGGTCGCGGTGCGCCGCCCGCAGAATGGTGCCGCCGGGTGTTTCATACACCCCCCGTGATTTCATGCCCACAAAGCGGTTTTCAACCATGTCCAGCCGGCCGATGCCGTTGGCCCCGCCCAGCTCGTTGAGCCTGGTCAGCAGCCGCACCGGGTCGAGGCGTTCGCCGTCAATGGCCACCGGATTGCCGAACTCGAAGTCGATCTCCACGTACACGGCCTTGTCCGGTGCTTTTTCCGGCGAAACCGTCAATTGATACATCTGCTCCTCGGGCTCGTTCCAGGGGTCCTCCAGGATTCCGCCCTCATAACTGATATGGAGGAGGTTCTCGTCCGAGCTGTAGGGTTTTTCCCTGGTCACCGGCACAGGAATGTCATGTTCGGCGGCAAAGGCCAGCAGTTTGGCGCGGGAATTCAGCTTCCAGATCCGCCATGGCGCGATGATGGTCAGTTTCGGCTCAAGGGCCAGGTAGGCCAGTTCGAACCGCACCTGGTCATTGCCCTTGCCGGTGGCGCCATGGCTGACGCCATCCGCCCCCTCCTCCCGGGCAATCCGCACCTGCTCCCTGGCAATGGCGGGCCGGGCAAGGGACGTGCCCAGCAGATACGAGCCCTCGTAGATGGCATTGGCGCGGAAAGCGGGAAAGATAAATTCCCGGACGAACTCGTCCCGCAGATCGGAGATGATGACTTTTTGCGCCCCCGTCGCCAGCCCCTTGCGACGCACGGCGTCCCAGTCTTCCCGCTGCCCCAGATCAGCGGCAAAGGCCACCACCGGACACTGGCACTCCTCCTGCAGCCATTTGAGGATAACCGAGGTATCGAGGCCGCCGGAGTAGGCCAGCACAATTTTGTTCACGCGCATAGTTCCTTACTTGGGCACCGCGGCGCCTCCTCCTGTTCTTCGCCCGGAATGACGGGCGTGGCCCGCCCCGGAGCCTTCCTCCGGGATCCAGTTCTTTATAGGATAAAATGCTCCAGGATCGCTTTGTGGATATGCATTTTGTTTTCCGCCTGATCAAAGACGACGCTGTGCTCCCCTTCCAGCACGTCGTCGGTGATCTCTTCGCCCCGGTGGGCCGGGAGGCAATGGAGAACGACGGCATCGCCTCGGGCGGCGGCGAGCAGCCCGCTGTTCAACTGAAAGGACTGAAAAATACGCCGCCGCTGCTCCTGCTCATCCTCCCGTCCCATCGACGCCCAGACGTCGACATTGATCACGTCGGCATCCCGTACGGCCTCGCGGGGATCATCGAGCAGGGTGATCGGCGCGGACGCTCTCCGGCGGGCGGCATCCAGAACAGCTTCATCCGGGCCGTATCCCGCCGGGCAGGCAAGGGTCAGCGGGAAGCCGAAAATCGCCGCCGCCTCGATCCAGGAGTTCGCCATGTTGTTGCCGTCCCCCAGCCAGACGATTTTCAGACTCTCCAGGGTGTTTTTCTTTTCCAGCACCGTCATGACATCGCTCAGGACCTGACAGGGATGGTGGAGATCGGTGAGGGCATTGATCACCGGCACTTCGGAATGACGGGCCAGCTCCTCGACAACTTCCTGGCCGTAGGTCCGCACCACTACGGCGTCGACATACCTGGCGAGAACCCGGGCCATATCCTTGAGGGGCTCTCCCCGGGTCAGCTGGGACTCCTTGGAGGACATATGGATGACCTGTCCCCCCATGCCGTACATGGCCGCTTCGAACGATACCCTGGTCCGGGTGGAGGGCTTTTCAAACAGCATGCTGATCGTCCGGCCGGACAGGGACTGGTGGTGGAGTCCTTCAGCGGCCTCACGCTTCAAGACCATCGCCCGCTCGATGAGCGCGGTGAGCCGGTCCCGGTCAAAATCCTTCAGAGCCAACAGATGGTTGCACATAATCCATACTCTGTCTTGCAGGTACGGCCCGGCAGGCAGCGGACGCGCTGTGCACCCGGCGGTGGCGCCCCGTTCCCACTCGAACCAAAAACTTTAATTTATACAAAAAAACATGCTGCTTGCAAAGAAATTTCAAGATTACCGCTCTTTTCCGGCGACTCAGAGATCCTCGGCAGAGGAAAGAAGCAATGAAGATGATCAGGATTGCGGGGAACCGATTCCGGTCACGACTGTTCGGCGGCAGGCGCGGACTTCAGGATTTCCCCCGGTGCCGGCGGACCGCGCCCCCGCTCTCAGGCGAGTCCGCCCAGGACATGGACCAGGGCGGCGATCATGCGGTCCGTCTCCTCCCTGCTGACAATCAGCGGGGGGATGAACCGCAGGACGCTGTTGCCGGCAAAGTTGATCAGCACCCCCTGTTCGAACATCCCTTGAACAATGGCGGGCCCCTGTTCCCGACCCTTTTCGGTCAGCACCAGTCCGAGCAGCAGGCCCCTCCCCCTGACTCCGGAGGCCAGAGCGGGAAAGCGCCGGGCGACATCGGCGAGCCTGCCCGCCAGGTACTCGCCTTTCTCCCGGACGCCGGCGAGGAATCCGTCCGCCAGCATGAGCTTGAGGACGGCAACTCCCGCCGCGGCCGCCACCGGGTTGCCGCCGAAGGTTGACGCGTGGGTTCCGACGGTGAGGGAGGCCGCGATGTCCTCCCTGGTCAGCATGACGCCGATGGGCAGGCCGTTGCCCATGGCCTTGGCCAGGGTGAGGATGTCCGGGGTCACGCCGAGCTGTTCATAGGCGAACAGTGTCCCGGTCCGCCCCATGCCGGTCTGCACCTCGTCAAAAATGAGCAGCAGGTTGTGCCTGTCGCACAGCTTCCGGATGGCGGCCAGGTACTCCGGCTCCAGCGGCCGCACCCCGGACTCGCCCTGCAGCGGCTCGCACATGATGGCGCAGGTGCGGTCACCGATCAGCCTCTCCAGTGATTCCATTTCACCGAATTCGGCGTGCACAAAACCGTGCGGCAGGGGCTCGAACCCCTGGTGAAACCGCGGCTGCCCCGTTGCCGCCACGGTGGCGAGGGTGCGGCCGTGAAAGGACCCGGTCAGGGAAATCACTTCATACCGCCCGGGGCCGCTGTGGATCCTGGCCAGCTTGAGGGCGGCCTCGTTGGCCTCGGCGCCGGAATTGGCCATGAAAACCTTGTCGGCGAACGAATGGGCGGTCAGCAGCTCGGCCAGTTCAATCTGCGGAGCGGTATAGAACAGATTGGAAACGTGCATGAGCGTTCCCGCCTGGCGGCAGACAGCCTCGGTCACGGCCGGATGGCAGTGGCCGAGGGAGCAGACGGCGATTCCGGCCAGAAAATCCAGATATTCCCGGCCGTCGGCATCCCATAACCGGCAGCCTTCGCCCCTGACCATGGCAGCCGGAAAGCGGCTGTAGGTTCCGATAAACACCTTGTCACCTCTTGTCTTCCAGTTGCTGTTCTCGCTCATTTGACTATCTCCGTGCCGATCCCCCGGTGGGTGAAAATTTCAAGCAGAATGGCATGCTCGCGCCGGCCGTCAATGATGTGCGTCTTGGCCACCCCTTTCTCCAGGGCCGCGGCACAGCAGCGCACCTTGGGGATCATCCCCCCGGAAACAACGCCCGCCTCGATCAGCTCTTCGGTCTCCTCCCGGCGGATTGACGACAGGAGCGCCCCGCTCCGGTCCTTGACCCCTTCCACGTCGGTGAGCAGGATCAGCTTGACCGCCTGCAGTTCCGAGGCAATCGCCGCGGCCACCAGATCGGCGTTGATGTTATACGCCTGGCCGTCATCTCCCACCCCGACAGGGGCGATGACAGGAATGAAGTCTCGTGCCTCAAGGGTCCGGAGGATATCCGGATTGACGCCGGTCACCTGGCCGACCCGGCCCAGGTCGATGAGCTCCGGCGGCCGGGCCGGATCGTCCGGCCGGATGTGCAGGGTCAGCTTGCCGGCCTGAACCAGGTCGCCGTCGCGGCCCGACAGACCGACCGCCCTGCCGCCGCAATGATTGATCAGGCCGACAATCTCCTTGTTCACCTTGCCCACCAGCACCATTTCCACCACATCCATGGTTTCGCCGTCCGTCACCCGCATTCCCTGGACATAATTGGAGGTGATCTGCATTTTTTCCAGGAACCGGTTGATCTGGGGGCCGCCGCCATGGATGATCACCGGGTTGATCCCGATGTATTTCATCAGGATGACGTCCAGGGCAAAGTTTTTCTTCAGTTCATCATCGACCATGGCGTGGCCGCCGTACTTGATGACAACCGTTTTTTCCCTGAACTCGCGAATATAGGGCAGCGATTCTATCAGAACCTTCGCCTTGGCTATGCTTTCCTGCATGATTCTTCTCTCCGGAAACGGGTGACCCTGACGCTCCTCTCCCAGCGCCGCTTCATTCTACCCGCCCCCGGCCGTCCTGTAAACACTTCTCTTAATTTCAATTTTTGTCGGAAAAGACATTTGCGCAGAGTTTGGTCCCGGTGGATATACTCTTTACTTTTCCCCGGCAAGCAGTTATGATTCAGCACCTTATGCAAGAAACAAACCTGAAATGCGCAATCTCATTTTTTCGTTGGAGCGCTTGATGAAATTCTTACCGCAATTCAAAAAGATGTGCATCGTCCTGCTGGCGTGCGCCGGGCCCGCTCTGTTCGCCCCCGCGGCCGGGGGCGTGCAGAATTCCTCCGAACCCATCAACATTGAAGCCGATCGGATGGTCTCCCGGGAACAGGACAATTCGGTCGTTTTTTCCGGCAACGTTGACGCCCGCCAGGGAGAAGTGATCATCCGAACGGACGAGATGACCGTCTACTACCATCAGGAAAACGGCCAGGGCGGGACCGGGGGATCGAGCCAGGTCAAAAAGCTGATCTGCCTGGGCAATGTGCAGGTTTCCCAGGGCGACTGGCTGGGTACCGGCCAGCGCATGGACTACTACGCCGAGGACCGCAAAGTGATCCTCTCCGGCGATGCCCGGGCCTGGCAGGGCCAGAACATGGTCGCCGGCAAAACCATCACCTACTACCTGGACGAGGGCCGCTCGATTGTTGAAGGTCCGTCAACCGCCGACGGGACCGGCAAGGAGCAGGCCGGCGGCAAAACCGGGCGGGTAAAGGCCGTCATCCAGTCGGATTCGCCGGCAAAGTGACCATGGCCTCCGTCTCCGTTCTCGAGACCAGGGGTCTGGTCAAGGAATACCGCAATCGCCGCGTGGTCGACCAGGTCAACCTCCAGGTGCAGAGCGGCAGGGTTGTCGGCCTGCTCGGTCCCAACGGGGCCGGCAAGACGACCACGTTTTATTCCATTGTCGGCTTCATCAAGCCGGACAGGGGCCACATTTTTCTCAACCAGGAGGACATCACCGACCTGCCGATCCACAAAAGGGCCTGGAAGGGCATCACCTACCTGGCCCAGGAGCCGTCAATATTCAAAAAGCTGACCGTGGAGGAGAACGTCCGCATTGTTCTGGAACCCCTGGGACTCGCTGAAAATGAGATAAACACCATCATCCGGGAGCTGCTGGCCGAACTGAAGATAGAACACCTGGCCTCCAACAAGGGCCACGCGCTGTCGGGCGGTGAACGCCGCCGGGTTGAAATCATGCGCGCTCTGGCGACCCGGCCGCGCTTCATCCTGCTGGACGAACCCTTTGCCGGCGTCGATCCTCTGTCGGTGGCCGACCTGCAGCAGATCATCCGGGAGCTGAAGAGGAAGGGGCTCGGCATCCTGATATCCGACCACAATGTCCGCGAAACCCTCCAGGTCTGCGATTTCGCCTATATCGTCAACAACGGGCAGATCCTGACCAGCGGGGTCGCGGACGACATCATCGTCAGCAAGGTGGCGAGAAAAATGTATCTCGGCGACAACTTCAGCATGTGAGCGGTCAATGCGGCAACGGGCAAGTCGTATTTTTCCGCCAACCGGTGAGGGAAGATGGTCCTAGAACTCAGACAGCAGCTTAAGCTGGCCCAGAAACTGGTCATGACGCCGCAGCTGCGCCAGGCCATCAAGCTTCTGCAGTTGAACCGGCTTGAATTGACCGACGCGCTGCAGGCCGAACTGGAACAGAATCCCCTGCTCGAAGAGGCCGCGGAAGAGGCGAACCAGACGACCAAGTCCGACACCCTCGCCAACCAGGAGCCGGAGGAGGGGGGCGAGCCGGCGGTGACCGCCAAGATCCCCGGGGAGGATGCGGCCACTTTGGCTGAAATCAACTGGGCCGACTATGTCAACACCTTTGACAGCGACCTGTCCTTTGCCAGGGAGACGCCCCCGGCCGACGCGCCCTCCCAGTTCGACTTCATCTCCAGCCAGCCCGGACTGAAGGCCCACATGCAGTGGCAGCTCTCGGACCTGGATCTCAACGACCGGGAACTGGACATTGCCATGTTCATCATCGGCAACCTGGACCGCCACGGGTTCCTCCAGGCCGACATAGCCGACATCTGCGCCTACGCGGGCTGCAGCGAGGAAGCCGCTCTGGACATACTCCAACGCGTGCAACAGCTTGACCCGCCGGGGATCGCCGCCAGGGATATCCGTGAATCCCTGCGCCTGCAGCTGAGCCGCAAGGGCCTGGAAGATTCCCTGGCCTACCGGATCGTCAGCGATCACCTGAACCTGCTTGAAACAAGAAACTACGCCCTCATTGCCCGCAAGACGGGAGCCACGGTCAAAGCGGTGATGAAGGAGATCGAGACCATAAGCGGCCTCGTCCCTTTTCCCGGCAATGAATTCTCCAACGAACAGACCAATTATATCGTCCCCGACGTCTATGTCTTCAAGGTGGACGGGGAGTATGTCATCCAGCTCAACAACGACGGCCTGCCCCAGTTGAAGCTTTCCGACGACTATCTCAGACTGCTGCGGGAAAAAAAGGGGCTGAACCCGGAATCCCTCGGCTACCTGAGGGACAAGCAGCGGAGCGCCGAGTGGTTCATCAAGTCCCTGCAGCAGAGGCAGCGGACGATCTACAAGGTCATGGAAAGCATCCTCAAGTTCCAGAAGGAATTTTTCGAGCACGGCCCCAGCCACCTGAAGCCGCTGATCCTCCGGGATGTCGCCGAGGACATCGGCATGCACGAATCGACGGTCAGCCGGGTGACGTCCAACAAATATGCCCATACCCCCCAGGGGATCTATGAGCTGAAATATTTCTTCAGCACCGCGGTGGCGACAATCAACGGGGATACCGTCGCCTCGGAAAGCATCCGCAACAGGATCCGCCAGCTCGTCCAGTCCGAAAACCCCGCCAAGCCCCTCAGCGACAACAAGATTTCGGAAATACTCGCCAGGGAAAATATCCAGGTTGCCCGGCGCACCGTCGCCAAGTACCGGGACCAGCTCGGCATTCTTCCGGTCAAATTCCGTCGCAAGAAATGAACCCGCCGATGCTGCAGCTGGCTGAACAGTGCATCCTCCTGCACATTCCAGGCAAAACCAAGGAAAGCGTCCTGCGGGAAATGGCGGAGATCGCCCATCGCCGGATTCCGCACATCGAAACCGACATCATCTTCAACGCCTTGTGGGAAAGGGAGCAGATCGGCTCCACCGGGGTCGGCAACGGGGTGGCGATCCCCCACGCCAGGATAAAAGGACTGGACAGGATTCTGCTCTGCTTCGCCCGCAGCCTTGAAGGAATCAGCTATGACGCCCTCGACAACCAGCCGGTGTACTATATCTTCATGATACTCTGCCCGGTGGATTCGGGCGGCACCTACCTGAAAACGCTGGCCGGGGCCAGCCGCCTCCTCAAACAGCCCGAGATCCGCCGCCGGCTCAGGCTTGCCACCGGGCAGCAGGAAATCGTCGAAATTTTTCTCCAGGGCCCGTGATCGGCCGGATGCGGCCGGGCCAGGCCACTGCGCCGGCCCCTCTCCTACGTGCGGATCATCTCGGCAATCTGGAAAGCCATTTCCAGGCTCTGCTCGGCGTTCAGCCGGGGATCGCACGTGGTCAGATAATTGAGGCTCAGCTGCTCGTCCGCCAGTTGCCGGGCGCCGCCGATGCATTCCGTTACGTTGTCGCCGGTCAGCTCGAAGTGGACCCCGCCCGGAATGGTGCCCTCGGCCCAGTTCAACTCGAAAAAGCAGCGCAGCTCGGACAGGATGTCGTCAAAATTCCTGGTCTTATGACCGGAGGCGGCGGTAAAGGTATTGGCATGCATGGGATCGCAGCACCAGAGCACATTCAGGCCCGCCCTTTTGACGGCCCGGATCAGGGGCGGCAGGCAGCAGTCAATCTTCCCGGCCCCGAAACGGGTGATCAGGGTCATCCGCCCCGGCTCGTTGTCGGGATTGAGCCGCTCGATAATCGACAGGATGTCGTCCGTTTCGTACTGCGGACCGACTTTCATGCCCAGCGGGTTCAGCACCCCGCGGAGAAACTCGACATGGGCTCCGTCAAGCTGCCGGGTGCGGTCGCCGATCCACAACATGTGGGCGGAGCAGTCATACCACCCGCCGGTCGTCGAATCCTCCCTGGTCAGGGATTCCTCATAGCCGAGAAACAGCGCTTCGTGGGAGGTAAAAAAATGGGCCTGCTTCAACTGCGGAACGTCCGTGGAGATGCCGATGACTTCCATGAAGTTCAAGGCCTGGCTGATCTGATTGGCCAGCCGCTCATAGGAGCGCCCCATGGGCGACTGCTTGACGAACTCCTGGTTCCAGGCGTGCACCCTGTGCAGGGCGGCGAAACCGCCCCGGGTGAAGGCCCGCAGCAGATTGAGGGTCGCCGCCGACAGGAAGTATCCCTTCTGCATCCGCTCCGGGTCGGGAACGCGGGCCTCGGGCGTCGGCTCGGCGGAGTTGCACATATCACCACGGTAGCTGGGAATTTCAACCCCGTTGACGATTTCCGTGTCGCTTGAACGCGGCTTGGCGTACTGGCCGGCGATGCGTCCGACCTTGACCACCGGCTTGCCGCCTGCATAGGTCAGGATGACCGCCATCTGCAGCAGGACCTTGAGTGTTTCGCGGATATTGGGCGCGGTGCAGTGGGCGAACTCCTCGGAGCAGTCCCCCCCCTGCAGCAGAAAGGCCCTGCCCGCAACGGCATCGGCCAGGAGTTTTTTCAGTTCCCGTATTTCGCCCGCAAAAACCAGGGGAGGGAGGGTGGAGAGGCTCGCCAGTACCTGGTCATATTTTTGTCTGTCCGGCCATTTCGGCTGCTGCAGGGCCGGATAATCGTGCCAGCTTGTTTTCGTCCATTCCTTTAACATTGTCGTCATCGATGGTTCTTGTTTGGATAGAGACCGGGATCAAGGGCATTGAGACAAATGCGAAACTCCAGCGGTCAAACAGCGTCCCCGTCCGGCGGCAATTCGCAAACTCCGCCGCGGCAGCACACCTCTTCATCAAAAACATGCAGGATCCTGGCCTCCCGCTCCCTTTTTTCTTCATCGGCAAAGGGTTCGAAGACCAGTTCGCCGCTCAGCCGGGCCAGCCGGGACCTGTCCGGAATCGCCTCCATGCCGGTGTCGAGCACCCGGCCGGTCCGGGTTTCCAGCAGTTCGGCCTCTCGGCCGTTGGTCACCACGGCGAGGGGAATCCGGTGCCCCGGATCAAGCAGCCGCGATGCCGCAACCGCCGCTCTCTCCCTCGTAACCAGCGAGCCCGGGCCGTACCGGACAATCATCACCCTCCGGCCCCCTATCCGGACGGTCAGCTCGATGAGGGACCTGACCCGGCGGCCGCTGAAACCGGTTTCGATGGACAACCGGGGCTCAAGCTCTTCCGGGGCGTACCCCTTTTCCTCCACCAGGAGACGGGCAAGCTGCTGCCGGCTGCGTTCATCATCGGTATCGGGAAGCTCCTCGCCGGTCAGATAGTCCTTCAGGGTGCCGTAAACTATATGATGACCCGAGGTGTCCATCTTTGCCCTGGGACGGAGACGGCGGCGGACTGCTACAGTTCGAGCCAGGACTCGGAAAAGACCGTCTGGCCGGAAAGGGCCTTGTAGGTCTTGTAGTGCTCAAGGGCGGCGCCCTGCAGAGTCGAGGGGTCCGGCTCGCTGCCGTCCATCATGCCGTGGACAAGATCAACCAGGTCCTGGCGCTCGCCCCTGCAGATCGCCATCAGTTCCTTGTCGTAGGAATTGACGATCGCCGTGGTGATGCCGTACTTCATCAGCATGATCAGGTAGGTGCGGTCGAGATATTTGCGCAGGTGATCGACCACGCCGTTGGATACGTTGGACAGGCCCACGGTGGAACCGGCCCCCGGCGCGATGTCCGGCAGCATCATCATGAACTCGAGGCCAGAGGCGATCTGGTCCGCCCCCAGGGTGATCGGCGTGCCGATGGGATCAAAAAGAATCTTTTCATTGGGGATGCCGGCCTCATTGAGGGCCATCATCAGGTCGACGGCCATGGCCGCCCGTTCATTGGAATCCCTCGGCATGCCCTCGGGGCCCCAGAGGAGGGCGATCACGTCGCAGCCTGCTTCCGCCGCCACGGGGATCAGTTTCTCCATGCGCTCGGGCTGGGCGGAAATGGAGTTCATTATGGCCCCGGTCCTGTTCCTGACCACCTTGAATCCCGCGGTCATGGCATCGGTATTCGTGGTGTCCAGGCAGAGCGGCACATCGACCGCCGCCTGCACCGTCTCGACCACCCACGGCATCAGCTCCATCCCGTCCTTGCGGGCCGGTCCGATATTGAGGTCAAGATACGCCGCCCCGGCATCCGCCTCCTCCCTGGCCATCTCCTGGATCGGGCCGGGGTTGCGCTCCCTCATGGCGGTCCCGCTTCTTTTTCCCATAATGTTGATGCTTTCGGCAATCGCCTTTACCGTCATGGCCATTTTTCCTCTCCTTTCCAATTCTTCGAAAACGTGCTACCTGTAATTGAGTATTTCATTTTTTTTGAAAAGATGTTAATTTATCGTACTTTAAGATCGTTGTCAATCCGCAAAATTCCCGCTCCGCCGGTCATGCCGGAAATGGTGCCGGCATCTTTGCCGTATAAATTTTGTATTTTCATCCCGAGGACTAAGCACCCTTCTCGTACAGTTACGGAGTCGTCATGAATTTCTTTCCTGTTCTGGCCGCCTGGCTTATTTTCTCTTTGCTGCCGGCATCGTTGCCCGCCAAGTCCATGCCCGCCGAATTCGATGTGGACCGCAACCGCCTCATCGCCTACATGCTGAGCCACCAGCTCGCCTCGCAGCATTACGCCCACAAGTCCCTGGAAAACATCGCCCCGGCCGCATTCGATCTGTACCTCCGGCAGATTGACCCCCGCAAGCGTTTCCTGCTCACAGCGGATGTGGAGCAGCTCCGTCCCCATGCGGACCATATTGACGAGGAACTGCGCAGGGGGCGTGTCGAACTGGCCGATAAAGGGGCCGAACTGCTCAACCTGCGGATCAACGAGGTCGAGGCAATGACCGCCGGCCTGCTGGAGGAAGGGTTTGACCCCCATGGAGCCGATTCCCTCGAACTCGACCCCAAAAAAATTGAGTATGCCTCCTCGGCGGCGGAGCTCCGGGACAGGTGGCGCCGCATTCTCAAGCTGCAGGTCCTGGAAAGTTATCTCGACTTCGTCAAACAGGAGAACAACGGGGCCGCCGGACAAGCGGGCAAGACAGCAGCCGAACCGTCGGACGACGGGGCGGTGAACCAGGAACTCTGGGCCCGGGCCGTGAACAAGGTCCGGGAACGGAACCAACGCTTCTTTCACCGGCTGCGGCAGGAAACCCGGCAGGATCACTACAACCTTTTTTTTGACACGGTCGCCCGGGCTTTCGATCCCCATACCAACTACATGCCCCCCTCCTCCAAAGAAGATTTCGACATCCACATGAGCGGATCACTGGAAGGGATCGGCGCCCTGCTGCGCGAAGACGACGGCTTCATCAAGGTGGTCAGGATCATCCCCGGCAGCGCCGCCGAACGGCAGGGGCAGCTCCAGGCCGAGGACATGATCCTCTCGGTTGCCGAGAAGGAAGGGGAGCCGGTGGACATCTCCGACATGCGGATCCGCGAGGCGGTCAGCTTCATCAGGGGGCCCAAGGGCAGTGAAGTTTCCCTGACCGTCCAGAAGCCCGACGGCGCAAAAAAAGTCATCACCATAGTCCGGGACGTGGTGCAGATCGAGGAGACTTACGTCAAATCGGAAGTCATCGAAAACAGCCGGGGGGAGCGGATCGGCTACGTCCGCATTCCCAGCTTTTACCGTGACTTCGCCGCCGCCGGCCCCATGAGCCAGGCACGCAACTGCACCAACGATTTCCGCAGGGAGCTGCGCCATCTGCGCGAGAACCGGATCGGCGGACTCATTCTTGATCTGCGGGACAACGGGGGAGGGTCCCTTTCCGACGCGGTGGACATCTCCGGCATGTTTCTGCCCGGCGGTCCGGTCGTCCAGGTGAAAAACGCCCAGGGGGAGATCAAGGTGCTTGAAGATGCCGATCCCAACGTGCTCTACGACGGGCCGGTCATTGTGCTGGTCAACAAGTTTTCCGCTTCCGCCTCGGAAATCGTGGCCGCCGCCCTGCAGGACTACAACCGGGCCCTGATCATCGGCGGTGACCACACCCATGGCAAGGGGACGGTCCAGTCCATAGTGGACCTGAACCGCAACCTGCCCCTGCTCCACCGGAAAAAATATGATGACCTGGGCGCGCTGAAACTGACGATCCAGAAATTTTACCGCGTCAACGGCGAGTCCACCCAGTACAAGGGGGTGGAGCCCGATGTCGTCGTCCCCACCATGCTCGATTACCTGAAAAGCGGCGAAAGACACCTTGACTACTCCCTGCCGTGGGACAAGGTCGAAGCGGTTCCCTTCCGGCCCTGGACCGGCAGCCCGTTCAATGTGGACAGGGCCCGGGAACTGAGCGGCGGCCGTATTGCCGCATCGCCTGACTTCGTCAAAATCAGGGAACGGCTCGAACTCGCTCGGGAACGGTCGGAGCGGACCAGAATCCCGGTGTCCCTTGCGGGCGTCCGCAAGGAACGGCTCGAGCTGGCCGCGTTCTCGGAGGCGGAAGAGGCCGGTCCGAACAGCCTTGACGGCCCTTCCCCGGAGCACGGGACCCCGCAGAACAAGGATATTCCCCTGCGGGAGCAGCTGGATGAGGACCCCTATGTCCAGCTTGCCGTCCACCTCATGAATGAACTCGCGAATGAACTTGCGCTGGCGCAATAACAGTATAAGTATATGGACAGCCTGTTCATGGAATGTGCTGTTCAATTTTTTGTTGAAAAGATGTTTCAGGCATGATAGAGAGTTCTTACTCTATGAATAGTCATTCATTCACTAACATTTATTCTCAATAAAATTGCGGGCAATGAATCTATCTGACGCGCTGCAGGAAAAGAAAAAGAAAATCCTCTCTGTCTGGATAGCCCGAACACTGGATACCTACGACTCGTCAGCATTCTTCAAGCAATCCCGCGATCAGATAGCCAACCCCATAGGTTCCAATATACGCGCCGGGCTCACCGGGGTGCTGGAACTCCTTCTCAGCGGCTCCAGGCCGGAAGACTACTCCCCCCATCTGGACAAGGTTATCCGGATACGCGCGGTTCAGGATTTCTCTCCTTCCCAGGCGGTTGTGCCGTTTCTTGAATTAAAATGGGTCATCCGGCAGGTTTTGTCCGAGGACACAAACACCCGATCTCTGGTGCCGGAGCTCCAGCAACTCGATCTTGAAATCGACCGGATTGCCTTGGCTGCCTTTGACAAGTACGCACAATGCCGGGACCAGTTGCACCAGGTCCGGATAAAAGAACTGAAAAGCGGAAGTTATGTTTTAACGGATACGCCCTGCGTTTCAGCCATGCTGCGGGAAAGGCGGAAGGATCCGGAAAAACATAACTGACCGAGTATATACAACAAGACGGCGGCTCTGCCGCCGGCTTGGAGCCGGCAGCAGAGGGGGCTGCCGGTTTTTGTGGGGTTTCGCAATATTTTTGCGCCATTCCGTTTAATCTGATGCGAGGGAGTGATAAATGAAGTACACCTTCCCATTGGCGGCAGTCATCGCCCTGGTGTTGATTGCATGGCTCGGGTCCAGCATACCCGGCATGCAGTACCTTTTCGGTATCGTCATACCGTACCTGGCCATAGCGACATTCATCATTGGATTCTGCTACCGGGTCGTCCAGTGGGCCAAATCGCCGGTCCCGTTCAGAATTCCGACCACATGCGGCCAGGGGTATTCGCTGCCCTGGATCAAGCACAACAAGCTGGAAGCGCCGACCAACACCTCCCAGGTCGTGGCCAGGATGTTCCTGGAGATCGTCCTTTTCCGCTCTCTCTGGCGCCACACCAAGGCGGAAATCCATGACGGACCGAAGCTGACCTACGAATCCAGCAAATGGATCTGGCTGTTCGCCATTATCTTCCATTACAGCTTCCTGGTCATCGTTCTGCGCCATATGCGGCTGTTTCTCGAGCCGGTGCCCTGGCTCATCCAGGCCATCGAGTTCGGCGACGGCATCCTGCAGATCGGCTCGCCGGGCATGTACATGACTGATGCCACCATCATTCTCGGCCTGGTGTTTCTGTTCGGCCGGCGCCTCATCACCCGCCACATGAGGTACCTGTCCCTGGCCAATGACTATTTCCCCCTGTTCCTGATCTTCGGCATAGCGGTAACCGGCATCCTGATGCGCTTCTACTTCCGCACCGACGTCGACATCGTGGCGATCAAGCGGCTGGCCGTCGGCCTGGCCACCTTCCAGCCCATCATCCAGGCTGAAATCAACTCTCTCTTCTATATTCACCTTTTCCTTGTCAGCGTACTGCTTGCCTATTTTCCGTACAGCAAGCTGATGCACATGGGCGGTGTCTTCCTCAGCCCGACCAGGAACCTGGCCAACGACTCCAGGATGCGGCGGCATATCAACCCGTGGAACCCCGACATCAAGCCGCATTCGTACGCGGGCTACGAGGATGAATTCAGGGAGTTTATGGTCGAGAACGATATACCGGTGGAAAAAGAGTTGCCCCCAAAAGCCGAATAGTCCGGCATGGATATAAGGTGAAAAGGATATAACTATGGCAGTAGTAAAGGTTGACAAATTAGCAAAGAGTGTTGTTCAGGGCCCGTCGCTGATGACCGGCGCCTATCCGACCAGGGACTGGATGGAAATGCCGGTGAAGTTCAAGCCGGGAAACTTTGCCTATCCGGGCAAGGTCGATATAGTCAACTACCTGAACAAGCAGAGTGGCCTGCACTTTCCCAATGCCAGGGAATGGTCGCCGGTGGACGAGGACTGGAAACTTCCGGAAAACTGGAAGGAAATCATCATGAACGGCCTCAAGGAGCGGCTGGACAAGTTCCGCTCCCTGAAGATCTTCATGGACTGCTGCGTCCGCTGCGGCGCCTGTGCCGACAAGTGCCACTTCTACCTCGGCACCGGCGACCCGAAAAACATGCCGGTTATGCGGGCGGAACTGCTGCGGTCGATCTACCGCAACGATTTCACCCTGGCCGGCAAACTGTTCGGCAAAATGGCCGGGGCCCGCGAACTGACCATCGACGTGATCAAGGAATGGTTCATGTACGCCTACCAGTGCACCGAGTGCCGCCGCTGCTCGGTCTTCTGCCCCTACGGCATCGACACCGCCGAGGTGACGATCATCCTGCGGGAACTGCTGCACCTGGTGGGCATCGGGATCAACTGGATCCAGGAGCCGGCGGCCAACTCCAACCGGACCGGCAACCACATGGGACTGCAGCCCCACACCTTCAAGGACAACGTCAGTTTCCTGTGCGATGATATAGAAAATCTGACCGGGGTCAAGGTGGAGCCGACCTTCAACCGCAAGGGCGCCGAAATCCTCTTCATCACCCCGTCAGCGGACGTCTTTGCCGAGCCCGGCCTGTACACCGCCATGGGCTACCTGATCCTGTTCCACCATATCGGCCTGGACTACACCTGGTCGACCTATGCCTCCGAGGGCGGCAACTTCGGCCTGTTCACCAACAACGAGACCATGAAGAAGCTCAACGCCAAGATGTACGCCGAGGCCAAGCGGCTCGGCGTCAAGTACATCCTCGGCGGCGAGTGCGGCCACATGTGGCGGGTCGTGCACCAGTACATGGACACCATGAACGGCCCGGCCGATTTCCTCGAGGTGCCCAAGTCCCCGATCACCGGCACGGTGTTCGACAACGCGGCCTCGACAAAGATGGTCCATATCAGCGAATTCACCGCCGACCTGATGAAGCACAACAAACTGAAGATCGACAAGAGCCGCAACGACCACGTCATCGCCACCTTTCATGACTCCTGCAACCCGGCCCGGGCCATGGGCCTGCTGGAGGAGCCGCGCTACATCCTGGACAACGTGGTCGACAACTGGTACGAAATGCCGGAAAACTGCATCCGCGAGCAGACCTTCTGCTGCGGCTCCGGCACCGGCCTCAACACCGATGAAATCATGGAGCTGAGGATGCGCTCCGGCCTGCCGCGGGCGAACGCCGTCCGGTACGTGGCCGACAAGCACGGGGTTAACACCCTTGGCTGCGTGTGCGCCATCGACCGGGCGACTCTCACCTCCCTGGTGAGCTACTGGGTGCCCGAGGTGCGGGTATGCGGCCTGTCGGAACTGGTGGGCAACTCCCTGGTGCTGGAAGGCGAACAGCGGCAGGAACTGGATGACGGTCTGCGGACTTTACTCTAATTCTCTGGCATAAGTGGAGGAACATCGATGTACGATAGTGGAAAAATCATACCGGGACTGATCATATTCGTCCTGATTATCACATTTCCCATCTGGTACAACCACGGTGATGCCGGGGAAGTGCCGAAACCGGAACTGCCCAAGGACTCCAAGCAGTGCGTCCAGCCGGCTGCGGAAATTCGCGCGAAGCATATGCAACTGTTGAACCAGTGGCGGGATGAGGTTATCCGTGACGATGACCGCGCGTATTTCGAAGTGGATGGGAGAATGTTTCAGAAGACCCTGCAGAATACCTGCATGGAGTGTCACAAGAGCAAGGTCAAATTCTGCGATACCTGCCATGTGTACACCGCGGTGAGTCCCTACTGCTGGGACTGCCATCTGGCTCCTGTCGAGACTGAGTAACCAAGGAGGATAGATACTGATGGACAAAAAGAGAAGAGAATTCCTCAAGATTGCCGGCATCTCCACCCTAGCTGGTCTTGGTGCTCCGGCGGTGTTCGATCGCCTTGTCTCCGGCTCGCATCCCGTCCAGGCCAGGGCATCCGCAACCGGCGCTCAAGGTGGGGCCGGCGGCCAGCAGGCCGCCGCAGCCGGGCACTCTCAGGCCGCGGCAGGTACCGGCAAGCGATACGGCATGGTCATCGATGTGCGGAAATTCAATCAATACCCCGAACTGGCCAAGGAATGCGTCAGGGCCTGTCATACCGTCCACAATGTCCCGCATTTTCCGGACAGGAAGGAAGAAATAAAGTGGATATGGCAAACTCCCTATACGAACGCCTTTACCGAACACAGCCACTATTATCGCGATGAGGAGTTGGAGCAGAACCCGGTCCTCGTGTTGTGCAATCATTGCGACAACCCCCCTTGTGTCCGGGTTTGTCCGACCAAGGCCACCTTCAGGAATGAAGACGGCATCGTTGAAATGGACTACCATCGCTGCATCGGCTGCCGCTTCTGCATGGCCGGCTGTCCCTACGGGGCCCGATCCTTCAACTGGCGCGACCCCCGCCAGGGTCTGGACATGAATAATCTCAACCGCCAGTTTCCCACCCGGATGCGCGGTGTTGTGGAAAAATGCAATTTCTGTGTCGAGCGCCTGGGCCGGGGCCAGATTCCAGCCTGCGTGGAAGCCACCGGAAATACAGGGGCCATGTATTTCGGCGATCTCAACGATGCCGACTCGGAAATCAGACGGGTACTGAAGGAAAACTTCACGATACAGCGCAAACCTTCGCTTGGTACCCTTCCATCAGTCTTTTTTATTATATGAGGAAGCCATGTTTGAAAAAGCACTCAAAGGAAACAACTATTACTGGATGTGGCTGGCCTTTCTCGGCGCTTTCATGGCCATCGGAGCAATCTGCTATGTCCGGCAGTACCTGTACGGCCTCGGCCTGACAGGAATGAGCCGGGACGTATCCTGGGGATTGTACATCTCAAACTTCACCTTCCTGGTCGGGGTGGCCGCGGGAGGAGTGATGCTCGTTCTGCCTTACTATATCCATAACTACAAGGCATTCGGCAAAATAACCATCCTCGGCGAATTCCTGGCCATTGCCTCCATCCTCATGTGCCTGATGTTCATCGTCGCCGACCTCGGCCAACCGCTGCGGATGCTGAACGTCGTCTTCTTCCCCACCCCCAATTCCATGCTCTTCTGGGACATGATCGTGCTCAACGGCTACCTGCTGCTGAACATCATCTGCGGCTGGGTCATTCTCACGGCTGAGCGCAAACAGGTCAAGCCGCCCAAATGGGTATACTTCTTCGTCTATATATCCATACCGTTCGCCATCTCCATCCATACGGTAACCGCCATGCTGTACTGCGGTCTGCCGGGACGGCACTTCTGGCTCTCGGCCATCATCGCCCCGCGGTTCCTCGCTTCGGCCTTTGCCGCCGGACCGGCCCTGATCATCCTCGTCAGCCGCATTCTCAAAAAGGTGGCCAATTTTGACGCCGGCCGCGAAGCCACCGACAAGATGGTCACCATTGTCATTTATGCCGCGATCATCAACGCCTTCTTCCTGATGCTCGAATTCTTTGTCGGCTTTTACAGCGATATTCCCGGCCATCAGCATACGCTGCTGTACCTGTTCACCGGTCTGGAACACGGCGGCCATGTGTACAACAACCTGGTTCCCTTCTCCTGGGGCTTTGTCGTGCTGACCACCATCGGCTTCGCCCTCCTCTGCATCCCGTACACAAGGAGAAACGACCTGTGGCTGGCCGTCGGCTCGGCCTCCCTGTTTATCGGCCTGTGGCTGGACAAGGGCATCGGGTTCGTGCTGGGCGGTTTCGTGCCCAGCCCCCTGGAGGAGATAACCGAATACTACCCCACTCTCAATGAGATCATGATCACCATCGCGGTATGGGCCACCGGATTTTTCGTCCTCACCATACTGTACAAGGTCGCGGTGGGGGTCGAACACGAAGTGGAAGCTTGAGCGGTCTGAACGCAAATTCGGCAGAGCCCCCGGCCAGTCACGGCCGGGGGCTTTTTTTTGCCGGCCGGCCGTGCTCTATGGCGTCAACACAAATCAAGCCCCATCGAAAGACTCGCGACGCATGGATCAATCCCCGGAGCCCGGAAAAAAAATCCTCCTGATCTATTTTTCCCTCTCAAGCCAGACCAACAACCTTGTCCTTGCGCTGAGCAACGGCCTTGAAAAAGCCAATGTAACAGTCGTGCGGGAGCGGCTCGTGCCGGTGGAGCAGATCAGGTTTCCCATCGGCTCCATCGGCGGCACCATCCGCCTGATGATCGCCACCTTTTTCAGGAAGCGCTTTCCCATCGAACCGATTGAGCCGCGATGTTTCGATGACTACGACCTGATCATTCTTGCCGGCCCCACCTGGTCATACAATCCCAGCGGCCCGGTGCTCGCCCTCTTTGATCGGGACGGCCGGCGCCTGTTCAACGGCCGGCTCGTGCTCCCTCTCATTTCCTGCCGCGGTTACTGGCGTGTCCATTGGTGGGGACTGAAGAACCTCCTGGTGAAATGCGGCGCCAGGGTCGTCAACGTCATGGTTTTTTCCCATCCAAGCCCGGAACCGTGGCGGACCATCGGGGTATTCCTCAAACTTGCCGGGGCGGTGCCGGAAAAAAAAACCTGGCTTGCCGGCAGGTACAGCAAGTACGGCCATACACGGCAACAACTGAAGGAAGCCGGCCGGTTCGGCAAGCTCATCGGCAGGGAACTTGCCCGGGGCGGGAAGAATCTGCATCATCTCAACTTCGACACCGAGATCGCCCAGCCCTGACCCGTCCGGTCAGGAACCCAGGGTGAGATACGACTGCCAGAGCCGGAAAATATCGTGCTGAAAAAATAGGAACAGAATGGCGGCCAGGGCGAGAAAAGGTCCGTAGGGGATGCGCGTCCTGCCCCCCTTCCCCTGCTTGAGCATGGCGAATATGCCGACGATGCTGCCGGCCAGCGAACTGGCGAAAACGACGAAGAGGAGGCTCTGCCATCCCAGAAACGCGCCGATCATCGCCAGCAGCTTCACGTCCCCGCCGCCCATTCCTTCCCGCCCGGTCAGGAGCAGGTAGCCCATGGCAACCCCGTACAGCAGACCTCCGCCGGCCAGGATGCCGATGCCCGACTCCTGCCAGGTGAGCTGGGACGTGAAAAACGCTCCGGCAAACCCGGCCGCGATGCCGGGCAGGCTGATCACGTCGGGAATGATCTGATGCCGCAAATCGATGAAAATAATGACCAGCAGCGACGCCAGGAAGAGAAAATAGAAAAAAAACTCGAAGGACAGGGCGAACTTGGTGTATAAAGCCAGGGAGAGCAGGGCCATGCACAATTCAACCAACGGATACTGGAGGGAGATCGACTGCCCGCATGCCCGGCACCTGCCCCGCAGGAGCAGGTAGCTGAGAATGGGAATATTGTCATACCAGCGGATGGGCGTCCCGCAGAAGGGACAACGGGAGGCGGGAAAGACGATGGACTCCCCCTCGGCCGGCAGCCTGAGAATGACGACGTTGAGAAAGCTGCCGACCACGGCGCCCAGCACCAGGGCGGCTGTTGTCAAGACGGTGTCCATGCTGTCTGCTCCGGCGGAAAAAGATGCGTGTCGATCCGGTCCCGAACCGGCCGGGTTGATATAAAGCCAACATACTACCTTATTCCCCCAGTGTTTTCCATGCCAGAATTCCAGGAAAAATCACCGGTCAGAGGCCGGGAGCAGCTCACGCCGGATGTCTGCCGCCTTACCCTGCATGCTCCGAAAATAGCTGAGCACGCCCGTCCGGGCCAGTTTGTCATGGTCCGCGCCGGGGCAACCCTGGATCCCCTCCTGCGCCGGCCTTTTTCCATCCACAAGGCAACCGGGGACGGCCTGGTCACCATCCTGTTCAAGGTTATCGGCAAGGGGACCAGGCTGCTGGCCGCCGCCTCGGAAAGCACGGAAATTGACCTCATCGGCCCCCTGGGCCGGGGTTTTGACACCACCGTTGCCGGGCCGCACTGCCTGATCGGCGGGGGGATGGGGATCGCCCCGCTCTATTTCCTGGCCGAGCGGCTCATGCGCGCCGGCAGGCAAGCCGCCAATCCTCCGGTTCTGCTCGGAGCGCAAACGCAAGCCGAGTTGATGCTGCTGGCCGAAGAGTTCACCGAACTCGGCTATGCCGTGCTGACCGCCACCGACGACGGCACCATCGGCCACCACGGCTTTGTCACCGAGCTGCTGGACGACATCCTCCAGGAAGTGCAACAGGTCTATGTGTGCGGCCCCATGCCGATGATGCGCACCGTGGCCCTGAAATGCCGGGCCGCGGGCACGGCCTGCCAGGTTTCCCTGGAAACCCACATGGCCTGCGGACTGGGAGCCTGCCTGGGCTGCACCTATCCGGCCAGCGGCGGGGGCTACCTGCATGTCTGCAAAGACGGTCCGGTCCTGGCGGCGGAGGAAGTGGCATGGACCCTCTGACCGGCGCCGCCTCTCCCGACCTGCGTGTCGATATCGGTCCCCTGCACCTGCGCAATCCGGTGATGACCGCGTCGGGCACCTTCGGCTACGGGGAGGAATTCGCCTCCCTGGTCAATCTCAACCGCCTCGGCGCCATTATTGTCAAGGGCATCTCCCTGGAACCCAGGCGCGGCAATCCGCCGCCCCGTATCATCGAAACCGCCTGCGGCATGCTCAACGCCATCGGCCTGGAAAATGTCGGGGTCGACCGGTTCATCACCGAAAAACTCCCTTTTCTGCGGCGGCTGGAGACGCCGGTGATCGTCAACATCCTCGGCGACAGCATCGAAGAATACTCGCGGCTGGCGGACAGGCTCAACGATGCCCGGGGCATTGCCGCCATCGAGGTCAACATCTCCTGTCCCAATGTCAAAAAGGGAGGGGTGGCCTTCGGCACCGTGCCGGAAATGGCGGCTGCCGTCACCAGGAGCGTCCGGCAGGCAACCGGCCTGCCGGTCATCATCAAGCTGTCGCCCAATGTCACCGACATCGCCCTTATTGCCCGGGCGGTCGAGGAGGCCGGCGCCGACGCGATCTCCCTGATCAACACCCTGCTCGGCATGGCCGTGGACATCCGCACCCGCAGACCGCGGCTGGCCAACATTTTCGGAGGGCTGTCCGGGCCGGCCATCAAGCCCGTCGCCCTGCGCATGGTCTGGCAGGCCGCCCGGGCCGTTTCCATTCCGGTTGTCGGCATCGGCGGCATCACCACTGTCGAGGATGCCCTGGAATTCATGATGGCCGGGGCCACGGCGGTCCAGGTGGGGACCGCCAACTTTTTCCGGCCCACGGCGACCGAAGAGATCGTTGCCGGGCTGGAAGAGTTCGTGCGGCAGGAAGGCCTGTCCTCCGTCCGCCAGATCATCGGCAGCCTGAAAACCGGGTAGGTGCGGATGCGGTCATGACCGATTTTGCAGCTCCCTCCCGACCCGGCCGCATCTGCGCCGCCGTGGCTGCTCCCGACACCGGCACTGCCATCGCCGCCGTGCTGCCGGTCCTGGACGGCGTCGACGTTGTTGAAATACGCCTTGACGCCATGCATGAGGTCGACTTGGCCCTCCTCCGGGACCGGATCGGCCGCCCCCTTCTCTTTACCAACCGACCGACCTGGGAGGGAGGGGCTTGCGAGACATCCGAGGAGGACCGGCTCATGGTCCTGCTGGACGCCGTCGGACATCAGGCGGCCTACGTTGACCTGGAGCTCAAAACCGCGCCTTCGCTGCGCCGGCGATTGCTGGAACGAATCGCTGGGACGACCACCCGGCTGATCATTTCCTCCCATGACTTCGGCGGGACCCCGGCTGCAGCCGATCTCTCCGAAACCCTTCGCCGGCAGCGGGAAAGCGGCGCCCATATCGGCAAGATCGTTACCATGGCCCACGACCATGTCGACGTCCTCAGGGTCCTGCATCTGCAGTGCGAAGCCCGGCAGATGGGGTTTCCCCTTATCGCCTTCTGCATGGGGGAACCGGGCAGACTGAGCAGGATCATCACCATTCTGCTGGGCGGCTACATGACCTATGCCGCCCCCGATGAGCGGCAGGCAACGGCCCCCGGCCAGCTCTCCGTCCGGCAGCTGCAGGCGGCGATAGCCTGCCTGACCGGCGCCGGCGCGCCCGGGTGACCGCTTTCAGCCCCTCTTCTTTTTCCCGCTCCGCCTCCCACCATCGGCCCCTGCTTTTTTCCCGGGTTGAGGCCCGTCCTTTTTTCCGGCCGGACAGTACCCGGTACCGCCGCATTGCGGGCACTCCTCCCAGGTGAGCAGAAATCTGCTCACCCCCTGAAAATACGCGATCTGCCCTGCTCCGCCGCAGGCAGTACACTGCTTCCTCATCCTTCCTTCCCTGCGCTTTTCTCCGGGTGAACCGGCAATCCCCCGGCGCCTCCGTGAGAATGCAAAGATGCGGTATCTCCCTGGTGGCAATATGGCGTTGTCAATGCTATACTTGATACGAATCTTCCTGTCATTCTGAAGGAAGGCATTCATATTCACCCAGCAAAAAGGAGGCGCTCCATGGCCAGCATTACCCTGCAAGGCAACCCAATCACCACCGTCGGCGAACTGCCCGCGGTCAACACCCAGGCCCCGGCCTTCACGCTCACCGGCACCGACCTGGCCGACCACAGCCTCGCCGATTATGCCAACCGGACTGTTGTCCTCAATATATTTCCCAGCCTCGACACCTCGGTCTGCGCCGCCTCTGTGCGCCGCTTCAACGCCGAGGCCGGCGGGCTGGACAACACCGTCGTCCTGTGCATTTCCGCCGACCTGCCTTTCGCCCACAAGCGGTTCTGCGAAACCGAAGGCCTGGACCGGGTCATTCCCCTGTCGGTCTTCCGTTCCCCCGATTTCGGCAGGGATTACGGCGTGACCATCTCCAGCGGTCCTCTCGCCGGCCTGCTCTCCCGGGCCATCGTCATCATCGATCCGTCGGGCAGGGTCACCTACACCGAGCAGGTTCCGGAAATAACCCAGGAACCCGATTACGCGGCCGCGCTCAGGTCCCTCGGCAAAGAGTGACCCTCCTCCGGCGCCGCAATACACCCGCGGGGAATGACCCCCCGCCTGGACGGACCGCGGAACACCCCGGGCCGCACAGCATGGGGCGCAACCCGCCGATACGATGAAAATTCTTCTCATCTACCCCCGGTGCCTCGAAGAGCGCGTCCACGCTGAAAATGTCGAGAGCATGCCCATCGGCCTCTATTACGTGGCCGCGCTGCTGAAGGAGCACGGGTACGACGTCGAGATCGTCAACGGCCAGCAGGTCGGCAGTTCTCCCGAAGCGATCAGGGCCCTGCTGACGGAAAAGAAAGCCGATGTCATCGGTTTTTCCATTCTCCAGGCCAACCGCTGGGGCGGCATCACCATGGCCAGGATCGCCAGGGAGATCAACCCGGATGTCCGAATAGTGTTCGGGGGCATTACGCCCACTTTTCTCTGGCACCACTTCCTCGCCCACTTTCCTGAAATAGATGTTGTTGTCCGCGGAGAAGGGGAACATACCTTTCTCAGGCTGATCCAGTGTTTCGAACAAAACCAAACCGACAATATCGGCGCCATCCGCGGAATAGCTTACCGGAAGAACGGCCGCCCGGTCAAGACAGAGGATGCCGAGCCCGTCCGCGACCTTGACGAACTGCCCAACCCGGCGAAATACTTTTCCTTTGCCCATCTGGCCCTGTCGCGCGGCTGCCCTGGAAACTGCACGTTCTGCGGCTCTCCCCGATTCTGGGGACAGCGGGTGCGGTTCCACTCGGCCGGCTACTTTGTCGACCAGCTTGAACTCCAGTACCGGAAGGGCATCCGGTTCTTCCTGATTTCCGACGACACGTTCACCTTCAAGAAGGAGCTGGTGATCGAAATCTGCCGGCAGATCCTGGAACGCGGGCTGCGGATCACCTGGTTCGCGATATCGCGGGTCAATTTCATCTCCGAGGAACTCGTTTCCTGGATGAGAAAGGCGGGCTGCATCCAGATCAGTTTCGGGGTGGAAAGCGGTTCGCCGCGGATCAGAAACATCCTGAACAAAAGAATCACCAATGAACAAATCCGCCATGCGTTCCGGGTCACCCTTCGTTACGGCATACTGCCCCGGGCCTATATCATCTTCGGCTCACCCGGGGAAACCGAAAAAACGATCCGCGAAAGCATTGATCTCATCAACGAAATCAAGCCCCTGGTGGTCATCTTCCACGTCCTGGTCCTGTTCCCCGGCACCGCCCTCTATACCGAGTTCAGGAAAAAGCACCACCTCACCGATGATATCTGGCTCAACCCCATTGAAGACATCATGTACTTTGAAACCGACAAGCGGTTGCCGAGAGAAGCAGTCGAGCGGTACAGAAACATGCTGCACGCCAATTTCCATGCCAATCTGCCCTCGTTCGTTGCAGGGATAGACCTTGTCGATGATCCCGAATTCTACCCCCTGCACGCCGATTTCTGCTCCCGCCTCGCCATGTCCTTTACCCATGGTGAATATGCCCGAGTGGAAGCGCTGGGCGACAGGGAGGAGATCGCCGAAAAGCTGTACCGGAAAGCCCTGCGGTACCATCCCCTTCCCCGGGCTTATCTGGGGATAGGGATGATCCGGCAGAAAAAAAGGGACCTGGCCGGATCAACGGCGGTGCTTGCGGACGGTCTCAGCCGCTTCCCGGATGACGAACAGCTGAACATCTGCCAGGGCATCAATTTCATGAACCAGGGGCGCTTCCGCGAGGCCCTTTCCCTGCTGCTGAAATTTCAGGATTCTCCCCAGGCCCTGCAATTCATCGCCGCCTGCTACCGGGAACTGAACGATCCGCAAGGGCAGGAGGCGGCACTGAACAAACTCAACGCAACGGCCGCGGACGGGAACTGCGGGACTTTCTCAAACGGCTGACAAATCCTGCATCATGGAAAAGGACACCCTTGGCCGGACCCCGGAACCCTGTTTTGCCGATGCGTTGTCAACGCACCAACCCATGACCGAATAAAGGGAGCTTCCATTGATTGCGACGTGGTTTCTCGGCCTTCATCCGGTGTCCCAGGCCTTTCTGGCCACTCTGTTCACCTGGGGCCTGACCTCCCTGGGCGCCGGCATCGTCTTTTTCTTTCACACGGTTAACCGGAAGACCCTTGACGGCATGCTCGGTTTTGCCGCCGGCGTCATGATGGCGGCGAGCTGCTGGTCCCTGCTTATCCCCGCCATAGAAATGGCCCGGGAAACATCTTCCCTGTACTGGCTGCCGGCGACTGCGGGTTTTCTGCTCGGTGCTCTTTTCCTCTGGAGCATCGACAAGGTCCTCCCCCATCTGCATCTCGGCTTCCCCAGGGACGAAGCGGAAGGAATCAAGACATCCTGGCGCAAAAGCGTTCTGCTGGTGCTGGCCATCACCCTGCACAACATTCCCGAAGGCCTTGCCGTGGGCATCGCCTTCGGAGCCCTGGCGGCCGATATCCCGTCCGCCTCCCTGGCCGGCGCCATTGCCCTTGCCCTCGGCATCGGCATCCAGAACTTTCCGGAAGGGGCCGCCGTCTCCGTGCCCCTGCGCCGTGAAGGAATGTCGCGGCTGAAAAGCTTCTGGTACGGTCAGCTGTCCGGCGCGGTTGAGCCGGTGGCCGCCGTCCTGGGGGCGGCAGCAGTAGTTGCCGTCCGGCCGATCCTGCCCTATGCCCTTGCCTTTGCCGCCGGTGCCATGATTTTCGTCGTCGTCGAGGAGGTCATCCCGGAAGCGCAGCGGGCCGGCAATACGGACCTGGCCACCGTCGGCGCGATCTCGGGTTTTGCCATGATGATGACTCTCGATGTTGCCCTTGGCTGAACGGCCGCCGCGGTTGGGAAAATTCAAACCGGACATCCCTTCTCACCCGTGGGGTCCCCGACTTCCGCCTTCCGCCCTCCCCTGGTACCACCCCGTAGCTCTTGACTTTGATTATTCATTAAGGTACGAATGTAATTTAATCATTAGCGTAACTTACGATGCGTTCACCGTGAATTCGCTGATGCAAGGCTCCGCAAGGGAGTTCCCCCATGCTTGCAGGTGCTCTACCCCTTTCCGGAACGATTCCGGGCGTCAGGCAACGGTCCGTCTCGGTGCCGTTCAACCGCCCTTGGCCATACAGTTTCGGTAACACGCCGATTCGAATGAAAACGAGGGGTTTTCAGGAGAAGAGGTTTTCTTCAACCTTACAGATCAAGGAGGCACCATGAAAAGAACATTCATTGCGGGGCTGTCCTGTTTTCTGTTCACCGCGATGGCGTCGTTCAACGCCTTTGGCGCGGGGGGACCGAAACAGGAACCGCCGCCCAAAGCGACAACCATCCAGGAGCTTGCCGAACGGTACGATTCGAGCAAATGCATGGAATGTCACGAAGATGTCTATGATGAGTGGGCAAACTCTCTGCACTCCCACTCGATCCTGGGAACCCCCCGCACGGCGCCGACCATTATCACCGCCATCGAAATGGGGCTCAAGAATTTTCCCTATTCGGGAGTGAAGTCGGATGACGACCTGACGGTCGAGCACCTGATGATCTGCGCCAAATGCCATCTCCCCCAGCTTGAGGACGCAACCGACGACGTCGCCCGTGAAATCGTAGCCACCATCCGCGCCTGGCAGAAGGCCAACAAGGAAGGTGATTACGACGAGGCGGATGACCTGGAAGAGACCATCGCCAGCCTCAATATCGGCTGCACCGTGTGCCATAACAAGATGGCCCTTATCCACAAGTGGGCCGACGGCTATCCGCAGCCCGATACCATTTATGGCGCTTCCGGCACCTCGGCAGGCGCCCACGATGATGAGACGTTCGACAAGATAGCCGAAGCACCGGCGCTCGGCGAATCGATTTTCTGCGGCCAGTGCCACGGAACCGGCCCGAATTTTGAATTTGACCACCCGTCCCAGTGCGCCACCCTGTACGGCAGTTATCTCTTCTCCTACGTCGCCCACGGCGGCAGTGAATCCTGCCAGGAATGCCATATGCACAAGTCCGGCCTCGGCCATGACATGCAGTCCTACAAGAGCAAGGAAATGATCGCCATGGCATTCGACATCAAGGTGGAAGGACGCTCGATGTTCTGGCGTAAAAACAAGGAAGAAGGTGTCCTGCCCATCGGAGTCATCAATGTCGAACTCTACAACAAGACGGGACATGTCGTCCCGGACGGCTGACCGACTCCCAATCGGCTGGTCCTGGATGTGACCGCGACAACTGCAGATGACAAGGAAATCTACAACAAGCAGAAAATCTACATGCCTTTCCCCGGCAGAATGGGTCAAGGCAAGGAAATGGGACGTGGACCGTATGAAAAGAGCGGCCTGCTGCGCGAAACAAGCATTCCGCCGTTGGCAACCGTCCACGAAACCTTTGAAATCACCTACCCCTTTGAAGACGTGGAATTAGCAGGCGCCAAGACAAGGGAGCTGCTCAATGACGAACTGAACGTCAAGGTAACCTTATGGTACCTGCCGTTCGGTGAGTTCGACGGCTATGAAGTGATCTTTTTCGAAGAGGAAAAGAAACTCGACCTGAAGACGGAATGGGTCTGGAGATAAGGACGACCTGATTTCTCTCTCTTCCCATCCCTGCCGCATGGATGACGGCGGGGCTTCCCTGGAAGCCCCGCCTCTCCATGCGGTTTTTTTATGCCTGCGGGAAGGCCCTCCTCCCCGCACAGCCAGGCTTCGCCAGCACCCCCTCATCCGCCCCTCCGAGGCACCTTCTCTCCCAGGAGAAGGGTGTTGCAACGCCGACAAGCCGAAGGCTTCAAGCCCCAAACTGCCGACTGCCGACCGATGACTGCCAACTTTCCGGGAGAGCGTGATAAACGTGCACCATCCAGACAACGGCGATGATCGGCGCAAAAAGGTTGACTCCGGGCAGCAGGGCCAGCACGGTCAGAGCCAGGCCGCTGGAGAAAAGGAGCATTCTGTGGCGGCGGCCGATTTGCCGTGCTTGAGGTTTGCCGACGTGATATCCGGCGGCGCTTTCGAAAAATTCCCGGCCGAGCAGGTAGCTGTTGACCAGCACGGACAGCAGAAAACCGATGCCGATAAAGTAAAAAGGGAGAATCAGGAGGTTGAGGAACACCGCCTTCAGGGTGAACCGGATGTCGTGCATCACGTCCGGCCAGAATCGGGGCTCGCCGGAACGAACCTTGTCGGGATATTCAGCGCGCTCGACCCGGTGGATCGTCCTTTCCTGGAAAGCGCCGGAAATGATGACGACAAACACCGGCAGCATGAACCAGCCCCCGACCCCCAGCATGATCCCGACCAGCCAGTTGATGGTGATGTCGAGCCATTGCCATTTCAACGACACAAGGTTTGCCGTCAGCCAGGTCAATCCGGCCCCCAGGGCAATCACGACCAGCAGTGCCAGTCCGGCGCAGAGCAGCATCAGACCGATCAATCCGGCCCGGGAAATCGAGCGCGCCGTCCTTGCGGCCTGCCGCACAAGAATCATTTCCGCCATCCTCGCCGCACCATACGATCCAAGCCGGCACGAAGCCGGGGCTCCACATGACTCCGTTCCGGGCGTGCCGGGACCGGATCAGAAGGGTCAACCATACCATACCCGCAGCAAAAATTCACCGGCCGGAAATGAAGGAGACCGTCGCGCAAAAAAGGGCAGGGCCCGGAACAACTAACGCGTTCCGGGCCCTTCTCAAGGAGAAACAAGCTGAAGTGCAGCCGGGGTGATTGTGAATCAGTCAGACTTGGGTCGGTCGGGCTGCGGCTCTTTCAACTCATTTTTACACTATCACATCGTGGTATGAAAGTCAATGCAGGGCAAAAAATTTGTTTTATCCCGGCCAACCTGCTGAAACCACGAATGTATTCCAACCCTGATCATACCTCATATCCGACGGCATGGAGATTGGGGGTGCCTGTTTCAGCTTTCCAGTATCTCGGTAATCAGTCTGTTCCGCTCCCGGTCCGTTATGTACGGCGTCATCCGCACATCGAGAATCCTGGCCTCGCGCTCCCTTTTCCTGGCGGCGGCCTGCTCCGCTTTGGCAATGAGGACCTGCAGCTCGCACGGCTTGATCAGATAGTCAAAAGCCCCGTCCTTCAACGATTCAATGGCGGAAGGAACCGTAGCGTGGCCGGTGAGCATAATGACCTCCACCAGGGGATATTTTTCTTTCACTTTCTCCAGGGTCTGAATGCCGTCCATATCCGGCATCATGATGTCGAGAACAATGACATCGACGGCCTCGTTTTCCGCCAGGAACTCCAGGGCTTCACTCCCGGAAGATGCGCAATCCACGGTAAATCCTCTTTTGCGCAGGCGGCGGGCTATTGTTTCCACAAACTGCGCTTCATCGTCGACCAGGAGAAGATTGAATGGCTCCATACGCTTTTCCTCGCTTGGCGGTCCGGGGGGAAGTCCACTCCAGATTTCTCCAAGCGGGTTCTCCTGTCAAGGAAGAAGCGTCATGCGAGGCAGGGAACCCTCCTAGAAATCATAGCGAAATCCAAGGGAAACCGCGTAACCGTCCTTGCCGTCGGCTATGCCTTCCAACTCCTTGTCCGCATAACGGTACTCGCCGTCAATCTCAAATCTCCAGTTCCGGCCGAACCTGTACTCGACCCGCAGACCGGGAAGAAAACGCCACTGGTCTCCGGTCAGAATCTTGTTTTCACGGTAATCGACCCGCATGCGCGGGCTCAGCGACAGGTCCGCATGGAACGGGTAGCGGGAGTTGACCGTGAACGAGTAGACATCCCGGTACTGGGTATCGGCGTAACGGACCCCGATGGATGAGATATCGCCGCTCTTGATCAGGCCGCTGCCGATGAGCTGCAGGAAGTAATAAAATTCGTCGCCGGTGGTTTCAAAGGCTTCCACCCCTCCCGAGGCGGGCGCGCCGTCAATTTTTGACCAGGAAACGTCCCCGGCGAGCTGCAGGTTGTCCGTCAGGATCTGCGAAACGCCGACGGTGGCAAAGCTGCTGTCCAGGGTCCGGTCTTCCGCGAGCCGGCGCAGTTCATCCTCGCCGATTGATTCCTCCAGTTCTTCCAGGGAGGGAGAGGCCTGACCGATCAGCGCATTGCTGGTGCTCAGAAGAGGGACCCCGCGAAAATCGGCCAGCACGGTGAAACGGGTCTTGTCGTTGGGCAGCATGTAATTGCCCGTGACCAGGAAAACACTGACCTCATCATAGAGGACGTCAAAATCCAGGAGGGAATACAGACTTGCGCTCCGCCCGACATATCTGGCCTCGCCGCCCACTGCGCGCCGGTCCTCGACGTCGTCGGCCATCTGGTTGATGATATAGGTGTTGAAATCCCAATGGTCGGCAAAACGGCCCAGGTCAAGATTGGCGCCGTAAAAGTACTTGTCCGTCTCCAGGTCATCATAGGGCAGGTTGACGGGAAAGCCGGCCACCAGGTTGACGCCGACCTTCTCCATCAGCCGGTAGCCGATCTGGGCGCCGTCAAACCGTGTCAGCACCCCGCCCTTGCTTGAGGATTGCCTCCCCAGACGGGTGAAAAGGGTCTCGCCGGCGTCCTTCAAGTCGACATAGAGCCTGTTGACGCGGGTCAGGTCGTCGCGGTCATCCAGAAATGACCATTCATAACTGCCGATGGCAACCGCCTCGGCCGCGAATTTATCGCTTCGCGTGCGCCAGGTCGCGTCGAACCCGGTGGTCAGAGAGGAAAGATTCTCAACATCCTCGCCGTCTTCGTACATGCTTTCGTCCCGGTCATAATACACCGAAATGCCGCCGAAGTACTCATACTCCCGCGGCCCTTCCGCGGCAATGTCTTCCGTGGTCCCCAGCCAGATGGGACGGTCGCCCATGAGGGCTTTCAGCCGGGCCCGCGCCTGGTCCACGTACCGCCCGTCCGGATAGGTTTCGATGTAGTTCCGATACTCGGCCCGGGCGTGCGCCAGGTGCTCCTTGTATTCCCGCGCCGTGGCCAGCTCGAACTGGGCGAACTCCCTGACCTCGGGGTCAGGGGCATCAAGGAGCTCGGTATAGATCAGGATGGCCCGCATGTATTCCTTGGCGGCCATCGCCGCTTCGCCCTGGCTTTGCAGTTCCTCCTGCCTCTGCGCCGACAGCATCCCCGGTTCCCACTGGTCTGTCGTCACCGCGGCCCGTGGAGCAATCTCCCCTACCGCATCGGCCTCACCCCCATCCTCCCGGGACAGCACCACCATCAGACTGCGGAAGTCTTCCCCCTGCCTGACATCATAGTTTCTGTTCCGGTCCAGCTGGATCCTGACCGTCGGTTTGATCAGATCGCTCCCTTCGTAATCAACCCGGACCAGACCCGCCGGATTATCGTCCGGCGCGGAAAACGATTCCCGCTTTTTCAAGCCGGCCAGCTCATCGCCGCCCGCCACAATCGGATCGAGTTGTATATTCAATTCCTTCCCGAACTCAAGCGGATAGTGCCGGAGATACCGAACAGGAAAATTGAAGGACACATGGATGACCACCTCCTGCTCCGTCCCGCTGATGGTAACGTCACTGAGGACGCGATCACGCACGGATGCCGCCGGGACCTGGGTGCAGCACAATCCCAGAAACAGCATCACCAGCCCGATAATTTTATACTTCATTTTCACTCCACGCATATGGCCTGCTTTTCCTGTTGTCTCCGAGTTAATCAAAACTGTTTGTGTTATGGCAGTCTTCACAGGCAGTGCCGGTGGGGGGGTGATCGGCAGGCTGCCCGGGCGCGTCGACGCCGTTGTGACAGAAGAAGCACGTTCCGAGAACGGCATTATGATCAAACCTGACAATGCTCCAGCTTGTCGTGCTGGTGTGACAGCTCTGGCAGGTGTTGAGGCTGAGGATGTGGTTGGCCGGCTTGCCCGGGGCCTGGTTGTTGTTATGGCAGGTCAGGCAGTTGGGCGTGACGGTGGAGTGATCCATGACCGCCGGCGTAAACCCGCGGGTGGTATGACAGTTTTCGCAGGTATTGGGCGACGGGATATGATTGGCCGGCTTGCCGCGGGCAATATTGCCGTTGTGGCAGGTCAGACAGGGGCTGGTTACCTGGCTGTGGTCCATCCGGGCCGGGGAAAATGCCCTGGTCGAATGGCAGGCCTCGCAGGTGTTGGGCGCCGGGATGTGGTTGGCCGGTTTGCCCGGGGCCAGCCTGCCGTTGTGGCAGGTGATGCAGGTGCCGCTGACCAGGCTGTGGTCCATCCGGGCCGGGGAGAATGATCTGGTTGAATGGCAGGCCTGGCAGGTGTTGGGCGCCGGGATGTGGTTGGCCGGTTTGCCCGGGGCCAGGCTGCCGTTGTGGCAGGTGATGCAGGTGCCGCTGACAATGCTGTGATCCATCCGGGCCGGACTGAAGGCCCTGGTGTTATGACACGCCTCGCAGGTGTTCGGGGTCGGAATGTGGTTCGCCGGTTTGCCGAACACCGTGGTGCCGTTGTGACAGATAAAGCAGTTGCTGCTGACGATGCTGTGATCCATCCGGGCCGGGGAGAAACTCCTGGGTGTATGACAGGCCTCGCAGGTGTTCGGGGTCGGAATATGATTCGCCGGCCGGCCGAACACCGTACTGCCGTTATGGCAGGTGAAGCAGGAACCGGTGACAAAGGTATGGTCCATCCGGGCCGGAGTCCAGCCCCTGGTCGTATGGCAGGCCTGGCAGTCGGTCGACGAGAAGATATGGTTGCCGGGTTTGCCCGGGGCTATGCTGCCGTTGTGACAGACAACGCAGGAAAGGTTGATCTGGCTGTGATCCATCGCGGCCGGAATCCACCGCCGGATAGTGTGGCATGTTTCACAGGTATCGGGGACCGGGATGTGATCCCCCGGTTTGCCGGTGGCGATATGCCCGTTATGGCAGGTCAGGCAGGAGTCGCTGATCAGGCTGTGGTCGACCCGGGCCGGAGTCCATGCCCTTGTGGTGTGGCACTCCTCGCAGGTCTCCGGCGCGGTCATATGGCTGGCCGGCTTGCCGTAGACCACCTCGTTGTTGTGGCAGCTTATGCATTCGGGATCCACGGCGCTGTGGTCCATGACCGCCGGGAGCCAGTCTTTGCCCGGCTGCTTATGACAGGATCCGCAGTTTGCCGCGGTCGGCAGGTGGCCATCCGGCTGCCCCGTGGCAATGGACCCGTCATGACAGGTGGCGCACATGTCCATCGCCGCCTCTTTATGAACAAACTCAAAATCACCGTTCTCCGGATCGACATGACAGTTTTCGCAGGACAGGGTGGTGACCACATGGCCTTCCGGTTTTTCTTCTTCCATGGCCGATGCACCTTGGGATTGCGCCTTCTCAGACAGGACGGCGAAAACCGTGAGAAATGCTGACAACAGACAACAAAGCACAACAAATTTCATGCGAGGGGAATTCACACGTTCAGGGTGAATTATCATTCTGCCTTCTCCTTGGATCCGGGAGGTGATGTTTTTCATAGATGCAGGACCTGGGACCTGCATCTTCCTGGCGGCAATCGTAGTCCTGAAAAGCTGAAACGATGGAACGCGCTGTTCTTATTGACATTCTCAATAATTTCCACGCTGCGCGGGATATAGCAAAAACCAGACCAACAGTGAACAATCACGGCTCAATTTATTTATTTTGGTGAAAAAATGTTGCCTGCCCGACATGCATCCCGTCCCGCTGTGCGCTTCGATTCCCCGCCACAGCCCGCTGCGGCGCTGAAAGCCCCGCGCAACTCCGGCAGGTCCACCCTCCGGCAGACGGGCAGGCTTCCAGGCGGGAACCCTGTTCAGGACAAAGGCCGGATGGGAGACCGGACAGTCTGAATCCGGTTTGACAGGACAAAATTCCTGCCCGGCAGGATTACCCAACCCCGAAAATTCCTGTCACGCCACGGCGGAGAAAACAAAACAGCGGTTCACGCCAAAAGGTTACCACTGTTTTCCTCCGTCCAGGTATCTCTTCCGGGAGCCCAGCCGGCCGGAAAGCCCATTTCCGCAAAATCAAAGAATCGCCCGAGCATGGCACGCAAATTGTAACACACCGTAGTACAGGAAATGTTGTTACGGATGGTTCATCGCACCATTGTCCTGCTCATCATCCAAAACCAAACAGGAACCCAAGATAACAAGGAGACGCCCATGACGCAGGAAGTAAAAGAAAAATTTGTCAATGGGGTGAATGTCGAAGCATTGACCAGAACCATTGGCATGATCAAGGAAAATCCGGAAATCGCCAAATTCAAATTCCGGGCGACCAACAAGTGGATCAACGGCACCCATTGCCGCGGGACGATCAAGGATTTTTACGGCGCTCTGCAGGAGGACGATACCCGTCCGGCCATGCACTTTGACCTGGACGAGCCCCCCGTTCTGCTGGGCAACAATGAAGGCCGGAACCCGGTCGAATATCTTCTCGTGGCTCTGTCCGGCTGTCTCACCACCGCTCTGATTGCCCACTCTTCCGCCCGGGGCATAGAAATACGGGGTGTTCAGTCAAGATATGAAGGCGATCTGGACATCCGCGGATTTCTGGGACTGTCTAACGATGTCCCGGTCGGCTATCAGGATATCCGCGTTTACTTCACCATCGACGCCGACATATCCGAAGAAAAAAAGGAAGAGCTGGTCAAAATGGCTCAAAAATATTCCCCGGTCTTCAACACAATCACCAGGTCGACCCCGGTATCCGTGCACCTTGAGAAGTAACCAGGGTCTTTTCCGGCGCCGCCCACCGCCTTCTCTTTTCGGAGAGGGCGGTCCGGCATTTTATCCCGTCCGGCAGCGCCGGCCTTGTTCCGCCCTGCTCCAGCCGCGCTGAGCTTCTCTGCTCAGAGCTGATTGACACGCATTACCCGCCCTGTTATTCTGTTGCGTCCACCTCCACGGCAACTTGAGGCCCTCCCGTGCACCCTGAAAACACGGCCATGCCCGGAATAATCCGGGAGGCGGATGATTGATCAACTTTCCCCTCTCCAGGGCTGCCGCTGCGGCTCCGGGCGAGGCCTTCCCGAGCCAGACGAACATGGACACAACCGCCAGGCACCGCCTCATATTCGCCCTGATCCTTCTGCTGACCGCCCTCATTTTCCTGACCGACCTGACCACCGAACTGGGATTCGCCATCGGCGCCTGCTACCTTACCGTGGTGCTGCTGGTCAATTATCTGCCGCAGGAGCGCCACCTTATCCTTTTTGCCGTACTCTGCTCGGCGCTGATACTTCTCGGGTACCTTTTTTCCCCCGAAGGCGGCGACCCCTGGAAAGTCGGGGCCAATCGCCTGATCTCCCTGTACGCCGTATGGGCCACGGCGATCTTTTCCCGTTTGCGCAGGAAAAGCGAACAGAAGCGGGAAAAACTCCTCCGCGAGCTGGAGTCCGCCAACAAAAATCTGGAAGGGTTCAGTTCCGTGGTCAGTCACGATCTGCGCAATCCGCTGCTGGTGATCGACGGCCTGTCACGGCGCCTGTTGAAAAGTTATGCCGACCGTATTGACCCCGGGGCCCTGGAACTGATCCACGGCATCCGGAAGAGCTGCGGCAAGGCCAATCAACTCATCGCTGATTTCCTGGCCTTTTCCCGGGCCGGGGCCAGGGAAATACAAAAAGACCGCATCGACATGGAAGCGCTGGTCAAGGAGGTCTACGAGGAGCTGGAATCATCCGCAGGCCGCGAAATACGGTTCCGTTGCCATGCGCTTCCGGCCGCTGTCGGCGACCGGGCGATGCTGCACCAGGTCTTCACCAACCTGATTGCCAATGCCATCAAGTTCACCGGGGAAAAAAAAGATGCTGTGATTGAAGTCGGGGGGTCCCGGGGGAAAGCGGAAAATATCTACTATGTGAAAGATAACGGCGCCGGATTCACCATGCAGTCAGCCGACAAGCTGTTCCACTTTTTTCAGCGGCTTCACGATGTCCGCCGCTTTGAAGGGACAGGCATCGGGCTTGCCATCGTCAAAGCCGTCATTGAAAAACATGGCGGCCGGGTCTGGGCCGAAGGAAAACCCGACGAGGGCGCGGTATTTTACTTCAGCCTGCCGAGAAAAAAATGATTCCCGGAAGGACCCTGCCTGCCCTCACCCTCACCTTTCCGCAGCAGAAAAAGAAAAGCTGTCAATGCGCCCGTTTGTACCTTTTGTTTGCCCCCGGGCCGTTGACCCTTTTCTTCCCGGCCATGAACCTGCCGTCACCACTGCCGGCAGCCTGATTTTTTCTGTCGGCGGCGATTTCGATCGACACCTTCTTGCCGTTGATCATCTGTTGGTGAAAGGCCTTCAGCACCATGCGCGAAAACCTGCTGTCCGCCTCGATAAAAGAAAAATTACGCATCAACTCTATCCTGCCGATGGCAATCTTCTGTTTGGGAGAACCGCTGTTGATAATGGCGATGAGCCGTTGGGGCAGCACCCCGTCGTTTTTGCCGACATTGACATGAAAACGGGTAAAATGCTCCGTACCCCGTTCTCTTCGCCGTCCATTTTCCTTTTTCCTCTCCATGCCGCCGGTACCGCCTTTCTCCTGAACATTGAGGTCCGGCGCATCCCGGTAATACTCCAGAAAACGCTTTGACTCCAGGGCCACCAGGCGCCTGACCAGCTCCTGCCTGTCCAGCGCGGCCAGCTTCTCCACCGCCTGGGGGAGGAGCGGTTCCAGCCCCTGAAGATCGGGAGGTGCCTCAAGCAGCATGTTGATCCGGTGCATGACCTGGCTGGCGCATACTTCCCCGCCGGAAGGGATGCGCTCCCTGACGAAGGGTTTCCCGATATTCTTCTCGATCGTCTTGATCCGCCTGCCTTCCCGCTGGTGGATAATGGAAACCGAGGTCCCTGTTTTGCCGGCCCGGCCAGTGCGCCCGCTGCGATGGGTATAGGCGGCCGGATCGTCGGGCAGGTTATAGTTGATGACATGGGTCAGGTCATTGACATCGACTCCGCGGGCGGCAACATCGGTGGCAACAAGCAGCTGCAGATTTTTGCGGCGGAATTTGCCCATGACAAGGTCCCGCTGGGCCTGGGACAGTTCCCCGTGCAGCGCGTCGGCCAGATAGCCTTCCTGGATGAGCTGCCCGGCAACATCCTGGGTTTCCTGCCTGGTGCGGCAAAATATTATCCCGTAGATATCGGGGTGCAGGTCGACAATCCTTTTCAGGGCCGGAAAACGGTCCTGGGCCCGTACCATGTAATAGAGATGCTGCACATTCTCGGCGCCGGAATTGCGCTGGCCGATGAGGATTTCGCCGGGATCCGTCATGTAGGTGCCGGCAATTCGCGCCACTTCCGGCGACATGGTGGCGGAAAAAAGCAGAGTGTCCCTGGTGGCCGGCGTTGCGCCAAGAATGGCGGATATCTCTTCCTGAAACCCCATGTTCAGCATCTCATCGGCCTCATCAAGAACGACGGAACCGATCTGCGAGACATCGGCAGCGCCCCGGCGGATGAGGTCAAGCAGGCGTCCGGGGGTGGCGACAATAATATGGGCGCCCCGCCGCAGCGTATTGATCTGGACATCCATCCTGGCCCCGCCATAGACGGCCAAGGTTTTCACGCCCGGCAGATACCTGCCGAAGGCCTCGATATCCCTGGCGACCTGCACGCACAGTTCCCGGGTCGGACACAGTACCAGGGCCTGGGCGATGGGACTGCCTGGGTCGATATTCTGGATCAGAGGGATGCCGAAGGCCGCGGTCTTGCCGGTCCCGGTCTGGGCCAGGCTGATCCAGTCCCTACCCCGGCCGAGCAGCAGCGGAATAACTTTTTCCTGGACCGGGGTGGGTGAGGCAAAACCAAGCTCTGCCAGCCCTTTGACAATCTCCGGGCGAACCCCTAATTCAATAAACGAATTCATGATTTTTATCCTGTCAGTGCATGTCAACCGGTTTCCGGCGGACCGGGTGGCGGCCGTCATCATTGTTCATGGCTGTGTTTCCAGCCCGATGGCAAGCAGCGGGGGAAAATTGAGGTAATGAAGATCGAAAAGCGCAGCCTGTCCCGCCCCTGTCCATTGCCGGCTCTTTTCCGGTCAGGGGCCGGCACGCTCCCGTTGAAAGCTGGGCGCCCGGAAGCGGCTTTCGCTGCGGGGTGGAAAAATACGCTCTAGGAATTTCAGGTCGGCAAAAAAAATCGAACTTTCATGCGAAGTTCTTTCGGAAGACGCTGTTTACCATTGTTCTTCTTTCGCGACAATCTTTATTTCAACCGCTCGCGTACCCGGTTGCCTTTTTCCGCCTTCTTGTCGACATCGACCGTCCTCCTGTCATTGCGACCGGCCCGCAGTTCTGCCCTCTCCATACGGTCGATGATCAGTTCCAGGCCGCGGCCGCGGGATGATCGCCGACCCCGGGATAAGAATGATCGCGGGCAAACCCTGCTCTGCGGAAAAACCCAGCGCGTATCCTGGGCACCGGCCAAAAGCAGGTCGGCCATCCTCGCTTTTTCCTCCCTTTCATTAATAGGAATTGCAATTAAAAAATTTCGACCCTATAGTCATTTACTGCACACGCGTACCATTTCCGGCAATTACGCGGCCAATACAGTTGCAGCAACCAGAACAAGGGGTGATGACATGAACATCAGCGATCTTCTTGGGGCAATGGTGCAAACCGGGATGTCGCCGTCTTCCCATGAACGGATGAAAAAATCCCTGGGAGGCGGAGGGCTTCTTGAAACTCTGTCCGGTATGTCGGGAGGGGCTTCAGCGCAGTCCGGGGGCGGGGGAATGACGGACATGCTGACAAAGGCTCTGGGGGCCGGCAAGGGAAGCGGCGCCGATATCGGCGACCTGCTGTCCAACATGCTGGGCGGCGCCGGAAAGGCGGTCGGCGGCAACAGGAACCTTGCCGCCGGCGGTTTGGGAGCACTTGTCGGCGCCCTGCTGGGCGGAGGCAAAAAATCGGTGGGCGGGTCCGTCGGCGGGGGCCTGATGGCCCTGCTCGGCGCCATGGCATACAATGCCCTCAAAGAGGGCGGGACGCGGAAACCCCAGGTACCGGTCGGGCTGGTGGAGCCCCAGACGGATGACGAGCAGAAACAGCTGGAATACAGTTCTGACCTGGTCCTGCGAGCCATGATCAATGCCACCAAGGCGGATGGCCGGATTGACCAGAACGAGGTCAACCGCATCCTGGGCAAATACGACACAATAGGCATTGATCCGGAAGGCCGGCGGTATCTCCAGGACCAGTTGCGCCGGCCGATGGAAACGGAAGAGCTTGTTGCCGCGGCCAGGAATCAACCGGAACTTGCCGCTCAGGTCTATGCGGCCTCTCTTCTTGCCATCGAGGTGGACACCCCGGCGGAAAAAAGATACCTGGATCAACTGGCAGCCGGGCTGGGACTGCCGTCCCAGGTTACGGGCCGCATCCAGCAACTGGTCGGGCTGCGGCAGGCATGACAGGGGTATCCCCGCACCGCTGAGCATGATCGGTTCCCGGGGCGGTTGAGGCGAAACAACCCTGCCGAAGCCGCCCCATACACGGCCGGAAACCAGGCCCTGGTCGGGAAAATCGGCATACGGATCATTTTCGTGTTGCCTCCTTGTTATTTTGTTGCACTTTTCTCAAAATAGAGTATGTTAATTTTTAATAATTGTATAAAAAGAAGTATTTTTATTTCCGGTTTTCCTCGTTAGCCATGCTTCCCCCAAAAAAGTTGTTTTCGACGAAGTTTCCACCCATCATAAAAATAATTTCTAAAAATTACCTCCGGGCGGAAAATGACCGTGATGGTTTTGCCGGTTCTCCGCCGTTTTACATTGTGATACAAGCGGTGCAGGCTGTGCAATAATACCAATTTGTCCGAACACTCGGACATTCAGTCGAAGTATCAAAATGATGTTTCGATTTAAAACAAAAAGGTTCCCAAGGGAACCCAGTAAAGGAGTAGTACAAAATGTCAGAAGGAACAGTAAAGTGGTTTAACGATTCTAAAGGTTTTGGTTTTATCGAGCAGGATGGCGGCAAGGATGTATTTGTACATCATTCCGCGATTCAGTCCGAGGGCTTCAAAAGCCTGCAGGAAGGTGACCGGGTGAAATTCGACGTTGTTGAAGGTGCGAAAGGACCGGCAGCGGCGAATGTCGTCAAGCAGTAATCACTGAAATCGACTATTGCAGAGGCCCCGCTTATGCGGGGCCTTTTTTTATGGTTTATCACCGGCGGACCCGCAATCCCCATGCTTCAGGCATCGAGACTGCATTTGCCGTCCCGGAACGGATTTGACATCATTTGCCTTCAGTTCATATAATAGAAGCAATAGACGTGATCCGCGGATTACCCCTTTCAATTATCTGGAGGAACAGACATGACCAAGGAACGAAAAAGCAACAGAGAACAAAAGAAGAAACCAGCCATGACCCCAAAAGAAAAGAAGGCTGCGAAAAGATCCAAAAAGGAGCCTAAAAATATATTGTCGGACGACAAAAGCCGTTAAAAAATATCATACCAGACTACCACTCATTCTCAGCCGGGAAATCGTCGCTGGCCGCAATGGCCCGCCTCGGCCCGTTCTCTAGTTTCGACAGCCCTGCCGTCATCCGGCTGATGGAATGCCACAAAGCCTGCGCTGGTCCCGGCGGCGCAGCAGATAACGGGCGGGCGGCATTGCACGGGGCATAACCAGAAGGCCTTTACACCCCCTATTTACGCAGATGCCGGTTTTTCTTCCAGTTTGCCGATCTGCTCCAGTTTCGGTATAGGAAAAGCAGGGTGATCATGTGCTGAACATCATCTGGATCGGCTTTTTTCTCGGCGCCGCGGCCACCGCACTCTTTCAGATCTTCTTCCTCGACAATCCCGGGGTGCTCAACGCGATAATGGACGCCACCTTTTCGATGTCCGTTACCGCCTTTGAGATCGCCCTCGGTCTGACCGGAGTCATGACCCTGTGGCTTGGGCTGATGCGCATCGGCCAGGCCGGCGGCGCCATCGCCCTCCTCACCCGCCTGATCAGCCCCTTTCTCGTCAGGCTTTTTCCAGAGGTGCCCAGGAACCACCCGGCTCAGGGGGCCATGGTCATGAACCTGGCCGCCAACATGCTTGGCCTCGACAATGCCGCCACCCCGCTGGGACTCAAGGCCATGAACGAACTGCAGGAACTGAATCCCCAAAAAGACACGGCATCCAACGCCCAGATCATGTTCCTGGTCATCAACACTTCATCGGTTACCCTGATCCCGGTAACCATTTTTACCTATCTGTACCAGTTGGGCTACGCCAACCCGACCGAGCTCTTCCTGCCCATCCTGCTGGCCACGAGCTGCTCCAGTCTGGCCGGCCTGACCGCAGTCTCACTCTACCAGCGGATCAACCTTCTTCAACCGGTTATCCTCCTGTATTTCCTGGGCTTCTTTACCCTGGTCGCCCTGCTGTTCACCAGCCTCCTGTCCCTGGACAAGGCCGCCATGCACTCCTTTTCCATGCAGCTCAGCAACGGGATCATCTTTGGGGTCATCATCCTGTTCATCCTGCTGGCGGCCCTGAAAAAGGTGAACGTCTACGAGGAATTCATCAGCGGGGCCAGAGAGGGCTTCAAGGTCGCCGTCGCCATCATTCCCTACCTGGTGGCCATGCTGGTGGCCATCGGCGTCTTTCGGGCCAGCGGCGCCATGGACCTGCTCCTCGGCCTGATTGACTGGGTTTTCCGTCTCAGCGCCAGGCTGCTGGACTGGGTGGGCCTCATAACCTACGGCGGAGGGCCGCTCACCTTCATCGACGCCCTGCCCACAGGATTGATGAAGCCCCTGAGCGGCAGCGGCGCCCGGGGGGTGATGATCGAAACGATCAAGACCTACGGCCCGGACGCCCTTGTTTCAAAAATGGCGGCGGTCATGCAGGGCAGCACCGAAACCACCTTTTACGTCCTGGCCCTCTACTTCGGCTCCGTGGGCATCAGGAAGTCCCGCCACGCCATAACCTGCGGCCTGATTGCCGATGGCGCCGGCATCACCGCCGCAATTCTCATCTGCTATTTCTTCTTCACCTGATTCCGCCTGCTCTTTCACGGCAAGAACCCTTTGCGGGACCGCCCCGCATTCAAACGAGATCAATGATCTCGGCATTGCCGAGGGGACGGCCCATTTTTGCCGCCAGGCCGCGGATATGGCGGACAACTCCCGGCAGGGCATCCGGAGAAACCTGTAGTCCGAGATCGGCGAGACAGCCGGCAACCGCCCTGCTCCCGCTCTTGGCTCCCAGGAGAATTGTCCGCCTGGAATTGACAAGTTCAGGGGCAAATGGTTCATAGGTGGCTGGGTCGGCCAGCAGGCCGTGCACATGCAGACCCGACTCGCAGGTAAATATCCCCCTGCCCACCACCGGATGATTGACTGCGATTTCCCGCCCCGACGCTTTGCCGACCAGGGTGCAAAGCGCCGGCAGGCGATCAAGGCGGTATTTTTCTTCGCCGAGGACCAGGACCAGCAGGGCCGCCACCTCCTCCAGTCTTGCGCACCCCGCCCGCTCACCTAACCCCAGGACGGTGACATCGGCCCAGGCGGCTCCCGCCTCCAGGGCCGAGACCGCGTTGGCCGAGGCCATGCCGAAATCATTATGGCCGTGAAAGCCGAACGCCGTCCCCCCATGGCGCCGACCCACCTTGCTGAGCAGTTCGGCAGTCCCGCCCGGAGTCAGAATGCCGACGGTGTCCGCCAGCCTGATCCGCTCAACTCCCAGGGCAACAGCGGCGTCTATCAGTTCGGTCAGAAACCCGGCCTCGGCCCGGCTGGCGTCTTCCAGGCCCAGGGACAGGCTGGCAATCCCCGCGTCCCGGGCCAGCGCCACCGATTCCCTGAGCCGGGCAAGCACCCAGTCCCGGCTTTTTCCGAGGCGCGCACGGATATGCCGCTCCGAGGCCGGCAGGGACAGCGAAAGGATATCGGGACACAGCCGCCCGGCGTGGATGATGTCCCCGGGACGGCAGCGGCACCACAGCGACAGGCGGGGCCTTTCCGGCATCTCGCGAAGCGCGCCCATGAGGGGCCTCAGATCGTCGTCCAGGGGTGTGGCGGTGCCCACCTCGATTTCTTCGACGCCCACCGCGGCCACCGCCCCGGCAATGGCGATCTTCTGCGCCAGGGTGAACTGCACCCCCGGAGTCTGCGCCCCTTCACGCAGGGTGGAATCAATCAGTCCCGGCACTCCCCCGCCTATACCAGGATGAGCTTGCACCCGGCCGGCACCATGACCACGGCCAGTATCCGCCGGATCACCTTGAGCCCTGCACCGCATACCCTGATCAGACACATCCGCCGCCGCTGCCGGCGCAGCTCCTGCCGCCGCAGGGGGTGCTCCGCGTCTTGAACACCTCGGGGTTCCCGCCTTCGTAGATCGCAGCCAGCCCGGTTTCGATGAAGCCTTCCATGACCACCGTCCGCACTCCTGTCTTTTCAAGCGTTTCCCGCGGGGTCTCGCCGATGCCGCTGCAGAGCACCGCCCGGCAGTCGCCCAGCAGCCGGGCCAGCCTGAGCCAGCGCCGGAGTCCCCCGCCGGGTTTCGGTGCCGGCCGCTGTTCCACCAGCCGGTAGCCGGTCTCAGCCTGCTCCCAGATCTCAAAGGCTTCGGCTTCCCCCAGGTGGCGGTTCACCAGAATGCCCTCCCGGGTGGCCACCGCCACGTAAGCCCGGGGCGTGCCGGCAGGAGGCAGGGAGGCACAGGCGGACAGGCAGCCCCGGAATTCCCCGCTGCGGTCACTGTCGAGCAGGCCGACGGCGTCGGCGCGGCAGCGGGCGCAATGGCGCATCTGCGGCAGGTGCTTTTCCGCCGCCTCCCTCGCTTCTTCCATCCTGGCGGCGTCCGGCTGGGGAATGGCGGCAAAGGGGGTGTCCAGGTTGGGAAACATGGCCATGCAGTTGAAGAGATCGGCGCCCAGTTCCCGCATCCGCGCCGCCACGTCTTCGATATGGTGGTCGTTGATCCCGGGGATCAGAATGGAATTGATCTTCACCGTGATCCCGTGCCCCTTCAGCTCGCGCACCGCGGCCAGTTGCCGGGCCAAAAGCAGTTCCGCGCCCTCCCGGCCCCGGTAGGCGACCTTGCCGTCCTTGACCCAGCCGTAAATCCGGGCACCGATTTCCGGGTCCACCGCGTTGACGGTGACGGTGACATGGGAGACCTTCAGCTCGCCGAGTTCCGGGATGCAGGGCCCGATGTTCATCCCGTTGGAGGCGAGACAGAGGATGATCTCCGGGAACCCGCGACGCAGCAGCCGCAGGGTGTCCATGGTCTCCTCGCCGTTGGCAAAGGGGTCGCCGGGGCCGGCGATCCCTGCCACGCTGATGCGCGGTTCCCGGGCCAGCACCCGGCCTACGTATTCCACCGCCTGGGCCGGGGTGAGAACGGTGGAAGTCACCCCGGGCCGGGACTCGTTGACGCAGTCGTATTTGCGGTTGCAGTAGTTGCACTTGATGTTGCACTTCGGGGCAACGGGCAGGTGAACCCGGCCGAAGCTCCCCTTGGCCAGGGGATTGAAGCAGGGATGTCTGCTCAGGTCGAGCTGTGCGGAAGTCATCGGATTCTCCTTTCCTGGTTGACAGCGGCTTACCCCGTGCCGGGGGAACGATTGAGGGAAGAACATGTTGCGCACCAGCCATGCAATTGGTGAGTGGTTTTTCGATTTCGATGCCGATACCGATTTCGATTTCGGCAAGATATTTCCTGCGCTGATTTGACAAAATTCGCACCCAACGGGATCGGGCTCACATGTAGCTGTAGCCGATGGGCGAACTGGACTGACTGCGGGCGATGATCGTGTTGACGATCTCATCAAACAGGCGCTGCGCCCCCCGGTAACCGATGTGAAGAATGCGCTGCCCGCCCATCCGGTCGTGGACGGGAAATCCCAGTCTGATCAGCGGGACGTCCAGCTTGCGGGCCAGGGGGTAGCCTTTGCTGTTGCCGATGACGAGATCCGGAGCAAGCTGTTCCGCTTCCTCGCCGATTTCGAAAAAATCGGTGTTGTCGCGGACCAGGGGCATCTCCGGCAGCAGGTCGGCACAGACCTCCCTGACCGCCTCCGCCAGGCGGCCGCTTCTCCCTCCCGACGCGCACAGCACGGGTCTGATCCCGATCTCGGCCAGGAACGAGGTTAATCCTGCCACCAGGTCCTCCTCGCCGTAGATCACGGCCCGTTTGCCGGAGAGGTACTTGTGGCCGTCCACCAGGGAGTCGATGAGGCGGCCGCGCTCGGCGGCCAGGGCGGGGGGAGCGCCCCGGCCGCTCAGATCCGAGAGCAGCGCGAAAAAGGCATCGGTTTCCCGGATGCCGATGGGCAGGCCAAGGGTATGGCGGGGCCGGCCGAAGCGCCGGGACAGCAGTTCGCCGCCGCCCTGAAAGCCGTTCAGGGTGGGGCCGAACTCCAGCACCGCCCGGCAGGCCCCGGCGCCGGCGATGTCCGCCAATGATGTGCCGCCGGCCGGAATCTTCTCGTAGCGGGCGAGGGCCGGACCGTCCAGGGTGTCGGAATAGTCGGGGAGCACCACCGCCGGCAGGCCGAAGGCGGCCATGATCTCCTTCAGATGGCGCAGGTCCCCCGGCGAGACCAGGCCCGGCAGCAGGGTAATGCTGTCGCTCCCCGGGCCTGCCTCGGCCAGGGTGTCCAAAAGCCCGGTCACCGCCGCATGGAAGCCGTCCATGTGGGTCCCGGCGTAGCTGGGGGTGCTCACCCGGACCAGGCGGGGCAACAGGGCGGGATCGTTCACCTCCCGGACGAATTCCGCGAGAAACCGCGCCACATCGTCACCGATGGTCTCGGTCAGACAGGTGGTGGCGATGCCGATGAGCGCCGGCCGGTATTTTCTGATCACGTTGGTCAGGCCGAGCTTGAGGTTGGGACCGCCGCCGAAGACCGCGTTTTTCTCCCCCAGGGCCGAAGAGGCGATATCGATCGGCTCGTTGAAGTGGCTGATGATATAGCGCCGCATGTAGGTGGCGCAGCCCTGGGAGCCGTGCAGGAACGGGACCGCGCCGGCCACCCCCTTGAAAGCCAGGGCGGCTCCCAGCGGAGCGCACAGTTTGCAACCATTGGTGGTGGACAGGTATTTGGGGGGATTTTTGCTCATGACCGCACCTCCCCCTGCTGTGCCGGGGCATGGCGGCGGGGAACGAAACGCCACACCGGGCTCAACACCGAGGAATGGACTTCCCGGGCGAAATTGAGCATGCCGGCGAACCCGGCCAGGGCGATCTTGCGTTCGTGGTTGTGGTCGCAGAAGCCGACCCCGAGCTTATAGGCAATGGGCCGCTCCTTGACGCCGCCGACAAAGATGTCGACGCTCTTTTCCTCCAGGAAGGAGGTCAGCTCCAGGGGATTGGCGTCATCGACGATGATGGTGCCGGGGTCGCAGATTCCGGCCAGCTCCTGGTAATCTTCCCGGGTGCCGGTCTGGGAGCCCACCATGGCCACTTGCATTCCCAGCAGCCTGAAGGCCTTGACCAGGGAGAAGGCCTTGAAGGCGCCGCCCACATAGACCGCCGCCTTCCGGCCGGCCAGGGCTTCCCGGTAGCGGGTCAGCTCGGGCATGACCGCCTCGATCTCGGAGCGCACCAGCTCCCTGGTCCGCGCCATGATCAACGGATCCCGGAAATGATCGGCCACCCGGTACAGCGAATCGGCCATGTCCTCGATGCCGAAATAGGAAACCCGCACCGAGGGGATCCCGTATTTTTCCTCCATCACCCGCGCCAGATCCATGGTCGAGCCGGAACACTGGACCACGTTGAGGGCCGCGCCGTGGCAGCGGCGGATGTCGTCCACCCGGCCGTCGCCGGTGATGTTGGCCACCACCTCGATGCCCATGCGCCTGAAGTAGTCGCGCACCAGCCAGATCTCGCCGGCCAGGTTGAAGTCGCCGAGGATATTGATGCTGTGGGGAGAAATGGTGCCGGTATCGCCGGTGCCCACCAGGCGGAACATCGCCTTGCAGGCGGCCTGGTACCCGGCCCGCTTGTTGCCTTTGAACCCCTCGGACTGGACCGGGATGACCGGGATGCCGGTTTCCGCCTCGACCTCCCGGCAGACCGCCTCCAGGTCGTCGCCGATGATCCCGACGATGCAGGTGGAATAGACAAAGGCGGCCTTGGGGGAATGGCGGGCGATGAGTTCGATGAGGGCGCCGCGCAGCTTCTTCTCGCCGCCGAAGATGATGTCGCGCTCCTGCAGGTCGGTGGAAAAGCTCAGGCGGTGCAGCTCCGGTCCGGAGGACAGGGCGCCGCGGATGTCCCAGGTATAGACGGCGCAGCCGATGGGACCGTGCACCAGGTGCAGTGCATCGGCGATGGGATAGAGCACCACCCGCGAGCCGCAGAACACGCAGGCCCGCTGGCTGACCGCCCCCGCCAGGCTGTCCTTGTCGCATGCTATTTCACAGGGCGCGTCGCCGATGCGGTGAATCTGTTCCTTCCGTTCCTCAAGTATGGCCGCCTGCATGATCTCCTCGCTCTCCGTTTGGTGTTTGCCGAACGGTACAGCAACCGGCGTGCCATATTGATTCAGTTCATAATATCAATAGATTAGCTCTAACTGTCGCGGGTTTGTCCTTCCCGGAGCCCGCCCCGGATGGTCGCAGCCGCGACAAAAATGAAGGAATCGCGACAAATTTGACTTCATCATCCCCCGGATCATATACTTTAATTGGCCAAGCTGATCTGCCCACTGGCGTTATCTGAACCAACGGACAAGCCCATATTCAGCGGGAAATATCATATGTGCGAATTCTGCATCCAACACGGTGAAGGCAGGAAATGGTATGAAAACATGACCAATTACTCGCGGGAGCTCTTCCTGCAGGTCAGCTCCGACGAGGAGCTGAAAAACTACCTCGCCCGCTTCGGCCAGTCCATGCATGACAATATCCCTAAAGCTGAAAAATGGAAAAGACGGCTGCCGTTCATTTACGATTTCCTGGTGTATCCAAGGCTCACCCGCAGCTTGAAGAAAAGCCATTTCGGCCAGATCGTGCCCGTGGAAGACGTCGAAAAAATCCTCAGGAAAGTAGGGAACGTCTGGAGACTGCCGTGCATCTGCCGCAAGGTAGCAACCGGAGAAGACAAGCGATACTGTTACACAGTCGGCATGGACGCCACGGGGATACTGAAGGAACTGCCGGATTTCCGCGATTTTGATCGGACCACCCCGGAGGCTGCCATAGGCGAGATCAAAAATCTCGATGCCAACGGCATGACGCACAGCGTCTGGACCTTCCAGACGCCGTTCATCGGCGCCGTCTGCAACTGCGACCACGATTGCATGGCGTACCGGGTTGAATACCGGTCACGGCTGGCCAGGGTCATGTGGAAGGCGGAGTACGTCGCCACAATCGATAAAGACCTCTGCAAAGGATGCAAGTTGTGCCTGAAGCATTGCCAGTTCGGGGCTGTCGATTACTCGCGGGAGCATCGGAAGTGTTCAGTGGATTACAGAAAATGTTATGGCTGCGGGGTCTGTCGAGCGGTCTGCCAGGAGACCGCCATCACATTGTTGCCGAGAAAAGATCAGCCCTTGGCGGCTGATTCCTGGTAGGTAACTATTATTGCAAAAGTATGATTACCACCAATACCCAACTGGACATTCGTCGTTTTTCGCAATTAGCTGATTTTGTATGTTTTATCCTTTCGACCCGCCCTCTGGCATTTCGACCGCAGGGAGAAATCTCCTGGTTGCTGCACGGGGAGAATTGTCGGTTTCAATAAAAATTGAAAACCGACGGTCCAGGGGAGCAAGAGTACATTATCACTCTCATCTGCCAGTTTTATTGCCATCGACAAAGCTCATCGGACATGCTCACCTCCGTTCGAAATGGGCAGAGATTCTCCAGGCAATAGCAAAGAATGGCGCTGAGTTTCAGTGATAGTCACATAAAATGATGAAGGAGGTCAGTATGAAAACTGTATTGATAGCATTATTCGTTGTTTTAATCGGTCAATTTGCCCATTCATCAGATCAAGGGAAGGGCAACCCGGTAGTGGAGGACATTCTCCGGGATGTAGTCGATCAGGCTATTGAGGATGGCAAAAGAATTGTCAAAGAAAACACGGGAATCGATTTGTCAAAGCGAGGATACGAAGACAGGCGAAAAGACGACAAAGACAAAGGCCGGGGATACGATGACGGTCGTGACGCGTCAGACAGATCCTATGCGGAGACGAGGAGAGAATTGGATCAATTGAGTGAAGAACATGACCGCAAAATTGAAAAATTAGAAGAAGAGCTCAACAGGAAACTGCTTAAAGCAAGAAATGAATTTGCCCACGAGGCGGAAAAAGAAGACAAGCCGGACAAAATTGCTGAAAAGCGGACGAAGTTGGAAGAGAAAGTAGATAAAGCTTATTCCAAATTTGACGAAAAAATCAGAGAGGAAAATCGAAGATACGACAAGAAGCGTGATGAAATATTAGAGAAAGCAAGATAACACCCAGTAAATATAAACTTTAGACAGCCGATTGCCGACTTTCCCGGCGCATCCGGGAATAATTGCGCAGGCAGATCAGTTCGGTGCGCTGCCAGCCCCGGCGGCAGTAGAAGTCCAGGGCCGTTGTGTTGTTGCGGTCGGCGAGGAGCTGCAGACGGGAAACATTCCTGCCTGCCGCCCAATCTTTCAATGCCTCCATCAGCCTGCTGCCCACGCCCCGGCGCCGGAACGCCTCGTCCACCACCACGTCCTCCACCAGCAGGGCAGGCCCGCCCTCGGCGGTGGAGATCACCACCTGGCCGGAGCACATGCCGATGACCGCCGCATTCGCCTCGGCCACCAGCAGGCAGGCCTGGTCGCTCTCCAGCAGAAGGCGCAGACCCCGGCGCTGTTTTGCCTCGTCAAAGGCAAAGTCCGCTTCGATGGTGAAGAGGGTGCGCAGCAGGGAAACCATTGGGTCAAGATCGCCGGTCCAGGCTCCGCGAACATGAATCATGCCTATTCCACCTGAACTCAGGCAATCCGGTACTGCGCCGCCGGCGCGCCGTCCTCAATGGAGTCGAGAATGGCGTCGATGGCCTCGGTGCTGTTCACTCCTCTGAACCACCAGTTTTCCGGCTGCACCACCATGATCGGCCCGGACTCGCACTGCTTGAGACAGGTGGTGGCGGAAACCAGGCAGTTGAGGCCCCGGTCGATGATTTCCTCTTCCAGGTACTGCAGAAAGCCGTCGGTCTGCTTGTGGCAGAGCCCCTTTTTGTCCCCGGCCGTGCGAAAACTCTGGCAGACGAGTATCTGTCGTTTTGGTGTCGCCATGGTATTTCACCTTGCTCCTTATCCTGCCGCTGCCCGCGGCCTTTTTGTTTTCTGGCTGCTGCCGGTTTCCCGTACGCCATTTGTCAATCAGAGGAAACTTTCCCTCTCAGCCGTTTTTTCCTCGCTCCGGCCCTTTCCGCGCATGGGAACCCGGTTTCTTCCTGCCGCCTCCGTACAGGGCGTCCACCGTTCCTTCGATATCCCCGCCGGCCAGCAGCACCTTCACTCCGTGGCTGCCCAGGACCGCCCGCGGGGCTTCCCCGGCGGCGGCGGTGAGCAGAGCGAAGCAGTCCGAAACGATGCGGGCCATGACCTGCCACCGTTCACTTCCTCCGCCCGGAGCGGGCGCCGGCCGCGTTTCGAGCAGACAGACCAGGCCGTCCTCCCGCGGGCCGTAAATCAGCAACCGCCCCGCCTGGCCCAGGTGCTGGTCAATGGCCATCCCGGACGCGCTGGTGACCGCGACATTGGGACGGCCGGGACCCGGTTTGGGCAGGGAGGCTTCCGGCATCGGCCCGCCGCCGAGGCAGGCACTGCCCGCCGGAGCCGGCCCGGAACCGCTTTCAATGACCGGCAGGTGCCGCGCCGCCCGCCTGGCAACCTGATCAAGCAGATCACGGTCCGGTTTTGCCAGGCATCCCATGTCGCCGGGCATTGGCCGATGGGGGCACAGAGTCATGCTCTTGGCCCCCAGGGCGGCCATCTTCAGGGCAATCTCCTCCACCTCCGCGTCATTGAATCCGGGATACACGGTGGCGGCAATGCTGAAATCGAGCCCGATCCTGCCGCACACCGTGGCCATGGCCGACTGCTCGTTGAGAAGAATAGCAGCAGCCCGGGCCAACGGTACGGTGCGGGTGCCGGGCCTGATCCAGGCGTAAATCTTTTCCGCGGTCACCGTGGTGACGGCATTGACACAAAGGGTAATCCTCCCCAGACCCGATTCCTTCAGGTCAGCCAGCAGCCTGGCCCCTCCCAGCCCGTTGGTGACCAGACCCAGGTCCAGGGCCGGATAGAACCGATGCAGGCGGGACAGACAGTCGAAGGTGGCATGGGGAGTGGCCAGGGGCTCGCCGGGCCCGGCGATATCGACTCCCTCAAAGTTTCCGCCCTCACGAATGATACGGTCGACCAGGGCCAGGGCCTCATCAGGGGTAATGGCGCTCATGGTCGGGTCCGTCACCACGGTAAAGCGGATCCTGGTATTGGCACGGGGGGCAATGGGCAGCATCAGCCGCCGCGGTTGCCCGCCGCTCCCGCTCCGTTTCCCGGGGAAAAAGGGACCTGTCGTCATGGGATACCTCCCCTGGTCGGGCCCGGAAGCCGGCGGGCGCTCCGCCGCCCGTCCGGGCCATAATGGTTCAGGACGCCTGCCGGAATGTCGGCCGGGAACCGGCAGGACTCCGCCCTTGCCTTTACATCACCAGCTCAAAACTCTTTTCCGGCGCATCCCTGTCCTGACGGTCCAGGAGCACGCCGAGTATTTTCTCAAGGATGCGCAGCCCGCCTTTGTACCCCACCGTCGGGAAGTACTGGTGGCCCTGGCGGTCGAGGATGGGGAAGCCCCAGCGCACCAGGGGGATGTCTTCGTCCCGGGCGATGTACTTGCAGTAGGTGTTGCCGATCAGCAAATCGACCGGCTCATTTTTGATCCACTGGTGGAGCAGAAACATGTCGCCCCCGGCCCGGACATTTACCGTACAAGGCACCTCTCCGGTTATCTCCCTGATTCGCTCCTCGAACTTTCTCCCCGGCGTGCCGGTGACGATGTGCACGGGGCACATGTCCAGGGAGACCAGGAACTCGGTCATGCTGATGAGCTGATCCGGATCGCCGGCCAGGGCCACTTTCCGGCTGTAGAAATACTGATGCATGTCCGAGATCATGTCCACCAGTTGGCCGCGCTCGTGGGACACCTGCTCGGGAATGCTGACCCCGGCGATGGTGCGCAGGGCATCGATGAAGCGGTCGGTGGCCGCCAGGCCGAATGGCATGTCCAGTACGCTGCAGGGGACCTTGTGCCTGGCGTCAAGCCAGCGGGCCGCATCCGCCGAGCACCACTCGCCCAGCGCCAGGGTGCCGATGGAGTCGCCGGCGGACCTGAGTTCCCTGACCGTGACGCCGCCCTCCGGGAACATCGCATATTCACCTGACAGGGGCCCGTTCAGCACGCCCGAGGTATCCGGGAACATGATGAATCTGACCCCGATCAGGCTCATCAGCCGCTTGAGCTCCTCCATGTCGCAGGGCTCGACCCAGCCGGGAATGACGTTGACTTTGCCGTTCTTTTTGCCGGTGGGCTCGGCCAGTCCGGCCATGGATTTGACCATGTTCGAGAAACCGGTGACATGGGAGCCGACGTAGCTCGGGGTGTTGGCACCGAGCACCGTCTTGCCCGCCGGGATCCTGCCTTCCTTTTCCGCCTTGATCCGGATCTGCTTGAGATCGTCGCCGATGGTCTCGGACAGGCAGGTAGTGTGCACCGCGATTACTTCAGGATCATAGACGGAAAAGATGTTGTCGATGGCCTGGAGCAGGTTGGCCTGCCCCCCGAACACCGAGGCGCCCTCGGTGAACGAACTGGTAGCGGCGGAGATCGGCTCCTTGTAATGCCTGGTCAGGGTTGAGCGGTGATAGGCGCAGCAGCCCTGGGAGCCGTGGCTGTGCGGCAGGCAGCCGTGTATCCCCAGCGCCGCGTACATGGCGCCGATGGGCTGGCAGGTCTTGGCCGGATTGATGGTCAGGGCCGCCCGGCCGGAAATTTCCTTCGGGGTATGTCGCAGAAGCATTTTTCGTATCCTCATTATTATCGTTTGCGCAGGACTGAGTCTAAAGAGCAATCCCTCACTTCACAGCCTTCAGCCTGATAGCCTTCAGCCTTTCCCTTCTCATTCCCACTGGTAGGTGGCGGAAAGCTGCGGATTTATCTGCCAGGGGGCCTTCATATAGCTCCAGACCCTGCTGTTCACCAGCCGGTCGATTTCGCGGTAGAAGTTGACCGCGCCCCGGAACCCGGCATAAGGGCCGCCGGAGTCGTAGGAATGGAGCTGCTTCATGGGCACGCCGAGCTTCTGGATGGAGTACTTCTCCTTGATCCCGGCACAGAAGATGTCGGGCCGCATCAGCTCCACCAGCTTTTCCGCCTCGTACTGGTTCAGGTCGTCGATGACCAGGGTGTTCCTGTCCATGTCCGGGATCATCCCTTCATACTCCTTGAAGGGGAGCCCGGACTCGGCCAGCTTGCGCAGCTCCTTCTCGCTCTTGCGCGGCCGGTACCGGTCCGGATCCGGCTCGACGCGGATCTCCTCGATGTTGCGGCTGTCGGCATCCACCTCCAGATCAGGCAGCACCCGGCGCCCCTCGTAGTCGTCGCGGTGGGCGAACTCGTAGCCGGCGGCGATGGTCTTCATCCCCATCTCGGCGAACAGCTCCTGGTAGTGATGGGCCCGCGAACCGCCGACAAAGAGCATGGCGGTCCTGCCCTCGGTGCGCGGCCGGACTTCGGCCATTACCTTCTCCACCTCGGGCATCTCCCCGGCGATCACCTCCTCCACCCGGTCGATGAGCTTCCGGTCGCCGAAATAGCGGGCGATCTTGCGCAGCGACTTGGCCGTGGCATGGGCGCCGATGAAGTTCACCTTGACCCAGGGGATGCCGAACCTGGTCTCCAGCATGTCCGCCACATAGTTGATGGAGCGGTGGCACATGACCGCGTTCAGGTCCGCCTGATGCGAGGAGGCGAACTGGTCGTAGGTCGAGTTGCCCGAGTAGGTGGCCAGGCAGGTGATGCCGCACTTCCTGAGGATCCGGTCGATCTCGAAGCCGTCGCCGCCGATGTTGTACTCGCCGAGCAGGTTGATCTTGAACTCGCCTTCTTTGGGCGTGTCGTTTTCGCCGACAATGTGCCGGAACAACTGGTTGTTGGCGATATGGTGGCCGGCGGACTGGGACACGCCCTTGTAGCCCTCGCAGGAAAAGGCGAACACGTTGCAGTCGCCGAACTTCTCTTTCATCTTTTTCGCCACGGTATGAATATCGTCGCCGATCAGACCCACCGGGCAGGTGGCGAACACGGCGATGGCCTTGGGATGAAAGAGGTCGTAGGCCTCCTGGATCGCCGCCGTCAGCTTCTTCTCGCCGCCGAAGATGATGTCCGACTCCTGCATGTCCGTGGAGAAGCAGTAGGGCATGTAGTTTTCGCCGTCCGGGCCGGCATCGGTCTGGTTGCGGCGGGTGAGCCAGGAGTAGAAGCCGCAGCCGATGGGACCGTGGGTGATGTTGACGATGTCCCGGCTGGGGCCGAGCACCACTCCTTTGCAGCCGGCGTAGGTGCAGCCGCGCATGGTGATGATTCCCGGCGTGGTCCGCACGTTGGCGGTGATTTCCGGGGTGGCGTTCTCCAGGGCTTCGTTGATCAGGATCTGTCTGGAGCGCTTGCGGGCCACTTTGGCCGGGTACCTGGCCAGCAGCTCGGCCTTGACCTCGGCCGGCTCCCAGGCTGCCTGTTTTTCACTGGTTGTCGTTGTCATGTCTGCATTCTCCTTTGTGTCAGGCAATGGCCCTGCTCCCTTTTTCCCCGGTGCGGACGCGGACCGCATCGGCCAGCGGCACGACAAAGATCTTGCCGTCACCCGCCTTGCCGGTCCTGTTGACGCCGATGATCGCCTCCACTACCTCCTTGACCTTTTTGTCCGGGACCACGGCGGTGACCATCCGCTTGGGATAGAGCTGTCCCTTGGCGCCAAGCAGCGAAGCCGCCTCCTCGTACCCTTCCCTGGCCCCTTCCAGGACCATCGGATTGACGAAGCCTTTGCCCCGGCCCTGGGCCTCGTGGGCAAAGAAGGCGTCGACGCCGCAGTCGGTCAGGGCCTGCTTGGTCTGGTTCATCATATTGATCCGGACAATGGCGATGACCTCTTTCATGACTGCACCCCTTCCGCCGCATAGGCGGTCTCCTTGACGCCGGAGCTGATGGTATGGGACTCCTCCACTTCGGTGACGAAGATCTTACCGTCGCCGAAGGCGCCCTTGCCCGAGGACCGGGCGGCCTCCATGATGGTGTCGATGACGAAGTCCCTGTCCGCCGTATCGATGACGCTCATCAGCATGACCTTGGGGATCTCGTCGTAGGTGACTTCGCCGATCCTGATGCCGCGCTGCTTGCCGCGGCCGGCGACCGAATACTTGGTTACCGCCGGAAACCCGGCCTCCATCAGGGCGGCAAGGACCTTATCGGCTTTTTCCGGCCGGACAATGGCTCTGATCATGGTCAACATGGTCTGGTTCTCCTTTATATTTGTTAGGCTGTTAGCCCGTTAGGCTGAAGGCTGTCAGGGGAGGTCGTAATCCGACTTCGTCCGCCCGGTTCATCCGCCGTAGATTGGGTGAAGCGCAGCAAAACCCAACGCAAGTTTGGCAGGTTCATCAAGTTTACCAAATCCATCGGTTTCGTTGGGCTTCGCGAGCTCAGCCCAACCTGCGCACTTTCCCGCGAGTCGGGCACTCCCTCATCCGCCCCTTCGGGGCACCTTCTCCCCAAGGGAGAAGGGAAAATATACTTTCGCCATTGTGGAAAACACCCTTGGCAATTGCATCGTTACGCAGGTCGGGGTGAGCTCCACGAACCCCTGCAATCACCTGTTGGGGCGAGCGCAGCGAAACCCGTCACTGCCGCTTCAATTCATCAGCCCGTAGTCCATCAGCAGCTTCTCCAGTTCCTCGATAGCCAGGGGGGACGGGATCACGAACATTTCATTGCCATCAATGGCCCGGGCCAGGCCCCGGTATTCGTCGGCCTGCCTGGCCTCGGGCTTCCAGTCGATGACCGTCTGGCGGTTGATCTCGGCCCGCTGCACGTCGTTGTCCCTGGGCACGAAGTAGATCATCTGGGTGCCGAGCTTGCGGGCGAACTCCTGGATCATCTCTTTTTCGTTGTCGACGTTCCTGGAGTTGCAGATCAGGCCGCCCAGGCGCACGCTGCCGGACTGGGCGAACTTCATGATGCCCTTGCTGATGTTGTTGGCCGCGTACATGGCCATCATCTCACCGGAGCAGACGATGTAGATCTCCTCGGCCTTGCCGTCTCGGATCGGCATGGCAAAACCGCCGCAGACCACGTCCCCTAAGACATCGTAAAAAGCGTAGTCGAGGCCCTCGCTTTCCTCATAGGCCCCCAGGGACTCGAGCATGTTGATGGAGGTGATGATGCCGCGGCCGGCGCACCCCACTCCCGGCTCCGGACCGCCCGATTCCACGCACAGGGTGCCGCCATAACCCACCTTGCGGATATCGGTCAGTTCTACATCCTCACCTTCCTCGCGCAGGGTGTCGAGCACCGATTTCTGGGCCAGACCGCCCAGTAGCAGCCGGGTCGAATCCGCCTTGGGATCGCACCCCACCACCATGACCTTGCGGCCCATTTCCACCAGACCGGCCACCGTGTTCTGAGTCGTTGTGGACTTGCCGATGCCCCCTTTCCCGTAAATTGCTACCTTTCTCATTGTCTTCCTCCTGTACCTCGTGGACGAAACCGCCGGAGAAGCGGCAGAGGAGAAGATTCCTCCACCCCGCACCCTGCGTCTGTATTTGCCGGGAGAATGGCAAAGGCTGTGCCATGGCCTGATTTATTTTTTATCTCCTGTGATATGAACAGGTTGGATTGATTATTCGCCCTTTTCCCGCCGGCAAGGGCGGAAAACCTTTTCGTGCTCCCGCGACAAAAATGGCGATTGTTCTACAAATTTGTGAACAACTGATCAGTAATCCAGAAAATTATTGCAAAATTGTACGGCCACAACCAGTGCCCAAAATTATCCGCCACATATCATACTGAATTTATACAGTAATTATATTTTCCCGCTCATGGCCCGATGGTTGCAAGGAGATGATAACGACTGACCAAACGGCACATCGGCGGCAGGGACAATGGAGAAAAAAACGGCAACGGAACACACCGAAACCATCGAGCTGACGGCGCTCTACGAAATCGCCCGGCTGATCGGCAGGGCGCACGATCTGGATTCCACCCTCACGTCCATTCTCAAGGTCCTGCATGATATCCTGCGCATGGAGCGGGCGACCCTGATCCTCCTGGACGACAGCGGCCGTTCCCTCTCCATCCGGGCGTCCTACGGCCTCAGCCATGACGAGGAGAAACGGGGGGTGTACCGGCTGAACGAGGGGGTGACGGGGCGGATCTTCGCCAGCGGGGCGCCCTTCGTGGTTCCGGACATCCAGAGCGAACCGCTTTTTCTCAACAAGACGCGGTCGCGCCGCATCCATAAGGAGGAGCTCTCCTTTCTGGGAGTGCCGGTGCTGGTCGCCGGCGAGCCGGCGGGGGTGCTGACCGTGGATCGGTTGTTCGGGCTGGAAATACCTTTTGAAGAGGATATCCGTTTCCTCACTGTGGTCGCCACCCTGATTGCCCAGTTTCTGATGCTGAACAGGGAAATCCGCAGGAACGAGGCCCATCTGCGCGAGGAAAACCGTTCCCTCCGGGCGCAGCTGACTCCGAAGTTCAGCCACCACAATATCCTCGGGCAGAGCAAGGTGATGCGCGAGGTCTTCTCGGCCATCAGCAAGGTCGCGCCCTCCAACGCCACCGTGCTGCTGCTGGGGGAATCCGGGACCGGCAAGGAGCTGGTCGCCCGGGCGGTGCACCAGGCCAGCGGCAGAAGCTCCAACCCCTTCCTCAAGGTGAACTGCGCCGCCCTGCCGGAGAACCTTCTGGAGAGCGAGCTCATGGGGCATGAAAAAGGCGCCTTCACCAATGCCCTGGCCCTGAAAAAGGGGCGCTTCGAGCTGGCCGACACCGGCACCCTCTTCCTTGACGAAATCGGCGAACTGCCCCTCGAACTCCAGGCAAAACTGCTGCGGGTTCTCCAGGAGCAGGAATTTGAGCGCTTGGGCGGCACCGCCACCATCAGGGTCGATGTCCGGGTCATCGCCGCCACCAACCGCAGCCTGGAGGAGGCCGTCGCCAGGGGCAGATTCCGTGCCGACCTCTACTACCGCCTCAATGTCGTCCCCATCGTGCTGCCTCCCCTGCAGGACCGGGCCGAGGACATCCCCCTGCTCATCGACCATTTCCTGGCGATCAGCAACCGGCAGAACCGGAAAAAGGTGCATTTCTCCCGCGAGGTCATGGATTATCTGGCCCGCTATCATTGGCCGGGCAATGTCCGGGAGATGCAGAACCTGATCGAGCGGCTGGTGATCATGGCCGACCGGAATCAGGTGCTGCTCGGCGACCTGCCCGCCTTTGTCGCGGCCGAGCCCGAGGCGGAGCCTGCGCCGCCGCTCGCCGCAGCGGCCCGTCCTGTGCCGGAGAACGGCCGCCGCAGATCATTGGCGGAAATGGAGCGGGAGGAAATCAAAACGGCCCTGCTGCGCCACGGCTGGGTCCAGTCCAGGGCGGCCCGCGAACTGGGCCTCACCCCCCGTCAGATGGGCTACAAAATCAGGAAATACGACCTCCACCGTCCGGAGTTCAACTGAACCGCTCCTGCCCTCCGCTCGGTTTGCCTGCATCGACAAACCGCCAGTAACGGAGGTTGGGCTGAGCTTGCGTAGCCCACCGTAACAGACGGAAATTGTTGGGGTTCTCTGGCTCACCCCAACCTACGGCCGACTGCCGACTGCCGACCGCCCGGCGCAGCCGGGCTCTGGCTTCTGTCCTCTGGCTTCTGACTTCTGGTATGCCGACCGCCCGGCGCAGCCGGCGTGAACCTCCTTGAAATTCAACGGAAAATTGGAATAAGCTTGAAATGTCGATGAGTCATGGGATAAGAAGCGGAAAAAGATTCGCGTGAAAAAATGAACAGAGAGGAGGAGTGATGAACAGGCTGTTGATGGCGATACTGGTTCTGGGGCTGGGGCTTTTGCCGTTCTCCGCCGAGCTGCAGGCCGGCGAGCACCGGATCGGGGGCGGAGTGAATTACTGGACCACCGTGGATGATATAGACCACGATGACATTGATGAAGATGGCTTCTCCTATCTCATCAGCTACCAGCACTGGTGGAATATTCTCGGGCTCGAGGTGGATGTTGAACTGCTCCCCGATCGTTTCGGCGAGACCGCCTTCGCTCCCCAGGCCTACGTGCTGTTTGGCAGCACCATCTACGGCGGAGTCGGGATAGGCATCGTCAACTACGATGGCGATTTTGCCGATGAACCCTTTTATGCCCTCAGGGCCGGGCTGAACCTCGAGCTGCTGCCCAGCGTCTTTGTCGATATCTCGGCAAACTACCGCTTTAATGATACAGCGGACCTGGACAATAAGGAGACGGATATCGATACCGATACCATCTTCCTCGGGGCGGCCGTACGGTTTACCCTGTAGCCGCAGCGGAAACACCGGGCGGGAGCAGCGGTGGCGCGCTATCCTGTCTCCCCCGCCCGCGCCCGGAAGAGTTCGACCGCCCGCCGGTAGTCCTCCCCGGTGTCCAGGTCGAGGATCACGCCTTCATCGTCCACCTCGACGACCTGCACCCGCTCCGGGTCGCGGCGGACGATGTCGCGCAGGGTCGCGGCGCTGAATATCTCGCCGATGACCGCCGTGGGAAAGAGGACGGGGTGGCCCCGCCGTCCCCGGAAGGAGGGGATGATGATCATGGCCGCCGACCGGCGGTGCAGGCGGAGCAGGGCCGCGCAGGTTTCCGGCCGGACCAGGGGGTGGTCGCCGAGGCAGACGAGGATCCCCGAATACGCGGCCCGGTCCATCTGACCCAGCCCCAGGCGGACCGAGTCGGCCATCTCGCTCACCCCCGCCTCGTTCACCACCAGCCGCGCGCCGCTGGAGGCAAGGGCGGCTTCGCACCTGCCCGGGTCCGGGCCGCAGACCACCACGATTTCCGGCACGCCGGCGGCGCGGAGGGTGTCGACGGTGTGGCGGAGGACCGTGCGGTCACCGAGGGGCAGGAGCTGCTTCAGCCGCCCCATCCTCGTCGCCGAGCCGGCGGCAAGTACCAGCGCTGCTGCGGGAAGCACCATGGGTCCTCCGTTGCTGTATGATCTGGGCCATGATGCTGACGGCGATCTCCTCGGGGGAAACCGAACCGATCTCGAGCCCTACGGGGGTGATCACCCGGCCGATCTCCTCGGCCCGATACCCCATTTCCTTTAATTTCTTGCGAAACAGGCTTTTCTTGCGGCGGCTGCCGAGCAGGCCGATGTAGCCCGCATCGGTTCCCAGCGCCGACCGGACGGCATCGAGATCATGGTTGTGGCCCCGGGTGGCGATGACCATGAACGTCCCCGCGTCCACCGGGATGTTTTCGCAGGCCCTGGTGAAGTCTCCCAGCACCAGTTCATGGGCGTCCTGGTTGGGGCCGGGCTCGACGAACTCGGACCGGTCGTCCATGAGGGTAACCCGGAAGCCGCAGAACCGCGCGGTTTTTGCCAGGGCCCTGCCGACGTGGCCGGCACCGAGGATGACCAGGTGCGGTTCGGGGGTCACCGCTTCAATATACACCAGCATGCTGCCGCCGCAGACCAGTCCGCCCTCGCCCCCGGTGAGCGAAAACGGCAGGGTCTGCGGCCTGCCGTCCTCCATGACCATGGCCGCCGCCTGGATCACCTCCGCCTCGAGGCAGCCGCCCCCCAGGGTGCCCATGATCGTGCGGTCGTCGCGCACCAGCATCTTGGCGCCCTGCTTCTGCGGCGACGAGCCGCGGCACTCGACGATGGTCGCAATGGCCGACGTCCTGCCCAGGCGCTTCAGCCGCAGAGCCTCTTCATAAATATCCATGTCTATGCCGCTCCCGCCTTGACCGCAGCCTTCACCGCCGCCGCATTCATGGGCAGGGTCCTGATCCGGGCCCCGGTGACGGCAAAAACCGCGTTGCCGACGGCCGGGATAACCGGCGGCACGCCCGGCTCGCCGATGCCGCCAAGGGCCTCGCCGCTTTCCACGATATGCACGTCCACCTCGGGCGCCTCGCTCATGCGCAGAATTTCGTAGTCAAAAAAATTCGCCGACCTGACCCCGCCGGCCGCCACCTCGACCTTCTCCCTGAGGGCGGCGGAGAGCCCCATGATGATCCCGCCCATCATCTGGTCCCGGACAATGGCGGGGTTGACCACGGAGCCGCAGTCCACCGCGCAGGTCACCTTGTGCACGGTCACCGCGCCGCTTCGGTCGTCGACTGAAACTTCGGCCACTTCGGCCACGTAGCTGCCGAAGGAGAGGTGATAGGCAATGCCCCGGCCGCGGCCCTCGGGAAGGTTTCCGCCCCAGCCCGCCTTTTCCGCCGCCGCCTCCAGCACCCGCCGCGCCCGGGGGTGGTCCCCAAGCATGGCCAGCCGGAACTCCAGAGGGTCCCTGCCGGCGGCATGGGCCAACTCGTCGACGAAGCTCTCCACGGTAAAGGCGTTGTGTGAGCTGCCCACCGAGCGCCAGAAGCCGACCGGGACCGGCGGATCGTAGCGCACGTAGACGATCCGCAGGTTGGGGATGGCATATTCCATGTTGGCCAAACCCTCCACGGCGGCGGAATCGATGCCGTTTTCCATGGTCTGCGGGAACACCCGGGCGAAAATGGAGGGGCAGACAATGGTCTGCGACCAGGCGGCGATGGCGCCCTGTTCATCGAGGGCCGCCCGGATCCTGGTCGCGTTCATGGGCCGGTAGAAGTCATTCTGCATGTCCTCCTCCCGGGTCCAGACCACCTTGACCGGCCGGCCCGCCGCCTTGGACAGGATAAGCGCCTCGTCGACCACGTCCCGTTCAAAGCGCCGACCGAAGCCGCCGCCGAGATAGGTGGTGTGCACCGTTATCTGCTCCGGCCTGAGGCCGGTGATCTCCACGGCAGCGGCCAGGGTGCCGGTCTGGTTCTGGGTCGGCACCCAGATATCGCAGCCGTCCGGCCGCACGTCGGCGGTGCAGTTCATCGGCTCCATGGTGGCGTGGGCCAGGAAGGGCTGCTGATAGACCGCCTCGAATAGCCGCCCGGTCCCTTTGATCACCCCCGGCGCGTCGCCGTCGCTGCGGGCGACGATCCCCTCCCGGTCCAGGCGGGCCAGGAACTCCTTTTCCAGGGCGGCCGTATTCATGTGCGGATCGCTGCCCCCGGTCCAGACAATCTTCAGGGCATCGCGCCCTTTCCAGGCGACGGCCAGCGTTTCGGCGCAGACCCCGACCCCGCTCCGGCAGGGCGCCACCGCCTTGACCCCGGGCACTTTTTCGGCCGCCTCCTTCTCATAGGATGCCGCCTCGGACCCGAAAGCCGGCGGCCGGGCCACGGCGGCAAAGAGCATGCCGGGAGCCGAGGAGTCCAGACCGAAACGGGCGGCGCCGCTCACTTTCTCCTCCAGGTCCAGCCGCTGGAGCTCCCTGCCGATGTAGCGGAACTGGGCCGCTTTCTTCAGGCCGGGGTCCTGGGGGACATCCAGCCCGGCCGCCTTGCCGGCAAGCTGCCCGTAGGTCAGGCTCCTGCCGCTCTTCTGATGACGGACGGTGCCCAGCTCATAGCCGCACTCGCCCACCGGCACGCTCCACGTGGCCGCCGCCGCGGCCACCAGCATCTCCCGGGCCGCGGCTCCCGCCTTGCGGAGCACCTCGTACATGTGGCGGATGCTGGTGCTGCCCCCGGTGGACTGGCTGCCCCAGACCGGGTCCTTGTAGGCGTCGCCCGCCGGCGCCGCCTGCATGCGCACCCGACTCCAGTCGGCGTCCAGTTCGTCGGCCACGATCATGGGCAGGGAGGTGTACACCCCCTGGCCCATCTCGGACTTGTTGACAATGACGATGACGGACTCATCGGGCCTCACCTCCAGCCAGACGCTCGGCTGCAGGGAGGCGCCCGCCCCGGCCAGGTCGGCCGCGGAAAGCAGCCGGATTCCCGTGGGCGAGACCGCCGCGGCGATGGTCAGGGTTCCGGTCACGTGCAGGAATTCTCTGCGGGTCAGATCGGTCTTCATTTTTTCCCTCCTGTCGATGCGAGGCGCACGGCACTCAGGATGCGCGGATAGGTGCCGCAGCGGCAGAGGTTGCCGTCCATGGCCTTCCTGATCTCCTCGTCAGTGGGATGGGGGTTCCGGCTCAGCAGGTCCGCCGCCTGCATGATCTGTCCGGGCTGGCAGTAGCCGCACTGCGGGACCTGCTCGGCGACCCAGGCTTTTTTAACCGGATGGTCCGCGGGCAGGCCTTCTATGGTCACGATTTTCCTGCCCTGGACGCTGCCCACCGGAGTCTGGCACGACAGCTCCGCCCGGCCGTCGATATGGACCGTGCAGGAGCCGCAGGCCCCCTCGCCGCACCCGAACTTGGTCCCCGTGAGGTGCAGGTGATCGCGGATGACCCACAGCAGGGGGACATCGCCCTCCACCTCGACCTCATACTGCCTGCCGTTGACGTCCAGCTTGATCATGTTCCCTCCTTTGTCGAAAGGCTGAGTACTTCAATGCCCTTTCCCGCTTCCTTTCCTCTTCACGCACTGAATTCCATGGGCACGGGAAAAGCAACCCCGAACTCGAAAAAATCCGATTGTGCCGAATGGTTGCACCACATTACTTCTCCGCTCCCGGAGATGCCCTGCGATGAAACCTCCTCATGGGGTCTGAAAGCAATAATCGTACCGGGTTGCAGCCCTTGCCGGCTTCTCAGGCGCAATCCGCCGCAACTGATGTCCAGGGTCATGGCCTTGAACACCCTGTCGTCGTCGACGTACAGGATCAGATACAATTCCCTGGCATGGCGCGGAAATCTGCGTCGCTCCTTCATGTTTCTCCCCCCTTTGTATTGAACCGGACAAACACCCGGTCCATCTTTATCTTCGCAAAGCAGCAACTCTCCTGTCAAGACGGAACGCGCCAGCAACCGGTGTCTGGTCCCTTCACCCCCGGGCCATCTGCTCCAGCCTGCCGACGATCTCGACCATGGCCAGGGTGTCCTGCCTGCAGTAGGCGAGCAGGTCGGCGCGGACCTGTTCAATTTCCCCGGGATCGGTCATCCCCCGCAGGGCGGCGAAGGCATTCATGGCCATGTCGCCGTCGCCGATGGACAGGGCGTCGTACCCCATCTCCGGGCACAGGGCCGGCAGGACCTTCTTGATGGAGTAGCTGCCGTTCATCGCCCTGAGATAGCAGCTCCTGTCCCGGAAGACGGTCATCAGGTCGATCAGGCGCTCGATGACCGAGCGGATTCCGGCCCCATGCCGGGGGAACAGGTCGGCCAGGTCCTCGAGGATGCGCCGTTCAAAGGACAGGTTGTAGACCAGGATGACGGCGCAGTCGCTGGTGTCGCGCAGCAGCCGCTCCGTGAACTCCAGGCGCGGATCGATGCCGGCCTCGGCCAGGTAGGAATAATGCTCCAGGCGCTCCCCCCGCCGCAGGTGCAGGGAATACTGGAAGGGGACCTGCTGATAGGGCCGCTGGTTGTCAAACCCGGGCACCGCCTGCATGAAGGTCTCGAAATCCAGGAAGCCGGCCGGTTCACGGATCGCGGCCAGAAACTCCCTGATCCGCTGCCGGTCGACAAACTGCCGGCCGTGCAGCTCGGCCTCGACCTGCATCCGCTGGGCCGCTGTCAGCCAGAGGCCGGGCGGGAGCTGGCCGAAATGCACTATCCCCCGGGAGTAGAGCTCGAACTTCCGGGCGGTCGGCATCCTGGTCAGGGAAAAGACCGAGGGCTCCGGCACATGCGCCCAGCAATGGGCTTTGAAATCGCACTCGTACGGATCAAGGCAGTGCGGGCCGATATCCCTGGCCGGCATGGGCGCGCCCGGCGCAACGGCCCCTTTGAGCCGCTCCAGTTCCGCCTTCACATCGTTTTGCTTCGCCAGGGTGATGTCCGTGACCGGGACAACGGTGAAGAGCGAGCGGATATCAAGCGGGCCCTGCCGCACGTACCGGTTGTTGATGTGGACCAGGGCCACGGCCGCGACATCCAGGCCCGAGCCGCCGACCACATAGTGCTGGATGGCCGCGTCGTCAAGGTGGACATCCTTGACCTCGGTGGCGGACTTGACCTCGTACAGCTCCCAGCCGGACTCCCCCCGGTGCAGGATGTCGACCATCACCAGGACGTCGTCGTGCAGGAAGGCCGCCTCGTAGATCGTCCGCGCCCCGGCCAGGATGAGCTCCCGGGTCCTGTCGATGTTCTCCGCGATGCGGGCGTGATCGAAGACGATGGTTTCCCCGCCGGGAAAAAGTTCCCAGGCCAGCTCCCCGACATCGGCGCCGCTCCGGAACCGGGCCAGCAGCCCCGCGTCCGGCAGGGTGCGCACCTCCGGCCTGTACCTGTACAGCCAGAGCGACTTGGGACATTGCAGCCCCCGGATGTACTGCGATTTGCTGAGCCGCATACCGTTCACTGTCTCACATCCCTTCTCCCCCGGGAGCAGGTGCCCCGCGAAACGAGGGGCATATTTCAGCAGCCCGAAGCCGGAAAAAATCCCCTCACCCGGCCTCCGGCCACCCTCTCCCGTCGGGCGAGGGGTTAAAACACCCTTCTCCCCGGGGAGAAGGTGCCCGCAGGGCGGATGAGGGGACGCCAACCCCACAGCGAAGCTGCAAACTCTTTCCGGCTTCTGTCTCCTGGCTTCTGGTAAGCCGACTGCCGACTGCCAACTCCCACTCTAATCCAGGACAACGCCTTCGGCAAAGATATTGTCATCCCCGGCCGCATCGCCCATGCTGCCCTCGCCACCACTTTTGAAGGTTCCGGCACACCTTCTCCCCTGCCTCCCGGTTTGGGCGGAAGGGCTGCTGTCAAAATCACTTGAACGCTGCTGCGCACCCTGATAAGGAATGGAAGAGGAAGAAGCCGCCGGCGGGAGTGTATACGCCTGCCCGGCGAGGCGGCCAACCTCCCCGTCCTGCTGCTGAAAGAGGAACAGCGCGCAAACAGCACATGAATTCCGGTGCCGGTGATTTCCTGAAAAAAAGAATACATAAAGAGGAAGACATACATGGAATTTGCAGTATCCCCCCCCAATCAGGACCCCTGTTTTTTTGCCCGGAAAAATCTGCAGACCATTGCCGATGAGCGGACCTCCAGGCACGGTTTGCGCTGTTTCCGGGACTGGCGGATCATAGAGGTCGATCAGGACCGGGAGATGCTGTGGGCCGGGGTGAAAGATTTCTGCGCCGGCCCTGCGTAAGGGTGCGCGCCGGCAATGACGCACATCACCGAAACCCTGCGGGGCATCGTCAATCGGGTCACCTACCACGACCAGGCCACCGGCTGGTCCATCCTGCGCGTCTCGCCCTTTGCCAGCCCGGAACAGCAGGAGACGGTCACCGTCCACCAGACCAGGGTTTTTGCCGGGGCCACCATGGAGTTTCACGGGGCCTGGACCGTGCACCCCCGCTACGGCCGCCAGTTCAAGGCCACCCGGGCCATTGAGATAAAACCGGCCACCGCGGCCGCGCTGGAGAAATATCTGGGCTCCGGCCTGATCAAGGGGGTGGGGCCGAAGACCGCCAAAAAGATCGTCCGCCATTTCGGGGAGCAGACCCTGGAGGTATTCGAGCAGGAGATCGAACGCCTCACCGAGGTGCCGGGCATTGCCCGCGGGAAGCTCATGATGATCGAGGAGGCCTGGAAGGAGCACCGGGCCATCCGCGAGGTGATGATGTTTCTCCAGGGCCACGGCATCTCCACCCTGTTTGCGGTGCGCATCTACCGGAAGTACGGCGACCGGGCCATTGCCCTGGTCAGCGAGGACCCCTACTGCCTGGCCCGGGACATCTACGGCATCGGCTTTTTCTCGGCCGACAGGGTTGCCCTGTCCATCGGTCTGGCCAGGGACAGCCGGCCGAGGCTCATCGCCGCCATCAGCCATGTCCTGGCCGCCAGCCGGGAACAGGGGCACTGCTATCTCACCGCCCCTCAGATCGGCCGGGAGGTGCACAAGCTCCTGGACATGGAACTGGGCGAACTGCTGGACCGCTACCTGGA
>Ga0209269_1000088_pt1 | contig 158090 bp, 168 predicted proteins | sample MTBAKMMethaMetaG_FD_187455 | JGI IMG/M metagenome (GOLD analysis project Ga0209269, IMG submission 187455) | Enrichment culture microbial communities from Arthur Kill intertidal strait, New Jersey, USA, that are MTBE-degrading - MTBE-AKM (Arthur... | ecosystem: Environmental > Aquatic > Marine...
CTGGACTAGCGGGGGCATTTGAACAGAAACTTACGGTTTCGCCCTCGCGGACCCACCTCAAACCGTAGGTTTTCGCACGAAAACCCCTTCGTTGAGAAAGTGGCTAAATTAAGCGCGTATACTGGGCGTGGCCTCCAGGCTATAATTTCCGTACTTAAATACGGTCTTGTTAATGCCACTATGTATACTATTAGCCAGCTCGCCAAGTCCGCAGGCGTGAATGTCGAAACCATCCGCTACTACGAACGGCAAAATCTTATCGAACAACCGAACAAGCCGCCCCAGGGCTACCGGCAATATCCCGAAGATACTCTGACCAAAGTGTTGTTTATCAAGCGTGCCCAGCACCTGGGGTTTACGCTTGCCGAAATCCATGCATTGATTGAATTGAGTACTGGGTCTTGTCACGAGGTTCAACACCTGGCAGAACATAAGCTTGATATTGTTCAAGCCAAAATCAAAGATCTGAAACGCTTGGAGAATAGTCTGAAACAGTTGGTTACTTCGTGCCAGTCCAATCCCGATACCGCTTCTTGCCCAGTCATCGACGCGCTGGTTCCGGTAGGTCGCCGTCTTTCTTGACTCCGTAGTATAGTACGGAGTTTATACTGCCTCTCAGAGGTATTTCGACATGAAAAAAAATACACCTGCCTGGTTATTGGGTGGTGGCATGGTCGCTGCCATTGGCGCGAGTGTTTGTTGTGCTGGCCCCTTTGTTTTGCTGCTACTGGGAGTTAGTGGTTCCTGGATCAGTACACTAACAGCCTTTGAGTCATTTCGTCCGTATTTCATTGCTATTGTGGTTGCGCTTTATTGTTGGGCTGGTTGGCAGGTTCATCGACCTATTGAACGTTGCCCTGAAGGTAGCGTGTGCGCTATCCCCAAAAATCGACAGCGTTATCAGCTCTTCTTCTGGATTTTTACTGTTGTAGCACTGTTGCTGATTTTGAGTCCCTATTGGCTGGTCTGGCTCGCATAGGAGAAAATGGTATGAAACAGGTTTTAATTTTTGCCCTACTTATGAGTGGTTTGTTAAGCGTTGCGTGGGCAGATACCCGTACCGTGAAGCTGTCGGTACCGAGCATGAATTGCGCGATGTGTCCCATCACCGTGCGTAAAGCCTTGGAGAAGGTCGATGGCGTCAAGCAGGCTGATGTGGACTATAAAACCAAATCAGCTGTAGTCGTCTATGATGATCAAAAAGCCAGTGTGGATCTGCTTACCAAGGCGACACAAGATGCAGGGTACCCATCGACAGAAGTCATGCAGGAGTAGTTATGACGCAAGACGTTATTCTGGAGTCCGAACTTACCTGCCCGGATTGTGGGTTCAAGAAACGGGAAACCATGCCGACGGATGCCTGTCAGTGGTTCTATGAGTGTGAGCAGTGCCATACAGTGCTGAAGCCCAAGGCGGGCGATTGCTGTGTCTATTGCTCCTATGGTTCGGTTCCCTGCCCACCCATACAGCTCTCGCCACAAAGCAAGGGCAGAGGCTGCTGTTCGTAACTCGTCATTTTCGAGGGTTCTTCCACTGGCTTCCTTTGGCGGCGTCGATGTATTTATAGAGCGTGGGCTTTGAGATCCCCATCATTTCGCAGATCTGATCCACGGTGTGTTTCTTTTCATCGTAAAGCTTCACGGCCAAGGCCTGCTTATCTTTGTTGAGCGACTTAGGTCTACCGCCTTTTCGTCCACGCGCTCGCGCTGCCTGGAGTCCGGCCTGGGTGCGCTCACGGATCAGGTTCCGTTCAAATTCAGCCAGCGCTCCGAATATATGGAAAATTAGCTTGCCGGAGCTGGATGAGGTGTCGATGGCTTCTTGGAGGCTCTTCAAGCCGATTCCCTTGGATTCAAGCAATGTCACCATCTCAATCAGGTCTTTGAGTGACCGGCTCAGGCGGTCCAGCCGCCAGACCACTATGGTGTCACCCGCTCTCGCGTACTGCAAAGCCTGGTGTAGCCCTGGGCGTTCCGCTTTGGCACCGCTAAGCTGATCCTCGAAGATTTGCTCACACCCAGCCTGGTCGAGGGCGTCTCGTTGCAGGTTGAGGTTTTGATCGTCAGTCGATACTCGTGCATAACCAACCAGCATGTGCTTTTCACTCTCCAGGCAAACTTTACAGATTTGGGGGTTCTTCCACCGGGCCAAAAAAGTTGGCGGTTATCACAGCTACCCGGTCATCGCTCGCAAAAAGTTAATTTACCCGTAATTGCAGCCTGTATATTAACATTGAATTATTAACCGAGTATATTAACTTCAGATATACTGCAAATCCGTTGTCTTTCAAGGCCTGTGCGAATCAGTTAATAAAACGAGGGTTTTCTTTACTCTACAATTATTAAAGTAAATATATATTTTATAGTTATTGTGGTATAGTGCCTGTAATTGGCATTGAGCACTTGCTGGAGGTACCGCGATGCAGGCCGTAAATGATGAAGCCATCCAGGTAGAGAATCTGAAAATCCGGGCAACCCTGGCTCGCGCCGTGCGCGATACTCTGGTTCAAAACCATCTGACCCAAATCGAAGCCGCCGAGCGTCTTGGCATTTCCCAGCCACGGGTAAGTGCGTTGCTTAAAGGCAAAGCCAGAGAGTTCCGCGTGGACGCCCTGGTCAACATGGCGCTCAAGTTGGGTTTGAACGTATCCCTGGAGGTCGATGCACTCCCTAAGCGGGATGTTCTGACGCCCGGTGGTGTTCTGGATCGCATGTGCGAATCAGCCATTCAACAAGACACAGTGGCCTTTATGGATGACGTGCAGCTTTTCTGGCGCAAGGAGTGGGATTTGGCCCTGGTGCCGGATCCCCACGAAAAAGATGCGCTGAAATATGCGCTCAAGGCCTGCTTCCTGGAGCGCATGGCCGAAGTCTGGTCGGAGCCGCCGAAGTCTCACCCTGCGCAAGCACCTGACTGGTGTCAGCGCGTACCGGCAGTACAAAAAGAATTTTCTGTCATCCCTGAAGAATATCGGGAATTTTACGAGGGAGACTTGGTGTCGCCCATTTTCAGCAAGCGCAATATTTTTGCGCCACGCGACTTCATGTTTTTTGTATAAGGACTTTTCATGTACCAGTATTCCAGCACCGGCAAACAAATCAGTATCCATACCTTGACCCAAGCACTTAAACGCTTGGGTGATTTGCTCCAGAAGGAAAACAAGCGGCTGGAACTCACCTGTTGCGGCGGCATTATCAGCTTGATGTATTTCCACTCCCGCGCCATGACTCAGGATGTCGATGCTATCTTTCCCGAGAATCCGGCCAACAAACAGTTGCTGATTAAACTGATCAAGCAGGTCGGTGAAGAAATGGGGTTGGCGGCTGATGAAAAATCGCTGTGGTTCAATGACAGCGTGAGCTTTTTCGGTCTGGAAACCACGTCCAATGTTATTATTTTTCAGCATCCCTTCCTGGTCTTAAAAGCCGCGAGCTGGGAAGAACTCCTGGCCCACAAAGTTCACGCCTCACGCCATGACAAAGACATTCAGGATGCGGTGCGCCTGTTGAAAGAAATCAAGGGTAAGGAGAAAGAGCAGATTTACGAGGCCGTAAAAAAGTACGCGCCTTTTACCCCGCACGTCCCGGAACCCTTGCTGAGAAAACGTTTTGAAGGGGTCTGGAATATCGCCTTCAAGAAATAGCCTGGGATTTCGTCATGACCGCCAAAGAGAAGTTCCTGACCCAGAGGCAGCGTTACCAGCCGGTGACATTGCCGCAGGACTTCTCCGATGAGGAAATGGCCAGGGACTGGACGCTATCTGAGACCGACAAGAAAGAAGTCAATCGCTACCGCACCAACTCCCGCTTATTCATTGCCATCCAGCTTTGCGCCGTGCGCCTGTATGGCCGCTTCCTAGTGGAGGTCAACGACCTGTCGCCGCGCATTGTGAGCTACCTGAATAGCCAGCTTGAATTGCCGCCATCACTGACCATCAGCACCCCGGATCGAGATGCCACCTTTTCCGAGCAACGCAAGAACATCCTGACCTACCTGGGCTTTTCCAAATACGACGATACCGCACAGGCCAGTCTGGAAACGTGGTTATCCAAGCAAGCGGAACAAGGTTACTTGCCTGACGAATTGTTTCTGCGTGCAGAGCAATATCTTCTGAGTACCAAGGTAATATTGCCGGGGCCAAGTGTCATGGAGCGCTTGATTATCAGTGTCTGCTCCGATGTTCATGAGCGACTGTTTGAATCTCTCTACCAGCAACTGTCCGTGGAAATCCGGCAGGCCATCGATGAGCTGTTGATTGCCGCACCAGGTGATCAACGATCACTGTTCTACCTTCTGAAAGAATATCCACCTTCAGCCACCATCACCTCGATTCAAAGCTACCTGGAGCGTTATCGCTCCCTTGACGGTACCGGCATCGATGCCATTGAATCCAGAATCGTGGATCCGGCGTTTATGGATTACCTCTACAAACTGGCTCGCCGCTACAACGCCAAGGACATCAAACGGTTCAAGGAAAACAAGCGTTACTCGTTGATGCTGTGTTTCCTGCTGGAAACGCGCAAGGTACTGCTGGATCACCTGGTGAAAATGCATGATCAGTACATCCTGGACATGCTGCGCAAGGGCAAGCAGGTTCATGAGAAAAAGCACCGTGAATTTCGCAAACGCCAAAAGAAAGCCATCGATACAGTGCTGGACGCGACCCACTTGGTTCTGGACTGGCCGGATGAGAAGCCGCTGACCAAGGTGGATCTGTGGCAACGCATCGATGAAAAGAAGCTGCTGGAATCGGTGGATGATTTGCATATCTTCAAGCGCCTGGAAGAGCGCGGCTACGGTGATTTGCTGCTGGCTCGCTATCCCAGTTTGCGCAAGTATTTCCCGGAGTTCCTGCACCTGCCGTTCCAGGCCAAACCCGGTACTGAACCCCTCCTGAAGTCCATACAACTGATTCGCCAGCTCGATGCCGGGGAGCTGAAAACCCTGCCCGATGACGTGCCGACCTATTTCATTCCCAAAGAACTGCGGCGCTGCCTGAAAGGCAAAAACGGCAAGATCCAACGCAACGCCTGGGAGCTGGGCGTGGCTATGGCCATGAAGGAGGCCTTGCGCTCCGGGGATCTGTTTGTACCCAAAAGCAAACAGCACGTGTCTTTCTGGGATCTGATGTTGAATCAGCACCGCTGGGAGGACACCCGCGAAGCCGCTTATGAAGACCTACAGCAACCGTTCAAAGACCAGGTGAAAGCGCAATTGATTCTGCAATTCCACCAAAGTGTGGGGGAAGCGGACAAGCGTTTCGGCCTGGATACCTTTGCCGACATCAAGGATGGCAACCTTAAACTGAAGCGCGATGACAAGGCAGAAATCCCTGAGGCGGTGAAGAAACTCCAGAAGGTCATCGATGCCAGTATGCCCACCATTCGCATTGAAGAATTGCTGATGGAGGTGGACAGGGAAACCAATTTCACCCGGCACTTTATCCCGGTGCAGCAACATCACTCCAGGCCCAAGAATTTCTATAAAACGCTGATTTCGGCCCTGATTTCCCAGGCCACCAATCTTGGTGTCGTGGCCATGAGTGCAAGCGTTGATGACGTAACTGTGGACATGCTGCGCCACGTCTTGCAGTTTTACGTGCGCGAAGAAACCATTACGGCGGCCAGCGCCGAGATCGTGAACCAGCACCACCAATTACCGTTCAGTGAGGTACACGGATCCGGCCAGGTGTCGTCATCGGATGCGCAACGCTTCCGGATCCGGGCCGACAGCCTGTTGGCGGCCTATTATCCCCGGTACTACGGCTACTATGAGAAAGCGATCGGCATCTACACCCATGTGTCCGATCAATACTCGGTGTACAGCACCAAGGCCATTTCCTGTAATCCCAGGGAAGCGCTGTACGTCCTCGATGGAATATTGGAAAACAACACCATTCTGAAGATCCGCGAACATACCACCGACACCCACGGCTACACCGAAATTATCTTCGCCTTGTGCTATTTGCTGGGGTATTACTTCATGCCCCGGATCCGCGACCTCAAGGATCAACAGCTCTACCGGGTGGAGCGTAACGTCAATTACGGCGTGTTCACGCCCTTACTGAACAAGACGGCGGATCTGGATATTGTTGAAGAGCAGTGGGATGAAATGATTCATGTGGCCACGTCGTTAAAGGAACGCACGGCTCCGGCACATGTGATTGTGGAGCGACTGACCAACAGCTTTCCCTCCGACCGGCTGGCGAAGGCCTTCACCAACCTGGGCAGGATCATAAAAACCGAATACATCCTGCGTTACATTACCGACAAGGATTTGCGCCGCACGGTTCAGCTCCAACTCAACAAAGGCGAGTATCGGCACAACCTGCCGCGCTGGATCTTCTTTGCCAACCAAGGCGAGTTCACCACCGGTGATTACCTAGAGATTATGAACAAGGCCAGCGCTTTAAGCATGGTGTCCAATGCGATCCTGTACTGGAACACCTCCAGGATCAGCAATATCGTTGATGAACTCAGAAAGCAGGGTGAGACAGTGGATGACGACCTGCTGGCTCATATCTCCCTATTGCCATATAAACATGTATTGCCCAATGGCACTTACTTTATTGAACAAGAGGATGCGAAATAGATGGGCGAAATCCACAACTTCCTGCCACGCCTGACAGTCAATCAATTGTTGATCCGCGATCTTATGGCCGCGCAAGCGCCGTGTTTCGCCTTGGGTTATGTGGAGGATCGGAAAGAAAAGTGCGGTTTCATCGCGGTGCGGCCAGAGAGTCCAATACCGAACCAGGTAACGCAGCGAGGCATGAACTTCGGCCACTCAGTTCTTGGCACAAGCCAGTACAAGGTGCTTCACTTTGGGTTTGAATTCTATGGCCATGCGACGTATCACGGCCTGGTACCTGCCGGAAATCCGATCATTCAGGCCGTAATTGCAACCATGCTGGATACCCAGGACTACTTTTTCTTCGCCATCAATCCGGATCAAACCGTCACAGCCTTTCGATCACAATTCGAGGCCCAAGACCTTGCGGGACTACGTACCAACCAAGAACAATTTGGCGAGGACAGCTGCTCTTTAGAGCAGTACGAAAGCGCGGTAAAGACCTTTACTAAAAACCCGGATCCACCGGGTACAGTGATGAACTGGGTATGCAGAAATAACTGGGATTACCTGGATTTAAAGAAGTATCCGCTAGATCTCAATCCCCGGCCATGAAATGAGGCAGGTGAATATTGCGCAGGAATTTACGGTTTGAGGTGGATCCGTGAAGGCGAAACCGTAAGTTTCTGTTCAAATGCCCCCGCTAGTCCTGTCTGTGCAATCCTGTCAGCTACCGTCGGTATGCCTAACGGCCGCATCCTTCCATCCCCTTTGGGGATCTCAACAAGCCTCACCGGCGGAGGAAAATAGCTCCCAGACGACATCCGATTCCAGATCCTATAGAGGTTATCCTTCAGATCCTTCTCAAACGCCTTCAGAGACTGGCCATCAACCCCGGCCGCACCACGATTCTCCTTGACCCGTTTGTATGCTTCCCATACGACGTGCTTGGAAATACTAAACGACTTTGCCTTATCCATAAGCTCCTCCCATTGCTGGTTGACTCATGAACAAGGCCGGACAGTTCAGCCCCTTCGCTCCATCCGCATTACCGGACTTCATCACTACTACGGGCTGATCCGTCCCTGCGCTCTGCATCGGTACTCTCGTCTTCATGGGGCCTCCACTTCGACTTCTCCCTTAGCATCAGAGCGCCAGGTTCCCACGTTCCGCATGGAAGCCTGAACCAGGCTCGCGCCACCTTTCTGCCGGCCACCATCTGGGCAGTAAACAGGTTCCCCCCAGACTCTGTCCCGGACCCGATAAAGGAGCCCGGTTTCGATGACGTCTGTATCTTTTCGACAGCTCATCAGTGGTTCACTCACGTTCGCCTTCCTGGTTCTCACCTGACGAAGTCTTGCCTCGCCTTTTCCTGGACCGCTCACCACCTGGGATCTTATCCCCACGCAGCGCCAGGCGGTTTGGAATCTGATCCTGTAACCCGATTCCGAGGGGCCTCCCCTCATCTTCCATGCAGCATGGCTGCTCCAATGTAGCCTTCTTTTTCCAGGCTACCTCTTCGCGCCTTCGTGGCGCACTTTATCGCAGAAACCTATATTCTGTGCGGAGCCACGAGATCTGAAAGATATCGTTACACTTGATTGGCTGTCCAATTGTTATGATCTGCGATGAGGCTGTTGAAAAACCCCAAGCTAGAAAATGGCAAAATAAACGAGCCTACAGGATGCACGACATTGCGTTTGTCTTAAAGCAGGCTTGTGTTTTGATGTCCGATATTTGATAGTTTTTGATCCTGCAAGACTTTTTCAACAGCCTCGATTGATATCTTAATAAAGCCCGATGCGTATTATGCAGAAACTGTATAAGCCTCCGTGTTGCGGCTAAATCTCTTATAAGTTGATGATAATTAGATTATCTTATGATATTGTTCGATGTGTAAAAGGTAGATGAAAATACCCAGATATGGGGCTTAAAAAGAAACTGTATAAAACAGAGGCTAACCTTTGCATAATTGTGGAGGGACTCATGTTTACCAAAATCAAAAAGATAGACAATTACGCTGTTTTTAATAATTTTGATTGGAATGCGACCGTCCGTGACAAGGGGAATAATGTAATCGAATTCAAGGATATCAACATAATTTACGGCCGCAATTATTCTGGAAAGACCACTTTATCCCGCATGTTTCGTTCTCTTGAAAAAGGCAGGCTGAACGAAAAATACCCAAACGCTACTTTTGAGTTTGAACACACGGGTACTGATCGAATGTGTCATTTAGATGTAGCGAATTGCTCATATGATATTCGGGTTTACAATAGGGATTATATCAGCGAAAATCTAAAATTACTAATAGATGACGACGGGAAAATACAGCCGTTTGCGATACTTGGTGAATCCAACGTTGCGACTGAAAATGAGATTGCCGAAAAAGAAAAGGAATTAGGTAGCGAAACTGACAAAACCGGCCTGAAATTTGAGCTGAAAATCAAAACAGATGCTCATGCTACCAAAAAGTCAGAAAAGGAATCGGCCGAATCGGCTCTTGATGGCAAGCTCAAGATCAAAGCCAACCAAAGCATAAAGACAAATCCTATATACAATGATGTCAATTACACCATAACAAAAATCAAGGCTGATATTGATAAAATACTAAGAGATAAGATGAAATTGTTAGATGATGAGGAAGTTGTATCCAAAAAGAAGCTTTTAAAAGAGGAAGGTAAAGATAATATTCCATCAATCCCCAAATACAACGCATCTTTCAGCTCACTATATCAAAAAGCCGAGCAGATTATTTCCAAAGAAATCAAGCCGACCAAATCGATTCAAGAGCTATTAAGTGACCATTTATTACAGGAGTGGGTCCGGGATGGTATTGAGCACCACAAAAACAAAAGGACCAAATGCGCGTTTTGCGGAGCGGTTCTTCCAGATGATTTATGGGATAAATTGGATGCTCACTTCAGTAAGGAATCGGAAAACCTTCGTGAAGATCTCAAATCCCTGGTCGTGGATATTAATACAGAAAAAGAATCAGCCACAAAAATCACTACTATCAGTGAGGAGCAGCTCTTTTCCAGTCATCAAGCAAAGTTAAAAATTCAAAACAAAACCCTTCAAAAAGAGATAATAAAATATAAAAATATCTTGGACAGACTCATTGCAGATGTGGAAAATAAAAGAAAGAATATTTTCCAAACCAAGACATTAGTTCTGCTTAAAGACAATTCATCCTCGATCAATGATTGCTTAGATGAAATTAACAAACTGATTCGTGAGCACAATGAACAATCAACATCCCTGATCGATGATCAGAGAAAGGCTAGGGAAGATCTGCGCTTAAATGAGGTTGGAACATATATCAGGGATATAAGTTACGCTGACGAACTGGTAAAAATTAAGAAATTAGCTGATGACGAATTGGCCAAGCTGAAGGATGTACAAAAAACATTTGGCAAAATCAAAAAATTAGAACAGGAAATCGCTGAATTAAAAACAAAAATGAAGGATGAAAGCCAAGGTGCCGAAAAGGTGAATGAATATTTAAATCATTATTTCGGACACAAGGGCCTTCGCTTGGCCGCAGTTGATGGTGAGGATGAATCTGGAGTAAGCTTTAAGATCTTAAGAGGTGACGACGAAGCACACAATCTCAGTGAAGGCGAATGTAGCCTGGTAGCGTTTTGTTATTTCATCGCGCGGCTTGATGATATTGACACAAAAAACAAAGAGCTGATAATTTGGATTGACGACCCGGTATCGAGCCTTGATTACAACCACATATTTTTCATTTTCAGCCTGCTTGAAAGTGTATTGGCAAAATCATACAAGAAGGATGATGGATCAAACGGATACCATTACAAACAGCTTTTTATTTCGACGCATAATCTAGATTTCTTGAAATACTTAAAACGCCTTTCCAGGGCGAATAAGAAGGAAGAATCGCAATATTTTTTTATTGATAAAATCAGTGAAAAAGAAAGCAAAATACGAGTAATGCCCGATTACCTAAAAAACTATATTACTGAATTCAATTATCTATTTCATCAGATTTACAAATGCACTCAAGTTGATGAAAACAATGATGAACACGATTGTTATTACAATTTTGGAAATAATCTACGGAAATTTCTAGAGGCATATTTGTTTTATAAATATCCTGTCCAGGGGGATATAAAAGATAAGCTTGGCCTGTTTTTTAAGGAAGATCAGGCCGCGATTGATTTAACAAACCGGCTGAATAATGAATTATCTCATTTAGAGGAAATATTTGACCGGAGCATGCGTCCTATTGAAATTCCAGAAATCCCTAAGCTCGCGAATTATGTTCTATCTAAAGTGAAAGAAAAAGATCGTGATCAATACGATGCATTATTGAAAAGCATTGGCGAACTTTAGTTGAACTAAACCGCTGCCGCGGAGGGTAAAACCGTTTCTGAAAAAGCCAAGTTATAGCCAGAACGCCTTACATTTAAAGCCCACTATTTCAGCCCGTTGATCATATTCCTGTAAGATACTTCCTTGTTCCATAAACTCTTTCAAGACAAGGAGGTATCGAATGACAGAATTACGACAGAAGATGATCAGAGACATGCAATTGAGGAGACTGGCGCCCCGTACGCAGCATTCCTACGTGGAAGCCGTGGCGGGATTGGCGAAGTATTACCGCAAATCACCGGACATGCTGAGCAAGGAGGAGGTACAAAACTATCTGCTCTACCTGGAACACGAACGCAAGCTTGCCTGGAGCTCGTGTAACATCGTGACCTGCGGGTTGCGTTTCTTCTATGACATCACCGTGCAGAATCCGGATATGCGCTTGGCCATACCGCCGCGCAAGAGCCAGCGCAGGCTTCCTGAGGTCTTGAGCCGGGAAGACGTGGCGCGCATCTTCGCCTGTGCCGCCAATCCCAAGCATCGGCTGCTGCTCATGACCACCTATTCAGCGGGCTTACGAGTCAGCGAGGTTGTGCGTTTGAAGCACGAGCACCTCGACGTTTCCCGTATGACTATCAGGGTCGAACAGGGCAAGGGCAACAAGGACCGCTACACGCTTCTTTCCGAGCGTCTTCTGGAAGAACTGAAGGAATACACAAAGCTCTATCATCCCTCAGCCTGGCTTTTCCCCTCGGTCAAGAAGAACACCCCGTTGGACATCACCACGGCGCAGAAGATCTACACCACCGCTCGGCTGAAGGCCGGGATCTGCCATGGCAGAGGCATCCATACCCTTAGGCATTGTTTTGCCACGCATCTCCTGGAGGACGGCGTCGATCCGCACACCATTCAGAAACTCCTGGGCCATCGCCAGCTCTCCACCACGGCCAAGTACCTGCACCTCACCCGCCAGAGACTCGCCAGTGTCAGAAGCCCGCTGGATCGCGGGTGAGAGACCGTGTTGCCCAGATCCCCCGGCTGGGAGGTGGCCGACATCTTCCGGGAACACGGGGACACCTACCGAAGCACGCATGCTTCACCGCTAGCGCACCTCAAGGTCATGCATGCCATTACGACGTGTCGAACGCCTCATCAGGGCGGCCATCTCGAACGCTGCGATACCTGCGGTCACGAACGTGCGGTCTACCACTCCTGCCGCAACCGTCATTGCCCGAAGTGCCAGACGCTCACGAAAGAGCGCTGGCTCCAGGCACGCATTGCGGATCTCCTGCCCGTGAGGTACTTCCACACGGTCTTTACCCTGCCGCATGCCCTCAACCCCCTTATACTCTGCAACAAGGAGGTGATGCTCGCCGTCCTCTTCAAGGCCGTCGGCCAAACATTGCTGGAGTTCGGCCGCAACAACCTGGGCGGCAGGTTGGGGTTTATCGCCATCCTGCACACGTGGGATCAGGTCCTCATGGACCATGTCCATCTCCATTGCGTGGTGCCGGCCGGAGCCCTTGCCGAAGATGGCAACCGGTGGATACCGAGCCGGAGCTCGGGCTATCTCTTTCCAGTGCGCGCCCTCTCACGTGTCTTTCGTGGGAAGTTCATCGCCCTGTTAGAACAGGCCCGGCGCTCAGGCCAGCTGATCTTTCCCGGACGGGCGGCCCCCTTGGGTACCCCTGAAGGCCATGCGGACCTTATCCGAAGACTGCGCTCCCAGCCATGGGTTGTCTTCTCCAAGCAGCCGTTCGCCGGTCCGGAACAGGTGCTTGATTACCTCGGCCGTTACACCCACCGCGTGGCTATCTCCAATCATCGCATCCTTGCGCTCGATGGCAACCGCGTTTCGTTTTCCTACCAGGACCGCCGTGACGACACCCGCAAGGTTATGACCCTGGATGCCGACGAGTTTATCCGGCGCTTTCTCCTGCATGTATTGCCGCAGGGCTTCATGCGCATCCGTTCCTTCGGGTTCCTCGCCAACCGCACCAAGAAGCAGAGCCTGGAACGGATTCGAGCCTTACTCGCACATACCCCCCAACCCAAACCAGGGGCGAAAACTCCGCGCGTGCTCATGCTCGAACTCACCGGCATCGACATCACGTCTTGTCCTCGCTGCGGTAACGGCGTCATGCATACCGTCGCTGAAATCCAGCCACGCATGGCAGCGTCTCGCTCCTTCTATCCCATCGGTCTGAATTCCTCGTGATAAACCGGGCGTTCACATTCCTTTCCGTCTTATTCCGTTTGCTCCGCCCAGGAGTGCGGGAATGGCTCGCGCTATCGCGGCTCCATGTCTCGATTTGCTCTCATTCAGAGCCGATGAATCAGCGTGCGGATACCGATTCCATAACACAGAAACGTCGTGCACCCCTCCCTCGATACCCAATCAAACCCCATTATCCCTGTTCATGTAGCGACCGGCGCAATACAATACCCATAGCATCCAGCCAAGTCCCACGCGGCTTAGTCCAACCGCATTTTATCCATCATCCCGCCCGCGTTTAGCTCCTTTTGATTACCACCTCATGCCTCTCTTGTATCACCACTCTCCTCCTGCTATAATCTGGCCGGGACGACGGATAAAACGCTTTACGTTAGGTGGGCTAAGCGATGTCCCTTGATGAATTGGACGATCTAGATCAGTTCCGTCTCATCGTTGAGCAGCTCGAGGTTTGCCGCGATCTGGTGCTTCCGAATGTTGCGCATAACTCACGAATGGCGTTGATCCTTCTCGATAACGCGGCAGAGGTCATTCTCTATCGTGTCTCGCGAGAGGCATTAGAATCTGATGAGTTCACCCGCTTGATCGTACCGGCGCGGTTCTTATTGAAGCAGCGAAACGCGATGGAACGATTCTTCGAGCCGAAGTTGGATTATGTGGCATCCAAGAAGGACATTGATGTGAGCTCGGTAGAAATGCTGCGTGTCCTTCATCACTACCGAAACGCCGCAGTCCATCGGGACACCCATAACCCAACAGTCATACCGATCCTCGCGCGTCTCGCACTCCTAGCCGTCTCCGACCTCTTCGCAAGCACTCGCGGGGGCGTTCGCCCGTCCATGGCTGGCGGGTATGCGGAGCCCATCGACTGGTTGGCGCCCTACAGTCTGGCAGGAACATTTATTGACTACGACACGGCAGCCAAGCAGATTGCGCTACAAATGAAAACTAGCGTTGAAGTACCGCTTCCAGAGGCCCGTGGAGAGCTCGTGGATGATCTTCGGGAGCGCGTACGTCGCGTTCATCAGGTCCTTTCAAGTGAGTTACCTTGGGGCGACGATACTTGCCTGATTGACGACATGTTGAAGTGGTTCGAGTTTCGTCACCAGTTTCCCGATCTCGAATACAAGCTCTCGGAACGATACCGCTCCCTTCGCTACAAGATCGGAGAGGGGAGCGGCGACCAGGTATCACGCGATCAATTTCTTGCAGCCAAAGAGGAGTTCCAGGCAAAGTACAACGCCGAGTTTGCTTCGTATCAAGCGGAGTTCACGTGCGGGCGGCTCACAACCCTCGAAGAGTCAATCGACTCGGTGGGTCGAGCAACCGCGTTCAATCAACTCCTCGCGGCATATGCACAAGTCGACGAGACCGTCACGTTGTACGAGCGACTGGTTTGCTTGGCCCGCGATAGCTACGAAGCCTATGTCCAAATGGAGATCGACATAAGCCGTGGGAAGTAGAGCGTAACCTAACCAGCCGATCGAGACCGATGCCAGAAGAAGGCGCGACTCATCGCCAAGGCGTTACCATCTTCAGATGAGACCTACACAATCAAATGAAATTTGCAAAGTAGCGATACTGGCACGATAGCCTCAGAATATTGGACTCGCTGAAAATGCATGTATCTTGAGGATATTGCTGGTTGCCCCATTTTGCAGATTCCTTATAGAGATCGATAGTATGCATCTTCATTCAGCGAGATTAGATCTTCGGTGGAAACATTCACTTTAGGGGAGCATGTAGGAAAATCCTTTTATGCACAAACGATGTCGGACATGAAATAAATTGACAGACACTCAATTTTAGAGCGTATGTTGTCTAATCCTATGAGGAAAGTGACGATGCGTATTATGCAGAAACTGTATAAACCGCCAACTTATTGGAACATATACTGTAACCAATTGAATATAAATATATAAAATGTAATTGTTAGATGTGTATTACGAAGAAGGACAACCCGAAATTGGGCATATCACGAAACTTTATAAACAGAGGAGGGCAGAGCATGGACGGAACGTACGAGATAGGAACTGACCATATTCGCGCCTTAGCGATCCAGAGCCATGCGCTTGATGTGCAATTCGACAAGTTGTTCAACGCGGAAACGATCTGTGACAAGTCTGAGGCAACCATTCGGACGTATAACCGCCTTCTATCGACCACTCTTCTCAGTCTCGCTGTCGCGATCCGAGTTTCGCTTGCGAAGGAACCGGAGTATCGGTTGCTAGAGGGCCGGTTCTCAGCAGCGGGTATCTTTCTTGAAGGTGGCACACCGGGCAATACCTCGGGACTCACCGTCAAGGACATATGCGACAAGATCATTCACGCAGACCACATCTTCAAGCCGGTAGAGCACGGCGTTCAGGGCGCGTGCTGCGAACTCCGAGGCGAGTATCTGGGCAAGACGTGGGTATTCGGACTGGGTGTGCTGATCTTCAGTGAGTGTGTTCTGCAGTGGCTAGATGAACTGGATGATCGTCGTGGGACTCTCGGCGGAACTGCCATCTAACGAGCCGCTCAACCGGACCCGTGACCTCGCGGCGCAATCAACTTCGTGCTGCTAAATCGATGCTCAGTGCCGATTCGCGCGGGCCGGTTAGCTTTTTGTTGGGTGTCGTAGTGCGGAGGTAATCACATGATAAAAACGTGGAGCGGTAGAAGCAGTTTTGATTATAGTGGAACTGTTGAAACGGGTACTGATATCTTATATGGGAAACACAATAAAGTACGAGTAAGTGCTCAGCAGTATTATAAACTTCGTGAGCATTTTCTTCATAATGTTGTTCCTGTGGGTACATCCCGCACTGATGCGCCAAAAGGCAGTCTTGGTTGGTGGCTTCAAGCCAATGTCACGCGCACAGCTATTGCTTCTTATGTCGCTCCTATTCTTGTCCGTGAGGGGTACGCCAAACAGGAAGGTAAACACAAGATTCGTATAACAAAGTAGAACCACCCAACAAAGGCCTCCAGCGGACGGCTGAAGCCGCCGGTGAGCCGCAGTGTTGGGAAGGAGGTGTTCTTTTATGAACTTGCTTGTTCTTTCAGTTATCATTCTTGTTGTATTGGCTATGGTCTTCTTTATGTTCAAACAGCGCACATTATCTGGCTCTCTTGATGCTCCATGGCCGTTTTATGCAAAAAGACCGCTTTCGCAGCCTGAGCAAGTGCTTTATCACCGGCTAGCTACCTCAATGCCAGAGTGCATCGTACTCGCTCAAATTCAACTGTCACGGTTTCTCGGAGTGAAGAAAGGGTATAACTTCCACGAATGGAACAATAGAATCAACCGTATGAGCCTTGACTTCTTAATATGCCACAAGGACTCAACCATCATTGCGGCAGTTGAACTTGATGATAAGACCCATGAGAAAACATCTCGCGCTAAGGCGGACAAAAAAAAGGAGAAGGCATTGTCATCCGCTGGTGTTATGCTTGTTCGTTGGAATGTCAACGCACTGCCGGATGAAAATGCTATACGCCAAACATTCGCTAAATGAGTAGCTCCCCAACACGTTACGATTTCTTGATGCTATCTGGATAGAATGTCCTGGCTCACCAAACTCCAGATACAGGCACGCAATCGATCATTTATCCGTCCATCGATAACTCCATATAGCTTGAGGAAACCGGCAGTTGGCATTTATTGCAGATAGATTTTGGATAGCTTTATACTGCCTTTATGATAGGTAGATCAGACCATGATGTCGTGAATCGTGCCGATCGCCTGGTCTGCTTCATCCACCAGGGCCGCTCGAAGCCTGTGGCTGCATAAACCAGAGTACCCCTGCCCCACCGCTTATTGATTCCATCAATGGTTTTCATTATGGCTAGTTCTTTTGGACCTTCTTGGTAAGGATGGAACAGATTCATCTGTACTTGCCCCCTCGGCACGATACCGGCTAGCATGACGCCGACCTTGCGATAGGCCGGGCCCTGAATATAGAGATGTTCAACGAGTGCTTTGGCATACCGGATAAGATCCGGGGTAAATGCTGTTGCATTGGGCAGTTGAGTCGAGCAGGCATAGGTCTTGGGGTACCCATCGTTGAAGGGAAATTCGATCAGGTACACTTGAATGAACGAAGCCGCAGAACCCTGTTGACGCAGCTTTTCCGCACCCCGGGCAATGTATGCGGCTGAAGCCTCCTGCAACTCGTCCAGGCGGTACACCTTGCGGCCGAAGGTTCTCGAGCACATAATGGCCTTCTTCGGCGGCTCAGCTTCATTCAGCGGCAGGCAGGAGATGCCCCGCAGCTCCATAACCGTCCGGAGGCCAACAATGGTCATGTGCTTCTTGATCCAGGCATCCGGAGCCTTCGCCAGATCCAGGGCTGTATGTATCCTATACCGCTTCAGGAAGGCAGTGTGCTGGCCCCCAATGCCCCATATATCAGCTACATCGAAGCCAGACAGAATCTCTTCCCGGCATGACATGATATCGAATACTCCGCCGCATCCTGGGGTCTTCTTGGCGATTTTGCCGGCTACCTTTGCCAGGGTCTTGGAAGGTCCAATCCCTATCGATACCGGAATACCGGTCCATTTCTGCACCATTGCCTTGATCTGCTTGGCAAGTTCTACCGGATTGGCCGTCACGCCATCCAGACACAAGAATGCTTCATCGATTGAATATATTTCCATGTCCGGCGTGAATTCAGCCAGGGTATCCATGACCCGCTTGGAGAAGTCACCGTACAGGCTGAAATTGGACGAGAACACATGCACATGATGATGTGATATTGATTTTTGGATTTGATGCAATGGATCACCCATCTTGATGCCCAGCGCCTTGGCCTCGTTAGAGCGCGCGATCACACAGCCGTCGTTATTCGATAGCACAACTACGGGTTTGCCATTCAGGCGTGGGTTGAACACCCTTTCACAAGAGGCATAGAAGTTGTTGCAGTCTACTAATGCAAAGATCTTGTTCATGACTCACGCCTGGTGGATCACATAGGTTGCCACTGCCTCGTCCTTGTTTGCCATAATACGGGTTAAGAGCTTAGCACCATGTTCTGGCTGTGTAAATGATAAGACTGAATAGTAGGACCATATATGGACTTTTATGATCTCCTTGTTATTCTTGAGAGTATATAAAGGGGGATAACATTATGTGTGGCCGATTCATTCAGATCTCTGACCCAGAGAAGATAAAGGTCAGCATTTCTGACCTGGAGATAGATGATACGGTACGAGACAGATACAATCCGCATTACAATATAGCCCCGACTCAGAACATCCTAACAGTGTTGAATACCACTCCCCCCAGCCTCACATTTACCCATTGGGGTCTGGTGCCCTTCTGGGCCAAGGATAAGAGAATCGGATATAAGATGATCAATGCTCGTGCTGAAACCCTGACAACAAAGCCGTCCTACAGGGAGCCGTTCAAGAAATGCAGGGGCATCATCGTTTCAGACGGTTTCTATGAATGGAAGCAATCAGATAAATCAAAGATACCATATTTCATCCGTATGAAGAATCGGGAACCCTTTGCCTTTGCCTGCCTGTGGGACCGATGGGCAGATAAGGCAACCGGGGATATCTTGGTTTCAAGCTCCATCATCACCACCGATGCCAACTCCCTTATAGGTGAAATACACAATAGAATGCCCGTCATCCTTGAACCGCAGCACTATATGGTGTGGCTGTCTCCCGATCATGTGCCAGAAAAGGATCTATTGGACTGCCTTCATCCCTATCCGTCTGAGAAGATGGAGACATATGAGATATCAAAGCTTGTGAATAGCCCACGAAATGATTTCCCAGATTTAATCAGACCGTCAGAGGATAGTAAGTCGATTGGTCAATGAAGAGTTTGATCAAGCCCAGTATATCCTTGAACATCTGATAAATTGCCATAAATCATCAATAGGTTATGGATTTGGAGTTCCTTTCGGATTATTTAAAGTATGATTGTAATACGATATGTTATATATTAATTACATTAATAATTAAGAATTAGCTTGCTCTCTATGTGTATTGTTGATAATCAGCCCCTCCAAGAGGTTCTGCCTATAGAACCTCCCTCCTTTTTATGCGGGTCGCAATGACCTGCATTTTTTTTGCTCTGGATTTGGGATAGCTATCGTAGAGCGTTTTATCCATATATCATTCAATCCCTTTAAACGTTCCATTCAATAAATCAGGGTTTTTTCGGCCAATCTCGTATCACCAACGAGCTGTGATCTGGTTATTATTCAACAGATACAATATATTGCATGATTATTGGTCTTGTTTCCCAGCCTTGGCACAACGTATGCTTTATATTAAGCATCAAGTAAACATGAGGGAGGAAAGAACAATGAAAAGGATAGCTCAAACAACCATCGTGGCTCTCTTCGTTATCATGATTACTGCCGGGTTTGCATTTGCAGCCGAAGCAACTGCCGGCGCCGGAAATTTCCCTTATTTCCACCTGGGTTGCCTGATTATGGGCGGGCTCACCATCGTTTCCCTGAAGTATCGCTATGAAAAGATCTATCTCAGCGAGGCCGTCGGTTCCTTTGCTCTGTATGCAGTGCTCATTGCCCTATTCACGGCACCGGCTATCGAAGCAGTCAAAGGCTTAGTGAGCTAAGTTGGCAGGAGCGGATAATCCCGCCTCTCAAGTTAAGGGCGGGAGAAATCACAGGAGGTCGCCATGAAAGCGAGAATGACAGCCGATAGTAAAAACATCAACCAGATCATCATGCTAAGCGCATGGAGCTTCACGATCGTGGTGTCCTCGCTACTCTTCCTGTATATCGGTCGTCAGATCGATGTGACGCTGAACACTGAACCGGGTTTTATGATCGGGCTGTTGATTTTGGGTATATCACTCTGCATCCTCAGGCTCTATAAGGATTTCACCCATATGAACCAACACCTTGCTAGAAGGCGCCAACGGCGGGTATAAAAGCCAGGATGAAAAACATCGTTTAGACGCACCACGGCAAGAATATAAAAAGGTCTACAAGGTTCAACCTAAATGAACCTCCCTTTAGCAGGTCGCCAATGACCTGCCTTTTTTTGATCTGAATTTGGGATGGATAGGTCTCAGAAGAATATCTCAACTCTCGATACAGATTTCCAAAGTCCATATGTCTAATGGTCAAGAATCTCTCCGTGTTCATAACAACGAGAATTCTTATAGCGCGCTGTCGAACTTCTCCATGAGAAAGTCCAACTCTTTCCTGATCTGTAGACTGTCCTGACACCTGGCGTCCATAACCTCAAGAGCATGAATCACGCTGGTATGTTTGCGATTGAAGGCATTCCCGATGGACTCGAGCGTTTCATCCGTCAATTTCCGGCAAAGATAGATCGCTATCTGGCGCGGATGGTTGACCTCCTTTTTCCGTGAGGTGGACAAGAGAATTTCCTTCTTGATCCCATAGTTCTTCACGACCAGATCGAGAATCATCGATATATCCACCCGCGGTTTTTGCTCGATCACACTGCCTAAAACTTCCTTCGCCAGTTCAAGCGTGATCTCTCGTTTCATAATCGAGCCCATCGCCACGATGCTGAGAACAGCACTTTCCAGTTCCCGGACATTCGCGGAGGACTGGTCGGCAATATATTCGCCCACTTCGCTGTCGAGTTCATAGCCCTCTTTACGAGCCTTGGCCACAATGATCGCCAACCTGGTTTCCCTGTCCGGCCGTTTGATGTTGATCGAGAGCCCCGACGAAATCCTCGATGAAAGCCCCTTGTCCATGTTCGGTATGGAACAGGGGGGTCTATATCCGGAAAGGATAACCTGGGTGCCGGCACTCACAAGATCATCCATGATCCCCGCAAACTCCACCTGGGTCTTTTCCTTGCTTGCAAAGAGATGAATATCGTCCAGGAAGAGGATATCGAGCTTGGAAGCGCGATAGGAGTTCTTAAAAGCCGCTAAGGTGTTGTTGCGCACGGCCTCGACATACTCCTGAGAGAAGTCTCTGGCCGACATGTATCGAGCCCTGGTTTGGGGCCTCGACATAAGCGATCGGTTAGCAATCGCATGGCTTATATGGCTCTTTCCAAGTCCAATATCTGAATGAAAATACAGCGGGTTGTATCTACCCGTCTCCTGTTCGGACACTGCCATGGCAGCCTGATAAGCAAATGCATTCCCCTTGCCCACGACAAAATCCTCAAACGTGAACCGCGGATTAAGTCCGCTGATATGAGAGCATGTATGTGCAGAAGGTATTATCATCTGAACCGGTTTGGATACGGTAGCGCCCCTCCCCTGTTCGCTTGATGGACGAATTAAGAAGGCAGGCTCAATTTTTTCGCCAAAGACCTCCTGCACACTCCGTTGGATATGCCCCTTATAGCGGTTCACCACCTGATGCTGAATGAATGGTGTGGGGCAGGTTATGGTAAGGGTTCCATCATGGCATGTAAACTCGATTTGCTCCAATAAAGCCTTATCTGATGCATTACCAGCTTTAGATAAAACCGCCTTTGAAACTTCGATCAGATCCGTTTCCAGCATTCACAACCCCCAAGTCAATTTTAATCGGATCAGAATCAGAAGGCTGCGATATAGTCCTTCTGTATTCAGAGGTCAATCCCAGAAGAACCTGGCTAAAGGCAGATATGTTCGTGCCAATTATCGCTTATAAAAACAGCATGATGCACGGCATAATGGGGTCTCATGGCTGATGTGAGCCCCTGTTTTTTATCGACTGCAACTCTTGTCCTGGCCTTAACCAGATTGAGTTATGAACAATTTGTAGATAACCCAATGCCTATCATTATCTCGCAATTTCTCTGAATATCTTTCGCGAATGCACCCATCATACATTACCGCATGTTGCCGCGTAACGGTCCATATTCTCCTAGACCATCATCATGCTGTACATTGAGCAGCAGAAAACAACAGGAGGAGTCGCCTCTCATCACCTACCTGAAGGAAGGGGTCTCCTGGCGACGAGGGATAAATGTCATCTCACCGGGGAGGGGCATAAAGATCCTTGACTTATGTAACCCGTTACGTTATAGGTTACACATGATCCTTCGCTTTCGTCATAAGGGTTTAGGGCGGCTATTCTCAACGGGTGATACAAGCGGAGTATCTGCACAACAAGTGCGAAAACTTATGCAAATACTTGCCGTTCTGAATGTAAGCCAAGAGCCCAACGACATCGACTTGCCTGGGTTCCGGCTCCATCCCTTGAAAGGCGAACGGAAAGGACAATGGTCAGTATCCGTATCTGGTAATTTACGGGTTGTATTCGAATTTAATGGCGAGAACGTTACAAACGTTGATTTGATCGACTACCACTGACCGCGAGCAAGGAGGACATTATGAAGATGCATAACCCGCCGCACCCAGGAGAAATCATTCACGATCAGTGCCTTGAGCCGCTTGGCCTGACGATCACAGCAGCAGCCAAGGGACTAGGGGTAACACGTAAAGCGTTATCCGAGTTGGTGAACGGACACAGCGGCGTTTCGCCGGAAATGGCGATACGCCTGTCAAAGGCTTTTGGGGGCAGACCCGAAACATGGCTACAGCTGCAAATGCAATATGATCTTTGGCACGCCGAACAACGTGCAGACAGCATCAAGGTAACACGATTTCCCGAGCATGCAGCGGCATAATGGAGGGGTACACCTATATCAATGCCTCGATCATATTGCCAAACGCTCCTCGGCAAAGTGCTGGCGAACCTTCGCTGCGATCTGACGATCCGTCATCTTGTCAACTGTTTCAATGCCTACGACGCGTCCACTGAGGTTAATTCCTTCAAGACGTTCTTTCAGTTCCTCCTTTGCCTTACCAGGACCCAATATCAGAATAGATTCTGCATCACGAATACAAGCAATTACCGCATCATAGTAGATGTTGAGATGTCCTGTAAAAGTTCTCTGGTGTCTATCATCCGCAGGTACCAGCTGTGATTCATAGGGACCTTTAAGAGGTGAATCACCAGAGCGTCGGAGCTGTTTTTCAACCTTCGATATTATCAGTTCTATCTCTTCCCCTTTATCTGTAACAGTCATTACAATAGCTTTTCTATGGTCAATCCATAGACCTACTTTTGTTCTCATCTATATCTCCTCTGTTTGAGAGTTCCGTCTAATTATGTATTAGCAAATGGTCGGCCAATAGCTGAGGGAACATCATAAGCCGGGATTAATCCATTTATAATGGTAGATTAGATTAATAAGAGAGAACAGCAGAAAAGTAGGGAATGATTCGATTGACCTCAATATATTGAGGTTCCACCAAATAGTGTGGCAAAACGAATCTGTTTATCTTTTGTGGCCGTCCTCTCTTATTCATCTAATTGTCTGTTATTAATGAAGGACTCACAACTTCTGATTTACCTTCGGCTATTGGCCGACCATTTGCAATTTTAAATGATTGCTCTGCATTCATCTAACGGATGGGCATCTTTTGGAATACATCCGAATCTGCTCAAAAGTAATAACTGAATTTGGATGACTGCCAGATAAGATCATGCGATGAGCAACGAAAAGCTGTCTAGGTGAAAGTCTATCCGATCAAAGAATTGCCGGATAGCAAAGAGATTCTGGATTTCCAGAGGAAGCAATTAGCCGTTTTCAACATGTACTTCAAAAAGGATTATTGGGCCATAACATGGGTGAGAACGATTATGAAGGAACTTGGACTCTTTCTGATGGCGAGAAGCTAACGTTGCGCCACATCGCACCTGCCGATGCCGCCAGAGAGCAAGCATTCGTACATGGACTTTCACCTGAGTCAAGCTACCTCCGCTTTCATGGTACGATCAAAGACCTTGGCAAGAAAGAGTTAAAGGAGTTTACGGAACCTGATGCGCGAAACGCAGTTGCCATGGTTGTCCTGCGAAGTGGAGAAAAAGGTGAAGAAGAAATCGGTGTGGCGCGATATGTGATCGATCCGGATCGGGCGAACTGTGAGTTTGCAATTGTCGTTGCAGACTCATGGCAAAAGCGGGGCATTGGGACAAGACTGATGAATGCATTGATAAGGCACCTTCAGGTAAGTGGGGTAAAACAAATCTCTGGCTCCGTCATAAAAAGCAACGCGGCCATGCGCTCGTTCATGAAGCAGATGGACTTTGAAGAAATTGATGACCCTGACGATCAGTCAACCCTGTTAGTCACAAAACATTTAGATTCCTCAGAGAGGTAATATGCTGAAATTATCCGATTTTAAAAAACTGGCAGAAAAGCCCAACGCCGAAAGGGCCTTCTTAAGTGTCTATCTGGCGGGACCGCTCGGCGATTACATGCGCATAAGGTCACGGCGGTGCTTCTCAATGATCCCTCATAAAAGAGCTCAGTTCGTGGCATACCCCTCGATCCGCTCGATGAGGAAATCGATCTCTTTGCGTACCTGGAGACTTTCCCGGTACTTGGCATCCATGACCTCCAATGCGTGAATTACAGAAGTGTGCTTTCTAGAGAAGGCTTGGCAGATGGATTCAAGCGTTTCTGCGGTAAATCGCCGGCAGAGGTATATGGCCACCTGGCGCGGATGCATGACCTCCTTGCGCAGGCCAAAGTTCTTGGTCACGAAATCCTGGAAGTAGTGTATGCCCACTCGTTTCGGTCTTTTAAGGGTCCCCCCGAGGATGCCAGGGTTCTAAATTCGGAGAGTTCTGGAAATATCGTGTGGGTGACTGGCGAATAATCTGTAAGATTGATGATAAACGAATATCTGTATTCGTCCTCCGCATCAGACATCGAAGCAAGGTATATCGCCCCTAATCAACCGATAGCCTTAGCGTACGATTTTTTCCGAATTCTGCGTTCCCCCCAATTTGTAAAAAATTCCTTGATCGATAATTCTCGCTAATCATGGAGATATCTGATGATATCTTTCAAATCACATCTGGTAGCTAAGCAATGTCTCCCCTGGAGCGCGCTCGACGGAAACTTTACGTTTCATTGGCTCACATGTGTAGGTGAGGTAACAGTCAACCCGTGGGTCGCTCAAGATACTCGCGGTGAAAGCAACAAGATTTGTTCCCTGGCATCGTGCGGATGGAACGAGCATCCCCGGATGATTTTCCTTGTGTACCCTTTCTGCGATCTGATGGGTATAACTGTAGTGCTCCGCAACCAGCTCCGGGTGCGATTTTCGTTTTCCACTGAGGTCGATCAGAACCGCTCGACAATGCAATAAGTAGACCGCCCGTTCCCGGATAATCGGTTCGGCGATGCCCGAAACGTGAAGCTCGTCCTGGATCATGTGAAACGCTGTCTCATAGATGGATGTGTCCAGATTGAGTGAGCCATACCACACGCCGAAAGTGCCGTCGCCGTAACGGGAGCTTAGATACGGTTCATGGATGAAAGGATACTCGATCGCCATCGTATAGTGGAAACCACGATTGATAATGCCGGAAGGGATCTCGGCCTTGACGCGCATCTCAGCCGCGATGGCCACCTTGCTTGAAAACTCATCACCACCTGTTAGATCATCGAATAGATCGACCGATGTCCTCAGCGATACGATGTTCCGATAGGCATCGTCGTTGAAGTCGCGGGTCTTGTCAAAAAGCACTCAGCGGCCTCTGACGTAGTCGAGATAGCGGCTTACCCTTGCAATGCCGATGATGCCCTGCTTGCACATGATCTCCAGCGGGGTGTGATTTTCGAAGGCGCTATTGCGTTGTTTAACCCAGGAGTGGCGGAAATTTTCGTTTTGGGGATAAAGCATGCGCAAAGCCTTATGAATGGCGAGCAACCACCCTACCCGGTCAAGCGTGTCGCGTGAAAGAGGCAGGGCCTCGCCTTTGGCGTATTTTGCCAAGAGTGATCTGCTGCGAGGGCTCAAACCCAAAAGATCGAGTTGTTCGGCTGTTGAGAGCTTCCAAAGTTGAAACAGCTTCATGACCATTTTTGCAAGGGCCGCGCGCGATTCCTCAGATTCAACAACCGGTTCCTCGGTAACCAGTTTTCGGGCTGTTTCCATCAACATACCCCTTTCTGTGTTTATCTTTAGTCATTATTTGCTTAATTGTCAACATCGACATAATGATAGGGATACTTAAGGCGAAAAAAGCTCCAATGGGTCCTTCTCGAAGAAGGCTATCCACATCAGAGCTGCTCTGTTCCGCCGTCCTTGGCGTATTTTTCAAACCATACTGGCTTCAACTCCTTGCTGCCGTCCGTAAACAATCAGGGCTTTCGTCTGTACTGAACATCCTGCGTGTGCGAAATTTCTCCAGCTTGCCGCTGTTCCATTGAGATATCGGCCGCAGGTAACCGGTGACCCTTGAATACACCTCGGTTACGGAGCCGCATTTCGGGCACTCCGGCTGTTGGCCGGTCAGATATCCATGGCTTGGATAAATGCTGAAGGTCGGGCTGAAGGTGAAGTACGGGAGTCAATAGGTACTGCATATGCGAAGGATGTTACTCTAAACGCACTCTTTCAAAGCCAATCTGGTTATATCTTCTCGGCAACATAGCCGAGAGGAACTCTAGAATTCGTTTAGCAAGTTTTAGGATAGATAGATTATAAGATTATTATCTTATAATCCTGATAAGCACTTAAACTTTCTAAGCAATATCTGAGCGTCCTGCTAGATCAATTTCATATTTCCGGACACCGGATAACAATAGCATGAAAGAACAACTCTACCAGCTTGCGCTTCTTATTGTCCCCGTGCTCTTCTCCCTGACAATCCATGAGCTTTGTCATGGATATGCTGCTTTCAAGATGGGGGACCCCACGGCAAAGGCAGCCGGCCGGCTGACCCTCAACCCGTTCAAGCACATCTCCGTCATTGGTCTTCTGGCGCTCTTCTTGACCCGCATGATCGGCTGGGCCAAGCCCATCCCTGTCGATATCCGCTTCTTCAAGAACCCCCGCAAAGACATGCTGTGGGTCGCCCTGGCGGGCCCGGCCTCGAACGTGGTATTGGCCGTGATATTCGCGGTCATGTTTCGGCTACTATCCCCATACCTCGGTTCCGAAACGCTCCTTCCTGTAAAGGAGATGCTGGAATATATGGTGGTCATCAATGTGGGTCTGGCCATATTCAACTTGATCCCCCTACCCCCTCTCGATGGCGGCCGCATCATCGTGAGCCTGCTGCCGGAACGGATGGCCATAGCCTGGTCGAGGATTGAACCGTATGGAATTCTGATATTGATCGTTTTACTGGTTTCGCCGGTACTGGCTTATATAGTTATTCCCTTAGTGAAAAGTATTGTGAATGTGCTTATTGCTTGAAAATGTGCTTTAGATCTTTTCTAGCAACATCGACAATTCTGGTTAGTGCATTACAATAATTTTCGTAATAACGATCAAAGACCTCCCATGAGGGATTTGTATCCCAATGACCCCAAAAATACGGCCGACTTCCTGAAAGAAGCCGTCCGAACCAGGCAAAACATCCTGGTGATTGGTGGCACCGTCTCCGGCAAAACCACCCTCGCAAACGCCATATTGGATGAGATGTCCAAGTATGAGTGTGGTCATCATCGAGGATACCCTGGAGCTCCAGTGTAATGTCCAAGCTGTGTATCTCTCAGAACATGCGATGTTGCTGATATAACGGCCCTACTTAAAGCCACCATGCGTCTCAGACCGGACAGAATCATTATAGGCGAAGTCCGTGGCGGAGAAGCCCTTGGCTTGCTCAAGGCCTGGAACACAGGACATCCCGGTGGAATATCCACCATTCACGCAAATGGCCCGTGAGAAGGCCTCAGCCGGATTGAACAGCTTGTTCAAGAGGTTGTTCCGGGAGTGCCCAAAAGTCTTATCGCATCCGCTGTCAATGCCCTTGTATACATTAAAAGGTTTGGCAGCGGCCGTAAAGTCGAAAGTATTGCTGTTGTAGAAGGATGCCAGAACAATGAGTATAGACTCAGCATGTTGGAGTAATGGAAATAATTACTCGAAGAGTCGTAGTATTCTTTCAAATGTAGTCTGATTTAAATGCATATTTAGGTGTCCTCAAAAAATTTGCCTGCTTTGCCAATTGTCGAGTCCCTACCTCTCTCTCTGCACATTTTCATTTTGTTCCAAGATATGAGTTTAAACGTTCTGCAATACGCTTCCGACGCTCGACTAGGAAGAGCTTATACCCTTCCAACTTTAACAACTCACCGCTTGTTGGGATGCATTGAGCTTGGAAGGTTGCTCCGCCAAATTTATCGATTAAGGGTTGCAGATACTCGCTTGGGGCCTTGTCGTTGATAGCGCGATTCGTCTTGCCACCGATAAATGCAAGGTTAGCGATGTCGTCAGCCTCCCGAATGGTATAGATCTTCTTCAGTACAGCCTTTGGGAAGATGTGATGAAACTGCAGCCGGTGCTGTACTCCAGAGTGGTCCAAGGAAATCATAAGATTCGAATACCAGTCTTTGGCTTCAGCCGCGCGGAATGCGAGGAACATTGTCTTAAACAGAGCACTGCGCTGGTTACGGCCTTCCAACTCATCCGGGGTGATATCGAGCCGCCCGACTTGAAGCCGCAGGCGATCAATCAATGCTTCAACACTACCACCATCTCGAATGGTAGCAAGGTCCTGGTCGAGGATTGTTTCGCTCGATCCCCTGGAGAAACGACCTTTCGCGTTGGCCACCAGCACCCAGAAGCGAAGTCGGCTGGACTCCTCGGGAGTAATCAGATAGTCCCGTTTATGGCCGAAATAAGCCAATGCAACTAGGAGAAACGGCGAAGATAACAGTGCTGGGCTATCTATACCCACGTTGCTTTTCAGAAAGTTCATGGCGAACTCCATGCCGCGACAGCTTTCCTTCCAGGCTGACTGCAAAATCTCCAGAGATAGGTTGCCAACGGTCAGAAAACGTGACTGGTCAGTGGCGAAGGCAATCATATTTTTAAGATGCAGCCCCAAATCCAGGTCGAAGCCAGCCTTGGCGCACTGCTGCTGGAAAGCCTGGAAGGTCGCTAGTGAATTACGCCATTTGGCAGTTATCTGGGCCAGCGCCAGATCTGAGCTACGAAGCTTGGCTCCCAAGGAGTTGACTCGAACAAAAATCTCGGTCACTTCGTCATAGGACATGCTGCGCTCCAGAACATCCATGCGATATGAGTATTTGCGAATACTACGTAGGCGTGCCAGTCTCTGGCTGTATTTTGTATAACGAGGGTCAGTGAATTTCTCTATGCCAGCCCTTGATAAAAATGGCGCATCTTCGTCAGTTTTGAATACTTCTGATACCTTCACCCAATGGGGCAACTGTTCAAGTTTTTTAGTGGCAACAACAAACGTCATCTTGTCGAACCGTCGCTGCAGTTCGTCTTCGCTAGCGTCCATCTCATCCTCAATGAGGTCTTCCTCATTGGATTCTTCGTTCACCTCGGTAACTAATGCTAGTTGATCAGGGTGTTCGAGGTTGAACAATAGTTCAATAGGTCTCTTACGACCACGCACCTTAACCTGTGCACCCCTAATCACTGCCAACAGAGAGGTCAAGCGTTGCTGGCCATCGAGAAGCAACCGGGTGCTCTGATAGGGGTTATTCTGTTGTGTAACCGCGAAATCCTGCAACGGTACAGCCTCATCAGTCTCCCATAGCAGGATCGCACCAGAAGGATAGCCTCTATACAGAGAATCCATTAGATCTCGCACACGCGTCGAGCGCCAGATATATTGGCGCTGCATTTCGGGCAGACGCAACTCGCCACGTTCGATCATACCGACCAGTTCTTCTACAGATGCTTCAGCTTTAGCCATGATATCCTCTCAACATTTAATAATGAACGATTGCGATTAATAGCATACGAGATTGAAATTCAGCTAGGCTATAACCCACCGGTATCCCTCACAAATTATTAGGTCAATCGACGAGCTTTTTCTATTCCTCCTTTTGTAAGATGGAACAGTCTACCAGCGACAGGCTCAATATAGCCGTTTGAGCATAATGCCTTAAATGCATCATAATAGGCGGCCAAGGAGGCCGGATCATTCTCGTCTCCCATGTCTTTACCACCAGCCCGAATAATTGGATAAACTAGTTGATCTGCTTGGATGATGTAAAACTCACCCGATTGTGCTGCAGCCCTCAGTAGTTCTTTTTGAATTGAGTTTGGAAAGTGTTTTTTTAATAGATCCTTCCCCTTAATTACTAGCTCACAAATGCTCTTAAGGATTGAAATTGGATCATTCATAAATAGCATCCAGGAAACATCGCGATCTGTGCACTGAAATCATTCGAACAGTTCTCCTTGGGCATCATCAATTTTTGGCTTACGACTGGTTTTGCTGGGTTTGTTGGGTTCTGTGGGGGCCTGGTCTGCAGCGCGTTCATGGTTGAGGGCCAGCAGGCGGCGGAGGACTTCTTTGCGGGCTGTGGGGTTCAGGGTGTAACGGACGCGGTCGTTCTCGGGCAGGGTTTCAACATCATGGAAGCCGTGGCACAGGTCGAGATTGGTCCAACCATAGGTGTCGCGGATGGCATTGTCCAGTTCGCGGTGCAGGCGGCGCAACTTGAGGATGCCTTGATAGCCTGTTTCCGCCTCTTCTGGGGTTTTTTTGCTGACCTTGGTGACCTTTTCGGGCGTGAGTTCTCGGTCGTGGAATAGATTGTAAATGTCGGTCAGACCAAGCCAGAGTTGAAGCATGAGGCTGCGGCGGTGTTCATGGTAAGTTTCGCCAATGGATGCCAAGGCGGGATTAGCCGTCTGCCAGAGACCTTCAGGGAAAGGAAATGTTTCAAAGCAATCAGATGGCGAGTAGCGCAGCCTTGTTTCGAGTGCTCCGCTGTATTTCCGTGCCCAGACCTCGTGGATGGTGGATTGGACAACGGTGTATAGATCCCAACGGTCGGTTGTGAAGACGTAAAGGGCATGACTGAAAACATAGTTTGTTTGTAATGCTGAAAAATTGAGATATTTCGTCGTTGCAGCCGCAACAAAACAATGATTGATGAGCCGGAGATTTCTATTAAGACCTGGCCGATGTTCCGCATATATCCACCAGACATCACGATTTCTTGCCCTATTCTGAGTTTCCCTGATGGGTTTTACTTTCTCTTCTATAATGTGAAAGGGTTCCTCATACTGTTCAGCTTTGTTTCTCTCCCAATCGAAGAAGTTAATGATAGAACGGCTTGGGGCTTGATCTGGGTTGTTATTGACATCTTGCCCATTTGTTGTTGGGAAAATCACCTCTCGATTAATGGGATTCACCTGTATCAATCGTGCAGCCTCCTCATGGGTCAGCAGGAAACCATCTCCAAGAAAAATTGATCCTTGATAAACACGATCGGCGTTTTCAGGAAGTCCTTTCGGTTCTCCGAGATCCGCGCTGTCCTCAAAAAATGCACTGATGAATGGTACCTCCTTGCCATCGATTACCCGCTTTCCTTTCCATATTCCTTTATGGAAACCTACGAGTGAGACAACCAGATTGGCCCGGCCTGGCCACTTGATTCCTCGAACCGCAAAGTTAATCGTTCCGCCCTGACCCAATACCTGCTCTAAGCCATCCTTGCGGACATCACCATCCTTAATGGAGTTGGTAGTAATAAAGGCGGAAAAACCTCCAGGACGAAGAAGTCCATAGATGCGGCGCACGAAATAGACTACCAGATCACTTAATCCGGTTGGGGCATATTCCCACTTTACATAGGTACAGAAAGAATGACCGTATGTGCCACTCAGCGCTTGTCCGCCAAGATACGGCGGATTACCAAGGATACAATCAAATCCGCCCTGCTCGATAATCTCAGGAAATTCCAGAAACCAATTAAAGAAACGTTTGTTATGTGAAATGGCCCAGCTTGCGGCCGTCCCTTGGCTTTGCAGGTGGCGTTCACCCGTCCAATAGCGACGGAACTCCATATCGGTGAAGAGCCGGTCTCGATTTTCCGGTGTCTTGGGGAGATAGAACTGGGCGATCGGGATGGCGGCAAGCCTTCCCAGCAAACCATCTTCACGGCTTTGGGTGAATTCTTGATAACGCCGTTTCTTGTTTTCAATCTCAGAGGGGTTTAGTTCCGGTAGGCTGGCAATCTCACGCCAGTGGTTCAGATTTACATCAAGCTGATGGCGAATCTCGGGTGAGAAGTCAAGCATGGTCTGACTCTGGCGTTCGGCCTTGTTGCGCTTGCGGAAAATGGCGGCAGTTTCTTTATCATCACCTGGCATGGTCGTGAAGGCTTCTTCAGGCACGCCGCGCTCCATTTCCTCCTGCCTGGCAAAACCGACGATGGCATTGCCGCACTTGATGTGATGGTCCAGGAAGTTGAGCGGCTGGCCTGGAACATGCGCCTCCAGCCAAAGCGCCACTTTACACAGTTCCACGGCCAGCGGATTAAGGTCCACACCATAGATGCATTCATGAATTACATCACGAACAGCTGCACGGAAGGCCATGGGAGAAGGTTGCTCTTCACCGGTGCGGATAATGGCCAGTTCAGTTGCAATACGCCGGGCAGCGGCCAGCAAGATATGGCCGGAACCACAAGCGATATCCGCCACACGGAGCGAGAGGAGCGCCTTTTGTGGATCGGACTGTTTCAGCTTTTCAGCAATAAGGTAATCCAATGAATGTTTGATGAGCGGTTGGACGAGATCATCCGGGGTATAGTGTGAGCCAGTGGCAGCGCGTTCATCCCCTTGGGCGAAAGCGAACTCAAACCCTGTGCCCATGGGTATAAAGACCGGTTGGTATTCCAGCAGACCTTCATAGACTGAGCCGAACTCTTCCACATTGAGGGCGGCATAATTGACGCGGATGATCTGGCCGGTATCGGGGTGCTGATAGAGGCCCAGTGAACGCAGACAACCAAGCAGAACATCATTACCCAGCATGCAACGGGTAAACATGCCAATAGCCGCCGGACTGAACAGATCACCTGCCAACGGTGCAATACCGAGCTTTTTACCAGGACCACCAGCCTCAAAGAGGCGGAATGTTGCCAGCAAGGCCAGCCAGAGGTCATGTCGGCGGCGATCCGCCAGATAGCGTTTTTCTGAGAGGTGCCGCAGGCGCTGCAGGCTGTAATAGTTGGTATAGATTCGACGCTGAGCGCTGTCAGTTTGGGGCGGGAAGATGAGATCCCGCTCTTCAATCACGAGCAGGAAAAGGATACGATAAATCAAAGACAGCAGGGCATGATAATAGTCATACGGTTTGATCTCGCCGTTGGACACTTTTTGACGCAGATCATCATTGTCCGGATGGGCCAGAAATCCGTTGGCGAAGTCCTTGATGGCCTGCTCTACGGCACGGCTGAGACCATCACGGATACGAGCCCCGGAATCAAGCGAATCTTGATGATAGCGTTCTATGATGCTTTCATTGGCTGTCTCGTTTGAAAATGGCAGACGTGAAGCATGCAGCAGGCGGTAGAGGACTGCAAAATCAGCAAACAGACCATCGCTAAAAATACGATCAAGATCGAACTCAAGATAGGTGAGCTTGACCAGGCGCGAACTGTCACGCAGCAGGCGCAATATGCGGCCATTGGTGACCAGGCCATAGAGTTCATCCTGGAGGTTGAGATATTCCTGCACCATGCCGTGGGCCGACATGCGAAGAACAGCCTTTTCAGGTTTGCGGTCAAGCCCGGATGGTTCACGGCAACCAATAATGTGAATGGGGGTATTGCCTCGGTTGGTGACGCGATGCGAGATATTATAGAGCTTACCGCTCAGCTCTACTCCGCGCGGTTGATATTCAAGCTGATAGCCAAGCAGGCCCAGCAGTGGGACGATCCAGTTGTTGCGTGTCTCGGTAGTGGCTGGCGTTTCGGTTTTTAACGAATCAAGTTTGCGATTGAAGATACGCCAGTAATCCTGAGCATCGGCCCAGGCACGGACGATCTCATCCTTGACCTTGATGTTGGAGTCGAAACCAAAATCGGCCGGGCGCTGACCGGAGATGTCTTCAAGCCGGTCGATGATATCCGGGGAGAGAATGGCGCCTTCGATGCGTATGCTGGGATAATTCATCGTATGTTCCTCATGCCTGGCCGCCATCCGGCAGAAGAACGTACACACCGAGAAGATCCATGGGAAGCACGGGATAGACCACCTGGAAGCGTTGACGGTCCATGAGGGCGCTGAAACGCTCATGGGCTTCGACCAATCGTTGTGATTGTCGTTCGGCCACGGTGTCAAATTCTGCCTTTAAAGTATCCAAGAGTTTTAATTCGTTTTCAAGGAAACTGACACGCGCTTGTGGAGAGAGATCGGAAGAGGCCCGTGCTTCGGTGAGCAAGGACTTAGCCTGGGTGTGATTCAGGAACTCCTTGGCTTGTGGGGTTCCACGCCAGCCCCAGAGCAGCATTTCCTCGGCTACGATCTGGTGGCCTGCTTTGGATTGCTCGATAACATTGCGGCACCTGAAAAGCAACAACGTGGTCTTGATGATCACCTGCCGGGTGCGAATAACGGCGGCGCGTGCGGCATGCTTATCGAAGTGATCCAGTGTGTTGGCCATAACTAATTGGCAAAGCTGTTCAACGAAGCGATGATTACGCCCCAGGTAATAATAACCCTCCGGGGTTGGTGATTTGAAACTGACCTTGAGCGGGTCACCGGGCGGCAGGAGGTCATGTAGCTGTGGCGGCATATTGCCCCTGACGATGCGATAGCCTTTGGGGTCTGGGATCACCTGAACGCCCAAGAGGTTATTGAGTACGGAAGTAACAAAGTCTTCGACGGCCTTGGGATCGCCAATGGCTTCGTCTACCTCCATGAGGTCAGCCTCGATCTCTTGGGCCTTTATGGCGTTCTGGGCGAAGATGCTACGCGAAGCCTTTTCCCGCTCGGCAGCTTCGTCAATCTTGCGGGAGACCGCGGCCTTGGCGAGATCGGCTTCATTAAGATCACCAAAGTCGAGAGTAAGCTGCTGCTGGCTCTGACGGCGTGGTCCGTGGGTGACGATTCGGTGCTCGGGATTGAGTAGCAAGGCCTGGGTGATGGTATCAATGATGCTTTGTGAGTCCTCTGGGAAGGGGACGTTGATCCCGGTGGCGCGTTTGATTTCACGCACCTTGCGCAATAGCACATCAAGCACGATTCCGTCGATCGGGTTATCAGCTCCGTAGAGGAGGCAGGTCTTGACCTTGGGCGCCATCTGTCCAAATCGGTCAACCCGGCCTTCGCGCTGTTCGAGACGATTCGGATTCCAGGGCAGGTCATAGTGCATCACGCCGGTGAAATGCTCCTGCAGATTGATGCCCTCGCTCAGACAATCGGTGGCGATCAGAACACGCAAGGGCGATTTGCCCATCTCATCGATGCGCTGTTTACGCATATCGTCGGGCAGCTCGCTCGTAATTACCTGGAGGTCGAGCTTGGGGAAGTCCTTTTTAAAGGCGGTAGCAAGCTGTGCACCGACATAACCTGCCGTGGCGATGTACCGGCAGAAGACGACCGGGTTGATCCCTTGTTTGAGCCAGTCATTAAGGATTAACTCGGCGGAAGCAAGTTTGTAGTCTTCTTTGATGCCGCTGAGCTGCTTTAGCTTTTGTGCAAAACTATTGAGCTGTTGGCGCTGGTGTGCGGTCCAGTCATTGCGCTCGATAACCTGGGTGGGTGCGTTGTCACCCTCGAAGCCGAACTCGGTGTCGCGTACGGGATTCTCTTCTGGCGTGGGGTCACCCTCAACAGTCACTGTAACGTCATCTTCCGCCGCAAAGGGCAGATTGCTTAAGCGGGTATTCAGCATTTCAATGCCGGCCGCGGGGCTCGACATCACTCCGCGTAACAATGCCAGTGCGGTCCAATACTGCACGCGGTGCTGAGTTCCTCGTGACGGATCAGAGGAAATCAGTTTACGGGCGAAGTCGAGTATCTCTTTGAAGAAATGTGTATAGCCTGTTGAGAGATCATAAGCCCACTCAAAGGTTTCCCGCTCAGGAAAGGGGGTGTCTTCACCCATCCATTTTTCCACATCGGCCCTTTTGCGCTGGACAAAATATCCCGCCAATTCCTTACGTTGACCTTGTGTAGAGTTCGGCAGATCAAGGTTTTCATATTCGGGCTTTAAAAGTCCAAGCAGCGAATGGAACTCCTCAGGTTTACCGCTATGCGGTGTGGCTGTGAGAAGGATGATTTGCTGATTGGCTTTGTGTGCAATGCGGCTGATGAGGTGGTAGCGTTGTTGTTGGCTGGTCGAGGCACCGGCAGGCCGGGCGCAGGTATGAGCTTCGTCCACAATCACCAGTTCCGGGCATTGCTCGATGAAGACATCACGCCGCGTCTCTGATTTGATAAAGTCGATACTGATGACCTGATAGGGATAATAGTCATATACGCTCGTGTCCCCCTGAATCTGCCGGTCGAGCCGCGCCTGGGTATTGGACCGGATGATGACAGCTTCAAGGTCGAGCTTGGCTCGGATCTCGGTCTGCCACTGCTCGCAGAGATGAGGCAGACAAACCACGGCGAAACGTTTGATCTTACGCCGTTCCAAGAATTCTTTTATGATGAGTAATGCCTCTACGGTTTTACCAACGCCAACGTCATCGGCAACAAGCAGGCGTATTGACGTCTGACGTAACGCCATAATGAGCGGCACCATCTGGTAAGAGCGGGGACGGAAGGAAAGTTTGGCGAGAGATCGGAAAGGCCCTGCTCCATTACGAAAGGCCAGCCGGGCCGAGTCATAGAGTAGCCTGGCCGTGCTGATGTCACCCAGTTCTTCTGTGCCCAGAGCACGGAAGGTAGCATCTACGGGCCGGTCGGATTCGAGGCCCAGCGGCAGGTAGATGCCTGCAATTTCATCTTCTGAACCGCCCAACGGCTTTACGATCAAGAGATCCCGATCATCCGAAGGGAGCACGATCCAGTCACGCCCCCGGAGGGAAACAAGCTTGCCGGGTTGTAAAGATATACTCATCGAACCTTCCTGAAAATATCCGGCCTTGCCGCCACTTTATCGGCGAGGTTGTCCTTGTAATAGTATACCCAAACCTCATCACCCTTGGCGATGATCGCCTGACGCTTTATCTCGTCGTCGGCTTGCACGGCAGGCTCGTCATGGGGCGTGCCGTCACAGAAGACCCAGATGCGCGGCTCATAATAGAAATCCGGCTGACAAAAAAGACCATCAACTTTTTTTTGAGCTTCATCAGGTAAGCGGAGCCCGTTCTTATAGAGATAATCAATAAATTTCCGCTCGGTCGAGGAGTTCGGGTCGAGGCCCCGTAAGAGCGCTTGATAGTGATCTTCGTAATTCCTAAAGTTAGTATTCGTCTGAATTTCTATGTTGCAGATCCGGAGTTTCTCAAGAGCGTCCTTGATCAGATGGCGGTCTATACATGTGTGATCACGCTGGTTGTAGTAGTTGAGCAGATCATCATAGGAGGCCGGTCCTTTATATTCTGGGTCATCAAAGCGGCAGAGTTTGATTGCGGTCTCGACAATCGCATGGAATAGATCAACATCCTCGACAAGTTGCGAGAGGATTCCGAGACTCCCCTCAGCCGCTTCATAGATAAGGATATTGGGAGCTTTCTCATCGCCCACGGCGATAACACCGATCTCATTGGGCTCTACCTGGAAGTGGAGTTCAATAGCACGTTTTAAGGCATACTGAAGGGTTAGCACCCCTTCCGAATTTAATCCCAGCGCTTGGATCGGTTCGATATGAAGCGCATCGGCTACATTCGAGGTCCAAAGCTTTACCAGGCGGAAATCCTCCCTGAGGTTATTATCGGGTACCGGCATCGTGCCACGCCAGTCACCCGATATCAAACCAACCGGGAAGCCCTCCGATCTCTGTGCGCGCCATTGACAGTTGACATGAATGAGACGCGCCGCCGGAATGTAACAGAGGTTGAGCAGTGTGCTCTCGCTAGAGAGCGCCACGGCTTTACGCACACGTTCCAGATGACCACCATCGATGGAGAAGTATGTTTTGATCACAAAGCCGCGGGATATACGTTCTTCTTCTTCACAAGTTATTCGGTCAATCTCCTCAGCCCTGGACTCCGCCATTTCCATGAGGTTATGGACGTGTTCTTTGTTCGCATTATCCCCCAGGTTTAGACCTGAGAATGGGCAGATCTCCAAGTCCTTCTGATCCATGGATAGAAAGTAACCGGCCTTCTTGCTGATTTTTGCTTCCGTCATCGCCGTCTCGGCATCTTGTACCACAAGTTGACAGACTCTATATTTACGACCGTTATGGTAGATAATATTGAGCGGACCGAACTCACGCAGGGCTATAGACCTCGGACGTGAGATGAACTCGCCTGAGGAATCGCTTGTTGGTATAAAGACCCTCAAAGGTAGGCGAGTGAAATTGTACCCTGGCAGGAAACCCTCCGAAGCGAGATACCGGTAGGGGTAGAATTCTGATAACTCAGAAGACTTGCCGGAATATTCATTCCGCAGGAGATCGAGCTGTCGAGTAGCATGATCTTGATTGCGTTTGTGCTTCTTGTATTCGTCACTGCCAAGGGAGAGCGTACCGCTTTCAATCTTCTGGGTTGCACGGGTGAGGATCGTCCGAGCGGAGCGATAAAGACGCCGCCAGCGATCGAAGGCACTGTCTAAATGGTCCACTATCTTGGCCAGATTCTGTTCAATCCACTGATCGGAATACCAGATGGCGTTGGCCTCAAGCTCGATCTCAAAGTCCTTGATTACCCGTTTGAAGGTTGCCTTCAGTTCGTTGAACTTGGCGGGAGTGACCTCAAGGCCGGAACGAACTCCGGGAGCTAGGGGCATCTTATCGTTGTCATCAATAATAAAACGCATGATTGACGGCTTGGCCACACCCCCATGATCAAGCCCTGGCAGACCGATCTCCGACACGACAAGTGCATTCAGGTGCGATAAAAGTAGTTCATGATTGCAGAGGTCTAGTTTGGGTGCCATAACTGCACCTGCAACAAGTGCCTCCTGTTCTTGAAAGTAGTGGCGATCATGCGGGGCATAACTTGAGCAATAGGTAAAGACGAGTGCAGCTTGACCGCTCCTTCCGGCGCGTCCTGAACGTTGGGCATAGTTCGATGGGTTTGGCGGAGCATTACGCATATGGACGACGCTTAAATTTCGAATGTCAATCCCCAGTTCCATTGTGGGTGAGCAGAAAAGGGCACTGATCTCTCCCTTACGGAACAGTTCTTCACGTTCAATGCGTATATCTGTTCCAAGCTGTCCAGTATGGTCTTCGCCACGGAGCCGTTTCATCTTTGCAAAGTCACGTTGATAAATGGATTTGAAGAATTCGTTTGGTTGCGGAGTTTGATCCTTATATGAGCGTTGCTTAATAATATCGGCCTTAACGGTTTTACCGTCGCCGCGCTTCCAAATGACTTTTTCGAGACGCAGACGATAAATGGGGACTTCTTCGTTTTCCTCATTGCGCGCGGTTTGTGATTTCAGGTAATCCGCCTCTTCCAGCTTATCCATCACGAGCAGGATGAATTTCTTATAGTTGTCTTTCTTCAGTTCAATTTCAAGTCCTCTTTGACGTGCGTAAAGTTTGATGTATTTCCCGAGGGCGCTAGATGAACCCATACTCTTCGAAGAAAATTTTGCCGTTCTATTGAGCGTATCATAGCGGATAAAAAATGGTTCACGAAGTTCTTCGTTCCGGTCAAGGGTCCATGGCGTACGGAGCATCTCACGGAACTGTTTCTCGTTTTCTTTGATCTTGGATTGCGTAAGGTAGTTCTCACTGTGAATCGCATATTCAAGCCTGAAAAAATCAAGAATGGTGCCAATAAATTCCTTACGCTCGGCATGATCTAGGCCGTTCAGGAGAGGAACATCAAGCCAGAAGTCATCGGCCGCTGCAATCTCATCAAGGTCTGCATATTCGATGGTGAGAAGGGCACATTGTTCGAGATTAGGCAGCACAATCCGCCAGCTGCGTCTTAAATCGGCAATCGCACGATAGAGCAGGAAATCCTGAAAACACTGCTCATATTTACGTCGGATAGGGCCAAGAGTCGTTTCATCTTTTCTATATGAGAAATCAAGGAAGGGCAGTTCAAGGGCTTTAAACACGGCCTCACCGATGGTCGCGTATGTGAGCGAACCGTTCGGTGCACCCTCCAATGCTTTGCGAATTCCCGCACGGAGCCGCACCACCTGAATAAAGTCATTGAAATGGCCGGCTTGGAGTGCAGCGTCCTGACGATTGTCCGTAAAGCTGAGGAGTTTTTGATCTTCCTGTTTGAATCCATCATCGCTGAGCTGCTTGAGAATGGAGAACGCCGTTATGGTTGTTGAAGTGCTGCGACCTTCACTCCCCAGCTTTGACAGCTTGGTTCCCTCATTGGTCTTGGTGTCATAGAATACTCCACCCGCCGGGTCGAAGAGAAGTGGGGCTTTCATAAACCAACCCCACCATTTCAGAGGGGTCGTTTCAGAGCATGTGCCGAATTCGTTAAAAAAGAGCTTTTGTGGAAAGAAGGCTTTCTTTTCTGAGCGGGGAACAGGTCCGGATTTTGTCATCCGAAGCCAGGACTCAGGCAAAAATTCAATATCCTCCGTTTCGTTCCAAACATCATCACCAATGATGAGATAGCCATCGGTTGCTTCGGTGTCGTCATCTGATGTTTCTCTAAATTCACGAGGTACCAGCCGATCCCCAAAGCGGGAAACGCATATGAAAGCATGGCCACTTGCTCGACTGAAAACATTCGGGAAGATCGGCTTTTTGTTTTCATCGTCCTTTTTGAAAATACCAGGTTCGAGGGTGATAAAGCGGTTTTCGTCCTGATCAAGAGTTGAATAAACCGAACCCGTTTGTGAGATAAACTGATGCAGTTTATATGGAAGAAAGGTATAGCGCTGTCCGGATTCTTGAATACGCTTATTAACGATACTGATCCACTGGAGTAATTGTTCAAGAAAAATCCGGCATTCTTTTTCTGTCTGATCGGTCTCGGCCGAGAGTGCGGCGACGATATCAGACATGCGCTGTGGCTTGCCTCGTACAAGTTCACCTTCACGCATTTTGAGAGCAAACCTATTTTCGAGCCAGACCGCAACTGGATGCGCTTTGAGAAGTTCGCTATCATCATCAAGACTGATGCCCGCCTTGACAGCTGAAGATAATTCAATCCCCGACGGAAGTTCACCATGAAATGAAAGAGAACGATCTAGCTTTTCATTTATAACTTGCTCCGGGGCAAATGGTCTACCAAAGAGCTTCTCGGCTGTACTTGCAACCTCGGTTCTTTGATCCTCAAGAGTACCTATAGAAACCATGGTGGCGGAAGTCCCAATGAATACGAGAGGCTGTACGCAACGGGAACGAATTCGTCGTATGAGCATGGCTACATCTGCACCTTGACGCCCTCTATAGGTATGAAGTTCATCAAATACGAGGAAGCTAAGGTTTTGATAAATGCCATCTCGAATCGATCGTTCACGCATACGTGTAAGGAGCAACTCAAGCATCATATAATTTGTAAGGAGAACCTGTGGTGGTTTTACACGCATCTTTTCTCGGGATTCTTCCTTCTCCTGTCCAGTGTATTGACCGAATGAGATGGGGAACTCATTGCCAGTGGAATTCTCGTAATTCTCCTTATAGCGTGTAAACTCCTCAAACTGCGAGTTGATAAGGGCATTCATCGGATAGACCACAACTGCGGTCACTCCCTGGGAATTGGGATGAGAAAGCAAGTGATGAAAGATAGAACCGATATATGTAAGCGACTTACCTGAGCCGGTTCCCGAGGTAACGATGAAGTCCTTGCCTACTGTCCCCAATTTGATAGCTTGGACCTGGTGGTGGTAGAGTGTATAACCTTTGAATATGTCACGAATATCAGGATGTAGAGTCCCTACCTTAACGAGTTCATCCAGACTGCTATGTTTTTCGAACGATGGATTGAAATGCAATAGAGGCTCTGGCCAGAGCTTCCTTTGACTCAATTCATTCTCAACTACTTGGCGGATCTGTGGGTCCGATATTTTAAGGAAGCTGTGAATATATGTCGCGTAGTCATTGATGATCTTGGAATGAGTTTGAAAAACATTCATGGCAAGTATCCCTTTGTGCAACTTAGCTCATAGAAAGGCTGTTCTAGGCCTTGGTGATTGAAAATGTGTTTCAATTTATCAACCACCAAGACCAGACACCCCGGGTTTCTTTCAAGTTCCGTCATACTATACCACCATAGCTTCAGCAGTAATGGTTGCTCTGGATCATATTGGCTGCCCATTTAAAATAACATTGCAATTTTAATATGTATTCCTTTACCACTTTCTCGATAATTTGTATAGTCTATAAGTGGAATCCAGTAGTATGGCCCTGTTTTCTTGGATGGTTTGTTCTCATAGTTAGTCAATAATTGAAAACATGTCTAAACAATGCCATTGCTCCTCAGATTGGCTTGACGGCGCCGGAAACTGGACATACCACCCTGTTGAACATGCCGATTTTCATTGAAAACTGCAAGGTGGATGATTGTCTCCCGAAATTCCAGAGCAGCACCACACAGGCGTTGGCTCTTAAAACGGACGTCCTGGCCATGACCGACGGAGTCAAAGCGTTTTATCTCGCAGGCAAGGATGGCTTCGATAAACGCTGTGGCCTTCTTAAGAGATGGCTTGCGCTGTTGTTTGGGATCGTTCAAGATAGCTTCCAATACATAGCTGCGGATAAGCTTATCATGGAGGAGCTCATAGGCATGTACAGACGATACCATATCAAGCCCTACCACATGACCTTCTAAATAGACCATGATGCCCTTCTGGTTGGGGAGATAAGGGAATTTCTGCACAAAGGCCTGGAGATCATCACGACGGGCCTCGTGGATGTCACGCATAGCTCCGGTGGTAGAATGCACTTTGGCTTGTTCACCTTGAACATGGATACCATCCCAGATGGCATGCTGATCCGAAACATACTGACCATCTTCTTCCAGTGATCGCTGCACTGAGCGGTTCTTAACTGACCTCAGATCACGAGACATGAAGTGGCCTGATTCCTTGAAAGTGGCCGTCGTATAGCTCCAACGTCCATGCTCAGTGCAGCTCACTGAGACGATCGTGGTGGAATGTGCCTTGAGCAGAACCGTGGTATTGAGCACCCTATTCTGCTTGGCTCCAAAGAGTTCCTCACCATCCAGAATGAGCACCGGAACATCGGCAGTGTTGACCACTTTGAGCTCGGGAACATGGCCGCCTTCGCTCACCTCGCTGATGGTAAGCACGCCGCGTTCAATAGCCTCGCTCAATATCAGATATTCCCCTGCATTCTCACGCTTGGAAAACAGTGGCACGATGGCAACATTCTGAAACCCCTGAACCTCCCCGAATTCGATCGACGCAATGTGTTCCCTGATTACACCTTCCATGGTAACCTCCCTTTGCTGACTGCCTTATATTTCGCCAACAAATGATAAGTATACCGTGGGGAATAAGCGAATACGACCCCATTACGACGAGGGTATATCGCATAAAATGCAACGATATTAAAAAATATCGCTTATGAATGAGCCAAGCGCCTGTGTATGACGTAGGTGACCACACTACAGATTTCGACCTGTATATCTCCGGCGACTTCAATAGGCGATAACCTGGGATATCGAAACCGCTGAAAAACTCGATAGACGAACTATTATGGCGATGTATTTCGCAGAAAAAGGAAACCAGCCACCCCGACCCATATCTGTCAGATGTGATTGGTCTCCCTGAGGGGCATGTCCACGATTAAGATCCCGGCAGGTTCATGCTCACAAGGGCCCTCACCTCCGTAAGCATGACCTGTTAACCCGGGAAATAAGCTCTTGGCTTATCTATTAATAAGCCGATGATCAAACTCGAACGCTTGAGGCTTCGGAATGATCAGTTTCTTGAAATCTTCATGCAGCGGATTAATCATGTAGTTTATTTCCTGGGGAATGACCGCGCTAGGCACTTTGAGCGCAAGGCTGGTCCTTTCCTTGAACCATTTGTCACCGATGACTCGGGTAGCTTCTGAAGCAGGCGTCGCTCTCCATGTTTCTGGGAGGTCCTTGACAGAGCTTATCAGAACTGGATCAATAACAACCTCGTAATACACATAATCTTCTTCCGCAAAACTCTCGAAATTATTCGGCTGAACAATTAGTTCGAGAGTTGCAAGCGAGAGGCTTGAAGCTGCATACACAACAGGGATTCCAATTGAATTCCACCGTTGTGCCGCGTGGACAGATCCAATCCCGGTAAAAGCCGTGCCACTATGCTTCCGCTTAGTGATACGGTATACATGGATCATGAGAGCATGCTGTATTCAATCCGGTACAAAAGCTCTTCAACTTCTTGAGCACCCGGAATAGTTTTGGCAAACTCCAGGGGGGTTTTCCAACCAAGAGCAGCATTGATATCTTGCATCCATTCGCCCGCCCTTTTCTCGGAGCCCAATACTTCTGTCGCGAGAGAAAAAAGCTTGGCTATCATAACAATTCGATCAGATTCGTCGGAGTTAAACCGACCTTCTTTTTTCCTTCTGAGAAGCGTCCGACTAGGAATTTGGATCACTTTAGCGAGATCTCTGTCAGATACTTTGATACTCTCTTTCAGAGTAGTATATACAGAGGCAGGCACACCTTCTTCAATTGCCTTGATCGCAGTGTTCCTATCCCTGTAGGTTCCCAACGAAACCATCATCGGTTTATCCTTTCTCGCCATATTAATATATTATATCGGCCATATGGCGATGTCAAGAAGGACCCAGCCCCCTATGTGAATTGCATGCGGGTATTTCAGCATGTAATCCGATGGGCGGCCGGGGACAACCACTATCAGCTGGCCTTCTCGATAGCCTGGTTTATGCTGGCAGAATAGACATCAACAATGTTGTTGTCTGCTTCTGAGAAACAACCCTGATATGTCCGGGCTACGGTGTACCAGTCAACGACATACTCACCGTTGTGCATGGTAACATCCCTTACACCCTTCAGCTTGATGTCATATCTCTTATGTTCTCTTTTGACATCGATTAAAACATCGCCCTGATTGATGGCGAACAACGACGATCCGCCTCCGCGAGGGCCGTTCTTCTTGACAAAGAGCGGTTTCTTCGGTTTGCCATCACCCTTTACAACTACAAGGCTCTGGCCACGATTATTGGTCGAAAACGCTTTATCCCAAGTCGTTGGGAATGGCAGTCGTTTTTCATCTTTCGGATTAGTCATGTCTCATTCTCCACGCCGGTCACATGATCTTGCCGGGTACCGACGATGAATTTGCAGCCCCGGAACTGTCTGGCGGGAAAGAGACATGTCTCCCATGCGCAGGAGATAGAACCACGTCTCTCCCGCGGGAGATATTGAGCTAATCAGCCGGCAGCCATGTCACATGTTTATGTGACCCGTGACGATGCCTATTGATCCCTTTTCTGCTTGATACTGCTCTACGGCAGGCATTAGATGACTGCAAAGGGGGCAACCTTGACGAGCACCCTCTCGAATGAACCCTAATCCGGCTTTCAACCGAGGCCAGAACTCCGACCCCAACTTTGCTTCACGCGCGAGACAGAAATTCTTCATCCCTTCTTCATAGAAGAATCCCATGGTATCCATTGCGACCTCCATCCGTTCAGCATGATTTGTCTGGGCTTCCGACGGTGAATTGCCACCCCAGTTTGGCTTTGACGGGATGAAGGCGCTCTTCCCCTGTGCGGGAGAGATTGAAGCACCTCCCCCGTGGGGATTGATAAGACAGTTTGCAACCAGATTATCCGAAGACAATCCGCACGGCTGAAAACCGCCACTCAACAGTGACCGCTTGTCAGGCGCTCAGGAACTTCCTCTGAGTATTACACCCCCGTCAGTCAGTTTGGCTCTGAGAGACGCCGCAAGAATCCCGAAGGACGCAGTGCGGAATTGTTTTCGACGGCGGGGATACCGTCTTCTCCTGATTTTGATATTTTAAGAGATGTACCCAAGAACAGTCAGGGACATCTCATTCGAAATAATGTACCGGTCGTTCTGCATGTAGACGCGAAAACGCCTCAAGAGCATGCCATGACACGATCGGATACCAATCACGATATGGTTGTCCAGGTATAGAAAACCTGTATTGGCGATACCTCGAACGGGTATCAATTATCGAAGGTTGCCAGCCCCAAGTTATAGACACCAGCAGGCAAAATCAAATCTGGCGACTTTTACCCAACCTCGAAAGATCGGGCTGCTCAGTGAAAACGAGCGTCTCTATAACCAGAATGTTAACAGGGCGGAGTGAAAAGTCAAGCGGCTTCTATGAATTATGCAGCATCATGGCCAAATACAGCAGAATCCCAGCCATCCCCAGCCACACCCCCATCCATCGAGCCTGCTTCATGATCGTTTCTTCGGCCGGCATGGCCAGAGCAGAGAGGTTCTTCCGCATCTCCTGGCGCAATTCCTGTTTTGCAATCTCAGGATCCCCTACCATATTAGTAAAGACTGAGGACATCTCGGATTCGAGCTCCATCATATAAGTGTTGCCTTCCTTCTTGCACACGGCATATTGACGATACGGCGTCCAGGCAATGAGCAGCTCCCTCGCCTTCTCTTGAGCTTTAGAGCCAAACAGCCTTTGAAAAATAGCATCTATCCGGTAGCCAATCACGCACCCGACGATGAACGCCAGACCGAAGAACAAAATGTTTATGTTCTTATTCAACGCATAATAAGGCAGGATAAATACCGCCCCCATCATGGTCCAGTAGCCGACCTTGTCAGCCAGGAAAGCTTGTTTGAAAGATGGGTCCTTGAGTTTGGCGACTATGTTCTTGCGCGATGCTTCAGATATGCGACGCATTACACCGAGAGCAGATTTGGCGCCTATCTGGGCGATTATTTGCGGGTCATTCTCCGTTGCCTTCCACAATTCCTTTTCAGATTCATCGATCAGGATCTGTAGTCCCATCGCAACATCCTTGTATGACTTGATATTTGTAATATCGTCACCCCTTGATAAATTCAATAGGATTGAACCAGATATTAGACCCCCATTATACCCATCCTTCGCAAACCCCTGGATTTCCGCTGTCCAGATAACTCTTACAAAGACTATTTCGAAAGGAGGAAAGACGACCATCCACCTAGGGATCTCGTCGAAAATGAAATGAAACAGCAGATTGCTTTCGCCTTAGTTCTTTGTATCATATGCCTCACCTGCCCTCTTCCCGGATATGCATATGAGTTCAAACCGAACTCTTTCTGCATCGGTCTCATGGCCATGAATTACGATTATGATGAAAAAGTCCAAGAACCCTTAAAGAGCACCGAGGAAGGCACCATTCCGGGGATTGTCTTAAGCTATACATACAAGAATCCAAAGGAACTGTATTTCGACATGCGTGTCGAGCGGGTATGGGGCCAGACGGATTATGACGGGTCTCAGCAAGACGGCACTCCTGTTCAGGGCAAAACCGATAATACATTTATGACCTACGAGGCCTCAATAGGATGGACATTCGTACCCCGTGATTTTCTGATTTTTGCCCCATATATAGGGTATGGATATAACACCTGGACCCGTGAACTGGGAGGCGAATTGCCCTACGACGAGACTTACAATTTCAGTTACGTTCCTCTTGGGTTTTTCATGAGTTATGACGTGACAAAAAACATAAATGTCGGCCTGAATGCCGCTTTCATTCACATGCTCAAGGCCGAGATGGATATAGATGCCTCAGGTTACAGCTCTGAAACAGCGGATCTCAAAGAAAGAGACGGTTACCGCGTTGAGGTTCCCCTAACATTCCAATTTGCTAAAACATGGGCAGTTAAGTTGATCCCGTTCATCAAGGATCGCCCAAGCGGCCAGAGCGGCTATTTCACTATAAGCTCAGGGGATGAGAGAGTTTCGGCATATGAACCGTCCAGCACATGCAAAATGACCGGCATTTCATTTGTATATGAGTATCTTTTTTAGACAGCGAAAGAGCCCCTTCGCGGGCTCTTTCACCACACCCATCTGAGTCGTACCTGATATGAATCCTGTGTTTCCTTTCCGGCCGGCTCCATCGTCGTTATAGCTTTGCCCCATGCATAGAAATAAACATACCCTCCTGACTCCCTGAAATTCTGGATGCTACGAGCGGCCAAGAACAGTATGCCGATTTTATCTCCGATCAAGTAGCCAACCTCACCTTCCAGCGAATAGCCGTCACTCCTTCCAAAGCTGGCATCACCAGCCCCATTGATTGTCTCGACCGTATATTTAGCATTCCCAAAGCGGTATACCGCGCGTGCTCCCACAGTGAAATTCGCATGGCGCCAGTCAACCATGAGGCCGATAGGGAAAAACAGCAACGTGTACTCGTCATCCTGGGAATAAGTGTCATTGGGATCACGTATCTCCCGTTGCCAGATGCGATAACCGAAACCTGTGTATGGGGTTAAGGAAAACCCAGCACCGATCGGCTGGGTATAACCAAGATTAGCTTCATAATGGCCTGAGCGGTATTGAGGCCGTGCATTGATCCTGCCGCCATCCCAAGCCGGGCCATGATAATTTGAGTTCTGGGTTTGGATTGTTGCCTCCAGGAAAAGCCTGGCAAATATTTCCTCCGGTACGTGTTTTATCAACGCGATCGTGATCTCAGGAACGTGTGCGGTTTCCCTGATCTCTTGTGGCCCTCCCAGAGCGGCCTCATATGTGATGTCTTTCTGAATGAGCCCAACATCTATCCCGTTTCCTATGCTGTAGGCCCGTGAGCATACGAGCAGCAGAATAACAATGGTCAACAACGAAGATTTTGCCATCACAAAGCACCTCCCCAATTTCTCTTATCCGGCCTCTCGGTATCCTTCAGTATCTTATTTATCTACTTGTCAAAAACCTTCTCCTACTCATGTTATATTGTCAGGGGAAATTTTGAGACCTTGAAGAGGACATGGCGTTCATCCACTTATAACTCATGGGAATCTTTGGCCAATTGCGATGGTTAGTTTGGGTATGGATCTTTCTTAGAAAATCTTTATGCTATAAGCCATTGTCAATAGTCAGTGCATGAAGCTTAATATGTACACATCTCATCAGGCATTCAGATGTTTTCAATCGCTTCAATACCTTCGATTGATCGCCGGTATCATCAGTTTAACTGGGAAGGCCATTCCTTATCGTAATCTGCTATCGGCCTGCGCACTCATCAGTTTATGATGTGCAGACGCTACATGCACCCGCGGTTCGGCTGCCAATTATTCCAGGATATGTTTTTATTTGAGATGACCTAGGGCGTGCCAGGATCTACAGTTCTTGCTGTGACCAAAAAGATGGTGATATCTTCTGAAGATCAGAACGCCACCAGCAGGGGTGAAAAAACCAGAGCGAAGCGGCGGTTTTGGCATCCTTCTGGCTGGCCTTGTTAGGTCTAATTATCCTTCGTTAATCACCTTTCTTATGTTTGTGAGGCTTAAGTGATGGCGTATTCCCGGGAGTATTTTTATTATCCCGTTGACGCCTATCTGGCTTCCCAGTTGATTTAGCAGTTCTTTTTGGACCTGGTTTAATTCCCATAGTTTTCTCCTTTATTGGTACTATTGACCGATCAACGAAAGGGCTGCCGCACCCTAACAGAGTAATTGGTGGAAAGCTCATTCATTCGATGACGACGTAAAAAGGCTCGGAAGTGCCACACAGCCGATTGTCGCGCTTTCTAACAAGGAAAGCTTCGACGAAATGTACCCCCCGGTAAGAGAGCTCCTCAGTGCGAGATACACCAGAATCGCTTCTGTAGAAGTCGCCGCGCAGAGCGTTCGCTTCATAGGCCTCTTTGTCTGTATTCGTAACTCGCCATTCGACATTGAATTCGTTTGTCGAGAATTGAGTTCCGAGGCTATTCTTGGCCGTGAAGAGAATTGCTAGGCCCTTTTGGAGCGGCTCAAGTGACGTAATGGGGCGAATATAGTTCCCCTGTTTCGACGTGAGCAGCTCGGCTGTTACTTTGATAGTGTACTGCTGGGATGCGGGTGCAGAACGCCACTTTGGCCTGCGTACATATGGCAGATGAGTAATCCGTGCTGGAAGTGCCTTGCTCCCCACAACCTTGACTTTGTCAACGAGGTCTCCCAAATAGTCGAGTAACACAAGAGCGTTACTCTTCGACACGGACTCGCTGACACGGCCGGCCTCCTTTGCCTCGCCCGCAGCGAATGCATCTCCGAAGACGCGCTGCCACTTGCCAATCGACTCGTCTCTGTCTGTCTCATTGTAGGCGTCGTCAATCCACCCGCGATAGAGATTTATTTTGTCGCGAAAATTGTCGTACTGAGTCTGGTTCCAGACCTGGCTTTGAATCTCCGACCAAAGTACCGGGTTGCGTAATTCAGGCACTGACGACCTCAGTTGCAGCCAGTCGTCCAGCCGGCCAACCACCGTTTTGAGGCATGTCGGCGTGTCAGCGAATGCAGCTGTTCCCTTGTCGGAGTCGTAGACGTGGAAACCGACAAGCGTTGTGAACAGAAACGACGGGCAAGTGAAGTTGGATTTTATGTTCCGAAGGTATTTCAAGAGCCGAGTGGCTTTCTTTAGATCATTGCCGCCGGCGACTGCATTTCTCCCGGTTACCCAGTTGGTATAGGCCAAGGGCGAGGTGAGCTCGAACACGTTGTCGGTACGATTACAGACTTCATAACTATCTTGGTGAAGCCGTCCCTTCAGGCAAGGGGCAATGTCAATACGCCGCTCGCCTGCGTATTCAATGGTTACGCAGTGTGAGTAGCGACGAACCTTGTCTTTGTAGGTGTTGTGCCCATCAAAGAATGCGCCCAGTTTGTTGACGTAATCTTTTGCCTCCCACCCGTCCACTGGTTCTACGAAAACCAGCAAGTCCGCGTCGAATTCTTTGCCCGTGAGTGGCTTTATGATAGTCCCGTGAGCCCAAGACCCATGGGCTGCGAAGCCTAAGATCTTAACTCCCCAGTTGGAGCTTTTGATGGCTGATTTAACGGCCTCGACGCTGTCGCTGAGCTGGTCTATTCGGGTCTTGTTGAGGTTGACCTCCTCGTCGAGAAACGTCTTGAAATGTTCTACCAGTTTCATGCTTTCGCGCCCTTCGTAAGTGTCTTTTTCGCCCTTGCCACCAAGTCTTCTGTGGCGTGGCGTGCTTCATCTTCATTTGCTGCTCTCAAGCGGTAGTATACCCAGTCAAAGACCAGCGGGCTGCGCTCGCGATGTTGGTAGATGGCATCTTGCAGGCACCGCGAGTCCCTCGTGACTTCAGCCTCGCTTGCGCCGTCCAGCGCTCGCGACCAAATCTTTCCCCATTCGGTGCTGAGGTTTTTAAGCGCGGTGGCCGTATTTGCGTGCTGTAGTTGCTCCTCCATCGCCCACGTTAGCACCGGCATGAACGGTACGAACAGTGTCATCACAAGGTCCGAAAATTTGAGACCCATCGCCAAGCCTACAAATAACAGCCCAACTCCGAAAATGACTGTTAGGAACAAGAGCATACCGCCATACTTCTTCCTCAGGCGTTCATCATAGCTGATGTTGGTGCGTTGGCACACTAAACGGGCCAGATGCAGTGGGATTTGACTCACACACGGCTCGTACCAATTGTCAAAGTGTCCCTCACAGGCCGCAGAGAGTGGCTTCGCTGACAGAGCACGCACGTCTTCAGGCTCGACGTAGGAACCTGCTACGAAATTATTCCAAGGCAGTTCGAAGACATCTGTGTCAAACTGCTCTTGAAGCTTGGCGCCTCGCTCTAAACGATCTTTCTGCATGCGATCGATGAGTGCCGTCTCTAGAACGAGCAGGACAAGGCCCGCGAGAGCAACGTACGGCCGGACTTCAGGGTAGCTCGGACCGACTAGCACCCCGATAATGGGTAGCACGACCGACAGAGCCACGATGATGCCCTGTGTTAGCTTTGCTGCGCGGTAGTTGCGGTCTCGCGCACGTAGGAGCAGTTTATTCTCAATGCGAGATTGGCGTGTCACAATTTCATTTTTGGTCGCTTCCGCATCTTCCCGTGCTGGCGTGATCATGATGCTCTCCTGTCCATCGCATTTTTTTAATTTGTATCATTTCATTATAATAGCATGCTAAGTTTGTCAAGCATGTAATTTGCATGCTTGATAATCTTTGCAAATAAGATTAAGCTAATAAAAAAATGGAGGGAATGAGTATGTCGACAAAAACAAAGAACGACACGAAGATATCACTCGGCCAATACCTTTCCTCAATCCGAATCGATAGAGGGATGACCCTTCGACAAGTCGAGCAATTAACAAATAGGGAAGTTTCCAATGCGTACCTTAGTCAGATTGAAAATGGCAAAATTAAGCAACCATCCCCCAATATCCTATATGCCTTGTCCGAAATCTATGAGATTTCCTATGAGGGGTTAATGGAGATGGCTGGACATATCACCCCTAATAAAAGTAGATCTCCTGAGATCAAACATGGCCGTTTAGCCACATTTGCCGAGCATAATTTAACCGCAGAAGAAGAAGCGGAGCTAATTGATTTTCTGAAATACATCCGCAGCAGGAAACGCCCTTTGTGATCAAAGCTGATGACAGCACTCTTTCCGCCGAAGATCTCCGTATTATCGAGAGGCGGGCTAGAGACTTGCTTAACCGCTCTTCAGCATGGGACCGTTTCCCAACTCCCATCGAAGATATCTTGGCTGCTGCAAATCTGAAGGTTGCTCCACATAGCATCTTCGATTCGAAACGAATCATTGAATTTATTCGAGAACAAGCGGCAAGTACAGGCCGAGCTCTCAAAAATACGGGGTACAGGATCAAATCTGCTATATCAAAAGTATTAGGTTTATACGATGCTGATGACAGTGTTATACATATTGATGACTCTGTCGGCCCAACTAAACAAACCTTTCTAAAGCTTCATGAAACAGGACACCATGAAATTCCATCTCATAGAAAATCATATCGACTATTTCAAGATTGCGAAAAAACTTTAGCGCCTGAGATTGCTGATCAGTTTGATCGTGAAGCCAATAATTTCGCTAGAATTATTCTTTTCCAAGAAAATACATTTGCAAGACTTGCTGCCGATTTCCCCTTTGAAATTAGAACGCCTATTAAACTCTCCACGAAGTTTGGAGCTTCAATCTATGCGTCCCTAAGAGAATATGTGCGTACGAATCATCGAGCATGCGCTGTTTATGTATTGGAATCGTTGGAATATGTTGGGGAATACGGAGCGAAAGCCGATGTGAGACGAATTGAGCTTTCTCCCTCCTTTAGTAAACAATTCGGCAAACCTACCGAAACATTTATAACGCTTGACCATGTACTAGGGAGGGCTCTTCCAATCCAAAAAATAATGACAAAACCTCAATCGCTTTCACTCACTGATCTGAATGGTTTAAAACATGAGTGTTTAGCTGAAGGATTCAAAACTCCATATAATATTTTTATTTTACTCTATACCGTACAGGCCTTGACGACTACAACGATTATAATACCGAATATCCATCAACCTTAACTATTTGCCATCGGTCGAACAGGATAAGATCATTCTATGGTATTTTTGTGAGAAAATGATATAATATTGAATGTATTCTAGATATTCAAAAATTATCTGCACTAAAAAGCGTTCGACCTCAAAGTACATATAATGGCATGATACCATTAGAAAATTCATATTCCTGGAAGGTATCAAAGGTTCTCCTGCTGTTAAATGTGTTCAGCGTAACTCTATTTGCTTCCCAACAGTTTGTTCCGCAACACATTCGACAATGAAAACGTCACCACCCGCCTCGGTTCAATAATTATCTCCTTGCCATTCTGAGGATTCCGACCACGACGCGCATTCTTATGACGGACTTGCCATTTTCCAAAGCCTGATAGACTGACATCATCGCCCTTTTCCAGGGTTTCCTTGATGATCTCGATAAACGCTTCAACGGCATCACTGGCTGTTTTGTTATCGAGACCAGACTTCAAAACCACCTCGCCCATAATGTCTTTCTTAGTCAATGAATTCATAACCCTCCTGGCGTGGCTTGCGATATTGGTATTTGATACCATTTTGCCAATGATTTCAATAGGAAGATGTGTCCATAGGCATCAATGACTGTTGGCGGAAGGCTTCTGAGCTGACTCCGTGCCTTTACCAGACTTGATTTCAAAAAAAAAGCCGCCCCTGAAGGGACGGCCTATTGTTACAGAGTCTGTGCGATTTTGCAGTCCTAAGAGCCTTGCCCTAACTGCCCTGGCTGCCGCGATAAGAACGTTTCGCGATAGCTTTGACCGGCTGCGAACAGCCCGTCAAAGCGGCTAGCCGATTGCTTTCGCGATGGAAACCCACAACATATGGCCATGGGCTTTCATCACGAGAGCAACCGGAATTAATACGGAGGAGAGGGCGTAACCGCCCTCTTCCCTCCCGATTTTAGTGTTCTTCCGGCATGAGAGCAACCCAGTTGCTCCCATCGAACTCAAGGAAGAACATCAGGTCCTCCTTAAGGTCCGTAAACGCTATGTCCTGCTTATACAAAACATTTCCATTGCCGTCCTCGAGGAAAAACTGACATTCGGTTTCCACCCCGAGATGCACTTTTGCGGCCCGGAACCAATCGCCGCATTCAAGCAGCAACTTGCCCAGGGAAGCGATGATGTCCACCACCCACCAGCAGCGCAGGCCTTCGCAGGTTTCCTTGATGCCGTCCGTAACAAGAAGCCAGGAAGCTAACGGAGCGTAACTGTAATACGACCCGGTCCCCCCGAACCAGCTGGAGCTGTGATATTTCCTCTTTTCACCTTCGGCCTCAACCATTATCGGTTTCCTCACTGTAATGTTTGGCTGCCTGGATCACGGCGGTAAATACTTCATCAGACCCTTGCTCCGCGGTCATGACAGTGTATATGCCCTCCCCGTCTAGCTCGGATCCCTCTATAAAGACTTCATCTTCCCGGTCGAGATACTTGGGGGATTCAGTGAATACGACCTTGATATCGAGGTCTTCCCTGTCCACAAGCACTTGTTCGATACGACCCCCCGACATGCTCACAATTACCTTGACCGGCAGTTTCCCGTTCTCGGAGTCGAGTATTTCCGGCTCCGTATCGGATTCCAAGCCGATCACCTTGCCATCGTCGTCAGCCAGTCCATATTGTTTCGCCAGGTCCAATCCTTGAACAACTTCCATTTCATCGAAATCCGTCCGGGTACTTCTCAGTATTTCTTCGAGCGGGCCGATGAGATAACTCCCATAGGCTTCTCCCGCCCCATCAAGGCCCTGGGGCTCGGAGTAAACCCTTATCCAGTAATTATCCGGACCACAGGGGATGAGGATGACCAGCTGGTCGAACCTGCTTTTCAGAATAATCGCCCCGTCTTCGGAACAGCCGTAAGGTGCGATCTGAAGCAACTTTGCTGTGGTTTGGATTGCCGCGGGATCGAAATTTATTTCAGTCATACCTTCTCCTTTGTGCTTATTCTGGCATTGGCTTGACCATCCACGGCGCATACAGATAGCCGTTTGTGATCGAAGCCATGACGCAGGACCGGTCAATGTCCATGCCGTAGAGTTTCAGGGAATAATTACTGGCATGGAGAAGCATTCGACCTGTTCCTAGAGCCGGATCACATACGCTCTCCGTCTTTTGGCACCGATCCATCGTCATTCTAACCATCATCTCCACGACATTATGCGGGGTCGGGTAAAACCCGTTTGGATTTCTCCAGTAACCCCGCTTGTTCTCAGACATGATATCGCCAAGATAATCATGCGGGTGCTGAATCAGGGGCCCAAGATTGAAGGTCCGGTACCAGAATTCGTTTACTTCGTCCGAAATCCTTTCCTTGCTGCCCATGGACTCACCGAAACCCCAAAGGAGCCACCGCTGGAAATCATCAAGCGTGACCCCTTGATTTTCGAACCGCTCCAGACACTTCTGCAACGTAACCATGGCTTCCTTACTTGAGGGGCCAAAGCTGATTTGAGGAATATCTCCCTTCGGCCATTCCCTCTCAAGCAGGGCCTCAGCCCAATAGCTCCACCTACCCCAAAACCCTGAATCGATCAGGTAGAGGTACGGCAGCAGCCAGCCTTTGCAGGTCCGTTCCTGAAAGCTCCAATCGTCCCATACGGCAATGCCTCGCGTGACGTTTTTCCACTGCATGAGCCAAACCGGTATCTCGAAGGGAACCTCTGGAATGGGTGCATTGATTTCCTCGACCAGTTGAACGGCCGGCAGGGTGGCTGTTTGCTGTATGACAAAGCTATTTTGAGCGGCTTGATCACACAGCTCCTCAAAGTCGAACGAAAGCTGGGCTGAGCTGCCTTTCATAAACCCATGCCTTCACATAGGGGAATATCGAGGATTTGTTGCATGTCGTACTCCTGAGAAAGAAGGCCGTCAGAAGAGACCGGCCTTCAAATGTGGTCTATCCTTTGTTTCGGGGATACACCGCTTGACCCTGGAGGGCCTTGAGGTCAGCCAGCAATTCGGCTGCTTGTGCGTCGATTTGCGTATCCAGGTAATCTCGAACCTTGGCTATCCACCCTTGCAGGTGGACCATCAGGTGAAAATCGTTTGCCAGGTCAATACTAAGCAAACTGAGCGGATTGCGATTAAGATTCTTGCCGCATATCGTGCAACGCTGTCGTTCCATCTTTACCACCTCCATTCGTTACGGTTTCCAGGTTCTCGAAACGCGAGACTTCTGGGCGCCAACGAAGCTTGATGTCTCCGGTCGGACCGTTCCGGTGTTTGGCGATGATAATCTCAGCGAGGCCCTTGTGTTCCGTATCCTCGTTGTAAACCTCTTCACGGTAGATGAAGCTGATAATATCGGCGTCCTGTTCAATGGCTCCAGACTCCCGTAAATCCGACATCATCGGCCGTTTATTCGCCCTTTCCTCAACCCTGCGATTGAGCTGGCTCAGGGCTATCACGGGCACTTTGAACTCCTTGGCGAGGGCTTTGAGAGACTTCGATATTTCGGCGATTTCAAGCTCTCTAACCGAGTAGTTCTTCCGTGTGGTCATAAGTTGAAGATAATCAACGACGACCAGGCCGATTTCCGCATGGGTACTCAACCTGCGGAGCTTTGATCTCATCTCCGCCGGCGAAATAGCTGGTGTAGCATCCATGTACAGAGGCGCTTCGTACAACTCCTGACAGACCATAACCAGTTTGCCCCAATCATCTTTGGACATATGATTCGGGTCTCTCAGCTTCTTCTGCCACATGCCGCCCATAGAGGCTAACAGCTTGATCAGCAGTTGTTCCTCACCCATTTCCAGCGAGAAGACCGCTGTACCGATTCTCTCCTTGGCGGCTGCGTACTCCGCGATGTTCAATGCCAGAGATGTCTTGCCCATTGATGGCCTGGCCGCGATAATGATCAGGTCCGTACTGTGGAGCCCTCCCATGAAGAGGTTATCGAGATCGTGAAATCCAGTTGAAACGGCACTATCAACAATCTCTCCCCGGGCGACCTTCTCCAATTTCGTGAAAAAGTTGTTAATGTGACCGCGAGCCGGAACAAGGCCGGTTGTGTGGCGGACATCCTTGTTGATGCCGAAGATGATCTCTTCGGCCGCCTCAAGGGCTCCTTCGGATTCAATACCCGGAGAGCGCGCCACCTTAATCATTTCCCCGGCGCCTTGGATGATAGCACGTAACGTAGATTTTTCTTTGAGGATCTTCGAGTAATGTTCTATGTTCGCGCTGGTCGGGATCCTGTCGCAAAGCTGAGTGATATACTCGGCGCCGCCAACCCGGTAAGCCTGGTTGGCAGTGGCATCAGCAAGCGTACAGAAATCAATCGGCACACCTTGTTCCCGAAGGCCTAGCATCGCTTCAAACAGGATGCGATGGCGCTCCCAATGGAAATGTTCGGGAAGCAGATCATCTACCTTGTCGAAGGCTGCGCCATCCAAGAGAATGCCACCCAGGATGAACTCCTCAGCTTCTCTGCTGTGTGGCAGGAATAGAGACTTTGCTGTATTCACCGTTTGCTTCCTTCGAGGTATCGGATTCTGCTGCCCATTGCCCGGGCAGGGAGAGGAAGCCGTGCTATGGCTTCTATGCCACCCGATGGATACATCCTGAATCGGACCCTGTTTTCGCAATCAGTGGGAAGAGCCGCTTTGCAGATGCCTATGAAGATCAATTCCGCCTTCTGCAAGGCCATGGCCATGGCAGTAACTTTCTGATCCTTTTGATCCGCAGCGACATGAGCTCGAGTGATCACCAAGCTCTTGTCCCAGTTAATCTCGCCAAGTTCCTCCTCTCCCCATGTAACGGTGCTGACCTGGTCGCTATATGCCGGCATACCCTGAAGCAGAACGACCGCCATCAGAGTTAATGCCTTGCTCAATTTCCCGAGTATTGTTCTCACCAGCCTAAGCCTTTCGATTAAAGGGATGGTGAGGTAGATGGGAGACAAAAGCAGTGTCTTAACAACATCCCGCTTGTTCATATCGCCTCCAAAGTATGGAAGCGCCGCTTTCGCGGCGCCGATTGGCTTACTCGATAGCCTGCGCCACTCGACGCAAGGTTTCCTCGGCCTTACTGATAGGAAAGATCCATCCTCCCAAGGATGCGTTAAACTTGCCCCCAACACCACCTACGCCCAGGAAGTCCCCCACCTTTTCTTGCGGGTCCTTCACTACAAGGCACTGCTTGTGCTGGTAAACGCTCAGACCTTTCTCTTTGATGGCATGCAGGTGCTTCACGACCGAGGCCTTCTTATCCCAGGAAACCACTGTTGGAGTTCCGAGCTTCTTGGGGTCTTTGACAATCCCGATCTGCCGTTCACGCTCTGAGATGATCTCCTGAAGTCTGCGAGTTATGATCCTCCAGGAGGAGGGCCCATTATCGATACTCCAGGCCTGAAACTTGCGCTGCGCTTCCTGAGAGATCTGCATGAGCCTGCCTCCCAGTTCCCTCATCTCGCAGCGTCGGCCGGCATTCGCGCAGAGTTCGCCACGCTTGAGGAGCATCTTGCCGGCCCTCTCAAACGCTTCCTGCCACTCATGCACCATCTCGGGAGGAAACAAACCATCTCCGCACTTGATATCCGGTACGATTTCTTTGGGCTGTTCCTTCTCTGCGCTGATATGATCGAGCCGCAACTCAACCTCGATGCCGCCATCGGTCTTCACCATGCACAACGTGTCCTTGAGGTACGACAAAGTTCCATGGCGACCTTTGAACTGGCCGGCAATGATTTCGACCCGATCGCCTTCGCAGGGGACGGGAACCCATACAGGGAGCATCCCGCATTTTTGTATTTTCATGAAAACTCCTTATCAGATTGCCCTATACGAAAGGCTCGTGAAGGGATGCGTCAGGTACTTAGACCCAATCCCTGATATAGAGCACCTCTCCGAAGGGAGGGGTGAACGAGGCGACGCCTTGGGGAACAATCACCCAGAGCACATTGTACCCGGGATTATCAGGAAAACTATCACACCTCCCATCCGTCAGATAGATCGCGGCATCGGGCGTAAGTCCTTCCTGCTCCATCCATTCAAACCCCGGACAAAAGTCTGTCCCTCCACCGCCTTGCGGTGCGATTACGTCACCATTTTCAAGCCATTGATGGCACTGATACTGTGCGTCGACGTAAATCAGGAGCAGCTCTCTATCAAACTGCTCGATGAAGTTCCGGATCTCGGTGGCGAACATTGCCATCTCGTTGTCTGAGATACTACCTGAGGTGTCCATGAGGCATGGTATGAACCCGATATCCCTGGTACGGTTATCGGGCAGGAAATAATCAAGATATGACCAGCGGCGGGATCGCCTGTTCCAGTCATATCCCTGATTGATCCATTCCGTTAGAAACTGGAGAAGAGCCTCCCGCCAGGGAATGACCGGCCGTGTCTGGCCTTCGATCATCCGCCTTAGATTGCCACCCGAGTCCCCGCAGGTCCTCAGCATGGCTTCGGTCTGGATCTCAAGGGTTTTCCAGAGATTTTCATTCTGCTCTATTTCTTCCGGTGTGCCCTTGATCTCTCGCACCTCTCCGATAGACGGTTTCTTCGTGGGTACCTGGTCTTGTTGACCCGTGTCTGGAGAGACATCGGTATAATCCGCAGGACTCCCTGTGTTACCTGGGGTGTTGCTCGGTGATCCTTGCGGATTTTCCGGGTGGGAAATCTGGCTGGATGACCCTCCGGTTGAATCTGCTTCATCCTGAGAATAATTTCCCTGAGAGTCATCGCTGGCGTTGTCGGCCTCTTGCTGGTTAATGCCATCATCAGCGGATGATTCATCGGCCATCCCTTTGGAATCGTCTTCCCCAGCCTGTTCTTCCGTGTCGGTTTCTTCCTCTTCTGATTCTCCGGTATTGGACATTGAGCCGTTCATTGTGCTTTGGCCTTGTTTCGACCGGGACTGTTCTTCTTGCTGACGAACAAGGTCGGCATAAACACCTTCAGTCGTCCATCCCCGGTACTTTTCGTCCAGAAGGACACCCTCGGGTATAACGAATCCCAGGTCCTTCAGAATCAGATTGATGACGTAATCGCCGGCATCGTTCCAGAGAGCATTGTCGCGATCGCCCCTTCTGGTATGATGCCTGAGTCTGATGTGCAGAGCCTCGTGCGCCAATACGAACGTCAGCTCTTCCAGGCTGATGGCGAGGATTAACAGGGGGTTAAACCCGAGATGCCTGCCATCCGTCCATGCGTATGCATGAGTAAATGAATTGTCCTCGACCTTTTCGAGAACCACAATGGTGGCCCAGAGAACTTGTGCTTTTAATAAGAGCCAGCGCTGGGCTTCCAGAAGTTTGTGCCGGTAATCTTTCATGACGTGGTGACAAGGATGCCCGTCACCTTTTCGAGTATCTCTTCGGCTGATTTTGCGGTATTGGCTCGTTCGGAAACGCTCTTGCGAAGCTCCTTGACGGGCCGTATCACCGTGTCCTCGATGTCCTGGCATACTGATTCGATCTCGATATTGCCGGTCAAATTGAGGTACGGAACTACCTCGATCAGCCTCTTGATATCCTCCATCAGGGTCTTGTGAAACTGCTTATTGGGATCAGACAGGGTCTTGACCACTTTTTGCAGCTTCACTTGGATCCGGGTCCAGATCTCAGCCTCAGCCTTCGCCAGCCGGTCCTTTTCAAGGGCCTCCCATTGCTGACGCAGAACCTCAACCTCCTGTTGCGAAAGGTTTACCCGCATATCATTGGCATCCGGGATGGGTTCGAAGCGATACTGAAACCCGAACATTTCGATAAGTCTGTCCGGCAGGGGATAATCTCTCTGTTTCCAGAGGCCATTTAGCCTCCTTTTCTCGTTCTCAACCAGCACGGTGAACTGGAGGATCAACTGTTCGGCAAGGTTGGCATGTTCAAGGCGCCAGAACTCCATCTTGTTGGAGTATTCCTTGTGCTTCTTAACATGGAGCAAACCCTTGCCACGCTCCCAAGGCGTTGTGACGTAGCGGTGATATTTCCCGGCTTCGGCTCTGATCCTTGCCAGGTCATTGATGATGGGGTTCTCCATCACCTTCTTCCAGATGGTGATGGCATTCTTGGCAGCGTTGTGATTGGCTGCCACCTCACGTCCTACATCCTCGTCCTTTTTGCGGGAAGTCCATTGATGTATCGAGAGCACCGCAATGACCGCATTACGCTGAAGCTTGGGCGCAGGGGCCGAACTGGTATCGATCTTCTTAGCGAACATGAGCATATGTTCTCCTTGGATTCGCACTTAGGCCGCTTTATACAGGTGCGGGTTTTCGAGTACCCAGGTTGACATGGCCGGATGTTCAGCCAGCTCAGGGGTTCTCGCCAGCGCATCGTCAAGCATCATTTGCGCTACTTCCGCCAATGAGGTGGTCGTAACATGTCCTGATGCATTCACGATTTCAATTTCCCCTTTCAGTCTGATCGCCAGCCGGATGATGTTCTCAAGGTTATCCGCTTCGGCTCGGTATGCGACCGCTGTACAGAGGGTGTAAAGGCTTGATATGGACCGCGGCAACGGCACGGTTTCCGGTTCGGCTATGGCGTAATCGGGATCGGGTATCTCGGATATGAGACTGGCGATCGCGTAGAACTCATGCATCGCTCTCGAACCGATTGTTCCTGCCACCCATTTCCAGGCCGCCGTTATCGGATCATTTTTGCTTGTGACCTGAGAAAGAATGTCAATGAGCCCTGTGTTGATCGCACGGCCCACTTCCGCCCAGGCCCTCGGCCTTGGTCCATGTACAAAATCGCCATCTTCGGCTTGTTCCTGACGATCAAGCTCTTTATAGAGCCAGGCGGGAAACAGCCGTATAAATGCCACCAGCATCGGGGGCATGCCATTCTTGACCGCCCAGCCGCACCATGACTTGGCATCCGGAACCAGGTTGACCGTCGTTGAAAACCGAGTCGCCAATGGCCTGATGATGCCTTTGACGCCGGCGCGATCTTGTCTTCGGTTCGTGGCCGCCATAAACCTGATGTGCGGGCTTATCTTTTTGCCATCTACCTCCCGGGCCCAGAGCAACTGAGTCAAGGCTTTCTGGACATCGTCGGTCGCATGCCCGAGATCGTCGAAAAAGACCACCGTGGGTTTATCCACCGTCATCATGGTAAGCAGGTTGCCGAACGGCAGGAATTCGGCCGTTGGCATCTCTACCCCGTTAACGACCCGATCAACCCGAAAACCCAAACCCTTGTAATCCACAGATTCATGTATCACCGGGTGGAGGGTCATAAGATCCAATCCCTTGGAGAGCACAGACTGGTTTATTATGTCGGTCTTGCCTATGCCGGCATCTCCAGTGATGAGCATGGGAAAGTTTCCGTCGATGGCAAAGCTCACCATCTTGGCCAGCTCCACCGCATTGACGGTAATCATCCCACCCTCCGAAGAGCAATCCTTCTCGTTCTAAGCCATCCGGCAATGCTCATGCCCACCGGTTTTTTATCTTCCGATTCGATAACCGCCAGGGCATTGCGGACCTTCAAACCAATCAATCTCAACTGCTCCCTGGTGGGGGCCCTGTTCGTTTCCATGAACAGGTCGATACAGAACACGGCGCTTTTCAGCGATCGAATAGCTTCATCCATCATTGATGGACCTCCTAGAGAAGACCTTTCCATTCCTGCACTCTGTTGACCTTGCGGACTTGCGAGAGAGGCGTGGTTTCGGCAACGATCTGTTCAAGCTCATTCTTTCTACGCCAGTTGATCATCAGGTAGTCATAGACATCAGATCCCAAGATCTTGATGAGCTTTTCATAATCCCACTCGTAGTTGGGTTTCTCGATTTTGCCGATCTGCTTTTCTCTGCCGGCCACCTTGACCAACAGGTTTTTGTCATTGAGAGCCTTTTTGAGGAATGACTCCTTCTGCTTTGCGAGCTCATACGCCTGAACGTAATCGTCCAGGGCCTCGCGAACCTCTGGTTCCAGCTCATCGAGATCCGCTCGTTCAGGTTCGGGGGCCATGATATTGAAACCCTTGCAGAGTTGCGCCTTCTTGTATGCACAGTAGGGGCACTCCCAGCCTTTCCGCGGAAGCTTCTCGGTGTGATAGCGGTCCACCAGCTCGTTCATTTCGGCGTCCGTCAAGCCATACTCGGTCTCGCGCTCGAACGTCAGCGTCGCGTAACCATAGCCAAGCACCATGGCCGGGCCTTGGATCACCAGGACATGTTTGACGGGCTTACGCCGCATGTTCTTGAAGAGCGGTTCGACCTGCTTCTGATCAATGCTCTCTTCCAAAGCCATTGCGGTAAGAGCTTGCCTGAGTGCAGCGTCATCGCATACCAGGCGCCCCAAGAGGAGCTTCTGCATGCGTGCCTGGGTGATGTATGTGTCCATGACATTGAGCCGTTGGACATACGGCCCGTTGAACACAGTCATGGGCTGCTCGGTTAAGATCGCAGCAACTTCGAACGGCAGGTCATGGAACAACCATTTAGGCCGTTTCATCTCCAGACAGAGGATCTGCCGATTCCCTGCGATGAGAAGGTCTGGGTGACTCACGACCAATGTGCCGTCTGCAGCTTTGTAGGGGACCATCATCTCGGGTACAACCCGGCCCGGTCCGTATTTCTTCATGGCCGCCTGTTTGATTCTGGCCTCGAAGGCAAATCCCTGCGAAATTTCATGATTCAGGGTCCGAATCTCAGGATATTTTTCCCTGAAATCCGCCTTCATGGGACAGTAGAGCAAGGCAGTCGAGCTTATCGATCCAGGCAATTTCGCCAGTTTACGATCACTGCCCTCCTGCTCGGCCGCGGCTTCGATCAGTTCTTGAATGACAGCCATTGCTGGCCTCCTTTGATGAAAAAGCCGCGACAGCAGCTGCATTCACGGCTTGTAAAAACACCGGAAAATGAAGTTGTGTCGCGGCTCTTTTGGGGAAGATGGTTTTCTAAGCGCTATATCCTAGAACGGAATGTCATCGAAGCTGTGGTATCCATTATTGTTGTCATCCCCTTCGGGTTCGCCACCAGATGCACGATCATCTTGCGATTCATCATCCTTGGTCGAAGCAAACAGCTTCTGTGTTTTGCTGGCGATTACCTCGGTGACGTAACGCTTGTTACCATCCTTGTCATCCCATGTACGCGTTTGGAGCCGGCCTTCGATATACACCTGCTTGCCCTTGGTGTAGGTTTTGGCGATGTATTCAGCCAGCTTGCCCCACGATATAATGCGATGCCACTCAGTCCGTTCCTGACGTTCACCGCTGGTATCGGTGTAGGACTCGTCAGTGGCCAGGGTAAAATTGGTGACCGCGCGGCCGCTTGGCGTAAACCTCATTTCGGGATCTTTGCCGAGGCGACCGATCAATATCACTTTGTTGATTGATCCCATGGTTTGCCTCCTCTTTAGAATGATGGCTCCTGGAAATTAAAGTCGTCTCCGCTTGGAGAGCAACCATTGGAGGAGTCGGCAGGCGTTGCAGTTTTTCCGTTGCCGTTACCGTTCGTGGCGGTTTGTACACTCTCGTCTTGCCGCTCTTCGAAACAGGCATCCACGGACAGATTATCCAGAAATTTTCCGAGGAACATGAAATCGACCTGCCCCAGGGGAATGTTGACCGTGGTTGTGGTCTGGCCTTTGCGGATAACTTTAACCGCGTACCCGCCCTTGCCTTCCCGCTCCCAGGCCTCGCACATGACCGTGGTGACAACCTTGCCGCCTTCGCCGTTGAATTCATGCGGGGCTATGCCGGACTCGGTTTTCTTGGTCTGCAATACCCGCTTGATGACCAGGGACATACGATATGCCTCCTGGGGAAGGAGCTTCAAGGAGATTTGCTTTTCCTTTCCGCCCTTTTCGATTGGGAACGCCCGCAAAAAGATCGTCCCCTGCAGATAATCGGATCCCTTTTTGGTAGGGACTTTGCCTAGGCTCACCTCGAGCCCGGCTGAAGCGCTGTACAGACAGTGCTTCTTCATTAAGAAACCTCCTATGGAGTTTTTTGGGGCTTTGTGAAGGAATCATACTAACGTTCTTCGATTGGCTTCTATGTGGACGCGGTCTCTACGCACAGACATGACAGATGCGGATTGAGACAGCGGTCATACAGATAAATGCGCGTGATGGGCATTTCACGCAGTAACAGCCTTAGAATAGGCTCTTTGATGTGGAATGGGCAATCCCACGGTTACAATCATATACCTGGCACCAAGGATGGCGCATGCGAAAGAAACAGGTATATGCAGCTATGCCGGTTGCAGCCGGTATATTTCGTTGTCCGGGCTATCCGGATCAGCGTTTACCCAAATCTATGATTCGGGCTGCTCAAGAGAGCGTCTTAATACTCTAAATCATAACAGTATTATCGGCGATGTCAAGAAAACAAACGATAGGAAATTCCTTGAACGGACAACTACAAGTGCTAGCCTTTTTTGTCGTCCTTCTTTTTCTTATACTCGATAGTAAGAAGGCTTGGGTCAGACAGCACATCAAATATCAGGTACTTATTATCAGTGATCGAATCAAGGAAAAGCTCGATGAGCCCTTCAATGGCCTGGGCCCGGAGTCTGTGCTTGCCAAGTGCTTCCGATAGAGCTTCGTATTTCTCAGTAGAAACCTTGACGGTCTTTTCGCGTGGCATAGCTCCCGCTTTCCAACGTGCACTTGTTGATTTTTTTATTTCATCATTTGATGCCAAATTGATTCCTTTATAGGCTTCTAATGCTATAACTTTTATTAGTAAATGCTAACTATAAAGTCAATCACAATTTGGTAACACATGTTCTTAAAAATAAAAAAGCCCCAATGGGGCCTTCTCGAAGAAGGCTTCCCATCAGGGCTCTCTGTCCTGCCATCCTGGCTTCTTATCCCCTTCATCGTGAAGGTTTTTTAAATTCTGTCTTTAACCCTTCTGCTTAAATCCGCTCTTGAGTGTGTATGCACCCGGACCGTCTTTGAACATCTGCGCCGTGGCCAACTCGGGATAGACTGCAATGAGGCTCTGCCGGTATTCTTCGGCGGTGAATCCTTCCGGTACATGAAAGGTCCTGCCATCGTACTTCAGAACAATATCTGTAGTTCCTGCCATATCGACCCCCTAAAACATGCTCATGCCGTCACTGGCGGTCTGTTCTTCAGCGTGATCCGTTCCGTCATCTCCCTGGCATCCTGTCTCTTCGTCTTTGGCTTGCGAGCAGGCAGTCTTTGAATCGGTAGCAGGCTTTTTGGCTGCCGGCTGCGCCTTGCGCAGGGCTTCATTGATGACCTCGTTGAGCTTGGAATTAATCGCTGAAAAAGATTCGCCGTTGAAGGCCTCCGGGAAATCCACCTTGGACATTTCAACGATGTCCGTACCGACCGAGAGGGTGCGCTGCACCTGCTCAGGATACACTGTAACGCCGATGACCTGCCTATCAGGGTCAATCGTAAAATGTAACGCTAGCTGAATTCTCACTTCTCCCATACATTCTCCTTGTCAGCTTTGGATGTAATCCTTCGTGATCCTGACCGGGGCCATGGTGCCGGCCTCCACATTGAAATAGATGCTTGGCGTCTTTACCTGGTTGTGCATAAGCACCTGCTGAACGATTGATAACCCGGCAAGTGCCGCCATCCGGTTCACCAGGGGACCCTGTTCCTCGAATGGATTCTCGGCGCACGATGGGATATCCGGCTCATCAGCCAGACTTTCCATGCCGGCACGGAGATAAGCATTGGGCAACCACCTGACATGAGGATCTCTGCGCCAATCTCGCTGGGCCACATGCAGCCGATGTCTATCCGAGGTCGTACCAAAGATGGCCTGCCCGCTTGATTTGTCATTGCCGAGATCGAGCCAGTACCCGTGGTAACGGAACAGCTTGCGCGTGGTGATGTTGTCAACACAGGTGATGTAGAAAGCGCCCTGATCTTTCAGCTCTTCCTCGACCCGATCAGTGCTGTAGGCAATATCCAAACCATACCTCTGATTAAGCCTGAAGGACAGCACCTCGGCCTTGTTCTGGCCTATTTCCCATGCAAAGAAGTTCTGGCGATACACGTTTTTTTCCTCAATGATGTCATGATCAATGAGGGTTATCGAAATCGGCAGCCGGTATCCAGACACCATGCACGCCAGCCCTTCCGCAAGGTTTGCTCCGGTTCCTCCACAACCAACGACCACAACCTGTCGAAAATTGTCGCGGGCAACGAAGGTTTTCACTTTCGGCGCTTTGGACCTCATATTCGCCCGTATTCCTTGTACGAGGGCTCCAGGAGCGTTTTGGCCGAGACATGCTTTATCTCGACCAAGGCATCGATGGGGATCCGCTTGCCGCGGTACTCCCTGGCAAAATCGTGGAACACCTTTCCACCCTTCCCCACATGGTTGCTGTGATGATTGAATACGGTATCGAAGATCACCTTCCAGAGACTATCCCTGGTAGTGCCCTTTACCGTGCGCTTGACATTCCCTATGCACATCGAGGACCCAGTACAGTTTGGAAAGGGCGGCTCATAGAGCTTGGTTTGGGACATCAGACGATCATCAGACATACACCAGAGCCGTATCGCCTGGATGGTCTCAACTCCGTTTGAAACGCTGTCAATGGTCGCATGGACCGCCAGGGCCGGTAAAAGCATGCGATAGCGGCTTATCCGCGGGGCATCTTGGCCCTTTTTCATGGGTTGAGCTACATAGACGGTCACAGGGTCCTTGCTTTTGGGAAAGGTATACAACACGGTGCGACTACCATTCTCCCTTCGTTCCCATACCAGCCCTTCCTCAGGATGAAAGACAAACGACGGGGAGAAGAACCCTCCCAATTGCTCCGGGGTCACCAAGAATCTTTTCGCGGTGCCACCCTCGTGATTGAATGAAGAGAGCACTATGTCGTCTTCATAAATTGAGATCTGATAGAGGAGCTTTTGCGTCTCCATACCCATACGTCCTATGCGGCGAGGTTTTCTGTTTCAACTTCGCCTTCACCTTTAGCTTCCTTGCAGACTCGCAGAACTTCTCCCAGCCACTTTATGATTTCGTGGGTATTTTGCTCCCAGGCCCACTCCGGGACTTTTTCTTCCTGTTTGAAAAATGCCTCGGAATAGTCGAAGAAGGCGTTCACGTCTGCTTTCTCCAGCAATGAACATTGTACCCCTTCATAGGAATCTGTGACCAAGGGCGGTTTGAGATCGTTGAGGAGCTGATGCTTGCCATAAATCTGTCCGTAGGTGCTTTCATGATTACAAATACCCTCCAGATCCACACTTTTTTCGGCATTCGATTGAGCATACGTCTCCAGGAGCTGCTCCAGAACATTCTCTTGTAAGCAATCGCGGATACCCTTAGGAAGCGACTCAGGTTCAAGCCCTTCAAATTGATACGCAATAAATTGCGCCACTCCTTCCGGGCCTTCAAGGAAGGCTTCATATATACCCGTTCTCTCATCCTCGATGTGATAAGCAGGGAAAACCAGAGGTATATATTTCGTCCTATGATCGATGCCGGACAGAGCACGGTAGCTCCTCTGCCCCATCCACCAAATTCCTCTTTCATCACATTCCTTACGGAACTCGTCTAAGATGAGATCGATACATTCATCGTCGATTTCCCTGTCCATGATATCAGGATGCTGTTCCAGAAGCGGCACGGCATAGTATTCCAGCAGAGCCCTCAAACCAAGCCACAAGCCATGGCTGATATGGGCCGGCGGCGGGCTATCCTTGATATCACCCTTTCCAAAGATTTTCCTGGATCTCTTCATTAGGGGCTGGAACTTCGGAATGACCATGCGATTGTTCGCCAGGCCTTCTCTGGGCGACGAGTTGTAGATATCCATTGACCCGTCCTCCTCATCTTCGCCGCGAACCATCAATCGGACTGGCGGTTCAGGCGATGCCCCTGGGATTACTTCATGGTATGGCCGAAACACATCGGAAATCTTCAGGTGGTCGACGATGTTCTGCTCAAAGGGCCTGAGATTATCCAGGCCCTGGGTTATACGTTCGATGAGCCTCCACATCACTTGCCTCGGCGGCCCGCCTCCCTGATCTCCCTGGGTGTTTTCCCCCTGATGTCGGCTCCGCTCTTCAGAAGCAGATCGCTCAGCTCACCGTTCTTCAGGGCCATCAGGCCTTTCTTCGGGTACAGCCTGTTCTTCTGCGCTTTGATCTCGGGAAGTTCCCACAACCCAAGCTCTTCGCCGACAGTGACGATCTCGGATTTAGTCAAGGCCTTCAGGTACTCAGGGGTCAAAGACCATTCCTGGGAAATATCTATACCAAGCAGCATCTCGGCCACATTGTCCCGAATCTCGGCGCTTGATCCTGTCGATTTCATAATGACGCAGTTGGCCAGGTTGACCAGCAGCTGCGGCAGTTCCTCATCCGACAGGTTGGCTACGGTTTTGACAATATTATCCTTGGTTGCCTCACCCAAGGCTTCCCGGGCTGAAAAGTCAGCTATCGCTACCGCCGTTATAGCAAGCCGTAATGCCGCGGCACTGTTCTGATCCAGTCCCGCGATGGCTACGGGTATCGCGGTTTTGTAAAAATCCTCGCGATGCGTGGTTGCGCGCCGGGAGTCCATAGTGTCCTTTTGGGATCCTCTCTCCTGGTTCGGCTTGGTCTGAGTCTCCGTCTTCGGCGGATGGGTTTCGGCTTTAGCAGCCGCTGCAGTCGTCTTCTTCTCTTTGACCGGCTTCTTTGGAACATAAAGCTCAGTGTAGCATTCCTTGTTTCCTACACAGCAGCGCTCAAAACCTTGAACCGTGCGACCGACGAGCTTTATGAGCGAAATGAATTCCGGACACTCCAGACATCGCTCAGCCACCTTGTCGGTCTGTATTGCATTTCGCTGGCTTGCTGCCACGTTATGCTGGAACCGATATCCATTGGTCAGGAATGTTGCCCTTACCTTGCTCTTGACCCAGTTCACCGTGAAAAACTCTCCCTGCTTTCGCTCAAAACAGGCCGAATTCATGCATTTGCCCGACCCATCCGCGTCAAACAGCTTGCACTGGATGCTCGCGTTCGACGGGCAGCTCTGACATTCTTCCTTTTTGAAAAAAGCCATTGCCAGCTCCGGGGCCTGCGACCTGAGATAATCCTTGAGCTCGTTCACCGTGAGTTTACCCTTGATTATCTCGGTATAGGCCGAGAGGATGCCCTTTTCATCTTCGATACGGGTAAGCTCATCGATATGCGCCGTGGTGATCTCCTTATTGGCCCAGGAAGTCACGACAGGCTCGGGCATCTTCAGAAGTGTCAAACGTGACCTGATCCTGGCCGGCGAGACACTGGTTCTTTGTGCGAGCTCCGCGATGGTGTCCGGTGAATCGCCGTGCTTGGCCACATAGTTCTGGAAGGCCGTCGCCTCTTCATACGGCGAGAGATCTTCCCGTTCAAGGTTCTCAATGAGCATCAGGTCCCAGGCCTCATTATCGTCCACCTTCCGGATGACCGCGGGCACCATGACTTCCTTGCCATCGGTTTCCGCAATCTGACGACAGGCCCTTAAACGTCTTTCTCCGGCGATGACTTCATACTGGTCGCCGCCGTTGACCGGCCTGGCTAGGATCGGTTGGATTACTCCATGAAGGCGTACCGATTCGACCAGTTCCGTGAACGACGAGTTGGGCTCAAATTTTCTGGCATTAAACCCGTTCAAAACGAACCTGCTGACCGGCAAACTGAGAATGTCTTGATTGGTTTCCATGTGTCCTCCAAAGGCTTCCTCTCCTTGAAGACGACAGGAAGCATATACATGCAATAACCCCGTTAACACGATGTCGCCGAGGTCAAATAGGCTTTCCGATTTACTCGATATGGGCCCGCTCGACCGTGATCCACATCAATCCTCCAAAGGCATTGACGAGGACCTGCAGGTGTGTCCTGCAGAATTCTTCCGTCAGGAATTGATGCACCATCGGGTTGAAATTATTACGATCTATCTCGCTGGTGCCATAAATAACCTGAGCAGGTATGATTCCGTTATCATACCTTGAAAGAAACTGGGGTTGCTGGCCTATTCCCATTTCTAATCCGATGAAAGCCGTCTACCAGGTTTGTTCGCCCTTGATTGAACTCTCTGTTTCTGCGCTTGCGCCGTCGACAAAGTACCTCCTGAATGGGTAAAATAAACTACCCGCTTCTAAGATCAGGCCATTCGCATCACGTTGATTGCGAAGGTTTCAGTTCAGACAATTTATGAGCTGGAATGTTAATGTTTGGGTTTACTGAGGTTAATCCGATGATCCTACAGCCAGGTCCGCAAGCCCCATTGACTAAGCCCAAGCTTTTTCAAATCCGGTATGGGCTTACCATTAGCAGTTTTGCGAGCCTTGATGATCCCGATGATATTACTCAACGAACGATAACAACCATACGCCGAAAGAACCATCGTCAAAAGAACAACCAAGATAAGCATACTTCCTCCATTACCAAAACGAAGCGAACGAAGGCCCGTCCGGTCACATGCCAGACGAGTAAGTTATTTTGAAGGGGTTCAAGGATAAAACCCCCGGTCAGAGGATAGGCGAAAGACGTGTTCATGTGGTGATCGCCTATGTTATCATGCAGGAGCCTACGATAGACAAAAACAGATCCGGGATGGGCTATCCCGAAACATTACCACATATGCCAGGTGCCGGGCATGGCACACGCTTGATCAGGCATATGCTTTATTGCCGGTTGCTACCAGCTGATTTCGTCACCCGGGCTATCCGGAGTGGCGTTTACCCATTTCCGAGAATGGGCTGCTCATGAGAGCTTCTATCTAATGAGAAATAGTAGCACTCTTGGTTTCAAAGTCAAGCATTCAATCATGCACAGGCTGGGTAGAAAATGTGATCTGCCAAAATAGACTGCCCTTTGTCAAAGGGGATGGTTGAAAGAACAGCTCCCATGCCATTATATGCCGTTTGATATGTTGTGCTCCCCAGTATAGATAGCATTTGAGTATCAAAGGTTTTCAGACTGTTTGAAAACCACCAATACATCGCAGAAACCTATATTTTAGCTGGATCTATGAGTTCTGATAGAAATCTTCAGTCTGCCTACCCTTTCATCATACTAATGTCTCTATCTGCTATCTGCACTTTTTCTTTTCCCATGAGTTTAAGTCCTGGATATTGAAAGATCTTTGGTTTGCTTTCAATATTCTTTATGAAAATATCCCAATAAGTGGAATTGTGGAGGAATGTTTTTCCGTCTTATGCTATTTGATATCATAATAAGTGGAAATATTGGTCATCTATATGGGTTGATATAATGGACTGGTTTCCACTTATTGCACTGTTGGGCTGCAAGCAGGCAGACTAATGGAGGCACGGAAATGTCTTATACAATTGAATATCTAGAGAAAGAAGCGATAGGTCTGATCACGAACACTGGTGTATTAACGCGCGAGGATTTCATGAAGCAGGCCCGAGAGGCATTAGAGGTCTCGCGACTCAAGAAGTGCAACAAGTTCCTGGTGGATTGCACCTCAATGATTATCCAATCACAGACCATGGATATATACGAGACTTCGGCCTTCTACGATGAGATTGGTGCACCAAGGGAAAACAAAATTGCTTTGGTGGTCCCAGCTGGGACGAAAACCGAAGTGGATCTGCGGTTCTACGAAACAGTCTGCATCAATCGTGGATGGAAGGTCAAAATGTTCGCCGAAAAGGAGTCCGCTATGCAGTGGTTTCGAGATTAGTCAAGTCTCAATGAGAGTTGTCTCCTCCAGCCCAACCATTGCTTCAGCCGACATCGCTTCGCTCGGCGGCTGAAGCTGAGTGTTATCATCTTAAGAAGACATATGCATAGAATACTCTGTCTTGCAAAAGTACACATCCTCACACGACAGTTATCATTTATTGGCCTCATAAAAAACTTTGATACCTTGAGGATAGTGCTGGTTGCCCCATTTTGCAGATTCCTTATAGTTATCTTGTTTCCGCCGGTCTAAAAACCCGCAAGAGTACCGGGATAAAAACCGGCAGGTGCACGGAGAGGGCGCAGGGATGCGTAGCGGAGGGTGTCTGAATCCGCACTGACCGATCAGGCCGTTTTCCGAAGCCGCTTTTAAGGGACGGCATCCGGGTAAACGGTCTTCCGATCTACTCAGTTTTCTTCTGTTCTTTCCGGTCTCTTTTTCGATAGCTTGGCCCCTCGAATATGATGATTTCGGAGTTATGCACCAGCCTGTCGGCAATGGCCGTGGCGACCGTGGTGTTGTCGAAGACGTTTCCCCATTCCGAGAACGGCAGATTCGTGGTGATGAGTGTGGACTTTTTCTGATGCCGGGCGCTTATAACCTGGAAGAAGAAGTTGGAGCCCTGGGACCCCAGCGGGAGATAGCCGATCTCATCGCAGACCAGCAGATCGAAGGACTGGTAGTAATGGAGCTTCTTCAGGAAGGTCCTGTCACCCTCCGCCGCTATAAGCTGGTTGATCATCTCCATGGTGGACACGAACAGTGTCTTTATGCCCGCCTGCGTAGAGGCATAGGCCAGGCACTTGGCGATGAAGGACTTACCCACTCCGGGATTTCCGATGAGGATGATGTCTTTCCTCTCCCTGATGAACTCCAGGTCAAGAAGCCTCAAGATCCTGGGTTTATTTTCTTTACGGGAAGGATGGAACGAGAAGTCGAACTGGTCTATGCTCTGTTTCTCATCGAGCCGTGAGAACCTGAAGCAGGTGTCTATCCGGATCTTCCTTCTCTTCTCGATCTCCAGGTCGAGGAGGTGCTCTATGATGCGCAGCGACGGGGAGTTCTTCTTCGCGGCCTCATCCATAACCCGCCCAAGATCCTCCACCCACGCCCTGAGCTTCAGCTCTCTGCATTTTTGGATAACGTCTTCCATCATGATCCACCTCTCTTGACCGCATATGCGTCGTACTCAGCGAGTGAAGGCATGCTGAGCCGTATCCTGTTGAGCTCTTCATTCCCCAGCTTCACCGGCGGGTGCACCCTCTTCGGGGTCATCTCCTGGTAGAGGATGTTCTCGATGTACTCAGCGCCATATGCCTTGAACTGCAGGGCCTTCCTGACCGCATAGAGCAGGGACTCGACCCCGTATTCATCCCTCAGCTCGAGCAGCCTCGTTATGTTCTTCTTGATCGGATGAGATGCTTGTGCCAGGGCTTCAAGATAAGAAGCGGCCTCCTCCCCCATGGAGGCGAACAGGGCTATGTCCCGATCCCGCCAGAGCCTTTTCTGAAGCCTTCTGACCTGCTCGGCGTGAGCGGGAACCTCGATCCTCTTCTTGTATTCCCAGCACCGTGCGTGCGTTGCTACCGACTTATCTTTATGGAAGAGCTGTATCGTTTCGTTGTCCGCCTTCAGGAGAAGCCTCCTGCCCACCGTCCACGGCGGCGCCGTATAGTCGTTACCGTCGAACCTCACGGCGAAGTCCTTGTGCACGAACACGCTTAAGGCCTCAAGGCATTCAGGCAGGTTCTCGGGCAGCGGCCTCAGCCGCACGTCCTTGAAGCGTTCAAGGGGTTTATCTCCGGTGCCACCGTGCACCCTCACGTTGGCGACCTCATCGAGCCAGTGCCTCACCTGGGCGTTGGCATCGGCAAGGCTCGAGATCTCCCTGAGCGGCCAGAAGCTCTGCCTCAGGTACCCGATGCTCCTCTCCACCTTGCCCTTCTCCTGGGGTGATCGCACGTTGCAGGCGATCGGGTTTATCTTCAGCGGCCGCAGGAAGTCCAGGAAGGCATCGTTGAACCTTATAAGAGGTCCCTGCCTCTCGATCACCGCCGAGGTCATGTTGTCCACCAGGAGTTCCCTGGGCGTGCCCCCGAAGAAGGCAAAGGCATTGAGAAGGCACCGGTGCAGGTGGGCCTGCTTCTGGCTGTGGGTAAACTCCACGTAGAGCATCCGGGAGTACGACTCGATGATGACGAAGGCGGAGAGCCGTCTCTTCGCATTCCCGTACTCGAGCACCCCGAAGTGACCCCAGTCGATCTGCATCTGCCTGCCGGGATCGGACTCGAAGCGCAGATAAGCCTTGCGTGAGGATGATCCCCTCTTCTTATTCCTGAGGTAATCCGTCAGGATCGTGATCCCCCCGGTATAGCCCCTTTCCCTCAGACGTAAAAGGATCACCGTCCCCGGCACTCCGGGATGCTCTTCCAGGACGCCGTCAATGAAGGGCTTGAACGGGTCCAGCATGGATGGCCTCTTCCTTGAGGCAGGGGGCCTCTGAGGGTCCTTGAGATACAGGCTCACCGTATCCCGGTTGATTCCCAGATCCTGGGCTATCTGCGTATTCTTCAGCCCGAGGTTCTTCAGCCGGTGGATCTCGAACACGATGCTCCTATCAAGCATGGCGGGCCTTCCCCTCATGCCGGATCGAGGGCAGCTCCAGCACCTGGAACAGCGTGCCGTCGAAGGCAATGAGCTCCTGCCTTATCAGCAAATCCCTCGCCGAGAGGTACTCCTCAATGTCCATCTCGAGCGTCGTGCATATCCGGTCGTAGCTGTAATACGACAGCCCGTTCCGGTCCGACACCAGCACGAGGAACAGGTACAGCAGCAACTCTTTCTGGCTCAGGGATTCGAGGTATCCTTCGGTGATGAACCGGTGGGGTATGTAGCTGAATCCTCCCTCGATCTTCCTCACCTTCTCTGGGACGAGCACTTTCTTCTTCATGAGACGCCTCCTTATCCGCAAGAGATACGGTGAACAGGGTCAGATTGACCATAGAGTCCTTCTTTGCAATCACGCCTAAGGTGCCGGTATCCCAAAGATATTCACTTTTAACGCGTCCATCTTTGCAATCAGCGGCACCAGGTAGAACTGACCGTACGGCAGGATCTTCCTCGTTTCTGACGCGTCCATCTTTGCAATCAACCCAGGCCTCCTCTTGCGTCTGTTCCTTAGCATCTGCATCATCCGGTTCCTCCCCGCCTGCTCAGGCTTGCTCTGCCTGTATCTTTTCCAGTACCCAGGGTTCCGCCTCACCCATTCTTCCTGGCTTGTCTTCTGGTTGAGGCGGTAATGGACATCCGAGGTCATCTTCTCCTTCTGCCACCGGGCTTTCCTCTTCCTCTGGCACTCCGGCCTGGAGCAATACGACTGGCCAGGGTGCCGGGGACTCCTTGCAAAACTCCTCCCGCAGCCCGAACAGATGACCTCCATCTGGCAATCCTCCCGTTGGTCTTTCGGGAAGAAAAACCATAATCGCAATGAAATTGACAGAGTATCTGAGAAAAACCTTCGAATGAAAAAAATCAGATGGAACTCTTCAAGTTCCTTTCAGAATCATATGATCTACATGCGGCTTTCTATTCCGGTGCTTCTGCCTGCTCTTATCCCGTGTTTATTGCAGGTTTTTAAAACCGGGGTGGACAGTTATCTTTAGTCTTTGTAATTATTAATCTAATTATGATATCCGGAAGCTACCTATAGTTCTGGGAATGCATATTCCCTCACGGTATCGAAGGTTTCAAAAGGTTTCAAAAGGACAACATTCACATAGGCAACCAAACTGTTTCATCATAATTTTGTGAACACATACTCCTTGACTAGTAAGTTACTTATTGATAAATAACTTACCTATGGTAAAGTAATTGTCTGTTTTGACGAATAGATAACAAGATGGAGAGTGATGGACTGATGAAACCCCAAGATAGATTAAAGCTGGTGAGCCAGAAGAGGAGAAGCCGGGAGAAGGAGCAGCGGATCCAAAGCATCCTCGACGCTGCCAAAAAAGTGTTCTCTGAAAAAGGGTATCTGAAGGCGACCATGGAAGAGATCGCCTGGGAAGCAGAAGTGACGAAGCCGACGGTATACTTGTATTTCAAGACAAAGGACGACCTCTTCTATACGTTAATGCTGCCCTTGATGGAAGATATCCATCAGCAGTTGGAGGAATTAGAAGAAAGACTGGAATCAGGGAAGATCAAAGACGGAGCCACATTGATCAGGGGCCTCTTCAGATCCTTTTATCACGGCTACAAGCTATCACCTGATCTCTTCAGGATCATTCAGCTATTCCAGCAGCAGGGCCTCGGAAGGGAAATGGATCCTGATGTCATGAAGGCCCTGACCGACAAGGGTCGAATGAATTTTGACATTGGCCGCAGGGTGCTGGAAAAGGGCATGGAACTGGGGATGATCAGGAAGGTGAACGTCTACGAAATGGCAGATGCCATCTGGGGAGCATTCGTAGGTATTACTCAGCTGGAGGACATTAAATCTGACGAGCGGAAGAACCATACGTTGAAAGAAAGGACCCTGCGCCTGGTTGAGCAGCTATTTGCGGAGGCCCTGACAATAGGAACCGGGGGCATGGTAGTATGAAAACCACTAAAGTATCAGAGCTCATCGATCAGGTCCGGAGAGAAGGCCGAGTATCTCTTACCGAAGCAGAATCTAAATCTTTGTTAAGCCTTTACGGGATTCCGGTTGTCGAGGAAGCAATGGTCCTCAATGAAGGCGATGCCATAGTCCAAAGCCGCAGAATGGGCTTCCCTGTTGTTTTGAAAGGCATGGGATCTCGACTTACACACAAAACAGAACGTGGTCTCGTGAAGGTCAATTTGAAGTGTGACGATGAAGTCCAGCAGGCTTTTCGCCACATCAAGGAGGCTGCAGGGGAGGATTGGGAAGCCTGCCTTATCCAGCCCCTCATAAAAGGCACTCGTGAATTCGTCGCCGGCATGATCAGAGATCCCCAGTTCGGTCCTTCGGTGATGTTCGGCCTGGGGGGGATCTATACGGAAGCCCTGAGCGATGTCTCCTTTCGGATAGCTCCCATCGATGAGTTTCAGGCCAACGCCATGCTCGATGATATCAGGGCATGCAAACTTCTCGGGGCGTTCAGGGGTGAAGCAGAAGTCGACAAGAAACAGCTAGTTCAGGTCCTGACTGGTTTGTCCCGTTTGGGAATGGATTATCCCGAGATAAAAGAAATCGATATCAACCCTTTCATAGTCATGCCGAATGGCAGTATTAAAGCAGTCGACGCCCTCATAATCCTGGCCGATGCCAGCGAGATTCCGCAAGGTACCAATCTGGCCGGTGACAGTGACCATGAAAAAGAAATCAGAGTAGCGCTCGACACCATGATGCACGCACAGTCCATAGCAGTGCTTGGAGCGACAGCCCCCAGGCCAAATTTCCCAGGCATATTTGAATGTGTCCGCAGGTTCGGCTTCAGCGGGAGGTTATATCCCGTAAACCCGAAGGCCCAGGATTATGACGGCATAAAATTCTTTCCCAGCCTGTCTTCCCTGCCTGAAAAGGTGGATCTGGTCATCCTCTCAATTCCTGCCCCCCTCGTGCCCGATGCCCTCAGGGAATGTGCAGCCACAGGCAATAAGAACATCCACATCTTTTCGGCTGGCTTCAAGGAAACAGGTGAGGAAGAAGGCATAAGGCTGCAGGCTGAAATTGAAACGATCGCCCATGAAGGTGGTCTTCACGTCGTCGGCCCCAATTGCATGGGATTCTACGTCCCGGCCTCGCGGATGCTGACATGGACGGATGCCTCCGCAGAGAGCGGTCCGGTCTCCCTCGTAAGCCAGAGCGGTGGCAATGCCCAGGACTTCACGCATTATATCAGCAGCACGTACGGTATCCATTTCAGCAAGTGCATCAGCTTCGGGAATGCGCTGACCCTGGATAGTACCGACTTTGTCGATTACCTGGCCCACGACGAAGAAACGAAGATCATTACCATGTATCTCGAAGGGGTAAAGGACGGGCCGCGGCTGCTGCGCCAGATCAGGGAGATAAGCCCAGAGAAACCGGTTATCCTGTACAAGAGCGGCCTTACCGAATCAGGCGCCAGAGCGGTATCATCTCATACCGGCTCCATGTCGGGCGGGGAAATGATCTGGAAGTCCTTCTTCAAACAGACCGGAGCCATTCCGGTGGATTCCATAGAGGAGATGGCAGATGTGACCTTGGCCGTCCATCATATCGGCGCAACACAGGGCAGAAAAACAACGGTCATCGGCATCGGCGGAGGAAACGGCGTGGCGGTGGCGGACAGCTGCGCCCGTGTCGGGCTCGAGCTTCCGGCATTTTCCCCGGAGCTGACCACCACCCTGCGAAAATCCATTGGCATCGATGGCTCCATGATCCGGAACCCCATCGACTCCGTGATCGCGTTCGCGAGCTTGCCGGTCATGGGAGAGACACTGGAGCTGCTCGCCCGGAGCGGGGAGATCGACAATTTCATCATCTCGATGTCATTGGACTGGCTGACCCTGAAAAAAGAAAAATCTGGAACCTATGCGGAAACCATTGCCTCCTATCTGGCCGATGAAGGGCGGAAGCATACGCACGGGAAACCACTGATCGCCGTATTGCGGCAATACCAGCCGGACCCGGCGATCAAGGAGTGCATACCGCTCGTTGAGAAGATTCTCCTGGCCGGGGGGATTCCGGTTTACAAGAGCCTTTCTCAGGCAGTCTCAGCGCTCTCGAAGGTGGTGGCATATAACGAATTCTGCAAGAGAGCCTATACTACGCCTGATTCAAGGGATGAGGACAGGGTCGCTTTAGCTTGAGGGCCATGGCACCTCACCCAGGGCCATGCGGCACAAATCGGTGACGAAGATTTGGGGAAGACCTGCCTTCGAGGTCTGATCGCGCATCACTGTATGGCACATGGGACAGATGGTTATCAAGGCGTCTGCATGGTTATCCATCGCATCCCTGATATTGTCCCCTTGAATCTTCATGGCAAGCTCTCTGTTTGCAAAGAGAGCGGGCCCTCCGCAGCACAAGGCATTCATGCCCTCGTATGTTCTGGAGACACGTTTAACGCCTATAAGCCCGAAGATCTCGTTCAGCCATGCATCCTGCTCCGGCAGCCACCTGACGGCACAGTTTGGCTGGTAGGCCACCCTTTTATTCAGGGAGGTTGTCTCGCTCTTATGGTCCACAAGGTAGTCGCGCATATACTCGAAGAGATGCATGTACCTGTAGGGCACATGCATGCCCAGCTCCCTGGCTTTTACATGAGCCAGGATATATCCTTCGTTATGAAGGTAAACGATATCTTTTCCCAGCTCGGCCAGCCCATCGATCACCTTCTGTCCATATCTTTCGGCAAGGCTCTGTCCGCCCATATGTGCCAGGCCGACCAATGAGGCATACTTTCTTCCCCTGACCACGGTCATGCCTTTGAACATTCTGCTTTCAAGCGTATCTTCCGGGAACTGGGTGAACAAGAAGGAGTCAAATGAAAGGGCCGGCTTGCCAGGGTCACCTTCAATCACTTGGACATCCCTGCTCCCATGCTCAAACGCCTTTATCACTGAATCAATAAAAGGTTTGAAGCTTGTAGGGATTGGACCGGTCCCGATTTTTTCCTGCATCCGGTAGATAAGATCAGCCGGATCAGCCCCGGTCGGGCAGTACTGAAAACATGCATTGCAGGTGATGCATCTGTCCAGGATATCAGCCGCTTTCCCCTCCATGAGGAGGGTAATCTCTTTGACAGCCTTGTCCTTTCCGTAATCGACATACCGGCATTTCACCAGGCATTCACCGCACAGATCACATTTTGATGCATCCCACATCTTTCATCTCCTTGGCAGTATACAGGTTCAGACCGGATCTTTGAATGCAGGCGACTGTCCGGTGAAGTTTGCGGTGATCGCTTCCAGTTGATTGGGCGTTCCCATGATCGTCATCATCAGCTCGGATTCCATCATGAATCCCCGGGCGGAATCTCCATGCCAGACCTCGTTCAGGAGCTTCTTTGCTGCGCGCACAGCATCAGGATTTTTCGAGGCGATCTCCTTGGCCAGGGCCATGGCATCGTCATAGGGCTTTTCACAGACGTGCGTGACCAGCTTCAGGCGTGCGGCCTCCTCTCCCTTGATCACCTTCCCCGTAAAGATCAGCTCTTTCGCGACATCGATGGAGACCAGGTCACGGATGGTCTGGGTCACGCTCATGTCCGGAATCAGCCCCCACCTCATTTCCATGACGGAAAACTTTGCATCCGGAGTGCAGAAGCGGATATCGGCCCCCATGGCTATCTGGAAGCCCCCTCCCATCGCCACGCCGTGGACGGCGGCTATTACGGGCATGGGGAGCTCTTTCCATCCGTAGGCGATATGCTGAAAGATATTGGTTACGCGGTTTTCATATCGCTCCCTGAGGTCGGGGAGCTTGTTTTCGCCCGATTGCAGGGCCGCGAAGTTCTCGACATCCAAGCCTGCGCAGAAGCCCTTGCCTTCGCCGGAGAGCACGACGACCCTCACCCCGGGTTCCTTGGCCAGCCTGCCGATGGCATCCGCAATGGCGTTGATCATGTCAAAACTCAAGGCGTTGTATTTGTCAGGCCTGTTGAAACGGACATCGGCAACATGATTCTCAACCGAAATAGATATTAGATCGCTCATCGCTCCTCCTAGATAGACTTCCTGTCATCACCCGCACGCTGATGCCTATGCCGATACCGAGTATAACTGAGATGATTATACTCAATCCTGACGTTCTTCGGCAGATACCGCTTTCATTAATTCTTCGGGAGATATCGCTTTTAAGTATTCTTCGGTTATATCGGGCTGACCATAGGTCAACATTTTTTTAACTGCCTTTGCCAGCCGTATAAGCGCCTCATCACCAAGTTCATCAGTACCCTTAACGAGCTCAACTTCGGGGTATTTCTCCTTAATTATGGATTCATACTTTTTTACAAACGGGCACAAGCTGACCATACAGGTTGAAAGGTGTATCGCTTGCGCCTGAGCCAATTCCACAAGCGGTTTTATCTTGGTCAGTATTTTCTTCGGTGCAAGTATCGTAGGGCATCCTGCGCAGGTAGCCATCCCGACAAGCTCAAGGCCGTCTTCGTAACGTGCAAACGATCCTTTGCGTGCGTTTAAGAATGCCAGGCACCCAACAGCCGGACAACCGAGTTCATTTTTAACATTTGAGCAGGTAATAATAGCTATTTTTTTCACTGTGTCCTCCTTGTAATATTTGTGGTGTGTGATCGATTAATAGATTTTCTCCCCGTTTCAGGGGGTATCTCCTTTTGCCATATAGTAGACCAGTCGACTAATTATACACGATAAAAATTGCCCGCTTCTGCACCCATGAACCATGCCAAGACGTCATCCCACAGAGGTGCGGCAAACGATTTGAAATAGCCCATATGACCAATGGCCCCGAATCCTCTTTTTGGGTCGATATCGAGTCTTTCCACAGGCGCGTTGCTGTATCCCTGTATGAATGCATCCCTGGATTTCGGAGAGGCCCAGTGGTCATCTAAAGCATTTGCCACTACTATCGGGGTTCGAACATCCTGATAGAGTCTTGTTATCTCCTTCATCGTGGGATCGTCGAAAAAATAGTGGGGGAACCGGCACCAGTATTTCCATTGCTTGTAAATATCAACGGGCAGGTCATCGCCCATGCCGAGTATGCTCCATGCCATATACCCTTTCAGAGTGACGATCACGGGGAGCACGATATGCCAGAGGAATTGTACCCGGATACGTTCAAAGAGAGGCATCCACCCAGACCAGCCAGCACCTACCGCAAAACCGTAGAACTTATCAACATACCGATGATTCGGCAGCAGGCCGAGAGCGTGTCCGCCGTATGAATGGCCGACCATGAATAAAGGGAGGGTGTCGCTCCTCATTTCCTCTACCGCAGCGGCAAGATCCAGTTGTGCCCAGTCCAGGTATGTTGCTTTAAAGCCTTTCAGCGTCTCGGGCTTGGATTCACCGATTCCCCGGTAATCCAGTGTCAAGGTGCTGAATCCCCTTTCACAGGCATATTCAGCGAATCTGCGATAATATTTTTGCGGTACCCCTGTGGCCCCGGCTACAACTATATGTCCTTTGACAGGGGATCTTGCAGTGAATCTGGTTGCCGCAATGGGATAGCCGTCTGTGGCGATAAGTTTGATTTTCTGGCCCCCACAGTGTGCACCATTCACAGATGCTTGAGCACTCATCGTTTTCTCCTGGTAGTTGACCAGTCAATAATGCCTGGCAGATAGGTATTCCTGTTTATAGAGGACATAATTACTTTCCTTTTCTTCCTTCAAACTGGTCCCCAAGAAGCTTCGTCAGCTTTTTCATATGCTCAAGAAGCTGTTCCCTGCTCTTGCTGGGAAACCTCCCGTAGTTGAAAAGAATTCCATTGAGAGATGCGAAAAAGAGATGGGATAGAAGCCGGACATCCTTTTTGGGATAATTAGTTTGCTTCATGAACAGCTCATCGAAGAGATCCATGATGATCTTTTCCGAGGTGACGAATGTACCCATGGGCTCCTCGGAAGCGAATTTTCCGAAAAAGAAACAGTGCTGAATCATGCGCATGTATTCATAGTGGTCCATTATATACTCGACATAGGCATTGGCTACTTCTTCAATTGATGCGTCCTCTTCTCGGATAAGCCGGGTGAACATCTTCACGAGGTCTGAATTTCCTCTTAATGCCGCTTCCATGAACAACGTTTCCTGATCCGGGAAGTATGTATAGATAGAGCTGAGACCGATGCCCGCTTCTTTAGCAATTTCCCTCATATTGACCTTGCTGAACGGTTTGTCCGCAAAGACTTTCTCGGCAGCATCGAGAATCAGTTCCTTGCGCATAGTCCGTTCCTTGTCCTTTAGCTTGCCGAAGGTACTCTTTTTGTCTGACATCACATCCTCCGATGTTATATCTTTATTCAAAATATGATGATGTAAAACAGAATACCTTCCGTTCATCTTTTCAGTCAACCTCAGTCATGGGCATCATTCCGGGAAGACAGTTGAATCAGCCTGAATCAACGCCTCTTCTCCGCTCAGGATTCCCTGGGCCCTGCCAAAGAATTTGGGGAACTCCGTACCCAGATAAAACCTCGATGACAGGGTCCTGCTCCAATAAAAAACTTCTTCTTGAGTAATCTCAGAGGTGGCCGCCTCCTTTCCCGGGTCTTTCATCCTCGGGATGGTAATGCTCAGGCTCCAGACATGCATCCAAGCGAGACACAGCATGTGCATGGCCTGCTGAACCTGCGTGGCGAGGGCAAAGAGATGGATGAACCTCCCCTGGTTCAGGTGATCCAAAAGAAATGACATGATCTGGTCCATCTTCTCCATGGCCTGCTCCAGGAGAAGCAGGTATGTCTCGTCAACTACGGACCTTGCCTCGTCGATCGTTTTCTGAACGTGGTTCTTGAAGACTCGATAATTATGCTGGCCTGGGTTCATGAGGATCTTTCTCATGACCAGGTCGATGGATTGAATGCCGTTCGTGCCTTCCACGATGGAGAGCACCTTGCAAGAACGTGCGACACGCTCCACCGGGTAATCCCTGCAGAACCCGTAGCCCCCGAATACTTGAATGGCCTCCGCCGTGATGAGCCATACCATGTCCGTGTTGCCGGCCTTGCAGATCGGGACAAGCAGTTCCACCAAGGCAGCCGCATCAGAGGCCTTCTCTCCCGTTTCGATCTCTTCAAGGTCCAGGCACAGGGCAAGATAATAGGTCAGCATGCGCATGCCCTCGACATGAGATTTCATCCAGAAGAGCATCCTCTTCACATCGGGGTGCTCGATGATTGCCAACCTTTCCGCATCAGGGTTGAGCATTTCCATTGCATGTGATCCCTGAACGCGCTGCTTTGCATAATCAACGGCATGCAGGTAGGCGCTGCTCGAAGAGGCCAGTCCCTGGAGACTGCAAAAGAGCCGTTCTTCGTTCATCATCTTGAACATGAGCTTCATGCCGGAACCCTCCCTGCCGAGAAGGAAGCCCATGCAGGGGGTATCGTCGCCAAAGGAAAGGGCGCAGGTGGGCGAGCCGTGGAACCCCATCTTTTTCTCTACTCCTCTGCAGAATACCCCGTTTCTCTCTGCGAAAGAACCATCCGGCCTCACCAGGTACTTGGGCACGATGAACAGGGACAAGCCCCTGGTTCCGGAAGGTGCACCCTCGGCCCTTGCAAGCACCATGTGGATGATGTTCTCCGTCAGGTCGTGTTCGCCGGACGAGATGAAGATCTTCTGCCCTTCAATTCGATATGTCCCGTCGGGCATGGGTATCGCCCTGGTCCTCATATTTCCCACGTCGGAGCCAGCCCCAGGCTCGGTGAGACACATGGTCCCACCCCATGTGCCCTTGAGCATCTTATCAAGATACAGTTTTTTCTGCTCATCGTTTCCGAACCGTCGTATAAGACCGGCTGCGCTTCCGGTGAGAAGGGTGCAAAACGAGAGCGCTGCATTGGCCGCGCCGAAGAATTCCTTGCAGGCCACCGAGACGGACTGGGGCATTCCCATGCCGCCAAGATCAGTGGAATCGGATATGGATATGAATCCTGCGCCGGTCATGGATCGGTATGGCTCGTGGAAATACTCCGGTACTGTGACGCTCATGGTCTTGGGATCGTAGCTTATACCCTCCTCATCACCCTGCGCGTCCACGGGATACATCTTATCCCATGCAATCTTTTCAGCCAGGTTCAAAGTGTCCTGAACGATTTCCAGGTCATAACCGCTGAATTTTTCGAAATGCGCAAGATCATGGACCTTGAGCATTTCATAGAGGACGAACTGTACGTCCTTCATATCCACGAGAAGGTTTTTAGCCATGGAGCGTCTCCTTTATCGCCTGGACTCGATCATCTCCAGAAGTGCCTCCATGTGCAGGAACACATTGGACTCGCTGTATTTCCTCACATCTGCATGGTCCACGTCGACCATAACGCATGGGATGTCGAGATCTTTCTTGATGCCTTCCATTTCGTCCAGCTGCATGAGCGAGTAGACTTTGCAGGACCTGTTGCTGGCGAATACGATGCCATCGATGCCGTTCTTTTCCACAGCTTCCCTCATGGCCTTGCCTCTGAGAGCCAAGCCGTAAGGGCATACAGAGAAGTTCTGCGAACGGGCGAGAAAGTGGAAAGGGTCTTTCCCGTCGAAGGCGAAGAGATCGGTTTCTCCTTCAGTAGTGCCTATGCAGTAGGTGTAACTGGCAGTGGTGATGTTTGCCCCGTACCCGGCGAGCTTCGACGACATGCCCCTCAGCTGATGCCATGGCGCGATGCTGTCCCAGCAGAGACGGTATTTTTCAACCGGGACCGGGAATATGCCCGAATCGATCTGCCGGGCTGTTTCATCGGCAAGGAGACGGAAGTGTTCCTTGAGCTCCATGGTACCCCTGGAGGTCAGGATTGCGGCCATCTGAACAAAGGAATCGAACGCAGTGATCCCCGACGGTCTGTGGGATGCGAAGCTGAGAAACCTTCTCCATTCCTTGTAAGCCTCGCTGGAAAGTTTTACGGCCTCGCGCGCTTTGTCGATATCAAACCGCTGTCCGGAAAGATCTTCAATGGTCTTGATGAGAGCTTTGAGCTGTGAAACGATATAGCCCAGATCTTCCGTATTTTGCTTTTCATAGCAGAACGGTACGTCGAGGATGAAATGGGGGACGCCCCATTCCCTGTGATAGACATCGAACCATTTTACGAGCAGTGAGCAATTGTTGTTATTGCTTACGAGCAGATTCGGTTTCGGCAGCCCAAAAGTGGGGGAGTCCTTTCCTCCGTCAAAGGCGGTCCCTATATCGATCCTGGCATACGAGCACAGATCGGTGGAATATCCCATCTGCTCGGCCTTCTCGCACTGCAGAGTCCCGACGCCCTTTCCTGCGCTCATGGCGGCATGGCTTTCAGGCACGGCATAGACAACGTTATCGAATCCTGCGAACAGCTCTGGCGGTACGACAATGGCGATCCAGACCACGAAGGCGCCTTCGGAGGCCTTCTGGTGCAGGGACATATAGGAATCGGTGATGATCCTGCTCAAGCGTTTGCCAGATTCGTTTTTATTGAAACCTTCCCGTCGTTCTTTCGTTTCCGACATGGCAGCTCCTTTCCCGGGTCCCTTACGGCCGCAGGGTTTCCGCAAAGCTTTCTATGCGTGTCCTGTAGGACCCGATGTTTTCGTCGTCTTCCAGGGAGAAGTCCAAGCTGATCATGCGGACCCCTTCTCCCTCGAGCACCTTCCTGAGATATGGCGTTTCGAAGTATTCGTATTCGCAGAACTTCTCTCCGATAAAGATGAAGCCCCCGATGCCGCCCTCACGGATCGACCTCCTGAGTTCTTCGATCCTGGTATCCCCCGTGTGCAGCATGGTGGTACAGGGATAATGGTTGCTGTAAAGGTCGGCGTAGTAATCCTCAGGGTTAGTGGCTGATGGAGGTGTGTAGCCGTAAGCACGCTTGAACATGGCGATGTCGTTGTCAGCCACCCTCAAGCCAGCGTTTTCTATGCATTCCGTGATCCCAGGAGAAGGGGGCAGGATTCCACTGACCATGATTTTTGGAAGCTCCATGCCTTTATCCCGGGCCGTATCGCACTGCTCTCCCGTGTTTTGCAGCATTTCGAGGTGCCTTTCTACAGGAAGGAAATTACCAGCGCTCATGATCCTGCAGAACTCACTGAAAGAGATGCACCCGAGAGCCACCAATCCCTGAAGCCTTGAAGCCAATTCGCGCTGCAATTTGTAGAGCCCGGCGCTCTTTGTGAAGGATTCAATGGAAAATGTTGTTCCGAACGACTCTTCAAATTCCCGAACGAGACGGCGCACCCTGCCTCTGAAATATTCCGCATCTGCAGGCCTGCTCAAGGGCGAGGTGGGAATATGGAACCTGAAGAGAGGGAGGGCTTCCCCCTGTTCGGCAAGCCCGTTCTGAAGTATCTCGGGCAGGTTGCGCAGGGTATCGCATGCATTGTACATGAAGATCCCATCCAGGATCTCGCTTCCATGGCTAAGTACGAATTCAGTAAGGCACCGCCCAACGGAACAGGTGTAGGCCTGCAGGTGCCGGTCGCTTAAAGGGACACTTTGATATAGATCTCTTAAGCCCCACAGCGTAATGGGGGTAAGCCCCATGGAGTGCAGGAGCTCCACCGGGGGATAGAGGGGAAAACATCCGATTATCCTGTGGCCATCGTTTTTGAGGCCTTTTATTGCAGAATATACCGCGTTCATGGGCATCACACCGTTCCTTTCATCAAAACATTCAGCTCACCTGGATGCCGTCTGTTCCCCAATAAGGTTTTCTCAGCTCTGTTTTCAGAATCTTTCCCGTGAGTGTCCGGGGTATGGAAGGGACGAAGTCAACGGATTTGGGAACCTTATGTTTGGCGAGGTTTTCACGGCAGAAGGCTATGATATCCTCCTCTGTGACCGCGGCATTTGGGTCTTTCACGACAATGGCCTTGACCGCTTCTCCCCATTGCTTATCGGGTACTCCAATGACTGCCGCATCCTTCACGCCGTCGATTTGCACCACCACACCTTCGATCTCCGCCGGATATACGTTGACGCCCCCTGTGATGATCATGTCTTTCAGACGATCGACAATGTAGTAATAGCCTTCCTCGTCCTGACGGGCGATATCGCCCACCGTGGCCCATCCATCGCCCAGGAATGCCTCTGAGGTGACCCCTTCATTGTTCCAGTATCCCCTGAAACCTCCAAGACCGCGTGAATAGAGGATGCCGTTTTCGCCCCGGGTTACCTCGGCGCCGTTTTGATCGAAGAGTTTCAGTTCGAGATCATGCCCGGGTTTTCCTACGCAGCGCACCTTGCGAAACTGATCAACATCGCGTAGACATGTTGAAACGCCCAGCTCCGTGCTGCCATAGAACTCATTCAGCTCGGCATTCTTGAACAGGTCTTTTATCTTCAGTTTCGTGTGCGTGTGCAGCGGTGCCCCGCCGGATATGAGGGTTCTCAGCGAGCTCAAGTCATATTTCCCAAGTATGTCGGCAGGCAACGCGGTAACAAAGTCATACATAACCGGGACCATCATCAGCCAATTGACCTTGTGTTTCTCTATTGTAGCGAGCAGTTTAACGGGATCGAATCCAGGCAGAATGACCAGAGTGCCCCCTGAAACCAAGGTGGCGATGAACCATGCCATGGCCCCTGCGTGATATTGAGGTGTTGCTACGAGCTGTACGTCCCCGGAACGAATTCTCCAGTCTACACAAATGGTGATGCCAGTGTGATAATCCTCGGCTATACCCCTGATAGCCCCTTTCGGTTTGCCGGTTGTGCCGGAAGTATAAAGGATTACATCGATGTCCTCAGGCGCGGGGCTGTACCCGGTATCATCGGGAGACGAACTCCGCTTAAGGGCATCAAACGAAATGACCCCATCCGGACAATCTTCTCCAGTGACAATGATATGCTTAAGTTTGGGAACCTGGGGATGGGCATCCTTGACAATGGGCAGAAGCTCCGGGCTCGTTACTATCGCGACAGCGCCACAATCGTTCAATTGGTATGAAAGCTCTGCGGCTTTGAAATTCGAGCTTACTGGGGAGCGAATCAGCCCGGTCTTATACCCTGCCATACAGGTTTCTGAAAACTCGATGCAGTTTTTAAGGAAGATGGCTAGCCTGTCACCGGGCCTGAGCCCGAGATCCATAAGGCCATTCGCCAGGCGGTTGGTCTGTATCCACATCTCAGACCATGAAAGAGACTTGTTTTCGCAGACAAAAGCTTCCTGACTCGGATTCTTGGCAAAATTCATTTTCATGCTGCTAAGGATGTTGTTTGAGTAACTTCCTTTCGGTTTGTATTGGCTGCTCAGTGGATGCCCCATTATGACCCTCCTTTGGACAGAAAAACGGTCCTTGTTCGTAATGACGATCATTGTTCTATATAACGATCAATTAATTATGTCAAACGAAAAATCAATGGTTTTTAGAGGAGTAATCTAATCTGCCCCTTTGATTATCTGAGAGCACCTGGAATAAATTAAGGAATAATGCTCTCTATAATATATTAGATTGGTTAGGCTTATGATATCCGAAAGATAGTTATGGTCTTTGAAAGAAGTCAAGTCTCCATGTTTCTGTAAATTAGCATCTCCGATATAAGCGTTAAGCAGCCAGTAGGTCTTTAGGTTCCTGTCCCGACACCTCATCTTCGAAGATGAGGTATCGGCGGACCATCCATTCTTCACTCATTTCCATAGCCATGGCAGTTACCAGCCTGAGGCAGGATTCCTGGTGAGGAAAGATCCTGACCACCCTTGTCCTGCGTTTCAGTTCTTGGTTATAGCGTTCCAGCATGTTCGTGGATTTCAGAGACCTTCTGTGATGAACCGGCAGCTGATAGACCGTGAGGATCTCCTCACCATGCTCCTCAAGAAGCTGAGATACCTTCGGGTGTTTCTTCTCCAGCGCCTCGATAACCTCATCCATCCGCTTCCGGGCTATTGCATGACTCGGGGCTGTCGTGATCTCTCGTACCGTCTCGATTATCCGGGGACGGTCCTTCTTGCTTACCTGGGACAGGATGTTCCGAAGGAAATGCACCTGGCAACGCTGCCAGAGCACTCCCTGAAAGTGCCTCTCGATTGCCTTGACCAGGCCGGCATGATCGTCAGACACCACGTACTGTACTCCATGAAGGCCTCTCTCCTTGAGATCCCTGAACACCTCAGACCAACTCGCCTCGCTCTCGGAATCGGCCACCCAGGTGCCCAGAATTTCCCGGTATCCGTTCACTCCTATGCCAACCACCAGAAGCACTCCCTGCGGCAATACCTGATGGTTGATTCTGATCTTCTCATACCGGGCATCCACCACCAGATAGGGATATGCCCTCTCCAAGGGGCGGCTTCTCCATGCCCTCACTTCTTCGTCCAGATCCTTCGCCAGCCGGGATACCTGGCTCTTCGAGATTTCCAGACCGCACAGAGCCTCGGTGACCGCTTTTACCTTGCGGGTCGATACCCCTTGCACATACATCTCTACCAATGACAGCATCAAAGCCTTCTCATTGCGTTGGTACCTCTCAAAAAGCTCGGTCTGAAACCGACCTTCCCGATCTTTGGGTATCAGCAGATCCATCCGCCCCAAGCGGGTCATCAGCGCTCTCGGCTTATACCCATTGCGATACCCCGTTCGCTCCTGTGTACGCTCGTGGGATTCAGCATTCAAAAATGATGTCAGTTCTTCCTCCAGGATCCTTTGAATTGCAGTTTCCATCACTTTGCGAAGACCATCGTCTCCTTCTCCGGTCGCTTCTTGCCAAATCCCCAATAAATCTTTATTATCCACCTTACGAGCCATCTGCACCTCCTCAAGCGCTAAGTTTAGCCACTTCGCTTTATCGGAGATGCTCTTGGCTCGTTTTACCTTTTTACAGAACTATAAAGACTTAACCTTTGAAAGAAACTCCAAACCTTTGATGTTGGCACGATAGTTATCATTTATCGGCCTCATATAAAGCTTCGATATCTTGAGGTTATTGATAGATCAGCCATTTTGTAGATATTATCAGGATACATGAATTCAATGAGGTTAGGACAGTCTGACCCTCTCCATTGCTAAAGCCAGCGGAGGTTCAGCCCCCTACCCTCTTTGATGAGCGTTCCTTGAGATTCCTCACGCCTTCACTCATCCCGGGCTTACGGTCCAGGGTCCTCCTGATGGCCCTGGCTGCAAAAGTTTTTTAAAAAAAATATCAGGTTACATTCTCCTTTAGGCTTCCAATCCTGTCAGCTCATTAGTGTGGCTTACTCCTCGCTTATGAGATTATTATCTTATAAGATCATAAGATGATTAGTTGATTATCTTATTAGATCAATCACTCTTCGCCCTGCAATTTCTTTTTCTTAAAAAGCATGGTCAAGGCCTCATCCAGAAGGTCTTTAATGGTCATATCATACTCCGCAGCCGTGAACTTAAGGCGACGAACATAATCACTGCGAACCTCAAAACTTCGTCTCATCCAACCCTGCGGTAAGCGGGCATAAACCGACTCCCCACCCTTTTTGCGTGCTTTTTTCCGTGATTCTGTGCGCTCCAAAATCGGGACCTCCGGTCTTGTTGGCACAGAAGATGGGCGGTCATTATCTAGTTCTTCTTTTTGAGCGAGGTCCTGGTTCTTGGATACGCTGAATAACCCGCTAAACTTCTCCTTTTCTTTTAATACAGATTGCCCAAGCCGTTTTTCATCAGCCATTCGCCTTCTCCTTTGCCAGAAATTCTTCGCACATAGCCATGTATTTTTGAGCAGCATCACTATACGGTTTGTACTCGTATATACTCAAACCTTTACTGGGTGCTTCAGCAAGAGCTATGCGCTGAGGAATGAACGTATCAAATACCTTGTCTCCGAAATACTGGAGAAGCTCTGCCTTCACCTCCTGATAGAGCCTCTTTTGCGTGTCGTACTTCTGTCCGACAACTCCGGCGATGATCAGGTCAGCATTCAGTTCCTCTTTTACCATCCTGAGAATATCAAGCAATCGCGAGATCCCTTTCAAGGGAAGATATTCCGTCTGAATGGGTATGAGAACCTCATCCGCGGCCGCCAGGGCGTTTAAGGCAAGGACTCCAATATGAGGCGGGCAGTCAATGATGCAGTAATCATACTTGGCGCCATCAAAGGATTTAAGCGCTCTTCTCAACTTTAATTCCCTGGCTGACAGCCCTGCCATGGTCAGCTCAGCTACGCACAATGCAGAAGACGCTGGAACAAGATCGATTGAGGTAACATCATTGAATACCTTTACGGTTCGGCTTATCATGACATCATCGAGCTGCGTCTTGTTATTCAGATCGAGCAGGACAGAACTAATATCTTTATCGAGAGCCTCATCATCAAAGCCGAGGGCCTTTGTTAAATCCGCCTGAGCATCAATGTCTATCATGAGGACACGTTTCCCTTTGATAGCAAGGCCGCAACCGAAATTTACTGCGGTTGTTGTTTTGCCGACTCCGCCCTTTTGGTTCATGACAGCTATTGTCTTCAATTTCGCCTCCAGGCTTTTATCATAATATGATGAGCTTATAATCTTATGAGATCATCATGTCAATTTATTATTATATCTGTTGCCTTAATGAAATCCTTACTATTAATCGATCTAATCAAGTTCTCACTTATAATTAGCTTGTTGTATGGTTTCAATTAGATCTCATATTATAAGATCATTAGATTATATTCTTATTAGATTATTATTCATATCACTCAATATTATTTTTCCTAGTCTGGTTATTATCTTATCAGGTTATGATCTTGTTATCTTATAATCCCACAGTATTTCTAATTACCCTTTCCTTATTAGTTTATTATCTTATCAGTTCATAATCTATCACTCGCTGACGGTACATTTGCCGGTTCCGTATTTCGCCGAAGTAGAGTGAGATTTGCGCCAGATACGTCTATCGTTTTTCAACTTAGTCTTGTTTTGAATTTGAATAACGGGCTCGCTTATTATCTTATTAGATTATTAGATCATCAGGTTATCAGATGATGATGCTGGGTGTCGTTTATTGTCTTATTACCTTATTAGTTCATGATCTTATTATCTTATTAGTTATTGATCTTATTATCTTATTAGTTATTGATCTTATCATATCATATCGTGTCGCCGTGTTATTTGATTATAATAGCTTGTTATGCCTATTGTTTCAGGTGATTGATCTGTATTCAAATATCCTTTTTGCTCTATTTTGAGATTAGCTTTCTTCCACATTTTTATCCTGTACCTTGATAAGTTTTCCTCATCTGAAAAGGGTAGGGCAGGGGGGGTTTTTAAGAAATATGAAATGGCCCTCATAACAGCTCCGCATGAGAATCCTGACATCAAACATATCCCTGCAATTTCAAAGTTAGTCATGATATTCTCTTGCTTGCTTATTGAGCCATTCATCCACGGTGGCCTTTGCTTTTTGATTATTGTTCAGGCTACTCCGTATGCTTTCTGTTTCTATGGTCTTATCTTGCCAAGTTTTCGGCATGAAGCTTTTCGTAAGGATCTGGTTGAGCCAACGCCGGTTAGAGCATGTGAGCTTTTCTTGAGTTCCCAATTTCACGTAGCGGCAGATGTTGTGATCACAATCCATTTGGAAGGCAAGCCTCCGCATCTTGTTTGTCAAAAGGCGAAGAGTTCGTGAAGATGCCATAATCGCGTCATCGAGCGTTTCAAGATCGCCTTTACGCCAAAGTAGATACTTATCATGGTTCAGAATGCCCAGGGTCAAGAAGAGGGTTAAGGGCCTGATTTCGTCCTTTTTTGTATAAGTCTGCAAAAATAGACGGTGAAGGCAATCCATCAGATCACTGCTCCTGAAGGTCTTCTTCTGTTCTTTCATGGTCGATTATTTCGCTTGATCAGTAACTTTCAATCATCAAAGATGATCGTGCCGCGATAAAATATCGAATATGCCGTTAAAATCGCCATGAGCGTGCCCAGGACCCCAAGACAGTAAACACACCAGTTCCTTCGCTAAGAAGCGCTGTACGCAGGCCAGGTAGCCTTCTACCACCATAGAAACCAACAGGAGGAACTCAATCGATGCTTTGGTTATCCTTTCGGTTCTCTTCTTCCCGGGGTGAGTGCTTTCCGTTTTGGCTAACCGGTACAATAAGGCTGATAAGATTAGGAAGAGTAGGGCGCCCACGATATAGATCGATGTCCCGCTATAACTGACAAATTGCTGTACCGCTACGCCGCCCTGGGGGGAATAGATTCTTTTCACGCCAAGCCGTAGCAGCAATTCCGTCCCGCTATAGCACACCCCTATGATGGCGATCGCCGCCGGCATCCTGGAATGCCATAACTTCATTTTGAGTTCCTAGCTGCTGTCAGATAGCGGTTCCTACAAGCGAGGCTTCCTGCGCAGCTGCGACAGGTGGCAGGCCCTCAGGGATATCGCTAACGGCAACTTGCATATTCGTCTTTTGGTTCACTTTCTTGTTTTTCTTAGGCGCCGAGTGGGGCTGCTCAGCGTCTTTCTGGTTATTCTTCCTCAAACTGGCTGGCTCTTTGTATCTGATTCCGTAGTCAGAACAAAGTGATCTGGTGATCTCATTCAGCTGGTCAATCGCTGCATCGGCCTTCTTCAAGTCCTCAACGATCTTCTCGGGATTTCTCAAGACCTTTTTCATGATGACGCCCATGGCAAAATCAAGACTTTCGATTACATCCACGGCCTTCTTGATCTCATTGGTCTTTGCCGAAACTACCCGAGCATCCTTATCGCAGATTTTCTGGAGCTGCCTGTACTTTATCCTGCGGATATTCTCGTGCAATTTCTCCGGTATTGAAAATATCACCTCCTTGGGGATTCGTTCCGGGTATCCATTCTCTTTCAGATATTCGGCCATAGTTTTACCTCCCGCTTTAAGGTTCTTGGTATAGTTATATGGTTAACGGAAATCCATAGTTTGCAGGGTTGTTTTATTTATATTATTTAGCTTATTTATCTTATTTACTTTATTTATGTTCTATGTAATCATTTGAGCATGATCGATAATAACGGTCCTGTCATGAAGCGGCATACCTTCTACCTGGACCAGTGCGATCATGACAGCCTTGAAGAAATAGACGGCCATCTGGGCCTGAACTACAGCCAGACGATCAGGGACCTGGTCTGGGATATGGTCAACCATCCTGAGCGCATGGCCGATTTCCAACGCAATCGGACCAAAATTACCCGCGAAGACAGCGGGAAAATGACCCTGAAAGCCCTGAATTTGGATCCGTGTACCAGGAAAGCGCTCAATGATCTCAGATATACATGGTCCATCCGCAGCGCCGGAGGGATCCTGCGCGAGCTAATTCGCTTCTACGCCTTGCAATTGAAGACGAGGAACTTACAATTTCTGGCAGACATTGCCGAAAGGAAGAACCCGTAATGGATATGATTGTACAGCCACAAAAACTGTCTCAGAGCGAGGAAACCGAGATCTTCGTCCGGGGAGCCTTCGGTGACATGGCTTGCCAGTGGGCGGCCGGCACGCTGCTGTACTCGGAAGGGCGCTATGATGAAGCCTACGAGTGGCTCAGCCTTAGCGCTGCCCAGGGCCATGACTCCGCGATACTGCTGACAGCCAATATGCTCATGGAAGGGGTCGGCGTTCGACGGAACAAACGGGCCGGTTTTCAGGCCATCAAACGCCTGGCGTCAGCCGGCAATGCCGACGCTCAATACAACCTCGGGCTGCTGCTGCAGAAAGGGGCGGGGACACGGCAAAACATCAGGAAGTCTCTGGACTGGTTCAATGCCGCGGCACAACAGGGGCATGTAAAGGCAATGCTTATGCTCGGCATGAACTATTTCCTTGGACCGAAATTCATCACCGGCAGCGACATCGCCGCGAATCCTCGTCTCGGTATTGTTTGGCTGGAAAGAGCAGCCCTGAATGGTTCAAAAGAAGCCGGCAAACTGGTCAAAAGCTATTCGAACTATCTGCCACGCAGGGATCTGTGGTCCGCGAAAATGGAAGCGAGGGGAATGACTTTACTCAGGGGAGGAAGATAGTGCCTCTTCCTCCAACATTTTGCGGTAATGTTCTAATGCCGTTTCTTGAAACATCTGGGGATTCGTGCGCTGAAGGGTCTGTTTCTCAAAGCCATTCATCCTGCCCATAAGACTCTTGTATCGGGGGCTCTTGGCATCTGCTAATACATTCTCCAGCTCGAGCATGAGTTCGGCTTTTATTCGATCATTCCTAGCCTTCTGAAGTTTTCCCACCGTCGTGTTTAATTCGTCAGTCGCTTGTTGTTCCTCTTCAAGCTTGATCTGCTCCCATGATTTAAAATTCTTGGGTTTGGAGTAACCGCCTTTTTTCAAAGCCCCCCAAATCAAGCTTTTGGCATCCTTTTTTACCTCTTTTCCATTGTGCTCGATATCCCATGCGCAGTATTCCAGGGACCTCAGGATGGCTTCGATGGATTGAACCTTCGATTCAGGATCCGAACACCAGGAAATGATGTCCCTGGGGGAAATCTGCCCTTCTTCTCCAGTCCAAAACGAATATTTCGGATGGGACAATTGCGCGCCAAGATCGGATTCTAAGGTTTTATCACCAAGTAGTAAGTGATTTTTACTACTTATACTACGTAGGGGCGGGGCTGTCATTCGGGATGTCATGTTTGATGCAACCCCTGTAATAACCTCTGATGTCACCTTGGATGTCATGCCTGATGTCACTTCGCCAGGGTTGCTCGATTGTGTTGTCTCTATTCCAAGGTCCATCGTGCTATATTGCATTGGGACGAGAAGAATAGAATTTATATCGATGATCCTGGCCAGGCGTGATTTCTGATCCTTGCCAACAAGGGCGACATTCTTCGCATTGTCTATGGTATACGAAACACCCTGGATGCCGCATATATTAACCTTTTTAGCCTCAGCCAAAACGCCCCATTTTTTGAAATCCGTGATTACATTCCTGAGATATGGAGAACTATTATTGAGGGCTTTTCCGAGCAGAGAGGTTGATGTCGGCTGAGCGTTCAGTCTCAAAAGGAGGATATAGAGAGCGAACATTGCATCCGTAAGGTGGATTGGTTTTGATGTCACCCCAGATGTCACAACTGATGTCACCCCAGATATCACTTTGCCAGTGGTTCCGCCGGCTCCACTCTCTAGAGGAGTTATAACGTGAGTTATAACCGGCGTGATAACCGGGGTTATAACAGGGGCCACTGCCTGATCTCTTGTTATAACCTGGGTTATAACCTCTGATGCAACCTCGGATGTCACCCCGGATGTCATGTATGCGTCGTCATGGCCATCTCTTGGTGCAGGCCCAGGATGTTGCAGCTCGCTCATGAGCTTAGATGCGAGAATATTTTCCTGGTTTATTTCTTCCAGGGCGTTTTCGATTAGGGATTTTTTGCTTACAGGCCGAAGCAGCCTTTCTGTCAGAGTCTGTCGTTCACCTGCTGCCATTAGAATCCTCATCAACCGTTATCTTCTCGCCCAAGATGCCCAGAGTTTCACGAGCCAACTCACGATAGGACCTTGCTACTTGTGAGTTGGGCATGTACTGAAGAACCGTCTTGTGAGTAAGTTCCGCCTGCTCGCAAATGGTAGAGGTCGGCAGCGTGGTTTGGAATATTTGATCTTGCTTGTAAGCTCCTCGAAGCTGCTTTTCGAGCTGCTGTGACGCCAGCTTTCTCGAATCAAATCTGTTCTGCAATATTCTTAAGAAAAACAGCTTCTGATTTCCGGCCGATTTAACGTTCCGGATCACGTCCAGAGCCTTCTGAATGCCGCGCTGCGAGAATCTTGACCCCATTGATACTGGGACAATCACGGCGTCGGCCAGATGCAGAGCAACAAGAACAAAGATCCCAAGGTTGGGAGGGGTGTCTATCAAGCAATAATCAAAATTCTGGTTGATGGTTTTCCGCAATTTGTCGCGGAGAATATTGAGGCTTTTAGGGGCGCCTCCGATAAGGTCAGGTTCCAATGAGGAGATTTCCTCAACCGCAGGAAGCACCATAAGGTTATTACTTGTAGTCGGGTATACACAGTCTAGGGGATTTATGTTAGAAGACATTAATTCGTAAAGGCTAACGTCCAGCTTATTTATGTCTGGTGGCAGGAGTAAAGAAGAGGCATTGCATTGGGCATCGGTATCTACAACGAGAACGCGCTTGCCTTGCCGGGCCAGGGCGTCTCCAAGATTGCAAGCAACGGTAGTCTTGCCTACACCGCCCTTGTTATTTGATATGGCAATGCAAACAGCCACTTTGTGCCCCCTCTTGCTGGTAACGTATAGAGATATTTTTTATAATGTCAACAGTTATCTTTAACCATGAGGTCATTGGCACTATCATACTTGATATATAATAAGCCATAATTACACATAATCTATGTGCATCATTTACAGCATGGATACCACTTAAATTACACCGCAACCTCCTTATCATAATCGATTGCTTCCTTCCACTCATGCCGGGATTATTTCAGAGATTTCATTGATACGTGCAGATCTGTTTTTACGTTCCTCAAGAGCACAGCTCGATACCTTGAAGGCTTCTAGGAAAATGGGCGTATACATGCCGATTTTTATAAGCTTATTCTTATTGTTGATCAGCTTGAATTTTCGAGAGTGATATCGCTCGCCCAACATGGAAGGGATGTTACCTCGCTGCCGCAATAGATCCACGGCTTTCATTTCGATGACACGCCGTCCCTCAAGGGTACCCTTGTAATCGAGAACAACCTTTTGGCCGGTTTCTTCGGCCATCTGGAAGATGGTGTCAGAGATAAAAGAAGGCATCACATAAACGATTCCGGACTTCTTTTGTGACATGGCAACGAAATAACCGCTTGAAGTCTGGGTGTTTATCTTTGGTTCGATCCTTCTTAATAGGTCCTCTGCATCAAGCCAGTAGAGACCTGGGCGGTCTATTTCTGTTTCATCTGTAGGGCCGGTTACCTGAGGCGAGCTTGCATCCTGCGAAGGAATTCCTGGGGCAGGGAAGGGGGGCGTCTGCACAACAGTTTCCTTTGAATCCTTCGGCGATTCCATCATGGAGGCAGGCTCCGGCGCCTTCTTCTCATCGGAGAAGCCAACCGGTTTATCATCAAGCAAGGGACTCTCCATCGCTTGAGAAGAGTCACTGCTCTCGATAGACATTGATTGAAGGTCCCATTTGGCTATCTCGATCTCCCTCGCCTTGCTGTCCGCGGCGAACAGCTGGCTGGTCATCTTGTGGTTATATCCCCGGTTATGATGCTCACGCACCGCAATCATGATCTCTTCCTTGTCAGGGCAATCTTCATCAAGCAGAGCGTTCAATACCGCACAGGATTGAATCTGATGGGCGCCCATATAACCCCGATCCCGCTGCAGCGCGGGAATTTTGCCCAGGTCATGGCCTAATCCGACAATGAGGGCCTTGCCGAAAGCATAAGGAGCATTGCACTCCTGTTCCTGCTTGCGCACATAGCCAAGCAGGATTTGAGAGACATTGATAACATGTTCGACCAGAGTGACATTCGAGAGCTTCTTATACACAGACTTATACGTACTGAATTCCTGATCGCCATCCTGGGCATTGATGGATGAACATTGGCCATATTGATCGAGAAGGCCTAAGATCTTCACCAGAGGCAGCCAGAGCCGCGACATTTCGATGTGACGGCAATAGGGATCTATGTGACGGTCATAAAAGGCCTCGAGCTCCTTGTTCTGCAGGATTATTGATGGCGATCTGGCTGAACCCGCATCTCGCTTCCGGATCTCTTCTGCTCCAGTGTCCTTGCCAAGGTCATTCTTATCCTGGTCGCGCTTGCGATGATGCTGGCTAAATTTCTGGAGGAAAACCTTTTGATCATCTTCCAGCCAGATCAAAGAAAGGTCTTCAAGAGAAATCTCGCCGGTGATAAGCCTTTTTTTATGATAGTGGGCCCAGACGAAATACCCACCCAAAATCATAGCGGCCAGGACGTAGAAAATCATGCACTGACCTCCTGCCTCATTGGCTCAGGTAATTCTGCGCTTCCCGCATCGTCAGTTTCAGTGAGCATGTTGCCCAGGTTCCCGTAATCAACCTGCGAAGCACTGAACATGCCCAGGGCCGCCCCCTTTTCCAGGGTAGGAATATTCACCTTTATCTTGGCTGGAAAAACATTGGCGACAATGCCTTTAAACAGTGATTCATAACTGAACATGAAAAATTCCCGCTTGCGTATGTTCTTCATATCGTGGGTCCGGATAACCGGGACCTCGTCTTCCTTCGACGTTATCCCTCCTCCTAAGTGCAGAATCGGGCTCAGCACGAGCTTGGTATCGGAGAAATCAGACACATATTGGGCGGTTTCGAGATCCGAGGCTTTCATGTATACCTTGGTATTGCAGTTCTCGTTGATCTGCTTGGCCGTCTCAGGCCCGATCTTGGCCTCAAGGTCTGCCAGGGACTGGGCAAAGCCATGACACCAGAGGTTGGCCGCGCGTCCTTTCGCGAAAATGTCCTCAATACCGATATAGAGCACCGAGCCGATCTCATCCAGGTACAGCGCAAGGGGAGGGGAGATAACCCGATCAGAAGCCAGAACCCTGCCAACGAAACTCTGGATCATGCTGATCAACATCTTTCCCACGATATGAGCGGCATGCCTGGTGAGAAGGGAACCTGTCTGCACGACCAGGATGACCCGCTTGCCGGACTCCAGACGCTCAAGAAACTTATTGCTTTTGGCCTTGCCGATGATCTGTCCTATGTTGCCAGTGGAGAGCGTTGTAAGATTCGTGCGCAGCGAGTTTGATATCTTGCTGAAATACTCCTGGGGGGATTGCAGCATCCGGCTCAGGATCCCGATCAGTTCATGGGCCTTTATAACGGCGCCGGGCGTCTTTATGTTCTCAAGCTGTTTGCGCATGTTGTATAGATCAGGGTAGCTGCACCTTTCAAGGATGGCCGCCACGTTGATCTCAGGTTCTTCGCACAGCTCCTCGGCAAAGATCAGGAGCGCCTGGACGATTACCATGCAGACCTCCTGGGCGATATCCACGAAGAACTGCTCCTTGGATTTAATGCCGCTGACAATGTGGCTGACGATCTCCTCCGGCATGTAATAGTGGCTCAACGGATCGAGCCTGGCTGAGAACTGTGGAAATATCGGTGTTACCAGGATAAGCTCGTTCAGCCGGCCGGCCTTGTCCGCGGTTTCGACGATCTTACTGAATAAAGCATTATCTCCTTTCGGGTCTATCACCGCCACGGACAAGCCCCGCTTGATATCCGACTCAATCATCTTTTCAGCCAGACGCGATTTTCCTACACCGGTGGTCCCAAAACACAGGAAGTGGCCCGACCGATACTTGTCTTCAAGATAGATTTTGCGAACCTTCTTCTTGCCGGCACGGAGCTCGTACCCGTTGCCGATAAAGGTCTTGCCGGGCTTGTAGGTGCTCCGCATTATTTTATTTTCCATTTCCCCAAAATCCTTTTCATGCATGGTCATGGCGTCATGATGGCATCATCCCGCATTTTGCGGAATATTCTTCCAAAGATCACCACCCCCAAAGACAAGTAAGGGGCCACTCCGAGAAACATATCGATGACCAACAGCACGAAAGCCTTCTGAAGCAGTACGGCTTTGATACCCATCAGGAAGTAGTAAATCCGCAGATAGGCCGCTTCACTTCGGAAGGCAGTCCACCTGGCAATTGTGGCTGCGCGCTCCGGCGTGATGGCGCCATAAAGAAGGAGCATGCCCGCAAACATGAGTGCTGTGATGGCCACAACGGCAAACAGCCTGCCGCCGATCAACCAGCGTATGCTGATCTTGGTGATGCAGCCGTCATAGAATGTCGCTAGCCATAAGCAAAACCCGGCTCCACAGATCACGGGGAAATACTGGATAAGCCCAATGGTGAAGGTGTTTAGAGGGATTCTGGGTGTCAATGACTGCACCCATTGATGAATTCCGGCATCATAGAGCAATATGCCGAAAATAAACATGACGAGGAAACCGAAACCCTCCAGATAAATGGATGACATGACCCCGCGTTTCATGAAGTTGAAACGACCCTCGATTGTCAGAAAGTTCGCATTCAGGTTGTGGCCATCAGTCTCAAACATGTAAAAATGCTGGATAAAGGTCAGGGCCTCCATCATTCCGGGGATCTTCGCGTTGACCTTGTCCAAGTCCTCCTGCGGGGCGATCACCCCCCCGCCTCTCACGCTGCTGCCGCCTCCCTTTGCCCCTCCTGATGATGCCATGCTCGGCTCCTTCTCTGTTCTTTCAATCCGATAAACTGCGATCCGGTCCGGAACTGGTAGGCATCAGGCTATATTTGCCATCCCGCATACTGAGGCCTTCTGGTGACAGGCCATCCGCGGCATCCGGCTGTTTGGCATGAGAACCCAGAATAAGATCCCGGGGCTGCGATATGGCGTCTCTTGAAGGATACTTCACATCCGTATCTGGGACAGCATAGACCATCGTGCCATGCAGCAGTATCAGGAGCATGCTACTATCACCCGGCATGGCCGTAACCTCGGGCGCCAAGTCGATTATGGCATTTGCACCCCGCTCGATTGCATCCGCTATCAACCCGTTAATGGCCTTATCTATGTATTCCTGGAAGTTCTGCTCGTAAGCTTTCGATCGCGTACCGAAGAAGCTGGAGAATTTTGCAAGCCAATCTGTTACCACGCCGCCGGCGCCGGAGGTCCAGCGGTATATCGGGCCTATGTATTGTTCGATGCGGTACCCATACAGATACGGTGTCGATACAACGAGGAAATCCGGTCTAGTGCTTGGCTTTTGCATACTTATCACCCCGCAAAGAACTTTGCTATCTTGGAAACCAGTCGCAGGAGAGGATCTCCCTGGCTCGCCCAAGCCCAGTACATCCGAAAGAATTTGAACATCATCGGTATTGCGATCGCCGCGGCCACTGCCAGAAGCCCCACCATAAGCTGACGGTCCATCACCGTGTAGACGATCCCGACAAAGAGAACCGAAGCTGTGAGGACGCCTTCGCCAGAAAACCAAGGGTAAAGAGCTTGGACCTGGGACTCAAAAACCGTGCATATGACAATTAAACAGCCCAGGGCAATAAGCATTCCGACCCTTACGATGGTGCCGAGTTTTATCCCATCATCTTCCAACATTTCCTTGCTCCGTATAACTGTTATAGCGTGAACGGAAATTTGTGGACCAGACAGCATTTGGAGGTGTTGGCCAATGAACGCGACATCTCCTTTGCAACCATTGTTGAGGTCGTGGAAGATTGTCTGACGGTCAATCTTGAGCTGCTTTTCCATCGTAACGTCGAAGTGGAACTCGCGGATGATCGCCTCGAAGCCTGGATGTACAAGGAAAAGAAAACTGAGGCCATCGATTTTCATAGATTGCCCAAGGCTTTCATACGCAATATCTCCAAGCTCCTGCCAATCTATATTTCAAATGCATCAGATGAAGAAGCATACCAGTTTCGCAAGCAACAACGGCACTCGGCACGTTCAGGGTGCATTATCAAGCAGGATGATGATTCAGGCGTCCAGGCCGGCATCATACTGCAAGTGACCGCGAAGAGCATATATGTCGATATCGGCCGACACGTCGGGGTCATGTACCGGGACCATTTTGTTCCGGGAGAGCAGTACGAGATTGGTCAGTCGCGTTTCTTTTATGTCCTGAGTGTCAACCGTCCCTGCAATACAAAATTGAGTAGAAACTCAATCAAGTTGCCGCCCAGCCTCTTAAAGCTGAAAATGCCATGGGGCATCTTCAAATGCACGAGGCGTATGGTAGGCCTACGCAGCATCATTACATCCGATGTCCCGGTCCCAAAGGATGTGATAAAGGAAGTAGAGCAGGAAATCGGCGAGATAGTTACGATTGTATCCTCACACCCAGAGATGAAGAACAGGGTTAGGCAGCAGAAGGAATCTCTACAGAGGGTGCCCCGATCTTAGATCGCCGGTGGCTCGGCGAGGGTAGGGGGGGCAGGAGGTATTTCAGCATTGCTTAGTGCAGCCTGTTCAGAAACGTGCGATACCGCGGACGCCGTAACGGACGGAGAAGAATCATTTTTTATTTTGAAAACAAAAAAATCAGCCTGTTTGCTCTGTTTTTCAATGTTAGGTCTGATCTCGACATGCACATCAGGGCCAAGACCCATGTCGACGTATCCGATATACCCGCCGTTGCTTTCCTGCAAGTAGCCCACGGTCAGATACTTCTGTTTTCTTTCTTTACCATCTGGCGATGAGGCTCCCTTGAAACTTGTCAGAAGGACATGGCTACACCTGGTCTGATTCTTGTCCGGCTGATTGCGGAATAAAGCCACTGGGTAGCTTCCCATCAGCCCAAGGCTTATTTCACCCGACAGGATCTCCCCACTTCTCGTTTTTTTGCGCCACAAGGCGCCACATTTTTTATCAATCACGGCGGTTTTTAAATGCGGCTATCAGATTGTTCCTGACCTCTTCAGGCTGCTGTTCGATAGTTTGGCAAACAACGAGGGCCGATATTTTCAGCATTTGATCGATCATCTCTTTAATCAGGGTTGTGCTCGTCAAAGGCGCAGCAGTCTGTCGATTCTGATCAACAGCTAATTTCTGGATGTATTCCTGCTCAATTTTGAGCAAACCGTTTTGGATCTTTGTTTTATCATGCTTTGCCATCAGAGCCCCCTCGCCACAAAGATGCGTAATTGCTGCAGTGTCTCCTGTTCAATTTGACGAATACGCTTAGTCGATATGCCTTCGGAAAATGCTACCTCTTCTGTTGTTTTTTGAGGGCAGCCAAGGCCATATAAAAGCCTGATAATCCGCTGCTTTTTAACATCCAAAAGCGATAAGCCGTATTCCATTAAAATTCTAAGCTCGGTGGAGCCTTCTTTTTCACACATGGTTTCATCGGTGATATCCACAAAAACAGTATTCTCCGGCTCAACCATCATTTCCTGATATACATGAAATGTAGTAGCACGGATAAACAGTCCCCCATTCTTGTTAACGAATTGGAGGGTCGGTTTCGTGATAATGACTTGATAGCCTCTGGAATCGAGAAAGAAGTTTAATTGGGCGAGGGTCTCGCGGCTCAGGGTCTTACGACCTTCTTCCCCTAAGAGGCCCCTGACCTCCTGCTCATGCTCAGGGTTTATCGCTATATCCAGGCAGATATCGCTGCTGGCTGCGTATTTCTTCCGGAAGTGGCGACGCAATGCATAATAGGCCCAAGTCTCTGCACTGGCTCCCTTCTTTGGGTCATAACAAGCCATCTGATTGAAAGCGACCATGTATGTCTCTTGATCGATTTCATCCATTTCGATCGCAACATCCTGGCTTTTAGTGTAACGCTTCGCGAGGTTGCGTCCGATATTTCTGATGCTAGGCCACTGCTCATCGAGATTTTTCATGGCGGCCCTCCCCATATAATGCTTTTCTAACCTTGAGAACGTAATCCAAACCCTTGGAGGTCTTACTCAAAGGCAACCCAGTATTGTAGCATGAGACGTAATCCCACGTCTTACTGCCATAACGATTCTGGCACTGTCTGAGAATCCATGCTCCGGCCATCGTATTGAAACAGGGATCCCCAAGCTGTCGCCAACGCATAGGCCCGAGGGAATCATACCAGCAGGTATTGATCTGCATCAGCCCGTAATCATAAGTGCCATTGGGGTTCATGTTGATCGCGGATGGAGAATAACCAGATTCGACATATGAAATTGCCCTGAGAAGATCAGGGGAAACTCCATAAAGCCGAGCGGCTTCGTCGTAACAGAACCCGGAAGAGAGGACGGAACATGCTAATACTACGAGTATACAGGTCGATGAGGAGGTCAGACACCTACTTTGGAGTTTATGAGCGCAGGTTAGATTGAATGTCCTCAGTTTGCATTTCAGTAAGTAATTCCAAACCATTACCCCAACCTCGTAGAAGTCGTTTCATGAAAACTTCTCCGGATCATCAACGGAGCCATAGCACCAACGCTAGCTTACTAACTATACTCCAATACGGCACCCAAGGGCCGCATGTCAAGATAAAAAATAATTACCAATCTATAAAACGATAACAAAATATATATAAATAGCATAAAGAAGATTGATGCTGTTTTACCAAGCCACTTTAAATACTTATATATGTAAAATAGACATCTTAATTATATATTAGTTGCAATACTGACCATTATGTGATACGCAAGATACTGTCATGGATTATCAATATTGGCTCTCTGAACTGAAGTCATGGCTTGCTGCAAATAATGTTTACCAAAAAAAATTTGCCGCAATGCTCGGAGTGAGCCCGAACCTTGTGAATTTGATGTTGAACGAAAAAATGACTCCAACATTGGATTTAATCTTAGCCATTGAGAAGCTCACCAATGGGGCGGTATCGCGATTGTTATTGTTCCCCCAGGACTATACGATCGTCAAGGAACGTCGCGGGACCATAGCAACATATCGACTACAAAATGAAATCGGCCAGCTAGAAAAACAACTCAAAAAGGTTTCTGAGTGACCCATTCTTCGATAAACCAAAACCTTTCAACTCCTGAATACGTGGTCATCCTGACAACGGAACAAAGACAGACAGTTCAGGAGCTCCTTTCTGAGGCAGCAATAAAGTTAGGGGTATCTTCGATTAGTTTGTTACGATGCCAAAGCGCTTCGGATAAAGCTATTATCATAGATAATGAGGATCTGAACGATGATCTGTTAAATGCAGCAATGAGTTTGATTTCAAGTCCTGATAAACGACATAAACTGATCACCGGAATACCCGTTATATCGCATCATCCTACAATCATTGCTGTAGCACCGATATCATATCGCGGGAACCTTTGGGGGATTCTGGTTTGCGATGATGGAACTTCAAATGTATGGGACGCAGAAAAATTATCTGTTTTTATCGAAATAGCTGTCAAAATAACTGCTTCAATCGCGCATGAATTGGACATCACAAGAATTTCAGCAGAAAAAGAATTCTTTGAAAGCATATCCAACAAGATTGCTGATGCTTTTTTGTCCATCGATACAGAAGGCAAGATCCTGAAAGCGACTGGAGCAAGTTTGTCAAACTTGTTCTCAGAACCCATAGTCGGCCGGAACGTCAAGACGCTTCTTCATACGGATGCCTCATCCTTTTTAGAATGGATATTCCGCTTCCCGGATACACCCGAGGTAATCGAGATCAAATGTGATGTCGGCAACAGAAAATACCTGACTTATTCGGTTCCTTCCCTGAACGTACCGCAGGTCGCTACTTTGGTCCTGATATGCATAAGTACATATGCCCAGGAACGATCTGATGGTTTCCCTCACATGCATCAAATAGTTGATGTTGTCTGGCAAACCGATCTCAATCTGGAATACACGTACATCTCGCCATCCTTGAAGCATTACCTTGATCAATCCGATGAGATTGCACGGATATTCAATGAAGAACTCGTTCCCAGCAATCTTCCTGGTTTACCGGGATATCTTGAAGAGATCAAGAATATGGCGCTCAAGCCAGGCGAGATAACCCCCATACCATCGCGCGAGATAATCGAATTCAAGCTAAGGGATTCGTCCCCGTTGTTTATCGAGGCTATCTATGAACCACGGGTTAATGAGCAACACTCACTCATAGGCATCACAGGGCAATATCGGGATATCACCTCCTGGTTTACAAAAGAAGCCAATTCTCTTGCTTCATGCGACCGCATCAGTTTCATACTGAACCATATAAAGGACGTCGTTGCATGTCATGATCAGAAGGGATTGATCACATATGTGAGTCCCTCGATAACACAATACGGATATAACCCCGAGGAATTAATCGGGAGAAATGCAGCAGAGGTATTCTGTGGTGACTATCAGCAGGTGTTGAAAGATAATCTAAAAGAGCTACAGAAGGGTATAAGCGGTATTCATGAGTATCCAATACGATTAAAAAATGGAGTGAATCTTTGGGCACGGATGCATAGTCAACCCGTATTTGACAAACGAGGACGTTATATTGAAACGATTACCGTTATATCGGATATTACAAAGTATAAAGATCTTGAAAAGAAGATTGCGCGTATAGCTCAATTACAACCTTATCTGGAGCACCTGATTGGCAAAACCAAGAACCTCCTGTGGATCTCAGACATGCATCTGAACACCATCTTCATCTCTCCTTCCATAGAGGCCATACTTGGCTATACCGTCGAAGAAGCCATGCGTATGGAACTTGGTGTTTTATTCAAGAAAGGTTCTCTAAAAATCTATGAAGAAACCATAATCCAAGCCTATAAATCAGCAATACGCGGCAAAAATGACTGGTGCGCTGATCTAACCGTTTATCAGGCGACTGTAAAAAATCGTATTATCAAGGGATCGCTCCATTTGAGCCTCTTTGTCGGTGAAGTGAAATTCCCGTGCGGAATAATGTGCGAGATATCTTACTCGAAAAACCTACAGAATCGTAAATTCAAAAGCAGTTGAACATCATGATTATCCCTGTTCCTTCGCTCCTCGGTATAACTATAAAAGAGGAGAGATATATGAGTGATGACAATCAGGGGCTACGAGGAACATTCCAAATCCCACCAGGCCTGACCGACATATTAGCACAGCATGGCAAAGTTGGGACTCATGCATATGATGTCTATGTTTGGCTAGTAATTCAATGCAATAACAGCAAGACAAAGAAGCTTAAAATTCATAATAATACCATGTCAAAATATTTCTCTTGGATGGGTGACCAGGATATCAATAGTGCATTATCTTTACTCCAGAATCTCGGTGCAATCAGTAAGGTCTCAGAAGTAACCTCGGACAGCAATTTAATCGTGATGCAATAACAGAAGGATGTTGAATGCCAGAGGCGCATGAGTCTTCTCTTTTTGATACTGGAGATGATATTATCCGCCTTTTCGTCTCCAACGCGTCTCAAACAAAACCCCAAGCAGGAAGTTATGGATGTGTCCTGACTTGGAGAACCTTGGTAAAGGAAATGCATGGATACGCTCCTGGAGCAACACGCCGCGCCAGCATTCTTATAGGTGCTCGTGAGGCCTTTGGGGGCATTCTTAATAAGACAAAAGATGTTTTGCTTTTTCCTACTGATTCTTACACGAATAAAGTTATCAAAGGGAAATGGCGTTCAGAAGCGCATTCTGATCTCGTAGCCGAGGTGCGTGATAGATTCCGTACAATAAAAGGGCAGGTAACATTCATTGATCCCAAAGACCAATTGTGCTCACAGCAAGAACCTTTTCTGCTGCGCGCAAAAGAACTGGCTAATATAGCGTTAAAAGAAAAATTAATTGAACAGGTATTGACTTCCTACCAAAGGAATCAGTGGTTCACCCGGGCATTATCAAAACCGATTACGCCGGCCATCCCACCTAGAGAAGAAGTAAAGGAGGAACATCCCCCCCATGCACCAACAGTCGAATCGGTTACGACGGTGCCTAAATATTCCAGGATGGCGGCGGCAGCAAAATTGCGAAGCTTTTTTTACGGGGATATGGGCTTGTCTCTGCCCTATGAATCGTGCGCTCTGTTTATTCATCTATCCAGCCTTAATTTTCAATCAATCGAGCAGCATGAGAAGATGCTGAAATTGCTAGGAGCATATATCGGGGAAGAGGGTATGTCGGTTTCAGTCGGCTTTGCCAAACCCTGGCCAACATCAAAGAAATACCAGACTAAACGCAACCTCACTATTCAAGAATACTACCAAAACATCGGTTTCATATCGTTAAGCAAAGGCGGCATTATCGGCAATGTCAGCTATATTGTTCGTACCAATCCAGGGGTAAAGGATATCATGCTTGTCGGAAACACAGACCTGGCTTTCGCTGATATCGTAACCTCAGATTTAATAAATAATGCCCGGTTTTATTTGGCATGCGATGATCCTGACCGCATGAGAGTCAAAGAAAATTTCACTACGATCATAAACCTTGGTTTTTTGATGAAACGCACTTAATCATAGGAGGTTGCTATGTCATCTGATCAATCTAATACGAATCCGTCCATGCTTATTGATCAGGTTATGTTCGATCCAAGCATCTATCCTCGCATTGCCTTAAACGAGGATAGAGTCAAAGAATATGCGAAGATGTTGGATCAAGATGTAAATTTCGATCCCATAATCCTGGACCAGCATTACCGTATACTTGACGGCCGTACGAGATGGGAGGCCCATAAAATATGCGACCGTCAATTTATTTCATATAATATTCGCACCGTTGCCAACGATAGAGAAGCTTTCCTTATCGCCTGCCAATTGAATTCGAAGCACGGCGCAAGATTATCAATTGAAGACAAGAAAAAAAGTTGCAGAGAAATCTATCAAAGTTATTGCACAGAATTCAAAGCGCCATCATCCAAAGATTTAGATTTGCTTGCTCGATCTCTTGGCATCAATGTTCGGACGGTCTACAAATGGTGCAAAGATCTTACCCATGAAATTCATTCCAATAGGGCTGAGGTTATGAATTCAGATAAGCCGTCTGTCCAGGCAGCTAAAGAAATTGGAATCACAAGACACTCTGTCTACAAGTTCAAAAAAAAGCATGAACGTTCTCTTGAAAACCTCAATGGAGAACAAAAAGCGCGAGAACTCATCAGCAAAATGGGGAAGCTGGACGCATTGAATCAACTTACTCAATCAAGAAGAGGCTGTGAGGCGGCATTCGGAATTGTGTTGGATAATTTAAAAGACAAACAACATCCGTTTCATAAAGAATTTCGTGAGAATGCAAAATTGTTTGCCACTGCGGATAAACGGCTCTCTACCGAACATCAAAATTTCGGGATAACGTTGCCTGTATACAATGAGTATGTAGAATCTATCAGAGCTGCCGTACCCGCTTGTGAAGATCTTTTATCTGATGCTCATTTTACCGAAGTGATCGAAAAAGGCACGATCCTGCACAACCTAAAACTCAAAGATCAGAATCTGCAGAATGAGTTTTTCAAGTTCCTTTTGCCATTGATTCAGAAGCTTCAAGACGTGCTTTCTTATTTGGATCCTGTTTTCGCGACAATTTATCGTATCCCACGTGATCGAGAGTTTTACTATGGAGTCTTGGATATGCATTACGATGTTTTGGCTGAGAGTCTTGAACAGGATCATCCAGACAACACACAAGACCCCGTAATCCCTCCAGACACCACCAACCCGGGGTCTCCAATTTAGTTAGACGAGATCACTCGACAATAACGGGCTCTTTCAGAAAAAGCACGGTAACGAGTGATCTTCCGTATAGATGAGGTTTTTTTCTTTTTAATTGATTCAGTTAATTCAAGCCCCTCCTGCTATGATCGAAGTAATTGACATCTTCCATATCCCGTAAACGAGGTAGGATTCCCAACATCGCTGCTGAGCATTTCTGCTTCATCGCGTGGCGCCTCGTAGACCGGTATTACGCCGTGCCGCCGACGGAGCACGCTCCACAGACCTGGATTCCCTGCGCGGTCGCCCCTTGACTTCCGCTTGCCCATGGGTCTGTGATTTATTATCTTTCAATTTGGCTGCCCCGGCCAGTTCCGCATTACCGGCCAGAAGAATGTTAAAAGGCTGCAAGTTGTTTCCTGGAATATCTATGTTCAAGCTGAGGATCATAAAGCCGTTTCAGAAAGCTACTTCGATCTCTGATTGGCAATGTGATCGCTTATATATTATATATAATAACAAAATAACAAAGAACTATTATAACAAATATTGCCCTAAATTCCCCTTGCATAATTGTCCCTTATGTTAACTTTCTGCCCGGGGCAGAAAGTTAACAACCTGACATCTCCCTGAATTGGTTTCCCCTCTCTGTATAACAAGAGCATGAGGCCAATACTACGATTCATGAAGACCCAAGTGTCTGTATCAGAAAAAGATCAACCTTCTGATGATTGAAAGACGGGGGAGGGGCAATGAAGAAGATATTAGCAGCAACAATATTGGTGGTGGCAGTTCTTTCGAGCCCCTTGATGGCCGAGAACCCCTGCGACCAGATCACTCTTGAGACCATCCGTGAGCATGCCCCCATCCCTCCCGCCAAGATCGTGGCAAAGAATCCGGTCTTAGACATATGCGAGGTAATCCTCGATATTCAGTCTGAGCTTGTGCCTGTATATGCTACAAAGGACTACATCATTGCCGGCGAGATGTTCTCAAGAAAGACTCAGATCACGGAAGCCAGGTTGAATACCCTTAAAGGGAAAACCTTCCTTGCCAATATCAATGATGTTATGGATGCCATTGCTTTTGAATACACTCCAAGCGGACCGGTTCGTCATACCGTTTATATGTTTTCATCTCCATCTTGTCCGCATTGCAGCAATGCATTGAAATCAATCAAAGATGTCCTCGATCGCAATCATGCGGCCCTGAAAGTTCTGTTTCAAGCCCAGGGGGATGCGCGCAGTCTTGCTATCGAGGCAGTATGCAAAAATGTTGACCTGGACACGTACAACTCCAAGGGTTGGGTGAGTAAGAACAGTGCAGATCGCAAGCTCTGCACAGAAGGGATCAAGATAGTCGACAAGTCAACCGCAGTATCCCAACGCCTAGGTATTACCGGAGTACCGCTATTCTATCTTGAGAATGGGATTATTGTGGCCGGAAATAATATGCCAGAACTTGATAGAGTGCTTAAAAATTGAAAATGCTGAATAGACCTTTTAACTACTTCTGTTTCCTCGTTATATTGATCGGATCATCGGCTGTATATGCGCTGGAAGAAAACAAGAGCATCTGTTCTGATGTCTATACTCATCAGTATGATGTTGCCAAAGGGGCAACTTCAGCAAATGAGTTTGTCATTGAGACCGATTGTCCCAAGTCACAAAACTGTCAGCCTCAACAGACTCCAAAACTGCTTAACCTAATCGATAAGTTCAAAATCACTGATACTCAGGTGGCTCAAGATAAGCCAATTGAAACACCACCCATAAATAACGCAGACCATCAAGCGTCTGCTCCCAGGGATGATTCAATGATCATCCTGTTTGATCTCAACTCTTCCGTGATCTGGCCCAAGACAAGGAACCAGATCGTGAAATTCGCCAGGAGCCATCCAGGCGCATCCGTAACAGTCGATGGCTATGGTTGTTGGCTTGGAAGTGATGGTTACAATGTCTGGCTCTCCAATCGGCGGGCCGTCAAAGTAGCGAAGGTACTCACAGCCAATGGCATCCATGTCCTATCGACCAATGCCAATGGGAAAGCCGATCTCATCGACACCGGAATCCCTTCACCAAATCGGAGAGTAAATGTTCAAATCAAAGGGGGTGATGCGTCTGCGGGTAAAAAGGAAATAAACACAGGTTTTCCGGTTTCCAGTCCAGATCAAAACAATAATTCCAACCAAATCCAATAATGACAAGGAGAAATGGAATGAACACGCGTAAGAACCATATCAATTATGTTCCCTTTATGGTGATGAGCTTCATGGCTACACTGGTTATCGCCCTGATCCCGGGCATGGCCTTTGCGACGGGCATCGGTCTCACCCTGCCGGCCGCTGGTGATTTTGGATACGAATTCTACAACATCGCCGTCAACCAGATCCTCGGTGGGCCGATTGGTTTCGTAGGTGGCGTCGTGGCTATCGTCATGGGCGCCGCGGCAGCTATTCAGCAGCGCGTTATGCTGGCCATCCCGTCCGTACTGGGCGGAGTTGCCCTTCTGAACGCTCAGAACATGACCAACACTCTGGCAGCAACCCTCTTTTAGAGTGCAGGTTGAGCCAACCGTATAGGGCCCGGACACTTTCCGGGTCCTATACGGGCCAAGGGAGATTTATTCATGGTCAAATGCCCACAATATCTAAGCGCGCCAATCCAAGTCCTCTTCTGGGAGCTGGACGAGGTCCTTATCATCTTCATGTTCTTTATCATCGCTATGGTGTTCAATGGGTGGGCTTGGTTAGCACTTTTCATCGGCCCATATATCTATGGCAAATTGCGGAAGCGGTATAACAAGGGTTTTCTCATCCATCTTATGTACCTGAGCGGAATAAAACCCCTCAAATACTACCCGATCTCTTTTCAAAATACGTTCATGGAGTAGTCGATGAATCTAAAGTCTTTCATGCAGAGTTCCTCAAATAAGCAGGCCGAAAATAGGCTGCTGCGTTTTGCCATCGTTGTTTTTGCCATTGCTACGGTAGTGAGTAGCTTTGTTTCCTATGCTGCTCTCAAGTATTCCAAAACCATCATGATATTCCCTGGTGCCCCCATCGAGGAACAAATGGTGGTATCCGGCAATAAAGTCAATGAACCGTACGTCCGCTGGTTCTCTCGATATGTGCTCAACTTGTTACTGAATTATACTCCAGATACGATCCAGAATCAGTACCGTGAGCTGTTGTTCCTGTGCAGCCCCAGTTTTTATAAATCCTTTGAGCCTCAGATTTCCAACATGACCAATAAAGTCAAGGTCATGTCCGTTACCAGCATCTTCACGCCAAAAGGCTCGATCAAGCTAGACACTAACCTGCAAACTCTCTCAGTCATCGGGGTAAGGCAACAGTTTGCCGGGGGAGCAGTCATTGAAAGCAAGCAGCTCACATATGAGATCAAGTACATCGTACAAGACGGGAGGATAATGCTCGATGGAATATCTGAAAAGCAGTTCAATTGAATTCGTCCTGATGGCTTTGGCTATTACGATAGCACTGCCTGTTTGGGGAGCAGAGGATGCTTCCAAGGCTTCGCAACCGAATATCTCGACCAAAGAATTCGCATACTCTCAATTAGCCAACGAGGCAGACCCTCTGTCAGGAACGTCGGTCCAGGTCTCACCTGAAATATCAACCAGGGTCTATCTATCCAATTCGGATGTGAACCGAATTATCTGTCCCTCGACCAAGGTCCAGGATGTGGTTTATTCTCAGGAAAAAGGCCTGACAGCCCAAATCAACGGAAACAATGTGTTCGTCAAATACTTAGTTACTCAGGACCCGGTCACCAAGAACCTGAAGTATGCTTCTCTTCCAACGGAGATATACGTTATATGCGGCTCAAATCTGGTTTATTCCCTAGTAGCCGTACCGAAACAAGTCCCAACCCAAACGATCGAGCTGGTCACCGGGAAAGACAATATAAAAAAGAATCTCGAAATCTTCTCTGGGTTACCACTGGAGAAAAAGATCAGTACACTGACAAAGCAAGCTTATCTGGAGCAATATCCTGATAGCTATGTAAAAACCCCAGCCAATGTTGATGTGGATATTTTCGAGAATCTAAGGGTTTTCCATCGCCATGATATAACCATCGACGGAGAGGGCCTGGTTCTACGCGAATATGTGCTTACTCTCAAAACCAATGCACCCTTGCGGCTCGAAGAGAAGATGTTTTTGAAACCAGCCCTCACTTCCAGGCCTATTTCAATTGCATTGACCAAAACACTCATCTCACCCGGGGAAAACGTGCGGCTCTTTATCGTAGAGAAGAAAAATCAGGATAATTAAAGGAGCGATTCCATGTCCGAGATGAATGGAACTAACCGGGTCTTAGAGGCCCTCAAGGAAAAATGGAGCACATATGATGCCCAGAAACAACGCAAGATCGTATTAACTGCGGTCGTAACCTTGGTTGTTGCCCTGAGTGTGCTTGGTTACTATTCCTCTCGGGGCAATAAACCCATAACCCGGAAAACAGAAGTCACCAAGCAAGACATCTCCCTTGATACCAATATGATGGAAAAAGGTCTCTATCAGGAGACCAAAAAGCTTGTTGAGGATCAGGATAGAAAAATCGGGGATCTCTCCAAACAGCTTGAGATCCTGAAAAAGACCGGCGTCCCAGTTAATCCAGATATGCAGCCATCACCTGATGCCCCGGTGGCCGGCAAGGTCTTATCAACAGAAGCGCCGACAGATGCGCCAACACCTGGATCTAAACCTATTACTAAAAAAGCCACCAATAAAGATATAACGCCTCCTCCGCCACCTCCATTTTCATCAAAGAGCGGATATATTCCATCGCCTCCTGCGCCCTGGTCGGGGAAAGATGACTATCAGGACTCAGCTGCTGCCATGGCTCCGGCGCTTATTGGCAACATCTCGATCGTTTCCAATAAGGTTGCAGACCAGAAATCAGAGGAAGATGACTCAAAAAAAAACGGCCTCTCCATTTATTTGCCCCCTTCTATTTTGCCAGCGACGCTCCTTAATGGCATAGATGCGCCTACCATAGGAGATGCCAAGAAGAATCCGATTCCCGTTATATTCCGTATCCGTGACATGGCGATCTTGCCGAATTCCATCAAGGCGGCAACCAGGGGATGCTTTGCCATTGGAGAAGGAGAGGGGTCTCTTGCGGATGAGCGTGTTCATATCAGAGTTGTTTCTCTGAGCTGCTTAGCCAAAGACGGAAATGCCGTTATCGATCAACAAGTGAGCGGCTTCACAATCGATGAAGATGGAAAAGTCGGGCTGAGAGGAAACGTAGTCGCCAAGATGGGCAGCGCTTTAGCACGCAATGCTCTTGCTGGATTTTTCGGCGGTGTTGGTTCAGCGATGCAAACGGCCAGTACGACCGTTCAGACAACAGCTTCTGGGGCAACTAATATATTCACTGACACCGATCTTAAAAATCTGGCCAGGTCAGGAATTGGCGGAGGTATATCGGAAGCAGCGAAAGACCTGCAGAAATTCTACCTTCGTTTGGCCGAATCATCTCTTCCTGTAATCGAGGTTGGTGGCGCCAAACCTGTCACCATCGTGATCAAAGAAGGTGTCGAGCTCAAGATCAAAGAGCAGTCGGTTGAGGTGAAATATCCCACCAAGTAGGAGGCATATATGAGGAGCACTGGTTACAAGACATGGGTTTTGGGATTGATAATTCTTGGTAGCCTCAACCTGTTGGGTTGTTCCGGGTTATTCAATCCATACCGCAGCAATTTTTCATGCCCGGACCCTTATAAAGGCGCATGCTCTGATGTGGAAAAATCATATCAAGCCAGCGTTACCGGAGCTGATAAACAGGCCAGCACACAGCATAAAATTGAACAGGAGCAGAATAAGGAGCCACAGGCAAAAAGAGGGGATGAGTCAGCACAAACCCCTCATGCCAATACGGCAAATGGTTCTGGACAGAAGGTTTGCAAGGATTGCAAGCAGGGCTCTCCTGTCCCCGCACAAGATTATACGACGGAAGACCTCTACAAAAGGGAGCTTTTCTCAAAGCTCTCCTCCTTGATCGAGGCGCCAAAAACTCCAATCGTAGTTCCTCCAGAAGTCATGAGGATTCTCCTCCTGGGCTATACGACCGAAGACAAAGAGCTCCTTTCTTCACGATATATCTATATCTTCGTAAGCGAGCCTCGGTGGATTATCGATCCGTCCCAGGAGATTAAGTAGGAGGGTATGGATGGGGCTCATGCGGGATATCCTCTTCGGTAGAGAAGGCGGGCTGGCATTAGAAGATCTGCGTCTTGCCACCCATCGGAACAAATTCAGCGATTTCTTGCCGTATCGTGCATATGATGATGAGACGAGGCTGTACATTAACACCGACGAAACCATTGGTTTTATTTGGGAATGTGATCCATTGACCTATGCGGGCACCGATGTTTTCGACACCCTCAAAGGGCTCATGAGCATGGGGTTTCCTGAAAACACGGTTCTCCAATTCATGAATTATGCAGACCCTTATATTGCCCCGGACCTTGATAGATATTTGGCGACAAAAAAGATTTCCACTGAGCTAATCGACAAAGCGACAGAAAGCATCCTGGATTTTTTCCATAAAGGCAGACACGGCATTGATAAACTCTCGGGTATCCCCGTTCGACGGTTTAGGCTATTCGTCTCAATCAAGTTTCCCGCCGATGCCTTTCGCATCGACACAAACCAGAATGATTCATCTCAATACCATAACAGCGAACTTCTTGAATTCAGGGACTCTATAGGTGAAGTCCTAAGGGGAGCACGTCTTCATCCGACATATTTGCATCCAGAAGGCCTGATCCGCTTCTTGGGTAGGATTTTTAACGAAAGGACGTTGCACGAGGTTCAGGATGTCTACGATGATACCTACCCGATCCGGAAGCAGATCATTATGGCCGACACCAAGATCGAATCCAAGTGGTCACAATTCATGATCCGGGACATGGCCTGGAAATGTTGCACACCCAAGAAACTCCCTCAGGAAGTCAACGAGCTTCTCATGAACATTCTTTGTGGGGATATATGGGGTGTTGTCAGCGATACGAACCAGATCCAGACCCCGTTTTTCATCACAGTCAACGTGGTATTTCAAAACCTGCGCGGTGCTCTCCATAATAAATGCAACTTTGTTTTGCAACAAAAAGCCGCAGGATCGTTTGCTAAATCTCTGGTGAGAAAACAGGAAGAATATACTTGGGCTACCGCGGAGATAGAGTCTGGGACGCCCTTCGTGCTGGTAGTCCCCATGGTCTGGATCAGCGGTTTCACGGAAACCCAGGCGCGTGAGGGCATAACAAGGGCCAAACGGCTCTGGGAGAGCAAAGGGTTTGTTATGCAGGAAGAGAAGGGGATTCTGAAAATCATGTTCATTTCGGGTATTCCCTTTGGTCTATATGCCGTGGGACGCAACTTGGAGGACATGGACCGGTCATGGATCCTACATACCGAGGCGGCCGTAAGACTGCTACCGGTACAAGGAGATTTCGCGGGTGGCTTGTCCGCCGTCAATATGTTCATAGGACGCAAAGGTCAGATTGTCCCCTTTGATCTTTTCGATAAATGCGCGAATAACAATAACCTTTTTATCGCCGCAGAAAGCGGATCAGGGAAATCCTTTGTCACGAACTTCCTTGTTCTCAATCAATTGAAATCCGGTGGGTTTATCCGACTCATTGACATCGGTGGGTCATATCGTAAAATGTGCAAGATGTTCGGTTCCGATATCGGAGCCAAATACATCCAGTTCAACAAAAATTCAGGTATCTGCCTAAATCCATTTACGAATGTCAGAGAGATTGACGAGGACATCGCTGTTTTATCAAGCATCGTTGGTCAAATGATCTTCAGCTCCACCAAAACAGTCCCGGATGAAAGCGAGATGAGCCTCATAAAGAACGCCTGCCGATACGCCTGGGATAAGTACCAGACCGAAGCCAATATAGACCGGGTATCAGAATACCTGGAAACCTTCCCCAAGTACGCTTCAAAGATTGGAATCACAGATGACGAATCAGGCGCAATGCGCGAGTTACAAGCGCTTTCGCGCAACCTGGCCTTCAATCTGACCGACTTCTTAACAACCGGTGTTTACGGGAAATGGTTTAACGGGAAGGCTACCTTGGACATCAGCCAGGATCGTTTCGTTGTCCTCGAGCTGGAAGAGCTCAAGGCCAGCCCGGAGCTTTTCAAGGTCGTAACCTTGCAGATACTGAACTATGTAACCCAGGACCTGTACCTGACAGCTGATCGATCGGTGCGCCGGCTAATACTTTTTGACGAGGCCTGGCAATTCCTCTCGGGCGGCGATAGTGGCCAAGGGGATATGCTTAAGCAGGTCATAGAATCCGGGTATAGGCGTAGCAGAAAATATGGAGGTGGCTTTGGTGTAATCACCCAGAATGTCATCGATATCAGACAGTTCGGAGAGGTTGGCAATGTCATTTTTTCCAATTCAGCTTTCAAATTTTATCTGCAAAGCTCCACATACGAAAAGGCCCAGGCTGATAAGATCATCGATTACCACCCGTTTGTGCTCGATATTCTGAAATCGGTCAAGAGCGCTCGCCCGAAATACAGCGAGATATTCATAGATTCTCCCTTGGGTGTCGGCGTAGTCCGGCTCGTCGTTCCTCCTTTCCTCTACTACATGTTCACGACTGACGCCGATGAATCGGCGCATATAGAGTCCCTGGTTCATAGAGGGATGACCTATGCTCAAGCAATTGAATCAATGGTCGGAGGTAGAGCTTGAGGGGGCGCCGGCATGAAGCAGAACCGTATCTTTTTCTTTAATCTCCTTCTAATCCTGATTGCTTCTCATGCATATGCGAATCCTGATTATGATGCAGCTGCCCAGCAAGGGGCACAGATCGGGGCCAGCATCAATGCAACGCTGGATTCATCAGAAGCACTCAACCAGAAACTTACTAAGCCGACAACATCGAACGAAACACCCATGAACCCGTTACAGGGCGGCGTTTATCGTTGTCCTACTTCAAACAAGTGGTATACATCCTCCGCCGCATGCTCATCAGCCTGCGCATCGACATGCGTTCAGGGTTTTAATGCGCAACTGAGCGCTCCTTCTTCCAAGGCATTTCTCGATATGTTCCTCCATGTAGGTTCAACCGGGGATATTGACCAGGCAATATTCAGACAGGATCTCAATTTCGATGGTTCTTTTGAATCCACATATACGGTTCCCATTAATATATCAGGGATCTGTGCGAATGGTTTTATCTCATGCACCCCAGGAACATGGCAAGGGTGCAGATATTTCATGTGGAGTGCCAATTCTACAGCCAGACAGATAGGGACGACAGAATGCCTCAGCCCGGGAGGGAGCCCCACAATGGACCCTTTAGGCGGCTGTTTTTGTTCCAATAATTCCTGTGGGTCAAATCTCGTCCAGGATAATCTCAAGAACATTCTCGAATCATTGGGGGGAGGCGCCGTTGCAGCTTTGCAATATTCTAAAGCATGCACCGTGACACGTGTTGAGGTAATCCCTTCCGAATATCGGATCGTTTATTATGGACAGGAAGGCGGTTCCCTTGGCAATGCAGTAGGCACTCCCCAGGCGGGTCTATCAAGCCCCGAGAGCTATTTTGGGAATACGAGCGGGCTTGAAACTGCAGGGGCAAATTTGGCCAGTTCACAGAACAGTACCCCAGGGACCATAGGCTATCTTGCAGCGAATAGCCCGGCAACCTCCGGGGTGAGCGTTTCATCCTATACATGCTCTATAGCGAATACCCCTTCCATAAATATCGAATACGATACGCATGTCTGTTGGACATTATCACGTCGCCCAGGCCCCGGCGCTGATGATTGGGAAGGGGTAAGCGCATGGAGCCATATCAATGATAATACTTGTGCAGAAGCCGTGCTTCCTGAGGGGAGATGTCCTTGTTCCAGCAGTTTTTCATCAGGGTCTTGGCAGGATTATGGTTTGATCACTTCTGATCCCCAATGCACTGACAATAAAAAACCAAGTGGAGCTACATCCGCAGGGTATCGGCGCCGGTATTATACGGGCGATCACATGTTTCGTTGTGAACGGCGATCGTTCTGGCAATGGCAGACACCACGGGATGTATTGGGCAATACTCATACAGGCTCATGCTCACCCCCTGCAGGGTGTTCTTTGTTTACTGAAGAGATCTATGACGCAAAAGGAAATTCGGTTAAGACATGGGATAAAGGCAGCGCCACAAGTCTCAAACCGCTGGCATCATGCAAAACATTAGCTGGCGCCACAGATACGTATACGGTTTGCGCAGATGGCACCCAAGTCATTTCCACCGGAAATGCATCCGGCACAGCAACAGCCCTTTACACAGGTAGTGATGCCTGGTTTCGAATCGATCGCACTTACCGCTGCACGGGTTCTGGGGGCGGGTACAATATGGATGACTACATCCAACGCAAAGCACATATTAACAGCACGTTAAATGCCACCGACCTCAGTAACATTACGTTCCAGGATCGGCAGCAGGTTCCAGGGGCAGGGATTATCACCCCAGATATGTCTATATCTTCCCACCCATACAACCTTACGCATGAAACCTGTGAACAGGTTTGCACTGTAAGAGTGCCCGAACAAAATACGGATGCCAGCTCCATTGGCAATAAATCGCAGTATCAACGTTCAACGGCCAGTTTTGGAGAATACCTGAAACCTTGCCGCATTAATGCCGGCGCATGGGAATGCCCCGTGGACACAGGCGCAGGGGAAATTGTTACAAGGGCCTGCGGTTGTTCGGACGATTTTGCAAAGACCATAACAACGCTCAATGTTTTGAACGACGCGAGCAAAGATATGATCTGCTCCCCCAAGTAAGAGGAAAAAGCGTGTGCAATCATAACATTATCTACAGACCGGTTGTTGCTTCTTTTGGGCTTGCTCTCTTGATAACCATGATATTCTCTCAGCCGGGATGGCCTGCGCCATTGGTGAAATGTACCGGCACTACTTGCGCGATCTCAATTTACTCTTCATCTTCTCCGACAACGTTCGTTGACCATACCCTGGAATTGGATATCCCGGTCGGGACCGATGGGCAGGCGATTCCCTTTCCCGATACCTCAGTCACAATGCGATATGACCAGGTTGCCAGCACGATTGCATGCAACGGGACGCGCACACCACTAGGAACCAGTGCTAATAGTGAACTCCAGAATTACGTCACATGTGCGATGAGCAGCCAAAGGGATAGCGTAAACCTTTCGCTTGAGCTCTACGGGCAGGATGTATACGGCAAGTCGTTTATAGACTGCCCGGGCAACGGACTTGATGTAACCCTACTGAATACTTCGGTCGGCAGTCCGGCATGTTTGAACGACAGCACATCCAACGCGCAGGCTTGTAAATGGGAAGAACAGAATGTGACTCCTTCGACGCTTGGCTCTCGGGGCGTCCCGCTCAACAATTGGGTGATCTTCACGAAGACATTAGTTACCAGTCTAACCATAGGGTACAATAATAACACCACAACACCGATCTATAATGCGTCACAGTACATCTGTTCTGCCGACCTAAATGGCAATGGCGATATAGAAGAGAATGAAGTACAGGCTTGCGTTGATACCGCTGATGGACCGTTATGCCCGATCAACAGCGTGCCTTGCACTATTGCGAGCGAGCCGCCTGTTTGCCCGGCCGGTGGCACATACGATCCAGTCAACAATAGATGCCAGGCAAACGAGATGCTATGTCCGGATGGAGGGACATACAACAGCTCTTCAAATCAGTGTGTGGCCCCTCCTGTGTGTCCTGCTGGGACCACTATCAATGCCTCGGGATTATGTACAGCGCCTGCCTGTCCATCTGGGTCGACATATACCTCCTCTCCGGATCAACCCGATCTTACCCCGTGGTGTATTGCTCCCACTGTAAGCTATAGTTGCAGCCAGACTTTTTTACGATATCAGGCTGAATGTCCAACCGGTTCTATTACGCTTGGAAGTGATTTATGTATTGATTGTGGATACACGCCCAGTCACAGGTGCACCTGGACAAACAAATGTCCAAGTGGCTTTATGGCATTTTCAATCAAGTTTAGTTCCACATGTCCAGTAAACGATGTCCAGTGCGTAAAATTAGTATCATGTCCAACCGGCACAACCCTTGATTGGGCTGGCGGAACTTGTGTCGGATCCGCGGCCACTTGTCCGTCAGAATATACGATTAATGGAACATCTTGTATTGCTCCATCAGCCTGCCCGACGGGATATACCCTCAACGGAACAGTATGCACGGCTGCATCGGCGTGCTCGACCGCTGATGGTGTTTTCGATCCGGTGCAAGACGTCTGCTCCAGACCTGATGCTTGCCCACTGGGTTCGTACGCGTGCATGAAGAATGGGGACACCTGGTCATGCAGTTCAAGCGCTTGCACGCAATACAGCGAGGCTGATACAGCCGTGGCGATTGCTACAACCGAGGGAGAGAATGATTACCCATCTCAACCGTTCGAAAGTGACGGCACCTGTAACGGGCATATTTACGTATTCAACGGGGAAGACAACCGTTGCCGGGAAAAGAGCATATACACCGGATTTTCGAATTGCTGTTTTACTGGGACGGAAGACAGCTGCGATAAAAATATCTGGCTGGGTTTTTCTCAATGCAATGGGAGCGAACGCGACCTGGCTTGTGGAAGATATAAGGGAAGGTGCGTCCGGATAGGCTCGTATTGTTCGAGAAAAATATTGGGGACCTGTTCCCAACGGGAGGCATCCTGGTGTTGTTTCAGCAGCAAGCTCGGGCGGATTATACAAGAACAGGGTCGTCCACAGTTATCGGGCTTCAATCCCGCTGCTCCCTTCGGCACTGCAGAATCACCGGATTGCAGAGGTCTTACCCCCGCCGAATTTCAGATGCTGGATTTCAACAAGATAGATCTGTCGGAATTTTATAGTGACATAAAAACCAAGTCTTCGTCCGAGGTTCAGAATGCCATTCAGTCGAAAACGCAGCAGTTTTATGACAAGTTCAAGACCCAAACTCCCAACCCGTAAGGAAGTCCAGAAGGGTAGGCGGGGCCTGTTCTGGGCAATCGTACTGGTTGCCTTGATGAGCTTCTGTTTCCAGGGCGAGGTCCATGCCAAGATTGTGGACCTCGGGGTTCGAGGTAAATCATACCCGGTGGCTGAAAATGATTCCCTGCTTGAGATTCAACAAAGGGCGGCTTCGGTGCATTGGGAAGAGAAGGTCAATGCTGAGAAATGGAGACCGCGCGTAGAACATTTCAAGCCAAGGGACCTGGTCATGATTCCCAAGGCTACTTCGAACAGGTCTTTCCTTGTCGATCCATCGTACACCCTCCCATATGCTATTCCCAGGGTGGACAAAGACGGGAATCAGATCGGGGTGCTTTACCCCAAGGGATACCGGTTCAATCCTCTCAACTGCATGCCCGCATATCAGGGCATCCTTGTCTTCATCGACGCAACAGACAAGGACCAGGTGGCATGGCTGAAACGCACTCCATATCTCAAGGACATACGGGCAAAGATCATGCTTACGGATGGAGAATACTATTCACTCTCTCAGTCCTTGTCTCATGCGGTTTATTATGCCTCGGAACCGATCATCACACGGCTGCAGATACAGAAGGTTCCTTCCGTTGTATTTCAAACCGGGGATTTCATGAAAGTCTATGAGGTGGACATTTATGCGAAAAACAAGGGCCGCTAACATGTTGGTTTTGGGAATGATACTCTGCCTGATCTTGCTTCTGGCAGGGAACGCCTTTGCCGTATGCAAAGGGACGTTCCTTAATCCTATCACGGATGTGCATTGGGCAGGAATGTTCCCGATCCGCATAGGCGGTATAAGAGCAGGGAGTGTTCCCCCTGATACATACGGAATGGAAAGGAAAGATGATGTAACACAGAAGACCCCCATTTGCGTGTGTCCTTTGCCGCCCCCCCTTCCTCCGAGAGTTGGTATTCCGATTCAGCTATGGGTCCCTTCGTATGCCGTTGAGGCGGTCAAAGATCCCTGGTGTTTTCCATTTCTTGGCAGCGGCTTTTCGAATCCTGCCCCTGGCATTGGTGATGGGGAAAATTCAACGGGAACAATAGGCCAGAACCATAAGCTCACCATGAAACAATCGCATTTCATGTTTTTCCTCCCAACCAAGATGCTGGATATTCTGGTTGACTTCGCATGTCTCGAATTCAAATCAGCCGATTTTGATCTGGCCTACATGACCGAGGTGGACCCCCTGTGGCAGGATGATTCGTTAACCTATCTGATTCAGCCTGAAAATCTGCTTTTTGCGAATATGATTGCTCAGATGGCATGCATGGCGGATGGCGTCTCATCAACCGTGGCAGGCCTTCCGCTCGATCCTCTGTTCTGGTGTTCAGGCAGCAGCGGGTCCGTATACCCTATGGTTGGCAAATCACCGAATTCTTATAACATAGAAGCAGCCGCGCATATCTCTCACAAATTCATGGCCAAGATGGCTCGACAGCTCATTGTGCATGACTGGGCAACGAATCTTTGCGGACCATTGCCAATGCCAATGTTCATTAAGACATACTTCAAGTGGCAGGTGGCCAAACCTGTCGCAGGCCGTCAATGCATACCTACCGGACGATCCGGCATGTTGTGGGGGGCTGGCAAGAATCCGCCCACCGGGATGTCCGACAACTTCCTGTTTATCCTGTTCACCAAAAGGAGGTGTTGTGCCTTCTAAAGCAGGTTGGATCAGCATTGCTGTAGTATGGATAATGGTTTTAATCCCATGTGTTATGCGTGCGGACAACCAAAGCCAGTTCGATGCGAGCATCATAACGGATGTCAATCAGAAGGCCGCGGAGATCCAGAAAAACTACAAGGTCCCTGATTACCAGAAGCTGCAACCAGAAGCGGTCAACGCAGCTGCAAAAATTCAGAAAGAGTCTCAGTCCCCCGAGTTTCAGAAACAAGTCGAGGCTATGAAGGCTGAGCTACAGAAGCAGCTGGGTCATCAATACCCGGATGTGTCCGCATACCGCAAATATTCAGCCAAACTGCAGGGAGAAGACATAACCATGCAATCAGCGCTTGACCCATCGGAACGGATCTATGTGTTCATCTCATCATCCGTTCCGAAATCGACCTTGAGAACCATTGTCGAGGATGTGGCCAGTCTTCATGATCCCAATGTGCTTATTGTCATGAGGGGTTTTGTTGGAGGCGTGAAGTATTTCAAACCGACCCTTTCCTTCATAACATCGCTTCTCGTTAAAGACCCATCCTGCAATTTGATGTCAGGCTCGGAATGTCAGGTATACAATGCCGAGATCGACATTGATCCGATGCTCTTCTCGGCGTTCGCTGTTAACAGCGTTCCAGCATACATTTACGCCAACGGGATAACCTTAATAGACACAATGGGCAGTGAAGGGGATGGCGATAATGCGAACTTTGATACAGCCTACAAGATCAGCGGCGATTGCTCGCTCGATTATGCTCTTGAACAACTGGCCAAACAGGCGAAATCCCCCAAGCTGCTCGCCTTACAGAAGAAATTAAGGAAGGGGTTTTATGGAAAATAAAGACCTGATCCAACCGCAAACCATGAAACAGACGACAGCCCAGGAAGAGCCGGCAACTCAAGCCGCTTCAATACGCCACGTACCCCGGAAACCATCCCAAACGTATTCAGGGGTGTATCTGGCCGTCATACTCTCCATCAGTATCAACTCTCTAATCCTCTTCGGGGTATTATCCTATTATGACAACCATAGGGCGATCAAAGTCCAGACCGTGGACCTGCGAGAATACCTGAACGAGATGCGGAAGAGTTTCGTGAGCGGAAAGATATCACAAGAACAGATGAAGCAAAGCTTCAACGCTCTGGATGCAAAGCTGAAACAATCCGTCGAGAAGAACCCGAATACCATCATTCTGCTCAAGGAGGTAATCGTCAGTGGAAAGGTCGATGAGATCAAACCCTAAGCTGCAAGGTTTGTTGATCCTTATCGCTATTGGGGCAATGGCATGGTTTCCATTGAGGTGGGTTTTCGAACATGTCTCGGTATCACCGACTCACTCGGATCCCCACCATTTCTTCTGGTTCTCAAAAAAACCCAAGGATTTGGCTGCTATGGGTAAAGGTGACTATGTGATCTTTCCGCACTGTTCGCGCATTATCGACAACTGCTACCCCTCATGCAAACTCATCAAAAAAGTCGTATGCGTTCCAGGAGACACATTGTCAGCGCACAATCGCACATTTTCATGCAATGACAAATTTCTCGGCACTTCCCTTACTCATAACAAAAGGAAGGTCTCGGTAGCATCATTCGAGTTCCAGGGCATAATCCCTGAAGGGAAGCTCTTTGTCATGTGCTCCGCGCGCGACAGCTATGATAGCCGTTATATTGGCTTTGTGGACAAGAAAGATGTCCAGGCTATTGCTCATCCTCTCTTTTAGTTTATTCTGCTGGTCCTCATTTTTGGCAGCAGCGGTGCCGGAGTCCTCCCCGGAGGTAAAGGAATCCATAACCAAAGAACCGAAGCCTTTTTATCTGGATAGGAAAAGGGGCTTCTACTGGAATGAGAAAGAAGATATCGAGAAGGAGAAATCAAAAGAATCAAAGCCAGAGCAGAATACCGAAGCAAATCCCATCCCATCTTTAAAAAATTATACCTATGATCAGCTTTGGAACATGCATCCGGATGATTTCCAGGATCTGTCAAATAAGATCTTAAAGAAGGCAGTCCAATACCCCACGGAAAGCAATGTATACGATTATAATTTCCTGCAGGATATTGCTCGCAGGAAGGCTGCCGCGTTTGCCAGCTCATTCAGCCTGGTCACGCAGAAGTACCCGGAGTTTGGAGTCCAGGATGTTTTCCCGACTTCGCAGCCGGGTCTTATCGCTAAACGAGATACGGAGAGTGCCATGTTTGACCAGGCAATAAAGAATGGGCGGGAGGAATTTGCCCTGGTGCTGGTTACCCGCAAAGGTTGCCATTTCTGTGAGACCGAGAAAGGCATCCTCGCGAATTTCGAATCTCGTTATGGGTGGCTTATTCGCGAGATGGAAGTGACACAGGATGCCGCACATGCGGCGTTTGCTGAAAGCAATGACATCACGACATTCCCAACGCTCCTGGTCGTATACAAGAATACTGGCCAGCATATGCCTGTTGTAACCGGCGCCACATCCCTCGAAGAAACCAAAATGAAGCTGTACTTTGCCATGCGCTATCTCAAGGGCGACACTAATGCAGAGCGTTTCCAGATGTATGAGTACCAGCAAGGCACGGGTATGGACCCAATGAGAAAACCACGGAGTTTTGACAAGAGCAGGGGAGTGAATAGCGATGTCCAGAAATAGTCTGTTTATAGGGCTTCTTATGGTGATGACCGTAATAGTTCTTCCCTATGGTTCGGCTTATCCGGCTTGGATCGACCAATGGTACAGCACTGCGGTTCGGTCAGCACCCGACAGTTTCCGGGGCGAACAGAGAGGGTATGCATCATTGGGTCAAGCCAGCTATCGATGGAACCCAAACCCGGAAGTGAATTGGGTCACATTCCAGAGGCCCCGCATGAAGGCTGGATGTGGGGGACTAGATCTCTTTCTAGGCGGGATGAGCTTCGCCAACCTGAGCGATATGCTGGTAGCCAAGTATCAGGCCCTTGTCGCATCAGCTCCTTCAATCGCATTTCAGGTAGCCCTGGGCGTTCTTAACGAAGGACTGAAGGGAGCCATGAATGATATTGAAGCGGCGACGAATATCCTCAATGGCCTCCAGGTAGACGATTGCGGCATTCAACAGGGAATAGTTGATTCTGTATCAGCGGGCATTCAGAACAAAGATGCCATGGCGGGAGTGGCCGTGGCCGCGGATTCAATCATGAATTCTCAAATAGTATCAGGCTCGATGGAATCGTTTCACCAAGCGAAACAATTTTTGAACGGGAAGACCACCAGCCAGGCGAACATAGATGCCTACGGTTCAGACAATGCTGCCGGCGCAGTCTCGAGCTGTCCCAGCAGCGCGCAGTTGCAAGCCTTCTTAACATCACCTTCGGTACTCTACTATCTCTTGCATAGGAGAGGTTATGACAATGAAACAATTGAGCTGGCCAGGGGAATCGTTGGGGATATAGCAAAACCGAGTGTTTTCGAATCCAGGAGTATTCCACCATGCGATGGCAACAAGGCAAGAGATGGCTTGGAAATCCTCATGTCTTCCGGAGGATATGGTCGGAGGCTTGTAGCCAGCGCTGCCGATGACGGCGATTGCTATGCCCTTCCAGGAAACTTCACTTTTAATGGAGAGGTCTTTGCCAATCTAAACACATGGGCTACTTCGCTTATTACCCGTGTGGGCAATGCCATTATCAATAGACAGCCTCTCGATGCCACAACCGAGCAGTATTTGCAAACATCCCCGGTCTATCTCTACATCAAATCCGCTGTGGCCATGGACCAACTGGATAGCATTAGAACTTCTTTGGTCGACATGACCACAAGATACTTTGTATTTAAGCTCGTATCGGATCTTGCAGGTGCAATTGATTCAGGAATTGAAGATGCTCGCTCGATTGCAAACAGGAGCTCCTCTTCCGATCCGAATTGCCAGACCATCAATGCGTATGCTTCTCTGATGGGACCTCTAACATCTCTCCGAGATAAATTGTCGCCTATCGAGGAGAAGGCGGCAGATCAGTATTTCAGGTCAAATGAGCAGCTGGTGTCCCGCTTCAACCAGATGGCCATTCTGCAAAATCAGTTCAATACCTTGTTCCAGGAATTTTCATCAAAGTTTGGGACCAGCCTGACAACGAGGCTCACGAAAGGATAAGCTATGAGGCTCTATCGTTCCCCTCAAACCATAAGCATTGTTTCAAGTGTATGTGCTTTATGGTCGACTCCGGTTTTTGCCGGGCCGAACGCTCGGTTTCAAGAGTTTCACACGTATGGGGGAACGATAGGAGTCATCTCAGAGGCGTTCAACCGCCTGGCCCTTATTTGCAACCATCAGAATTTTCCCGCCTTGTTCCTGGGTGTAGCAGCCTTGGGAGTTGTCCTCGGGGGGATTTATTCGACATTCAAGAATCTTGCTGAATCCAGGTTTAGTTTCACCGCTTGGTTCTTATGGATGGCTCCGCTGATTTTGGGGTTGCCCTTCTATGCGGCTTACATCGCAAACAAGGATGAGATGTACTTTACTGATGAAACAACCGGAGAGATGGCGACAGTATCAGGCATCCCTGACGGAATCATAACCATCGCAGGGTTCTTCAATTCGGTGGAATATAATCTTATCGAAATGGTGGATTCAACCTCTCTGGCCGGGACAAAATACCGAGACATGGCAGGCGGCCAGGTATTCTCTCTCATCTCCAATTTCTTCACAGGTGACATAAACGAGGATGAGTTTCCTGATCATCTGAAAAAATCTCTCGACGCGTACATCACCGATTGCGTCTTCTATGAGGCAATGAGACCTGGCGGCCAACTCAACCCAGGCGACTTTGAGCGACCGGCCGGGGCTATCATGATGACTCTTTTGGGCATGGCCCAGAACCCTGCCGTCTTCACAAAATGGTATGATGATGTGTCAGGGACAACGGGGGAGCATGTTTGTAATTGCCAGGAAGCTTGGATTGGAGATGGAGGATCAAACCCCGGCCTTCTTAATGCCATCATGGATCCCAATACCTTCAAAACCCAGGCGTATCTCATCGCGCAATGCAATGCCAGTGGGTTCGATGCAACCGATTCAGCGGGAAACCCTGACGCAGCTGTTATTGCCCAATGTGAACTGATGATGAGGCGTTCGTTGGGCAGGATCATGACCCGGGGGAACAACACGACCATAGCGGGAGACGCCATGGATAACCTGGCTCGTAACAGATTAATTGCCGGGACTATGGTGAATGCCCTGACCAAGCTCGACAAAACGGATCAGATGCGGTTAGTCGCAAACTTCTCGTTTACCAAGGATGGGATTGGCGTTGGTATGATCGCGAATGACTACATACCGCTGGTCAAAGCGGTCATTTTGGCCATCTTCCTCGGCATTATGCCATTTTTGGTCATATTCATACCGACCCCTATTGGGGGGAAAGCTCTATCTGTGATTATTGGGGCCTTTTGTTTCATTACGGCCTGGGGAGTTGCTGACGCCGTCCTGACCTCCTTTACCGTTGACTACGCTTACGACAAATTCGGGGATATTGCTTCTAGTGGGATCAACCTATCTAACATGCTGCTCATTCCGAACCGCGCCATGAGGGTGTTAACCATGTTTGGATACATGCGCATGAGCTCGATTATGTTTGCCGGTTTGATCTCCACCATGCTCATTAGATTCGGCGGGATGTTCCTGTCCGGTATTGCCCATAACATCACCGGTCGCATCGGTTCGGCCGGCGCTGAGGCTGGCGGGATGCTCGACCCGGTCAAACAATCGAACATGATGAGCGGATACACCCAGGCGCCCGCGACCATGGAGGCATATCGAGATACCACAAGTCAGCAAGGCGGGTTCAACAGTATGGTTTCCGGTATTGCTCGGCAACAATCGGTCACCATGACGCAGGGCATTGAAGGGGCGCACGCGACATATGATGCCCAGGGTGATCTCGGTGGAGTCGGGCATGTTGCATATAATAATTCACGCATGCAAGGGGCCCAGGCAAAAGGAGCTGCTGATACAATGGACAACGCGGCCCGGGCTTCCGGAGTCCCGTTTGGCGCATTGATCGATGATGCCGGTCAAAAAATGGGCGCCAACAAGACCGGCGAGACAATGGGAGCTGCCAGTGTTTTCCAGTCACCGAATGAAGCGGCAAACCTTGGGCAAAATAAAGGTGCATATACATCTGCAAAGGATAAGGGTTTCTTTGGATTCTTAGAAAGGCAAGGAACAAATCCTGGTGAATTCGGAATGTCATCGGGCGAGATTGGGGCATGGGGAGAAACGGCCGGCGTATCTTCTCAGCTGGCTATCGGCCGGGATGCGATCCAGTCACAGATATCCCAGGGCAACTGGGATAAGGCCTCCAGGAATGCACTCCAACTAGCCGCATATGAAAATGCGACGACAGGGAAATTATCTGATGGAACAAAACGGTTGTTGTCAGGCATCAACAACAATCCCTCGGGGCAAGCTGCTTTGGTGAGAAATGCCACGGTTGATATGGCCACTGATAATGGCATGTCCCATCAGCTTAACCATCAGGCCCAAGATGCAGGCCTGGGAGATCCTGGGTTGAGTGGCAATAATAAGGTTTCGGCTACATATGCGGTTCAGGACGACGGCTCGTTGCACCTGGTGGATATGAATGCAGGGAAAGGTTGGATGTCATCCAGGCAGGCCTTTGCCAGAACACGGATTGGGCAGGATACTCATATCGGGAATGATTCAGTTAAAGGCAGCAGGTCCTGGGCCGGATCTTCAGATGTTCATGAGAATACGCAGAAGGATCTTGTTGATCATAGCAACCAGAGCAATGTATTTTCGGGGGTCCTCCCGGATGGCACCAAGGTTGAAGGGGCAGATTTCAAGAAGTTCGAGGGTGGTCGTTGGAGCGCTTCATGGAATACCGGCAGTGGCATGCATATGGAGGCGACAGGGCAGGGGGCATCAAGGACATCGTCCAGGGTCAGTTTTGGCGGTAATATGAATCCTCAAGATGCATTCCAGTCGGCTGCGGCCGGCATAATTCCAGACGCTGCTTTCTCTGATGGAAAATTCAGGGCAAATTATGCTGCAGCAGTGGCCTCTGGGATGCATGAAATATATGCGCAACAGCAGCAGGGGCAGACGACAACCATGAGCGATGCTCATGCAAGAGCGGGTCTTTCAATTGGTGTAGCAGGGGGTGGTCTTGATTATTCTGAGAAGGGCCTGTCTACTGATTTGCATACACAAAGCAAGATGGCCGCTGATATCAATAATATCCTCTCCAAGGCAGCACAAGATCCTGCTTCCAGAAGTCAGGCAGCTATAGATGTCCAGAAATATGTGAACGAGCGGATGTCTTCTCCTGTTATGAATGAGGATCATCACATGATATTAAACAAAACAGGAGAAAAGATTAATCAATCGGTCAAGAATTTTCTCAAAGGAGATCCTGATATTGAGCCTTCAGGGGGCTAGGCAGTGCCAGGAATTTTTGAAAACGGCAAAGGGGCAGATTAGATATGGTTGCCGTTCTCGTCAAAACGTGGATGGGCAGCTTCATAAACTATGCCATTTGCAGGATTTGTGTTATCCGCACAATCCCAATCATCCCTAATGGCGGGATGCTTTGGTTTTAGACCTAAGTGCCTGGCATACGCACACGCTGTAGCCAGTACAAAAATGATGAGAATTACTAAAAACGTATTCATACTATAATATTATATCGGTATGCTTTAATAATTGCAATAGGTCAAAATCCCCCAAGCTCCCTTGAGCGACATCATGGTGGCCATTTGAGCCCCAAAAAGGCATCAATGTGATGTCATTTCAGACTTTTACTGAGGCGGATCAATCCTGGCATTTCCCAGCAATGCAGCAACCCAAACAGAGTGAACGGGGAGAAAGTTGGAAGCTTCATGAATCGGTTTGATAGATTCGGCGAATAGGCAATATAATATTGTCGCAATAATATATATTGCAATTAATACAAATATAATATATTTGCAAATAAGGAGAGGCTATGGCAGGCAAATCCACCACAGATCATGAACATCTTAACATTGGTCTCGAATTGGACCATGACCTTAGAGTAGACTTTGTACCTCTTGCCAGGGATAACTCTGACCTGCTCCAGCTTGCAGTGCGAATACACGACCTGGTAACGCAGCAGGATATCGCCGTGATCTCCATCGATGATGTCATGAACAATACACAGGAGACCATCCGGTTGCAAGCGGGCGACCTCTACCCGGCCGCCCTCTTGATGATTGCTTCTGAGCTCGACAGGCTTTCCGACCGTATCAAGAAAAGTGCAGGGGCGCTGCCGATCGAAATGACTCGAGCCGGCAATGCATGATCCTGCTTGGAGGGCATTATGCCGCTAAGCCCCGTGTTCAACATGGAGCCATCCCCCAAAAAGGGGGAAAAGGGAAATTATGTTCGGACAAGCCTGCTTTTGGATCCAACAATAATGGGGAAAATGCAGATCATTATTGGCCAGAGGACTATGGAAGGCAGGAAGGTCAATAACGATCTGACAGCGCTTATCCGGGAAGCCAGCATTATCTACCTTGGCTTGCTCGAATCCCTGGGCACTGTTGATTACGATGTGGTCTTGAAGGCTGTAAAAGAGGCGCTCAAAGAAAAGAAAGCCAAGTAGAAACTGATATGCAAGTGCTTAAAGGACAGGTTGAACGAGTAGTTTTCCACAGCGAGGAGAACGGGTATACCGTGGCCCGCCTTCATCCACAGGACCAGGATTCGCTTGTGACTATTGTCGGCAACCTGGTATCCATCCAGCCTGGCATATACCTCTCCCTGAAGGGCGAATGGCTGACCCATGCGAAGTATGGAAATCAGTTCAAGGTAGCTGAATATAAGCAATCGGCTCCTGAATCCATCCAGGGTCTCACCAATTATCTTGCCTCTGGCATGATTCATGGGATCGGCCCTGAGATGGCCAAACGAATTGTTGAGCGCTTCGGGAAGGATACTCTCGAGATCATTGAGAACTCCCCCGAGTGTCTCGCTGAAATACCCGGTATCGGAGTCAAACGAGTCCAGATGATCCGGCAGGCCTGGGATGAACAGCGCGATATCCGCGATGTCATGATCTTTCTCCAGACCCATGGGGTGACCCCGGGATTGGCCGTCAAGATCTATAAGCGTTTCGGCAGGGAGTCCATAGAGACGGTAAAGGAAAATCCCTACAAGCTCACTGAAATTTGGGGGATTGGTTTCCTCACCGCTGACCAGATCGCCAAGAACCTTGGTTTTTCTGATCTGGCGCCTACGCGACTCCTTGCCGGTGTGCTCTATGTCCTTGAGAAGATGGTCGAGCAAGGGCATGTGTTCTACCCGAGGCCTCAGCTTGTAAACCAGTGCGAAGAGATCCTGCAGGTTGACCAGGAAAGCATCGGGGTGGCAATCGAGCAGCTCGACATAGAAGGCCGCATAACCATTGACCGTGACCGCGGCATCGATGAGATATACCTCACGCCTTACTACATCTGCGAGAGCCAGGCTGCCTGCCGATTAATCGCATTGAAGCAAGCCAGGAAGCCCAACCTGACATTCAAACCGGAACGCGCTATCGCCTGGGTTGAAAATCAAATCGGGTTGAAATTGGATGAGAAGCAAGTTCAGGCAGTTCAACTGGCCTGCCATGAAAAGGTCATGGTTCTGACTGGTGGACCAGGAACCGGCAAAACCACAATTATTTCAGCCCTGATCCGGGTATATTCCCAGATCCAGGCCAGGATCATGCTCGCGGCTCCGACCGGCCGGGCAGCCAAGAAGATGACCGAAGCGACCGGATTTGAAGCCAAGACCATACACCGCCTGCTCGAGTATAGCATGCAGACTGGCGGCTTCATGCGCAACGACAAGAACCAGCTGGAATGCGATCTGTTGATCGTGGACGAGGCCTCCATGATCGACATGATGCTGTTGCACCATCTCCTCAAGGCAGTCCCGCCGAAGGCCACCCTTATCCTGGTAGGGGATGTGGACCAGCTTCCATCGGTGGGATGCGGGAGCTGTCTGCGCGATATCATATCCAGTGGCGCTATTCCTACGGTCAGATTGGATACAATCTTCCGACAGGCCCAGGCCAGCCAGATCATCGTCAACAGCCACCGTATTAATGAGGGTCTGCTACCCGAATACGGAACAACAGGGAAGAACGACTTTTTTATCTTGGAGCGCGAACAGCCCGAAGACATACTGAAAACAATCCTCGGACTAGTTTCGACCTCGCTTCCGACAAAATACCGGTTCAATCCGATGACCGATATCCAGGTGCTATCTCCGATGCACAAAGGTTTAATCGGGGTAGGTAACATAAATACCGAGTTGCAGCAGATCTTGAATCCCGCCGGCAGGCAGATCAGTGCGTCGTCCCTTTTCAGAATCGGCGACAAGGTCATGCAGATCCGGAACAACTACGACAAGGAAGTGTTTAACGGCGATGTTGGCTTGATCAGTGCCTGGCTTGAGGAAGAAAAGAAATTGGCTGTTGTCTTCGACGGACGGGAAGTCCTGTACGAACAGAAGGATATGGACGAGCTCGTGCTGGCCTATGCCACGACCGTTCATAAAGCTCAGGGCTCCGAATACCCGGTCGTGGTCATCCCCGTGAGTGCCCAGCATTATATCATGCTGCAGAGAAACATGCTTTATACCGCGGTCACGCGCGGGAAGCAGATGGTTTTCCTGGTAGGGACCCGGAAGGCCCTGGCCATAGCATGCAAAAACAACAAGATCCAGAAAAGGTTCTCGAACCTCAAAGACCGGCTCAGGCCGGATATCGCAGGAGGTAAATGATGGAAGCTGAGAAGATTAGTGAAAAGCCAGCTGCGCAGGGAGTGGTGTATGTCTATTGTGATACGAACAATTGCAAGTTTCTTGTTCAGGTATGTGTAGCACGGGCATTCAATCCTAAGTCGAACTGCCCATCGGGCTGCTCCAAGCTTCCAGAAGGGGCGTATGAATTCAGATCCGCACTCCCGAAAAAGAAGGGACGTGCTTGCAAGCAGTGATGCCACAGGAAGCCCTCGGCTCCAGTGTTCTATACTATACACCTTCCGAAATAGAAGATGCCTGCCGGCATTCGCTCAATACCGGTTTCGAAAGAGAGCCTATCCTGGTACGAGGAGTTTTTGAGGATCTCCGCGGCAAGTCCTACAGCCCCTATTACCCGACTACTGGATATCTTGGGGACCGCGGAACTTGATTGAGTATTCTAAATTATGCAAGGCATATCGGGTTGGACAACGGCATATCTGGTAGTGTCCATAGGAAAGACGATAGGTACAAGCTGAATACTCAGTGGTAACAAGGAATAGCATATTCTTTCCGTCGGCATAATCTACAGAACATTGTTCTTGGTTGCCGCATTTATGGTTATCAATGCATGAAAATTGATATGGGCACTCCGTCGTTTCCTTCAGTACATCATCTGGAATCCTTGTATCCAATCGTTTAACCTCGTATCTAATCAATTCTATAAATATATAGAGTATAGTATACTGTACATTAAAGCAACCATTCTTTGCGCTCTTGCGACCACTCCGAGATACCCCAGTATTTCCACTGTCTGGAGAACAAAGGCAGGGAGAGATATGAGGAGGGGAGGGGGGGGCATCGTTAAAGAATTTGTCGAGGACCATCAAGAGGTTGCAACCTGCGAATGAGGAGGTTTGTTTGGGAAAATCTTGAACCTGTATATAGTTAGAGTATCGAAATAAGAGATTGGATTCTGGCAGGAACATATTAGAAAGAACCTTCCTTGCCTGCTCATAATTTTGTAGACTTCTGGAAATGGTCCCTTCCTTCGCCTGGTGATTGATGCTTAACGTCTATTTTGTTGGGATCAGGGTTTTCAACATGTCTTCCTTCCCAACAATACCCACCAAGATGCCGTTTGAATCAATGACTGGGATGGTATGTATCTTTTTATCCACCATGAGGCTTGCAACTACATCAATGTCGGTATCAGGGGTTACGGTGACGGGCTTGATAGTCATTGCATGTTCCACATTTGTAGCCGTAATCTTAGACATCTCTTTTTCTATGTGCTTGGTAGAGATGACGGGGATAATGCTATCTAGCAGGACAAAATAAGAAGGCAGGTGCAGCTTTTTTTGCTGAGATATGAGATCATCCCTGCATAGGATACCCACCAAGATTCCCTCCTTACCCAGTACCGGAGCACCGTTAATTTCGTTGTCCATGAGGATTTTGGCAGCGTCTATGATACTCATATCCGGTGTCAGAGCTATTACCTTGCTTGTCATAATTTCTTTGACTTTCATTGCATTGTCTCCCGTAGAGGATCTGGTACTAATCTTCTAATTTGATGTCAGGTCCCCTTGTCATTGAACGCTGAAAATCCCTTTCTCGCCCTATTTCTTTTTCCTATTGAGAGTCAAAGATGATGGGTCTGAAAGAACATCGTAAAGAATATATTTATCTTCCTTAGAATCCTTCGCAAGGATCTCAATCAAACCTTCTATGACCTGTGCTCTTTGACGTGTGCCTTTCAGCATATCGGAAAGAATCTGATACTGCTTTTCACCGAGTTTCACTGTTTTTTCACGCATATCGAAGCCTCCTTGCAATACCAGAACATTAGCGAGTAACACATCATAGGTGATAGGTGGGATAATAGGTCTGTTACTCTGATAATGCAAGGCTGGCGTATGTCACTCCCAACAAAAGATCTGGGCTTGGGATGGATCATGGTGTGTGGTGTGAGTTCATATAACCCATCTGTCATTTCACATCAAATGAGTTGACTTGCTGATTAAAATAATAAAATCAAACAGCTTAGCCGAATACACTATAATACTGATGATGGGCAACACGGCGCATAAGCGTCACATCTATAAGAGGAGGTATTAAATAGTGACAAAGTCGGAACTGATCGCAGCATTGGCGGCAAAGGCGGAAATGTCGAAAGCAACAGCGGGAACGGCCATAAACTGTTTTGCCGAAATAGTTGCCGAAACCCTAACCAAGGGGGAAAAAATTACATTGGTCGGCTTCGGATCATTCGAGGTGGTCGAAAGGGCGGCTAGAAACGGCATCAATCCTCTGACAAAAAAACCAATTAAGATAGCCGCCAAGAAGGCTCCGAAGTTCAAGGCAGGCAAAGCCCTCAAAGACGCAATCGCCGCACCGAAAAAGAAGAAGAAATAGCCGAAGATAGAAGCTTAGGAGAAGGGGGGGCAGGTAGCAGAGCCCTGCGTGTTATCAGATTCAGATTTTCGATACGGATCTCTGCGTCAGGTACATGTAAGTGTCTGTCTCCCCAACTCTGCCACATCCAGAAAGATGCTGTAGGCTTTGTGCGTAGCACCCCCACCTACGATAAGGGTATATTATAATTGTGCCCAGGAGGGTGGTGGCATTCTCGTGTCCTCCTGTTTTACTGGATAAGCTGGAAGGCAGGAAATAGATCTTCAGCATATACCTTTAACACATCGAAATCACTGATATCCTCAAGATATCTGGGCTTTTTATGAGACCGATGAATGATAACTTTCGTACCACTATCATTACTTTGTGCTGAGAAAGAATAAAGTATAGATATCTTTTAGGGATGGCGTGCAGATCAGCGACGGCTGAAAGCCGTCCGCTGGATTTGTGGGTTAGACGCTGTTCTCCTGTTATAATATTCGTTCCAGAAGATTCTTAATTCCTCGGAAAGCCATGTCTGAGTTTAGATCTGATATTTCATTAACCTTATGATCACCGTCTTTGCTTAACTCAAAAGTCCCATCTTGAATCTTTGCATTAACTAATTTTGAAGAGAGAACATAACCAGAATCTTTTCTTTTTAGAAGTAGAACGACAAACCAAGGGATCTGAGAATTATTAAGACGATCTATTTGGTTCTTAGTTAATCCCCAGAAGCCTGGAGAAATATTACTTGCCTTGATATATAGAATAGAAGATTTCTTTTTAGAGTTTATTTCAAGAAGGTTATTGGAACGTCTGGGTGTACCTGACCACTGTACGATGTTAAAATTATCACCATCATAATTATTTGGAAGTGATTTCCTAAATTCATCAACAGCACTCATAATTTAAATACCTCCCCTTCTAACGTCAAACGTATTGTTCACGGGTCGCTGCTTTTTGCGCACCCGTGCAGCAAATTGTTGGCCTTATGCTATCTCAAACCCATGGTGGTCAAATAGACGCCAGAACTTCCCCGTCTTCCTCGGTTTCCCAAGGATTCTGACCTTTCGACCATTTTTATGCGCATCGCAAGCCAATCGGTACTGATCCAATGGTAATACAATGTGAACCCTCAGGGGCTGTTGTTTCTCGATTTCCCACAAGACTACAATGGTTCGAGTTGCTAGTTCGAACTCTTCTGAATGCAATGGGGGCATATCTGAGCGCAAATTAGTAATCCGTCCAAAGATAATTTTATCTTCGTCGGGTTCTTCCACCGTATGTAGAGCGTCTGAGGCAGCTTTCAGCATGCGGTATGCGCGTTCATCCAGCCCGATTGGTTGCTCAGTAATGGTTAGATGTTGCGGCGGGCTAAGTTCCGGCGCCCATATCATCCGATGCGAAACCGATCGCCCCTCCGAAAGCTCATAGATATCGGCAAGTAGTTCACACATGTTGCCAGAAAAACCAACATTGTAATTGCGCACGATTATGTCCGGGTCGTCATTCTCAATCGCCATCACTGTGTTTGAGTAGCCTGTGGCAATTCTTTCTGTAACTGCACGGCGAAAAGGCCGCGGTGGCGGCATACCTGGCAGGGGTAATTGTGGTGCAAGATCCAATGGACACTCAATGGTTATGCCGAAACTGCCAACAAACGTGTGCCCAAACATGCACTTTTCAACGAACTCGCGACCTGAACTAGTCAACTTAGCAAAAAACTTGCGTGGCTCTGCCTCCGTGGCCGCGGCGTAAGCCACAAAGTCACGATACTTCGATATCATCTGGGTCGCATAGTCTAAAGGTAGCAACTGTTCGCCACCCGGCGAGTCTAGACGAATTTTGAATACATCACGATCCCAATGGGCGATATTGTGAACAATGGTCTGAAAATCCTGATCATTCAAAGCGGAAAGTAAACGAATACTGTCACGGAGTTTTTCAGGATAATCTGAGAATTCTCGCCGTGACGGCAGTACAAGAGAAAGATCGTCATCTTGCGGTGCTCCGAAAACCAAGAGGTTGGAATTGGGGTAGTCCAATGCACGCCACCCCTTACGTCGCAAATAGGCTGCAACCTGCTCAGGTGTCAATGTGTCCAACAAAGGAGAGACTTCGGTGGTTCTCATAACAATGCCTCCCCCTTCCTAACTTTGTCTAACAACTCACCCACAGATGTCTGGTCAAGCATATGGCTTCGAGGGATTCGGATTCGTTGAGTGGCGGTGTTATCCGTTCTCGTTCCGCCAACGCGGCACCAGAAGCAGCAGTGACGAAGAATGAGTTGTTCGGTCGTGATGCTAAGCCAGTCGTCTTCGTTCTTGGGTAAACACATCAAAACAAGCACCATCGGTGTCCCGCGGGGTTCGTTGAAGCGATCAACAAGATCGTTATACGTCTTGGCCTCTACGTCATAGACGACTTCGTCATTTTCAACTATCCAATCTGTTGTAGCTTTCAACTGGACATCGAGACTGTGTCCACAGACCAGTCTGCGACCTTCCCGCCTCTGGACAACGCGTATGCTCCCGTCAACCCCGTAGTCCGTCGTAGCTGGTTCAAATATAAGGCCAGCGTGTGCCGCTACCGCATGAACGTATGCACGACTGAGTTGCTCTTGTCTATGCTGTTTTGTGATCATCCTTTATAATCCGCCAACGCCAAGGCTCACTGGCGCGCGTCTTTGTGTGTGTCCAGTGGAGCTTCATATTTGACCCTGTTGCTTCAACTTGTACAAGACCCCCTTTAGGACACCACGTGTTTGTTAGCAACATTAGTTCCATCCGCTCGCTATGCTTTGCGATATTCCGTGTGACTGCTCCCAACCTACCTCCCGCATACCCTTCGGATCCATGTAACAAGATCAGTGTATTCTTTAAGCGCGAGTCGATGGTAATGGCGCCGTGCAAACTCGCGAGCAGGTTTGGTAAATGAAGATGTTGTGACAATCAAGCCGTTACTGGCTCCTTCCGACGTTACCGTCCCAAATAGTCCACGAACATACTCGATTGAGACTGGCCGTTTCTTCGCGTAGCGTTTACATTCCACCAGGCAAAGCATTGGGCCCGTTGGAAGCGACCGAACTGCCAACACGTCCCGTCCGCCGTCATGTGAACGAGGGGTCAGGGTTATTTCGAATCCGTCCCGAATGAGCAACTCTGCAACAAGCTCCTCAAAGTTACGAGCAGTCAACCGAAACAGGGCGCCAGGATTAACTGCTAATTCTGCGAGCCTGGGAGTCCAGCCGACGACCTCTGCAAGGGTCGGAGTGTGTATTAGCGGCTCGCCACAGTCAGATGGGAGAAACAGTATCTCTATCGCGTGAGCGCTACTCCACGCTCCTTCAAAGTGATGAAGAAGGTCGGTGATGGTTCCCTTATCCTCCTCAAGAGTTAAGATGTCATATGGGTAATGAAATCCCGGGACATACTTGCCTCGTATGGCACAGGAGTCGTCCACTATGACGTAACTGATGTGGTCATCCCCTGCAGACTGGATACGGATGTCGCAACCGTGGCGAGGTAGGTGTCGGTTTGGATCCAATTCAGCAGGGAACATGGAGTACCCAAATATGAATCTCGCGATTACGCCATTCTGTGCTACTTCGTTAAGGGTCGGAGGATAATTCTCGAAGCTGAAGAACTGCCATCCATCAGGTGCGAAGAGTGAGACAGATTGTCGCGCTTTGGTCATCAGCGTGTGAATCTCGTGGGCAGCGTAAATCGCCTCAAACTTTTCCATTGTGCCAACTCCTCATCTTGGCCGATAGCTTGGTCATCGCCCAACGCTTGAGCTCACCTACCGCTATGGAGCGATAGCGGAATAGTAGTCAGGTGGAGCGGCTTGTTGGGCAATTTTCGATGCCTTAGGATTAGTCTTCACCTGAAGGCAGATCCCACTCTGGCGGAACAAGCATTACACCCTCTCTCCACCTCTCAACCACACAGTCTTGGAACCACGGCTGTTTGATGTTCGCATGATCGGTCACGATGATCTGGAACTGACCGCCCAGCAGCTGAACCACGTCGTATGCCAGTCTATACATGTGCTCAACCTTCTGCCTATCCTCACCGATTCCAGGGGTACCGTTCTCCTGGCGTTGCCAGTCCTCGTCCTCCGGGAAGTAGACCTGAGAAGGCTGATCAATGAAGATGAAGCGCGGCACGGGACGATTACGGTTGACGAACCATCGGTGTAAGGCGAAGTGAGTGATGAGGTGGTAGCCGACCCAGTTCTCGCCGCTTCCCATTTGTTCCATTGGGATCGGTCCATTGACATCGTCAGCAACGACAGTCAATCGCCGGAGGTCGAGGCGCAGTGGTAATTGAGCATGCTCAAGCTGGAGTCCGGCTGCCCAGCGATTCATGTCCTGGGCTATGATTGACAATACCGACTGTACGCGTTCCTCAACGGTGTCGTCGCTCAATTCATTTTCGAGCGTGTTCACCTGCGCCTGTAGGTCTGCGATATGTCTCTGCAGGTCGCTGCCATCTTCGAGCTGAGGAACGCTCTCCAAGTAGAGGCTTATCCTGCCCAGTATGTGTGCCCGTCGCGCGTTCCGGTCCCTGTACTCTTGCAACCTGGCGTTCTCCCGCTGGATCGCCTCAAGTAGCTCTTTGTTGTCCCGAAGGTGAGATTTGATCTCGGCCTCTTTCTCTTCTAAAGCGGTAACGACGGCCTGCATCTGGGGGGCGCGGTCTTCGACGTGCCGAACTTGTGCTTCGAGTTGAACAAGCGAGCTATGGATTTCCTGTATCGACGGTGCGACGTCCTCAGTTGGCAACTCACGCTGGCATAGCGGGCAGGCGGCATGTCTGTCCGTGTCCTCGTCTTGCGCGTCGAACAGCTCGATGCTCTTCAAACGAAGAACCTGGGCGTGGGCCTCCTGGGAAAAGCCCTGACGATCTGTTGCCAGTGCCCGTGCGGCTTCGAGCTGGTCTCGTATTACCCTAAGCTCTTGAGTCAATTCGTCACGTTGTGCCTGCAGTCTGCGGAACTCGTCACCCTCGACGGCTGCTTCTTCCTCGTCTGGGACGCGAGCCGCCTGGTTCAAATCACGGAGAGCTTGGAGGCAGGCATCCCAAGCCTCCGGCATCGGCTGTCCGGCGCGCAGTCCAAGGTCGGTCGCTTCAGACAGCAGTCCCTGGGCTACGGTGACGCCTTCGCCCCTGACAGCATTGTATTCCTCGAGCTTGCGCTCGACTCTCCTCAATTCCCGGCGGAGATGCCGCAATTCGGCCATGCGAGCAACATAGTCATCGTCAACGGCACCCAGGAAATACGGGATGGTATCCTTGATGGCTTGAGGCAACCACTGCTCACTCTGCTTGTGAAAAAGGTGTCGGTTGCTGTCGATTTCGGTCTGGTGCTGGAAGCAGTAGATCAGCGCATGGGCAATACCGGCCTGAAGCGACGGTCGCGTCTGTCTCGGCGGTGGGTCATGGCGATTCTGTCCGATACCTGCGTGCGCCGCGAGCAAGCCCTCGAGGGCATCGGGGTTCGTTGTCTGCATGAGCTGATCGGCCCGCGGCAGCTCAACCTGGTTCCCGACGGCATAATGGACATCGGTGGATGAGTTCCGCCCCGGGCCAGGTAGTCTTCTTGCGACAAAGACCTCGCCAGCGGGAACCGCCAATCTCACTCCTGCCCAAGCGACTGCACGGCGCATGATCCCGGCGGGAATGTGACACTCCGTTGAGCCGAAGCAGTACTCAAGAACAGATATGAGCGCCGTCTTCCCCGTCTTAGAGGAGCCCGTGATGATGTTGAGCCGTCCCTGCGCGAACTCGAGACGCCGCATTTCGCCATTGTGTGAATAGAGTACAATATCTTTGATCTGGAAACTCATGGGCGAATCCCCCAAAGTGCCATCAATGTTTCTGTCGACGCGCTGGTACCTAACCACTTCCCCAGGAAGCGTGCTCGTGATATGCATTCCTGTGCATCACCATCGAGCGACCGGATGGCGTGATTGATCTGGTTGCTGGTGATTACGCACCGAATGAGACCTGAGTCTCTAATTGCTATCCAATCAAAGACGAGACCATAGCGCAAAGCCTCTCTGGTGTGAGGCTTGAGGGCCATGAGACGTTCGTGGAAGCCTATTCGCGCCTCAGCATGCTCCTGCAGCCAAGCCGGAACGGACGTCCGAGTTGTGCTAGGCAGGGATTCCCGGGTGTGTTTATGCAAGATGATTGGCAGGACCATGAACGCCAGGGCGAATGGCAGCGGCTGGCCGCTTGTTTCGCTGAAGCCAGCGCAGGTGAATGTCAGGGCTACACAACAGAAGGGCGGGTTCAGCAGGTGGGCTTCTTCTCGCGATCGTTCAGTCCACGGCTTCATGGGCGCACCTCCGCAGTTGAGAGAAGAGCCTGAATGCGTTCGCGAAATTCAAGGTGCCATCCGACCCGCAGGCTATCCGCCAACATCTGGTAGGTGCCGCGTGCGATGGCATGTTCCGTAACGCCACGTCGGATTGGGTAATGCGCGCCTGTCTCAACCCACTTGTAGAGAGCCTGAGCTGCACGGGTTATTTCGTCTTCAGCGGCATCGTCCCCGAGGTCGTCACGCATCTGCTGGAAAAGTAGATCCCACTCCTCGACCAACCGTTCCTCATAGCGGTCAAGTTCACCGACATACAGGAGATCTTCGCGCATCCAACGGGAACGCTGCTCGAAGGCCCGATAGTAGTTCCGGATGGCGTGGAGTACTCGGTTCTGGTTCACCCCGATAATATTGAGTTGCTCCACGAAAGGCCTGTCCATATACCCGCTGGCATCTACCGTCGCTCGCATGATGTCATCATCAACAGGAAGGTTATCTTCCCTTAACTGAGCACTAATTCGATTTGCCTCGGATTCAAGCTCCTCACCAAGAATCGGAGCGGCGGCGCTGTCAGTGAGGTGGGCCAGGACGCGCCTGTACCACCAACCCTCCAGCCGCTGAAGATACGAGTCGAGGAAGCGTCGCTCGACCGCAAAGAACACCGCTTGCCGAAGCCGGTCATCCAGTTGCCCGATGGAAGGCGAACCATCCAGAACCATCATTGCCTTCACGAGACGTAAGCGTCCATCGTCGTCAAGCGAGGTGAATGCTCTGTATGCCGAGGCGTTTGTATCGCTGGTCGATGTTGAAGCCGTGGCTGCCAGACGTTCGAGAGCCTTCTTTTCGTCTCTGCCTTCTGGACGGAGATAACCAGCTGCTGTTCCATCTGGACAAAGGGCTGTTGTCACCATGAAGAAATGAGCATCCTTGGGAATGGTTTCGTTGGCTTGACCCTCGATCCATATTCGTAGCGTCTTCCACAAGTCCGGGGATGCATCGGTGAGAGTGGCTTGGGTATTGATATGATGCTTGGTTTGAAGAACGTCCAAGGCAGAGCCGTCTGTCTCGAATACAACGTCGTCAAGGGTCTCGATACCGATGCAGACCAGTTCCCCTTCAGGCAGGCGACGCAATGCTTCGAGCAACGCGTATCGGCACTGATAGAAATAGCCCAGTGCCGATGGGACTGCTGAATACTGTCCCCGATTATGTCCTGTCAATTTCGCCTTCCTCTATTCCATATGTCGACTACTGTTTAAATAGTTTCCATATAAACCCACATCTGGGTTTTCATTCCAGATAATACGCTTATCAAAATATTCCTGAAAACAAAATATACCAATAGATTAGAGTGGATCTTGACAAAATTATGCGTGTTATATGGTTCCCGTAAAATACATATCTATGTCACATCAACAAATTCCTCAAAAAAAATCATCAATAGTTTTTATAAGCGCTATGATTGATCATCTGTCAATATCTTCATGCTCAACATCTACAAACATACCCCTTAAATTACATGTTTCAACCGTAGATATAAAATCGATGCGGGGAGTTGGCACAATTGACTATTATCAGGCATCTCGAATCACATAAAAGCTTCGATATCTGCGATTTAGTTGAGCTTTTCTGAGATTGGAAAAGCTATGATCTCCGAATGCAATCCTAAACAGGAATATCCAATATCAAAATATATGTCTGCTCCAATGATTGCGAGTCCTGTGCCTAAATTCGCTCGGGCGCTCGTAATCTGGCAACCCCCATATCCCAAGATGCCGCGTCTTCGCCGCGTCTTCGGCCGAAAGGAATTCCGAGCGATATTCAGGAGCAAGATGCTCCCGATAGGCTTCGGCATATCCCTGGTGGACCAGTTCCAGATTGATATTCGTCTTATCGATCCAGATCATCCCTACCATACGGCGATAGTGGTCGACCTCGATGATATCCAGCCGGATATCTTTCCCCAGCACCATGCTGGCAAGGGCCTGCTTTGCTTCCTCCCCATAGGGCTGACCTGGGGTTCCGTGAGCTATTTCAGGTGCATCTATGCCGTAAAGCCGCACTTTCAGCTTGGTTTGGTCATGAGTCATGACTTGAACGGTATCCCCGTCTGAGACCTTGATGACTGTGCCGTAGACCGTCCGGAGGGTAGGGGAGGCGGCAATATTAGTGGATGCCCAGACACACCATATAAACATTGATAAGACAGAGATAAGTTTGCTTGGTTTATAATCCATCAAAAAGCTCAGCCTGCAAAGGCACATACTCATGGACATTCGCTCCATGAGATCTAAGAAAGGCGGATATCAAGGATCGGTGGCAGTGCTCAGGCCGCGGGCAGTAACAAAGGAGAGCCACGGTCTTACCTTGGGCAGTCAACCGCCAGATTTTTCGTAATGCTTTGAGCTTCTCTTCTGTCTTCAACTCCTCATTATAGCGATCGACATATAGAGGCCAATACTTTTCCGGCTGTCCACGCCAATCATCCCTATAGCGATGGAAAAGCTGTGGAGATGGGGCCAGATCCGTGACCCAGGTGATACCTGTGATATTATTTTCCGTGTTCACGCGCGTGATCAGCCAGTATTCATCAGCGCGAACGTAACGGAAGGCTGATAATGGCGCAGTGATTATTCTGCCAGGTTCACTCACTTTGAGAAAACTCTCTTGGATGACTTCGCTTGATCTAAAACCTCTGACAAGCGATCGATATCACATTCGCAGAAGGTTGCTATTCGATTGAAATTATCTTTGTAGTCAGTTTCACCATGTCGCGGCCGGCGGCAAAGTATAAGCCTGGTCAACTTGGACGGCGGCATCCGAAGGTAATCGACCAGGGCGAGGTCGGTCATGTTCTGTGATTCCTGAAAACTGCTTAATGCAAAGCCATTGAAAAAGGGATCCTCACAAGCTTTTTGAGCCAGCGGAGCCATATCGACTGCTTTTGAATTGTTATGCATAGTTGAGCTCCCCGTTATGTATCTCTATATATTGATTATCCGGAGAATGGAAGTTTTTGCAAGCCCATCCGCACCGTATCAATCGCTAATCCTTGATTTCTGAGCCTTCCTTTCGGAGAAGCTGCAGGTAGAATTGTACAGCCTGAGCATAGCCCTCCATTGTAACTCTCTCATCAATGCCGTGCACTCGCTTTGTATCTTCAGAACCTAATCGTATGGGTAGAAATCGGAAGATATTCCGGGTCAGGGTAGAGTAATGCCTGCTGTCTGTGGCGGGAACAACAAGGCTGGGTGCGACCACGACATCTGGGAAAATCTGTCGGATAACATCTTCTAATACGTGATAACCTCTCGATGCGGTGTCTGAAACTAAAGAATCCATCTTGAAATCTCTCAGAAGCTTGATGGTTATCCGCGGGTCATTAATGATCGCTTGGGTATTCGAAATCACCTCGTTTACAGGATCACCAGGCAGGGTCCGGTAATTCACGATGGCCCGAGCGCCTGTAGCGAGAATATTTTCTCTAATCCCCGCATTGAATATCGTTGGGGCTGCGGTTGTTCTCAGCATTGCATTTGACCTTGGGTCAGCGGTGAGCCTTTTCATTACAAGGCCTTTAAAAAGCCAAAGATTTGCAAAAACCACCCTCATGATGAAAGGCATTTCCGCTGAGAGTGTTTGGAACATCTCACGCACCGGCAACTCAAACCTTGGAGGAAATGGGTTCTGTTCAATCTTGCTTATAGCCGAACCCAGAATACCAACCGCCGTTTGTTTAGGGGGCATACTGGAATGTCCACCGACACTATCGACCGTAAACTCCAAATATACGGACCCTTTTTCGGCTATTCCCACCAAGGCAACGGGTTTCGCTATATTCGGGACAATGCCCTCAGTAATCGTGAGCCCCTCATCCAGAACATACTCAAATTCCACACCTCTTGATTTGAGGAGAGCCGATATCTTTGAAGCGCCTTCAAACCCGCCTACCTCCTCGTCATGCCCCAAAGCGAGGTAGAAGGTCCGGCGAGGAACAAACCCTTCCTGCAGGAGCTTCTCAACTGCCTCAAGGATGCCCATGAGGCAGGCCTTGTCATCTATCGTGCCTCTTCCCCAGATGAACCCATCGGCGAGATGTCCTTTGAAGGGAGGGTAGGTCCATTGAGGGCCGGAATCTGTTTGGGCTGGCACCACATCGATATGAGCGGCAAGAAGAATCGGCATTTCCTTATCGTTCGATCCTTCCCAGGTGAACAGGAGGCTAAATTCTGCCACGATTTCTCTCTTCAGTGTGGCATGAAGTTTGGGAAAGGATTGCTCAAGGAATTCTATGAACCTTTTAAATTCTATTCCATTGAATTGAGACGGATCCGAATATGAGATGGTCTTGAACTGTATTGCTTTTCCCAATCGGCCAGCCAGAGCTTGAGCATCCAGGATCTCACGGGGAGTGGATATTGATGGTATCTGCCTGTGAGCAAGTGTCGCGGTTCTAAATATGATATACGCGAATATGGCAATAAGCCCAATACCAATTGAAAAGAGCAGATACTCCATTGAAATACCTCTTTGCTTTGGATTATTTTGCCCCCCCAAAACTGGCTATTGGCAAATTACCTTGAGCCTCCAATTTTCTGCATTCAGGCCGTGGTTGAAGACGTCTGAACATTATCAGCTGCCGCACTGATGATCTTTACCAGCTCCGCGGTCTTTATGAATTGAACCATATGTCCCGTTCCCGGGAGGATGTAAAGCTTTGAATTAATTATGTTGCCATGCAGTTTCTTGGCATTTTCAGGTGGGACATTGCGGTCCTCCTCTCCATGAACCAGCGTAAATGGGTGCACCAATCCATGGTAGTGCTGGCCGATCTTCCTGAGTATTGTATTGGAATTTGTGTCTTCATGAGCAAGAGAAATCATCGAATCGCTCTCCAGCCATAAAGTTGTTCTTGTCTGAATAAAATCATGGGGAATGCTCGAATCATTGGGATGGAACATTTTGATGATGGCAGACCTTAATAGATCTGGTTTCCTTCGCATTATTCCGAGGAGAACACTGCCCAAGATAGGCTTTCGCAAGAGATGGAATATAAGTGGTGCCTTATCCTTGGGAAATGCCCTTGTTCCCACACATACGAAAGCCTTTATATGGCTAGGTTTTCTAACCGCCATGGCCAAGGCGATGCTTCCTCCGAGTGAATGTCCTACGACTACGGGGTTTTTCAATTTAAGCTTGTCAATAAGCGCCAAGCAAACATCAGCCTGTCTCTCCTGATTATAGCCGTTTTTCAAGGGCTCACTCTGCCCATAACCGGGCCGGTCAAACAGGGTGAGGCGATATTTTGAAGCAAGGCCATCCTTTATGGGTAGCCAGTCATCAATCGAGCCTGGAGCGCCGTGGATAAAAAAAATATCCGGTCCATGACCAAACTGGGAATAACGAATCTTTCCGCCCTGATACGTAATGAAATCAGAATGATCCATAATAGCCTTAATGGAATGTTCGGAGATATTTTTTCGTAAAGACGGATGACAGATGTATATCGTCGCTTAGGAACAAGGGCTTTTTGATTTTGTGAGGAGCAGGTTTTTCTTCTTCAATGAATTTAGGGCGCAACTGTTCATAAACGGTCATTACTTCTCTCAGCATAGCCATGGAGCGTGTAAAAATCATATGGTAGGGTACAGTTTTAAACCCTGCCTGGATTGCAAGATTGAATAGCAGCATCAACCCTTTGTATGTCGCATCGAGACCTTCCAGGGTTAACAAGTCCGCTGTATTAATCCCTGGCAAGAAGATAGTCTCGGTATACATATTTTCACGGTAAGGAGCTTTGGAATGCCATAGAATACTTTCTTTCCTGAAATAGCGAGTCAATGCGGTGTGGGGGGGCATTTCAAGCAACCATCCCTTCGTGATGGAATATGTGTTTAGCTTGTCCATAACCTTCGCGTGCTCGCTGGTTATGTTATCACCAATCGGTATAAGTTCCGGGCAATTATCCATAACCCACGCGCGAACAAGGGTGATTAAACTACGGCAGAAATCAGTTGTCCTTTCGCATCGGAATGCATCGGAGCCTGTTATGATGTCCCCGTAGACGGATATAGCGCATTCGTTACCGGTGATATTATCCCCATGAAACTCTTTATGCCAAAGCCATAAGCTGGAACTCGGAAAACAGTGCGTATCTAATATCATGATGTCTTCTCCCTCATTTAAGATGCGATTATATCTCGTTGGGCGGATGTTTACAGGATACGGCGGTTTAGGAAATAAAAGCGACCATCTCCTCGCAACCCCAGCCAATTTGTCATCCCATTAAATGAGACATCATTTTAATGATACAATAATTGGCGTGATTTTGCAATTATTATTACTGTACGAAAAGAAAAAGGTGCTTGCTTGTTGGGCGTAAAAGAGATGCTATGTATCTCAGAAATGAACGGAGGCCTTTATGTCTACTACTACAATGGTCCACGTTCGCGTGGATGAACAAGTCAAAGCGCAGGCTGCAGAAACGCTGGCAGCAATGGGACGCTCTATCTCAGATGCCGTACGAGTGTATTTATTGCGCGTGATCGCTGAGAAGCAAATGCCATTCGAGCTCAAGGTGCCAAACGCCGAAACCCGTGCAGCGATGGCTGAGGCCGGCGAGATCACACGTAAGCGCCGTGCTCGTTTTGAAACTGCGGCTGAGCTGTTCGAATAACGAGGGATGATGAACCCAAGTTTCTCGGCACAGCTTAGCGTACAATTTTTTCCGAATTCTGCGTTCCCCCACCCATATTTATCTCGAATATTATTATGGAGGTTTTTGGGGCCATCCAGGACCATTGTCCATCCCGAAAGAATGAAACATGGGCCATTCTGTGAGGATTTTTTAAAGGGAATGCTGGCCTACTGGTTAATCACCCTCTGGATCTGTTTGAGGGTGATTAACTCTCCTTGGCCGTGGCCTTGATATTTTTGTGAGCCCACTTTGCCACATCACCCCAGTTGATCTCGTTTGGCTGGATGCCCTTAGCCTTCATATATGTTTCTCCGAGGATGGCAAATAGGTCAGTGGCCTCGCGGACAAACCCGACGATGTCGGTCTGACTGAACTGGCTTAGAAGCATGTTGGATTCAAGGAAAAGAATCAGGGCCTCGAGGATCTGGGATTTCTTGTTGTAGCCCTTGATGCCGTTTTCCTCGCGGTCCAGGGCGATCCGGCCCATGGCAGTGGATAATTTCGAGGGTATCTGGATGGCGGTGTTTTCAATTTTAGGGTCCTTGAAGCTTGTTATGTCGTAACGATCGATAGTTTTCATGATTGACTCCTTATATAGATAAGATGATCAATATCTAATTGAGATATTATATCTATATTAATAGATCGTCAAATATAATATATTTGATTAGTAATATATTTATTACCAGTTAATATTATTTAACATAACATCTCCTTCAATCTAATTGCGCTTGAGGGCTATTTGTCTGACTTCCGTTAATTGCCCCATTATCGGTGGGCAGAAAACCAGCTCTATAGAACATTATTAACTATATCTAGAAATACATATATTGATATAGCTAATTAACATTATCAAGATTATATTAATTATATCTTTGACAGATAATATATATATTGCTAATTAATATAATATGAATTACCGATATAATGATCATATGAATAACGATACCTCAATCATAACCAGCCAGACCGATCTGATAAAGATCGAATCCCAAACCTTGCCGTCCCCGTTTATCGACTCCCATACCGAAGAACAGATCCGGCGCCTCGCCAAGTACGATGTCTCGGAAAACACCCTGAAGGCATACATGGCCGACCTCTTCTATATCTCCCAGTGGATCCAGGCCGACCAGGGACGCGCCTTCGTGGCCTCGACCGATACGGACCGGCTCAGGCCCGAGGAGATCGGACTCCCCCTACCCCTCGATCTGGTCAAGAAATTTGTCTACAACCACCTGGATGGCCTCTCTCAGGCCGTGGAAGCCGTAATGCGCAAGCCGCTTATCATCGATGGCCGTACCTACCGGGTCAAGGAAAAGCCTGGCCCGCACAGCATCAATACGGTCAGGAGGCGCCTGTCCGCCCTCTCCGTCCTGCATGCAGCCAAGGGAGTGAACGAGGATAACAACCCCTGCCTACGCGACGAGGTACGCCGGGCCTTTACCCGCAAACGCCGGGAGAATTCCGAGAAGAACCTGCCCTCGGTAACTCAGAAGGACCCGCTAACCAAGCAACAGGTCTGGGCCATGGTGGAGGCCTGCGAGGACGACTTGGCCGGCATCCGCGACCGGGCGATCCTGGCCTTCGGCTTCGCCTCGGGAGGCCGGCGCCGCAGCGAGATCAGCGAAGCGCGCGCGGAAAACCTGATTACCGTGGATGATGGGTATGTCTACCAGATGCCCAGGAGCAAGACCGACCAGTATGGTCATGGCGCCGATGTCCCGGTGCTCGGAGATGCAGCCATCCTGCTCGATGCCTGGCTATCGGCCGGCAGGATCAGTTCGGGCCCCCTCTTCCGGTCCATCGATCGTCACGGCAATATCGGCGAAGGTCTGTCGGACAAGAGCATCAACCTTATCGTGAAAAAGTACGTTGCCATGATCGGCCTGGACCCGGCCAAGTACGGCGGTCATAGTCTCAGGAGCGGTTTTGCGACCGAGTCGGGCCTGCAGGAGATCGATGAGCGCCATGCCATGCAGCTTACCCAGCACAAGGACCGGGACATGTTCGATCGCTATCGCCGGCTGGGTTCGGCGGTCAATAATCCCGCGGCGAGGATGTTCGACCGGAATACAAAAAATATATTCTCGTAGAATGCCCTACAATCGATTACATGCATTGTGCCAGTATGATTGAGTAGAGGTTGAATAATGAGGATTGAGTTTGGAAGTCTTATAGCCGGTTTTCCAGCAATCAAGGTGTGTGAATTAGGGGTCTGCTCACGAAACGGAAAATAATCACGCTAAGCTTCTGTGGGCTGGTTTGCTTTGATTCAATCACACTAGTTGAGCCTCAAAACCCTCAACCCCGCTTTCGATATTATTAACCTTATGTCGTTAACACCTGAACCTCGGCGAGGAGAGTCGCGTGCTCTCTGCAGGCATAAGGCCGATCTTTATAGTTTAGCCCCACCCTTTAATCCATGGAGCTGGCTGACTTCTTTTTGGTCCTTCTTCGAAGAGAGTTTCCGGGCCACCATCCATATATATCTCTTTTGGAGATAGAAGCTTTTCAATGAGGTGCTGGAATCCATGTAAATCGCAGAGATCGAATCTTTTATATGAGTCGAGATTCCTGATGAGACTGCCGAAAATATGTTTTGAGTATTGATGGGCATCGGGCATTTTTTAACTTGAAGATATTTTCTTTAGGATTGGAATTTACCCGGTCATTCTAATTCCATTCTCTTATTCGCCAATTGATCCTTCAGATCAGGCGGCCTTGTAGATGGGTAGATGTTCGTACTGCGCCATCGCTACACCCTGAAAAAATTTGCGTCCAGGGTCTTACGCCCCTGGACCCCTTTGGTTTAAAGAACCAAATTTTCCAATGATCCAATGCCCCACATCATCTTCGCGGCAGCGACCGCACCCCGAACACCTGCCTGCCGCCAAACGAGATGACACGGGTGTCCCAGTTCTCGTCGCCGGATCTGAAGAGGAAGCACCATGCGGACGACGCATCCCGCGGTTCCGCCCAAACGAAACCGGAATTTAAATGAAAAGACGGGTCGATATTCTTCTCTCCAGAGCCCTTCTCATATAAGGATCTCAGCTCCGAACGATTCGGCATACGCCAGCCACCCCCGGCTATTTGACACCCGTTCACCCAGGCCATACCCTCATAATAGTTGGTATCCCGTTCCGGCCCGGTCACCCATTCCAGAGCAGTGGCGGAATCAGTGATGACGCCGTCTTTGGACACCGTATAGCGTACGGCTAACGGCGCGGGCAGCAAGGTGGTCTGGCCCTCCGGTGCGCTTTCCACGGTCACGCTCGTCGTTGTGGTCCACTTCTCCGACCACGGTTTCAAGACATACCGCGAAGATGGGAAAAGCTTGCCGAACTTAAAGGACCCGTCCGCACCTGATACTGCCTCAAACTGCTCGTAGCCCTTGATGGGCTGGACCTGTTTGGCGATCACTTTCACCCCGGCCAGCCCTTGCCCCTTGCCGTCCACCAGCTTGCCTTCCAGCCCGGTCTTTTTGCCGCACGCGCCAAGGCAGAAAATCAACGCCATTGCCGTTACTACCATAACATATCTCTTTGCCTGCATTACAATACCTCCCTGTTTTTATGGTTTTATCGCCCTCATCCCATTTTGTATCCCAATAGTTATCGTTCCCAAAAGCAGTTTAAAACACAATATCCTTGAAGCCTAGGCTGTGGACATCGCGTAAAAAACTTGCCATTTGTCTTAGCCTCATAGCATTATACAACTTGAGGCGGCCGAAGCACAAAAGAAAATTGAAGAGGGTGTAATAAAGCCAGACCTCGGTACGTCTTTATCATCCATAATATGTAGGTTGGGTTGACGAAGGAAACCATACAAATGCAAGGCGTTGGTTTTCGCTACCACTCAACGCCAACCTACAAAAGCTTGGTGGTTTATTATCTCCAGATCAGAGCTTTATTTTTTACCCCCAGGCAGAGTGAATATCTTGGCACGCAGTCGATCATTTTTCTGCCTCTCGAAGACTTTATATTCCTTGAGGATATCTGTGTTTGAGTCATTCAACCCTATCGATGAGAGATCTTAACGGGCAGCTATTCATATCCTTTTAAGAATGCAAACTGGGAGATCACCACATGGTCCAGCATTCACGAGAGAGAAACGAGAGAGGTCTTATACATTAGGAGTTAAAGCTAAAGCCAGTATCCTTAGTCTGCCTCGGCTCCGTAATACTAAGGGCCAGTACCAGGCACCATGCTATGAGATAAGACCAAGAAATCTATTGGAAACGGGGGTTGTAGCGGTTTAACAGAAAAAATGGTCTCACATAATACCATAGAAATTCTGCTAGATATCCTCTTTAGATCACTAGTTTTGTGATTGAGTTAAAAATAGAGAGTCGAGTAGCGCGGGGGAATCACACCCCCACGCTCTCCCAGATCCGGACGTGAACCTCTCAGCTCATCCGGCTCCTACTGTCCAGCCGATGGTTTAATCCCCAGGCTCCACAAGACAAATAGATCTCCATCCCGTTTTGCAATACGCCCCAACCAGTAGGTCGCTGCACGTTGCCTGTGTTTAAACCGCTTGTATTTCCTCATCGCCCATTTTATGAGAACTCTGTTCAGATGCCTCAAGGTATAAACACATCTCGAACGGTAATACCGGCCGTAGTAGTTCATCCAGCCACGCACAAACGGATTTATGAATCGTGCCAATGCTTCCAAAGTTTGATTGTTCCTGTACACTGACAGTCGCCATCCTCGAATGGTTTGCCTGATCGCTGTGGCCGCCTTGTTGCTCATCGCTGGCAGAAAGTTCACAAAATACTGCCCCTTGTTGTTCTTGGCTCGTCTCGGTTGAAAGGTATACCCAAGAAAATCGAACGAATGTGGTTCAAAATTTCCCCGCCGGTTGTCGTCCTTGCAATAGATGATCTTCGTCTTGGTTGGATGCAACTCCAATCCACATTGCTTTAGACGATTCCGCACGGCCTCAAGCAACTCCTCGGCCTGACTCAGACGTGCACAGTGGATTACCACATCATCAGCATATCTCTCGAACTGGACACTGGGCTGATTCCTTCGCATCCAGTCATCAAACGCATGGTGCATAAAAATATTTGCCAGCAAGGGGCTGATCACCCCTCCCTGTGGCGTTCCAGTTCCCCGTTCCTTTACCGTCCCATCCGTTAATTGAACCGGCGCTTTCAGCCACCGCTCCACATAAAGATGTATCCAGGTTAGGTCCGTATGAAACTTCACCGCCTTCATTACCAGGTCATGATCCAGGTTATCAAAGAATCCTTTGATATCAAGATCGATCACCCAATCCATGCGCCAGCAGCGCTCTCGCGCCACTCCGATTGCGTCCAATGCAGACTTTCCGGGACGATACCCGTATGAATCCGGATGAAATTTCGTCTCCACCACAGGCTCAAGGGTCATCTTCACCACTGTCTGGACTAGCGGGGGCATTTGAACAGAAACTTACGGTTTCGCCCTCGCGGACCCACCTCAAACCGTAGGTTTTCGCACGAAAACCCCTTCGTTGAGAAAGTGGCTAAATTAAGCGCGTATACTGGGC